>ENA-UOJF01000026-UOJF01000026.1-human-gut-metagenome-genome-assembly--contig:-P74-NODE-26-length-160483-cov-108.383773_pt1 | contig 160483 bp, 118 predicted proteins | sample MGYA00242344_ERZ723891 | MGnify/ENA metagenome assembly ERZ723891 | reverse complement strand
CGTTGATCATGTCGGCGATCTTCTTGATCATCTCGGCCTTGTTGATCATGTAGGGGATCTCGGTGATGACGATGCACTCGCGGCCCGAGGGGGTGTGCTCGATCTCGGTCCGGGCACGCATAACCACGCGGCCGCGGCCCGTGAGCATCGCCTCGCGGACGCCTTCGTAGCCGTAGATGATGCCGCCCGTCGGGAAGTCGGGACCCTTGACGTAGTGGAGCAGCTCCTCGCCCGTGATCTCGGGGTTATCGACATAGGCGCAGCAGGCATCCACCACCTCCGAGAGGTTGTGCGGGGCCATGTTCGTGGCCATGCCGACGGCGATACCGCTCGCGCCGTTCACGATCAGCAGCGGGATCTTCGTGGGCAGCACCGTGGGTTCGGGGATCGTGTCGTCGAAGTTGAGCGTCCAGTCCACGGTCTCCTTGTCGATGTCGGCCATCACCTCGTCGGTGATCTTCTTCATGCGGGCCTCGGTATAACGCATGGCGGCCGGCGAATCGCCGTCCATCGAACCGAAGTTACCCTGGCCGTCCACCAGCGGGTAGCGCATCGACCACTCCTGGGCCAGACGCACCATGGCGTCGTAGACCGACGAGTCGCCGTGGGGGTGGAACTTACCGAGCACGTCGCCGACGATACGGGCCGACTTACGCGTGGGTTTGTCCGAGTAGAGGTTGAGCTCGGCGCTCATATCGTAGAGGATGCGTCGGTGCACGGGCTTCAGACCGTCCCGCACGTCGGGCAACGCACGCGAGACGATCACCGACATCGAGTAGTCGATGTAGGCCGACTTCATCTGCTCTTCGATATTGATGGGGATGATACGCCCCACCAAACCGGCGTTCTTTTCTTCTTCAGTCAACATAAGGTTTCACTTTTCTGCTTCACGACGGACCGGTGGTCCCGCCGGCTGCCGCACGGGCAGCCCGACGGTGCCGGAGCCTAAGGCGCGGCAACCGTACCGTTCCGCTGTTCCGTCACACTATAATTTAACGAACAAAAATAGTAATTTCCCGCGATTCGGGCAACTTTCCACCCGGAAAACACACCCCCGGAGAGGATATTTTCTCCGCGAAGGGCTGTTTTCGGCCCTTTTCGGGCGATTTGGCGGCATAAAAAAAATCTCCCGACGGGGTGTCGGGAGAAATACGTCTTTTACCGGTGCGGCGACAGGCCCGCCATCCGGCGGCAGGAGCTGCCCGGCGGGCAGGCTACCGTCCCGCACGCCCGGCCCCGCAATGCCACAGGATGCGGACGCCGACCGACAGATAGACATGGCAGTAATCCGCAAATCCGCCCTTGTAGGCATCGACATAGCGGATACCGGCACCTATAAAAAGCGGAGTCCACAGGAAGTCGGACTGCCAGCGCACACCCGCATCGTATGAACGGAAGTGCCAGTCGCCGCCGAGCGTATTGCCGAACCGGACCGAAATGTCGAGCCGGTCGTGATCGGTATGCAGCGGTGCGTAGCCGAAACCCAGCCCGAGCTGCATGGCATCCTCGTAGTTTTTCGCCTTATCGGCATCGAACAGCCCGACCGACCGCGTAACCGGAACAAGCAGCGAGAAACGCGGATCGAAGCTATACCCGACCGCCAGCTCCTCCTCGAGCACGCGCTGCTTGACTCCCTCGCTTTTCGACTGGAACAGGTTTCGGAACTCGAATTGCCAGATCATGCCTTTGCCGTTATCCACAAAAGACTGGGCGTGCGCAACGGCGGCCGCCCCAAGCAAAGCGAACAATAAAATCCATCTCTTCATACGGGTCAGTATTTTGGTTTTCCGTCTCTTCCTCGTCCGAACCGGATTCGCCCCTACACACAGGGCTGCACCCGACAAGCCTCAGACTCACAAGGCCCTCCCGTCGCCGACATCCATTCAACACACGTTACAAATATAGAAAAAAACACGATGCATAAAGCATCGTTTATACATTTTTAACACCCCAAAAGAAACGATATTAAAAAATACAAAAAAGCCGCAATGCCCGGTTTCCGGCATCATATCCGTCCAACCGAAACATGGCGGCTCCGTCAAAAAAAAGCCGGCACACACCGCCCTCGAGACACCCGATACGGGGCGGAAACAGGTTCGGGATTACCGGAAATCGATGAACTCGTAGCCCTCGCAGGCCTTCCGGTCGAAGCGCCGCAGCGGGGCATCGGGCGCACCCACCGAGCGGATCGCGACATCGACCCGCTCGCCGTCGTAGTCGTACGAGAGCGACACGGGACGCATCCGTGACGTATCGACCACGAGGGTGATCTCCCCGGCCGACGAGTCGCTCCCCGCCATCGGGGTCAGCCGCACGGCCGCCTGTCCGTCGCGCTCCCAAAGCAGTTCGCAGGAGTAGTCGCTGCCGATGAAGTCGAACGCCCGCACGGGATTGTTCAGGATGTTGCGGCTCCGGCGGTCCACATCGAGGATCGTCACCTCGCGACGGCCGTTGTCCACCTCGTAGCGGACCTTCCCGTCGCAGAAGACCTCGGCATCGCCCAGTTCGAGGCTGTAGGCCTCGCCCTCGACGACATAACTCCCCGAGGAGCGGTAATCGGCCGTTGCGACCTCGAAGCGCACGGCATAGCTTTTCATGGCGCGGAACCCGTCGGAGATCCCGCGCAGCAGATCGCCGGCCCGGTCGGCCGCCGATGCGCCGCACACTCCGCCCAGAAGGGCCGCCATCCAGACGATTGCTTTCATTCCTCTCATCATCTCAGTCTTGTATTTTCGTTGCATGGTCCGCGCACCTCCGCCGCGTGTCAGAACAACCCCAACTCCTGCAGCTTTGCCTCGAGCGACGGCAGGTCGTGGAAGAGGATGTCGCGCGGCTTGGCCCCCTGCTGGCGGCCCACGATGCCGGCCCGTTCGAGCTGCATCATGATCCGCCCGGCGCGGTTGAAGCCCACCTCGTAGTTACGCTGGATCATCGACGTGGAGATCTGTCCGCCCGACACCGCCTCACGGGCGATCTCGGCGAAGAGCGTGTCGTATTTGACCGGGGCCGACGACTCCTCGCTGCTGCCCATGCCCTCGCCGCCGGCGCTCTCGGGCGTATAGTCGGGCAGTGCATAGGCCTCGGTGTATCCCTGCTGTTTCGAGATGTAATCGACGATCCGCTCGACTTCGGGCGTATCGACGAAGGCGCACTGGATACGGGTCAGCTCGCCGTCCTTCGAGATAAGCATGTCGCCGCGGCCGATGAGCTGGTCGGCGCCGGGACGGTCGATGATCGTCCGCGAGTCGATCATCTGCATCACGCGGAAGGCGATGCGGGCCGGGAAGTTGGCCTTGATCTTTCCGGTGATGACATCGACCGACGGGCGCTGCGTGGCCACGATCAGGTGGATGCCGATGGCGCGGGCCTTCTGCGCCAGGCGCGTTACGGGCATCTCGACCTCCTTGGCCGTCATGATCAGGTCGGCGAACTCGTCGATCACCACGACGATGTAGGGCAGGAAGCGGTGGCCGTTCATCGGGTTGAGCCGCCGCGCGGTGAATTTCTCGTTGTACTCGGCAATGTTGCGCGCCCCGGCCTTCTTGCAGAGCTCCAGACGGGTGTCCATCTCCGTGCAGAGGGCGTTGAGCGTGTAGACCGCCTTCTTGGGGTCGGTGACGATGGCCTCCTCCTCGGACTCCATTTTGGCCAGGAAATGCTTCTCGATCTTGGCATAGAGCGAGAACTCGACCATCTTGGGGTCGATCATCACGAACTTCAGCTGCGCCGGATGCATACGGTAAAGCAGCGAGGTGATGATGGCGTTCAGGCCCACCGACTTACCCATACCCGTGGCTCCGGCCACGAGCAGGTGGGGCATCTTCGCCAGGTCGAAGACGAAGTTCTCGTTCTGGATCGTGCGCCCGATGACCACCGGGAGCGTGGCCTTCGACTCCTGGAAACGCAGCGAGCGGATGGCCGAATACATCGACACGACCTGCTTGCAGCGGTTCGGCACCTCGATGCCGATCGTGCCGCGCCCGGGGATCGGCGCAATGATGCGGATGCCCGACTCGGCCTTGAGGCTCTGCGCGATGTCGTTCTGCAGCCCCTGGATCTTCGAGATCTTGACGCCCTGGGCCTGCACGATCTCGTAGAGGGTCACCGTCGGGCCCACCGTGGCCTTGATGCGCTGGATCGGGATGCCGAAATACTTGAGCGTCTCCTCGATGCGGGTCTTGTTCTCGAAGATCTCCTCGTCCGAGACCTCCGAATCGGAGATGTAGTCCTCGAGCAGCGTCACGGGCGGCTTGCGGTAATTGACCAGATCCTTCAGCGGATCGTAGCTCTCGGTCGGGATCTTGCGTTCATCGACCATCCGCGCCTCGTGCGCCTCGACCGTGACCACCACCCCCTGCGTCGTCTCCCCGCCATCGTGGGCGGGCGCCGCGGCCGTTTCGGAGGGCATCCCGGCCACCGGATGCACGTCCGGCCCGGGGCCCTGCAGCGGCTCGGGAGCGTCCGCCGGATCGTCCGCTGCCGTCGTGAACTCCTCGAAGACGGGGCGGTCTTCGTCGTTGCGCGGGGCATACGACGGGCCGCGCCGCACGGTCTCCTGCACTGCGCTGCGGGCGGAAGCCCCGCCCTCGGAGGAATCGCCGCCCACGGTGATTTCGGTGAACGGGCCCTCCTGCACCGGCTGCCGCACAACGGACGGCCGCGCCAGTTCGACCAGACCGCCGCGGCCCATGACCACGCGGTCGCCCGAACGGGAGAGATCCACCTCCGTGAACTCCCCGTCGTCGGCCGACAGGAGTTCAGGCTCCGCCTCATCATCAGCGACAATCGGCCGCCCGTCGGGAGTCAGCTCGAGGAAGGGGCTCTCCTCCCCCGCTTCCGCGGCATTCGCCGCCACCGCCACGCCGGCCGTTTCGGCTGCCGGCCGCACGATCTCCGTCCCCTCCCCTGGATGCGGGTCGCGGGGCATATCCGTTCCGGCCGCCACATCGCGGAAGACCTCGGCAGCACGTCGCTCCTCGTCCGAGCGGAGCGACGCGCCCCCTGCCGCAGGCTGCCCGGACGGCACACCCGCCTGCACCCGGATCGGGCGCCGCATTGCAGGCGTCTCCGCCTCCGCAGCCGGTGCGGCCGGCTCACCCTCCTTGCCGGAATGCCGTCCGGCAGCGCGCACGTCGTCCTCCGGGGCAGCCTTCGCTTCGGCATCGGGCGCGGCAGCCCCGGAAGCCAAAGCCTCCTCCTGCATCCCGCCGCCGAGCGGTTCGTCGGCTGGGGTATGGCCCACGACCTTGCGGCGCACCGTCTCGACGATCCGCTCGCTGCGGTCCACCATGACGTTGCCGGCCTCATTGACCGTATTGATGAAATTGCGGTTGATGAACACGCCCGTGAGAATCCACCCGCCGAGCAGCAGGATGAGCGTCCCGACCACGCCGATGTGGGCGTGAAGCATCTCCGAAACCCCGATGCCGAAGGCGCCGCCCCAGCCGGTCGAGGAGCAGAGGCTCCAGCGGTCGCCAAAGGCGAAACCGAGGGTCAGCGACCCCAGGATGAGGATCAGCAGCAGCGAGAGGATCGAGTGGTTGAGCAGCAGCGGACGCTGGCGGATGATGCGGATGCCGACAAGCACCAGTATGCAGGGAAGCAGGATGCCGAAGACGCCGAACGAGTTGTCCACCAGCATGCGGCCGATGCGCGCACCGGCCTCGCCGCAGAGGTTCTCCACCTCGTCGCCCAACAGTTCGCGCTCCTCGGCCGGACGCTGCAGGATGCTCTGGTCCACGTCCCACGTGAAAAACGAGAAGAAGACCGAGGCGGCGACGAACAGACCGATGAAAAGCAGCAGCAGTCCCGCGATCCAGCGGGCGCTGTCGCTGTTGGAGCGGGCCACGGTCTGCCGCCGGCCCGAAGAGGCGGATGTATTGTTTCTGGATGCCATGTGTTTCCTTGACGCTCGATATTATCGAGCGAAGATACGGAAATATTTGCGGATTTGAAAACCGGAGGGCGGAAACGGAGAAAAAATAACGGATACGACACTGACCTGCTATGCATTAAGTTGGCCACTTAAACCAACAGATACAATCAGCAGAGACTTCGCTCTTTCAATCAGACACTTGCAGCAATCAGTCCGTTGAAGCAAGGGCCTTTGCCTCGAGCCGGGCACGGTAGGTCTCGTCGGCGAAGGTGAGGAATTCGAGCCGGGGAAGGTTGTCGGCCGGAGCACGCAGCCCGTAGCGGTCGAGCAGCTGCACGACCCGCCGCGCCACGGCCGGCGAAGGGTCCACGATCGTCACGCCGCGGCCGGCCACAATGCGCTCCAGGACGGGGCGCAGGAAGGGATAGTGCGTGCATCCCAGCACGATCTGGTCGGCGCCGCGCCGCAGCATCGGCTCGACGGCCTCGCGCACGCAGGCCTCGGCCTCGGGCGTCTGTTCGCGGTCCGCCTCGACCAGCTCGACGAATCCGCGTCCGGGGACCGTGAGTACCTCGATACCCGAGCCGTAGCGGGCCGCAGTCCGGCGGAAAAGCTCCCCGTCGAGACTCCGTTCGGTGGCCAGCACCCCCACCACCCCGCTGCGGGTGGCCAGGCAGGCGGGCTTTACGGCCGGTTCCATGCCGACAATCTGCAGAGAGGCATATTTCGCACGCAGGAAATCGATCGCCGCCGCCGTGGCCGTGTTGCACGCCACGACGACCATCTTGCAACCGGCGCCGACCAGCCGCGCCACCGCGGCATCGGCCAGCAGCTGCACCTCCTCACGCGGGCGGGAGCCGTAGGGGCAGTTAGCCCCGTCGCCCAGGTAGACAAGCGACTCCGAGGGCAGCGCACGGCGGATCTCCCGCCAGACGGTCAGTCCGCCCAGCCCCGAATCGTAGACCCCGATCGGGGCCCGGTTTCCCGTTGTCTTTCCGTCGTTCATCGCTCCTTGAGATTCAGTCATGCACTCCGGCAGCCGGGCGGCAACCCGCGGGAAGGCCGTCGGGGAAGAGCCGCCCGAGGATCTCCCCCACCAGTTCGTCATCGCTCCGCCCGCCGCACTCGACCGTCAGCGCCGCCTTCCGGTAGAAGGGGTCGCGCACGGCCATGTCGCGCTCCATGAAGCCGACCAGTTCGTCGTCGCTCAGGCCGCGCAGGCGGGGGCGCTTCTGCCGTCCGTAGGGGCTCAGGCGCCCGGCGATCTGCGCCGCCGTGCGGCACAGGTAGACCGTATGTCCGGCGGCATTCATGCACTCCATGTTGTCGCGCCAGACGGGCAGGCCGCCGCCCGTCGAGACCACGGCGGCATCGCCCGAGGCGATCACCCGCTCGAGCACCCCGCGTTCGAGTTCGCGGAAGCGCGTCTCGCCCTCGTAACGGAAGACGTCGGCCACCGAGGCCCCTTCCAGCTCCTCGACCGCGGCATCCGTATCGACAAAGGACGCACCGAGCCGCCGCGCCAGCTTGCGGCCCAGCGTGCTCTTGCCGCAGCCCATATAGCCCACCAGAAAGATCGGTTTCATCGTCAGAACAGGTTGAGTTGTTCGGGGTCCACCACTTCGTCGGCATCCCCCTTCGGGCGCTCGATCTCGAACGCCACGCCGCCCGGCGTGGCATCCGTCGGGGGAAGCCCCGTCTCCGAGCGGGTCGGCACGCCGCGTCCTGCCGGAGTGGAGGGACGTTCGGGCGCCGCAGGCCGGCTCTCCGGGGTGCTCTCCCCCTCCGGCCGGCCGTCGGCCGGGTCCGCCCCGTCGTCGAGCGGCTCCTCGTCGTCGGGCTCGGGAGCCGGTTCGGGCTCGATGAAGCGGAGCTCCGCCACATCGTAGGTCGTCAGGCGCTTGCCCTTGGCCCTGTGGCTCTTGACCCCCACGAACTCATCGACGTCGATCCGGTCGGCCGGGCGCGTGGCATGGGCGCCCTTGTAGGTGATCCCGAGCTGCGCACCCGCCGTATCGGTCACGCAGATGAAGTCGGCATCCTCGTCGAGGAAGGCCTGCATGCGGTCGGACATCTCGGCCGTGAAGCGCTTCATGTAGTAGTATTTCTGATCGCGGTCGTAGTAGCAGAGGCTGTAGACGCGGTCGGGTTCGTAGCGGCTCACGTGGATCGTCTCGTCGGGGAAGTGCTGCCCCAGGTCGTAGCCCGTGATGTAATACTGGTTCTTCGAGGTCCAGACGATCAGTTTGTCGTCGCCCTTGAACTCGCCGAGACATGTGCCGCGGCCGTCGGAGTTCAGGCGGCGGACATCCTCGTCGAACCAGATCGTCAGTCCGCCGAGGGTCGAGGTGCCCCGCTCCTTGAGTACGATCTTGTGGATGCCGTAGCGCGAGAAGAGGTTGCCCTGGCTCTGGCGGCCCTTGATGGCAAGGGTCGAGAAATCGAGATCGACGATCACCTTCTTCAGGCGCGGACGGGGCTTGAAGTAAACCTTCAGCACCTCGGCCTCACCGTTCGGATTCACAGACATATAGAGAATCTCACTCTTGGGCGTGCCCTTCGTGATGTCGTACTCCTTGTCGCGCGTGATGCCCTTGATGGCGCAGCGCTTCATCATCAGCGGGCCGTTCTTGCCGTCGCGGTAGAGAACGTTGTAGATCGTCCGCTCGTCATTGCGCTTGAAGACCCCGATGTAGTAGATCCCCTTCTGGAAGAAGGCCTTGTCCGAGACCTTCGTGATGACGTAGCGCCCCTCCTTGGTGAAGACGATCACGTCGTCAATGTCCGAGCAGTCGCAGACGAACTCGGCATCTTTCATCGACTTGCCGATGCCGAAGAAGCCCTCGGCGCGGTCCACGTAGAGCTTGGCGTTGGTCACGGCGACCTTCGTCGCCTCGATCGAGTCGAACTCCCGGAGTTCGGTGCGCCGCTCGCGCCCCTTGCCGTACTTGTCGCGGATACGCTCGTAGTAGGCAACGGCATACTCGGTCAGGTGGGCCAGGTGGTACTGCGTCGTGCGGATGTCCTCCTCGATCTGGCGGATCTCGTTGTCGGCCTTCTCCGTATCGTAGCGCGAGATGCGGATGAACTTCAGTTCGGTGAGCTTCTGCACATCCTCAAGCGTCACTTCACGTCGCAGCTGTTTCTTGAAGGGTTCCAGCCCCTTATCGACGGCAGCGTAGGCCTCCTCGCGGGTCTTGCACCCCTCGATGAGCTGGTAGAGGCGGTTCTCGATGAAGATCCGCTCGAGCGAGGCGGCATGCCACGCCTCCTGCAGCTCCCCGAGGCGGATCTCCAGCTCGCGGCCCAGCAGCCACTTGGTGTGCTCGGCCGAGCGGCGGAGGATCTCCTTCACACCCAGGAAGTGCGGTTTCTCGTCCCAGATGACGCAGGCGTTCGGAGCGATCGAGACCTCGCAGTCGGTGAAGGCGTAGAGGGCGTCGATCGTCTTGTCCGACGACTCGTCGGGAGCCACCTGGATCACGATCTCGACCTTGTCGGCCGTATTGTCATCGACCTTGCGGATCTTGATCTTGCCCTTGTCGTTGGCCTTGATGATCGACTCCTTGATCGACTCGGTGGTCGTCGTGTAGGGAATCTCCGTAATGGCGAGCGTGCGCTTGTCGATCTTCGAGATCTTCGCGCGGACCTTCACCGTGCCGCCCCGAAGGCCGTCGTTGTAGCGGCTCACGTCGGCCATGCCGCCCGTCGGAAAGTCGGGATAGAGGTCGAAGTCGCGCCCCTCGAGGTGGGCGATGGCCGCATTGATCAGCTCGATGAAGTTGTGCGGCAGGATCTTCGACGCCAGGCCCACGGCGATGCCGTCCGATCCCTGGGCCAGCAGCAGCGGGAACTTGATCGGAAGGGTCACCGGCTCCTCGTTGCGTCCGTCGTAGGAGCGCATCCACTCGGTGGTCTTGCGGTTGAAGACCACGTCGAGCGCGAATTTCGACAGGCGCGCCTCGATATAACGGCCCGCGGCCGCATCGTCGCCCGTCAGGATGTTGCCCCAGTTGCCCTGGCAGTCGATCAGGAGGTCCTTCTGCCCGAGCTGCACCAGCGCGTCCTTGATCGAGGCGTCGCCGTGCGGGTGGTACTTCATCGTCTCGCCGACGATGCCCGCCACCTTGTTGTAGCGACCGTCATCGACCGTCTTCATGGCGTGGAGGATGCGCCGCTGCACGGGCTTCAGGCCATCCTCGACGTGGGGGACGGCACGTTCCAGAATCACATAGGAGGCGTAGTCGAGGAACCAATTGCGGTACATGCCCGTGAGCTTGCGCACACCACCCTCGTCCTGCATCAGCCGTCCGAACTTCCCGGCCCGGGCCGCAGCTGCCGGCTCCCCGGCCGGAGCCTCATCGACAGGCACCGCATCCTGCGGCGTGTCTCCGTCCGACGGCGCTCCGGGCGCCGCCGTGTCGGCCTCCCCGGCGGGAAGCCCCTCGCGTATCTCTTTCTCTTCTGCCATAGCGCATCAACTCAGTTTGAGGTCCTGCTCCACGAGGTCCTCCTCGATACGCAGGTTGTCGATGATGAATCCCTGCCGCTCGAAGGTGTTCTTGCCCATGTAGAACTCCAGCAGGTCGTGGATCGGGTCGTCCTTCGTCAGGCGCACCCGGTCCAGGCGCATGTTCTCGCCGATGAACTCCTTGAACTCCGTCGAGGAGATCTCGCCGAGACCTTTGAATCGCGTGATCTCCACCCCCGCGCCGCACTTCTCGATGGCGCGCACGCGCTCCTCTTCGGAGTAGCAGTAGTAGGTCACCTTCTTGTTGCGCACGCGGAAGAGCGGCGTCTGGAGGATATAAAGGTGGCCCGTGCGGATCACGTCGGGGAAGAACTGCAGGAAGAACGAGGTGAGCAGCAGGCGGATGTGCATGCCGTCCACATCGGCGTCGGTGGCGATGATCACCTTGTTGTAACGCAGGTTCTCCATGTCCTCCTCGATGTTGAGCGCCGCCTGCAGGAGGTTGAACTCCTCGTTCTCGTAGACCACCTTCTTCGTGAGCCCGTAACAGTTCAGCGGCTTGCCCCGCAGCGAGAAGACCGCCTGCGTGCGCACGTCGCGCGAGGCGGTGATCGAACCCGAGGCCGAGTCGCCCTCCGTAATGAAGATCATCGACTGCTCGGCCAGCTCGTTCTTGTCCGTGAAGTGGATCTTGCAGTCGCGCAGCTTGCGGTTGTTGAGCGAGACCTTCTTGGCCGTCTCGCGCGCCTTCTTCTGGATGCCCGAGATGGCCTTGCGCTCCTTCTCGTTCTCGACGATCTTCTTCTGCAGCGTCTGCGCCGTCTCGGGGTGTTTGTGCAGGTAGTCGTCGAGGTGCTTGCCCAGGAAATCGACCACGAAGTTGCGCATCGAGACCCCGGGCTCGATCTCCTTCGAGCCGAGCTTGATCTTGGTCTGCGACTCGAAGACCGGGTCGGTGACCTTCACCGAGATGGCCGCAATGATCGACGTGCGGATGTCCGACGGATCGTAGTCCTTGTGATAGAACTCCTTGATGGTCTTGGCGATACCCTCGCGGAAGGCCGCCTGGTGCGTACCGCCCTGCGAGGTGTACTGGCCGTTCACGAACGAGAAGTAGCTCTCGCCGTAGCCCGTGCCGTGGGTGATGGCCACCTCGATGTCGTCGCCCGAGAGGTGGATCGGCGCATAGAGCGGATCCTCGGTCATGTTCTCGTTCAGCAGGTCGAGCAGTCCGTTCTTCGAGACGTAGCTGCGGCCGTTGAAGCGGAACGTGAGGCCCAGGTTCAGGTAGGTATAGTTCTTGACCATCTGCTCGACGTACTCGAGGTTGTAGGCATATTGCCCGAAAACCTCCTCATCGACGCGGAAGGAGATGTAGGTGCCGTTCTTCTCCGAGACACCCGACTCCCAGCGGTCGCTCTGCTCGAGCCCCTTGGCGAAGGTGACCGTGCGGGCCTCGCCGTCGCGCACCGAGCGCGCCGTGAACTCACTCGAGAGCATGTTCACGGCCTTGACGCCCACGCCGTTCAGGCCCACGGTCTTCTTGAAGGCCGTGCCGCCGTACTTGCCGCCCGTGTTCATCTCGGAAACGGCCGCCGCCAGCGACTTGAGCGGAATGCCGCGGCCGAAGTCGCGCACCGAGACGACGTTGTCCTCGATCGTGATGTCGATCTCGCGCCCGGCGCCCATGATGAACTCATCGACCGAGTTATCGACGACCTCCTTGATCAGCACGTAGATGCCGTCGTCGGCCTGCGAGCCGTCGCCCAGTTTGCCGATGTACATGCCCGGGCGCAGGCGGATGTGTTCCCGCGGCGACAACGTCACGATGGCGTCGTCGCCGTAGGTTTCGTTGGGATTCGTATTGAGTAAGTCTGCCATAGTCTATCGTCTGTTGCGGATCTCGGAGAGCGCCCGGCACATGTCGTCGTGCACGCGCTCCATCAGTTCGTGGGGGTCCGAAGCGGCGACCTCCGAGGCCGGAACGGGAGGCAGGACCCGGATGGTGATCCGGTTGCCCCAGTTGAAGAGCAGGTTGTGCCCGATGAGCGACTTCGTACCGTCGAGCACCACCGGAAGGATGCCGACGCCGGCCTCCCGGGCCAGCAGGAAGGCGCCGGCCTTGAAGCGGTGGATCTCCCCGTCCTTCGAACGCGTGCCCTCGGGGAAGATGGCGACCGAAGCGCCGCGCGAGATCCACTCGCGTCCCTCGCGGAGCAGCTGCTCCATGGCGGCCGTGGCCCGTCCCCGGTTGATGCAGATGTCGCCGTGCAGGAAGAGGTACTGCCCGAAGAAGGGAACCTTGTAGACCTCGCGCTTGGAGACCCACCGGAAATTGAGCGGCAGGTAGTAGAGCGTCGGGATGTCGATCACCGTGTTGTGGTTCACGGCAATGACGTAACGCTGGCGGCGGTCGATCCGCTCAAGCCCCTCGACGCGCTGGCGCCAGAAGGGCGGGATGGCGAAGAAGATCCGCACGAGGATGCGCGAGAGTTCGTGCACGACGCGGCGGCCCCGGTCGAAGGGATAGCAGACGACCAGCGCAACGGCCGACAAGATCATGAAAAAGGTGCACAGCAGCACCAGGAAGATGTAGTACAAGGCACTCAACATAGGCAGCGCGGAGTTTTAGACGGGCTGGATCCGGGTGCGGCAGAAACACGACGAAAACCGTCGGCGGCCCTCACGGGTCGGCCGCCGCACGCCGGAAAACAGGTAGCCATATCCATTCAAGGAGCAAATATACGAATTTTTTCCGGGGTTTTCCCTCCTCCGCAGGGACGTTTTTTTTCAACAGAGGGTCTGTTCCGGAACCGGACGGAGGATCGGAGAACGGCTGAGCGGAGGGGTGTCCCGCGAAGAGGGCGCAGGAGCCATGCCGGGTGCACGGCGGACAGAAAGCGGGACGGGTGGCATGACGGGGAACAGGAGGACGGACGACAAGACAGGAACGGGCGGACAGGCTGAAGGACGGGAAACGGGAGGACGGCTGAAGGAGGCTGCGGCAAAAAAGAGAGGTCCGGGGACCTTGCGGGTCTCCGGACCTTTTCTCAGTCGGATGCGGCAAACTATTTGGCCAAGCACTCGCCGACCTTCTCGCCGATCGCCTCGCCGCGCAGGTCGCGTGCCACGATCGTGCCGTCGGGGCCAAAGAGGATGATCTGCGGAATGCCGTTGATGCCGTAGAGGTCGGTCGGCAGCTGGCCGGCATCGAAGATCACGGGCCACGTGATCGGCAGGCTCTCGAGGGCCTTCTCGGTGTCGGCGCGCTCGTCCCAGACGGCTACGCCCACGATCTCGAAGCGGTCACCCTTGTACTTCTTGTATACCTCGGCCAGATTGGGCATCTCGCCACGGCAGGGGCCGCACCACGAAGCCCAGAAATCGACGAGCACGTACTTGCCCTTGCCCACATAGTCGGAGAGCGATACGGGGGTACCCTCGGCGCTGCCCTTCTCGATCGTGAAGTCGGTGAACATCTTGCCCTCGGAGGTCTTCTCGAGGTTCTCGTAGCGGGCCTTCTCCTGCTGTACGCTCGCAGCGTTACGCACGGCCTCGCCGGCCACGTTGTAGAGCGAGTCGAACTGCGACTTGTCGTCGGCCAGGCGGGTGATTACGACCGAACCCAGCACATTGTCCTTGTTGGCGGCAAAGAACTCCTCGTTGAGCTTGCGCGAACCCGCGGAGAAGGTTTCGCCGGCCTGCTCGAGGGCTGCGCGGAACTCCTCGTCCTTGAGCCCCTGCTCACGCAGCGAGGTATAGGCTTCGCGATAGGTTTTGTAGAGTTCCTCGGACGAAGCGTTGTAGCCGTTGAAGGTCTCGTTGAGCGGCGTACCCGAGCAGCGGTAGCCCTCCTCGGTAAGGGTCAGGACGGGCGATCCGGCCTCGAGTACGACCATGCCGCCCGTGCGGTTGTCGCCCTGCGAGATGAGGACACGCGCCAGAACGGGCGAGTCGATCTCGCCCTCGAACGAGAAGGCCCCCTGCGAGACGACCGTGCTGTCGCTCTTCTCACCGTAGAGGAGCGATACGGTCGCTCCGTTGTACAGCGTATCGACCGTACCCGAAAGCAGGTAGGTCGGACGCGATTCGCCACAGGCTACCAGAAGAAGCGATGCGGCAGAAATTGCAGTAAACTTTTTCATAAAAAACCTTGTTTTGGTTAATGTTTATAACTCAATTTAAAAAAATGTTCAAACATTATCAAAGCGTTTGGAACTTTGTCCAAAATTACATATTTTTCGGCGAAAAAGTAGAATTTTCAGCCGCAATTATAGACATTTTTAACACACAAAACAAAAGATTCGATCAAAAAATTAGAGCGACGGCCTGCACGATGTCGGGCGCTCGTTCTGCCTTCGTGACAGAAGGTATGTTTCCGCAGACCTTGTATTAACAAACAATCCTAACTAAAAACAATCAGCATGAAGAAACTCTACCTCGCCTGGCTCATATGCCTCATGGCGTTCCAGGTTTCAGCGCAACAGAGATGGGTCACCGGCGTCGTGGCAGACACGAACGGCGTACCCGTGGTTGGCGCCACCGTTACCGTCAAGGGCGGTACGAACGGTGCGATCACCAATTCGGACGGCTCGTTCCGGATCGAAGCGTCGGATTCGGACATCCTCGTGTTCAAGTACCTCGGGTACGACGAACAGGAGATCCAGGTCGGTCCCCGCACACGCATCGAAATCGAACTCCGCGAATCGGCACACCAGCTCGATGACGTGGTCGTGACGGGTTACCAGACCATCTCGAAGGAGCGTGCCACGGGTTCGTTCGACATCATCGACAAGGCCCAGCTCGAAAAACCCTCCGGTTCGATCGCCAGCCGTCTGATCGGTTCGGCGGCAGGTCTGGTGGGTACGCAGGACGCATACGGAAATCCCGTGTTCGAGATCCGCGGACGTTCGAGTCTCTCGACGTCGGCCACCGAGCCGCTGCTCGTCGTGGACGGATTCGCCATCGAGGGCGGCTTCGAGTCGATCAACCCCAACGACGTGGAGAGCGTCACCGTGCTGAAGGATGCTGCGGCAGCCTCGATCTGGGGAGCCAAGTCGGCCAACGGCGTGATCGTCGTAACGACCAAGAACGCCCGATCCGAAGGGGGGGGGGAAAGCCTCGGTAACGGTTGATTACTCGGGTTTCTTCAAGGTTTCACCCAAACTCGACCTCGACTACACGCTCTCGCAGGCCTCGGTGAACGACGTCATCGACTACGAGATCTACGGATTCACGCGCTGGGACTCGACCACGTGGTATCCCCAGGAAAACGACTACAGCGGCGGCGGCAGCAAGGTCTATGAGCTGCTGAACGAAAACCGCCTCGGCCACATCTCCGAAGCCGAGATGAATGCCGCCATCGACGAACTCCGCACCAAGAACAACTACGGGCAGATCAAGAAATACCTGCTCCAGAACCCGATCGTACACCAGGAGAACGTCGCCGTGAACATCGCCACCAACCGGTCGTCGAACACCCTCTCGGCCCTCTACCAGAACGACCGGCAGCACTACAAGAAGCAGAACAGCACCAAATACATGGTCAATTTCCGTAACCGGACCCATGTGTTCAAGTGGCTCGACTTCAACTTCAACGGCGCATACACCTATACTAAAAACGACAACAGCGGATACGGCCTGCCCGGACTCTCGCCCTACGAGATGCTCGTGGACGAGAACGGCGACTACATCCCCTACTCATACGGCGTCAGCCTCGACTACGTGAAGCGCCACGTTCCCGAAGGCAAGTTCCCCTATGAGGACTGGAGCTGGAACCCCCTGCAGGAGATGAACAACCGCGAGCTGACCTCGACGTCGGCCAACGCCCGCGTACAGGCCGGCCTGACCTTCAAGCTCTGGAAGGGGCTGACCTTCGACTCGCGCATCCAGTATGAGATGATCGAGTCCGACACGCACAACTACTACAACGAGAACACCTACACGGTACGCTACGGCGTGAACAGCGCCGCCTCGTGGAACAAGGAGACCGACGAGGTGACGGCCAACCTCCCCACCGGAGGGTTCCTCGACCAGAGCCGCACCCGCTACGACGTGCTCACAATCCGCAACCAGCTGAACTTCAACCACACGTTCGCCGAAAAGCACGCCGTGGCCGTGGTCGCCGGTATCGAGACGATCGACCGCCGCTACCAGTCGTTCGGATATCCCCGCACCTACGGATACAACGACGAGACGCTCAGCGTCGGCAACTTCCCCAACGGCATCGGCGGAACGGGCGTTTACCAGCTCACGGACTGGCAGGGAAACAACCTCACATTGAGTTATCAGAACTCGTTCTCGTACACCACGGACCGCTACTTCTCGGCCTTCGGCAACGCATCGTACACCTACGACAGCCGATACACCGTGTCGGGAAGCGTGCGTACCGATGCCTCGAACCTCATCACCGACGACCCGGCCTACCGCTACGCCCCGTTCTGGTCGGTGGGCGCCAGCTGGCAGATCGCCAACGAGGCATTCATGCAGCAGGTGGACTGGATCGACGGCCTGGCCCTGCGCTTCACCTACGGATACAACGGAAACGTGGACAAATCGACCACCTTCAAGCCGCTGGTGAACATCAGCTCGTCGCCCAACACGGTGACCGGCGAGCTCACCGGATCGATGTCGAGCTACGGCAACCCCACGCTGCGCTGGGAGCGCACCGGAACGTGGGACATCGGCGTGGACTTCAACCTCTTCCGGGGCAAGCTCTACGGTAAGTTCGACGTATACAGCAAGCACTCGGAGGACCTGATCGCCGACGTTACGCTCTCGGCCGTGCAGGGAACCACCTCGATGCGCCTGAACAACGGCGAGATCCTCAACCGCGGTTTCGAGATGGAGGTGGGTTCGACGCTCCGCATCTCGCCCAACGTGACGTGGAACGGCGTGCTGACGCTCTCCTACAACAAGAACCGCATCAAGAGCCTGCAGGTCAAGCCCACGAACGCCTACGACCTGGTCTATGTCGGCGGCAGCACCGCATGGATGGAGGGCTACGACATGAACACGCTCTGGACCTACAAGTACGGCGGTCTGCAGAACGTGGGCACCGCCTCGTCGCCCGACTGGCAGCCGACGATCCTCCACAAGAGCGGCCTCTACGAGACCTTCGCAACGTGGCCCACGGGCGACCCGATGGACTGCTCCTACGCAATGGGTACGACCGTAGCACCGTGGAACATGTCCTTCTCGACCTCGTTCCGCGTCTACGACTTCGACATCTCGATGATCGTGACCGGCAAGTTCGGGCACAAGTTCCTCCGCGAGAGCTTCAACTACCCCTCCGTATCGGGACGCGCCGTGCCCAACGACAAGTACTCGGAGGTGAAGAACTGCGACCCGAACGAGATGATTCCCCTGCCGCAGAACGAGATCGAGACCCGCTACTACTTCTGGGACCGCTTCTATCCCTACATGTCCTACCTGACCGAGAGTGCCTCGCACATCCGCCTGCAGGAGTTCAGCGTGGGATACAACCTTCCCAAGAAGGTCGTCGCGAAGATCGGCATGAAGTCGCTGCAGGTATATGCGCAGTGCAACAACCCGTTCAACATCTACTTCAACGGATACGGCGAGGACCCCGAATTCGCAAAGGGGACGATCCGCCTGCAGGCGTCGTATACGTTCGGAATCAAGTGCAAATTCTAAACTGTTGAGACCATGAATCTGAAGAAAACAGCATACCTCACGCTCCTCGCCGCGGCCGTCTCGGGCTTGGTCGCCTGCGACGACTTCCTCGATGTCGATCCCTCGAAGAGCACCCAGAAGACAATCGAAACGGCCGAACAGCTCGATGCACTGCTCGGCAGCTACTCGCGGTTCTACTCCGAGTACAACCACACGGCCCTCGCCTGCGACGACTTCGGCCTGACGACCGACATACACGACTATCAGAACGGCGGCATGAGCCCTTCGAACCTGGAGTACATTCTCTGGAGCGACCAAGGCACGGGGACCAGCCGCCTGCTCTGGGACGGCGAGTACAGCAAGATCTACTACGCCAACCTGGTGCTCGCGTATATCGACGAGGTGTCGGGCGACGCCGAGACGAAGGCCAATCTCAAGGCCGAGGCCCATTTCCTGCGCGCATACTCGATGTTCCAGCTGGCCGTGGCCTACACGCTCTACTACGACGGCAACAACGGCTCGGAACTCGGACTGCCGCTCAAGCAGACCATCTCGTTCGAGGAGGGCATCGCCCGCGCCTCGCTGACCGACACGTGGTCGTTCATCGACAACGACCTGCAGCAGGCGCTGAAGATCACCACGCCGCTCGTCAAGCAGGGCAAGCGCCGCGTATGGCGCGGCACGACGGCCGCCGTACACGCCTTCGCGGCACGCTACTACCTCTACCGCGGCGATCTGGACAACGCCAAGGCACAGGTGGAGGCCGTACTTGCGGAGTACAACACGCTCAAGGACTTCAACACCTCGATGTCGTACAGCGCCAACGACGACGAGTATGAGATCAACGCCTCGACGAACAAGGAGGTAGTGACGGTGAAGTACCCCTACACGAAGCTCCAGTTCTACGGAACGAACGGATATCCGGAGCTCTTCGAGTGGGAGGACCTGCTCTTCGCCCGCACGTGCTCCTACGCTTCGTGGTGGTACATCCCCAGCGAGGATCTGCTCGCAACCTATGAGGCCGATGTCCCCGGAGGCGACCCGATGAACGACCTGCGCTACGAGTACTTCATCGTCGAGGACTTCTCGCTCCGCTACTGCCAGACCGACCCGGCGTTCCGCTACCCGGCATACTGCCAGTTCTACTTCGACAACCTCATCTCGGGCCCGACCGTTGCGGAGATGCTCCTCATCAAGGCCGAGGTCCAGGCTCGTCAGGGAGATTGGCAGGGTGCCATGCAGACGCTCGTGCCGCTGCGCAAGGCCCGCATCAAGGCCGAGGCATACACCGAGCTGACCGCCTCGTCGCAGGCAGACGCCCTGCAGAAGATCCTCCGCGAACGCCGCCGCGAACTGGCCTTCGTGAGCCGCTGGTACGACATGAAGCGTCTGAACGCCAACGACGACCCGGCAGACGACATCACCGTAACGCGCGAATTCTATCCCTACACGACCTCGTCGGTACTCGACGGCGAACCCGCCAAGACCTACACGCTCGAACCCGGGTCGCGCCACTACGCGCTCCCGATCCCGACGGTGGACATCGACCGCTCAAAGGGTGAACTCAAGCAAAATACCTATTGATACGAAGCAAGATGAAACGACTGACCATACTGCTCGGATGCGCACTCCTGGCCGGATGCGCATCCGGAGGGCTCAATGCAGAGGGGAAGGCCGAGCTCAAGGTACTCTACGTCGGGGGAAACCCCGACTACGAGTCCTTCCTCCAGAAGAAAACACCCGAGGAGCACGCTGCATCGGTGAAGGAACGCATGGAGGCGTTCGGGGAGTTTCTCCGCGAACGGTTCGACTCGGTGGCCGTCATCGAGGGCTCGGCATACAAGCCCGAGTTGTCGGAGGGCTACGACGTGACGGTGTTCGACGGCAAGATCCCGGCCATAAAGCCTGCCGTGCGTGAAACCGACGCCGAGGGCAACATCGTACGCTACGTGCGGCCGCAGCTGCTGCCCGAGGATTTCGACTGCGCGGCCGTGACGATCGGCTCGGTCGGTGAGGATGTGGGTCGCGCCATCGGCTCGAAGAACGACTGGTACTGTCTCTGCCTCGACGCACAGGCCCACCACATGGTCGAGGACCACCCGATCTTCAAGGGTCCCTTCCGGACGAAGCTGACCCTCGAAAAGTGCCCGACGCCCGAGGATGCTTTCCACTACACCTATTATTACGACGGGCCGATGCCCGACTCGATCATGATGTGGCGCGTGCAGACCAAGGGCTACAAGACGGACGAAGGGTTCCCGATCGGCATGGTATCGCGTCCGTGGGGATACACCGACTCGCCCGATGCCGAGTACATCTCGAGCGGCGTGTGCGCCAAGACGCTCGACGCGGTGGCCATCGGCCGCCACGGCAACTTCCTTACGTGGGGATTCGCCGCATCGCCCGCCTACCTGACCGAAGAGGCCAAGGCCGTGCTGGCCAATGCCATTTGCTACATCGCCCGCTTCAAGGGCAAGGGCATGCTCGTGCGCAAGTACAACGACCGGATCGCCACACGCGAATACCTGCGCGAGCTGACCTACCTGGCCTCGATGGAGCCCTACGAGGAGCGCGTCGGCTGGACCGAGGAGGCCAACCGCGAGGGGGCCGAGAAGCAGGCTGCGGCACGTGCCAAGAAGGCTCGCGGAGAGAAGCTCTCGGACGAGGAGGCATACTACCTCAACTTCAAGCCCCAGCGTCCGATGACGCTCGAGGAGTATCTGAAGCGGTACGAAAAGGAGGCATTCGAGGTGCTGGGCACCGACCTGGAGGCCTATCCGAAATACTATGCCGAGAACCGCGACTACTTCTACGGCGGCGAGGGAATGTACGTGATGACCGTGGATGAGGACTGCAAGGCCTGGGGTATCGCAAACAACGACATCCGCCTGCTCGAGAAGGCCGTATCGTGCCTCGAGCAGGGCCAGGAGGTCGAGCGGGCCGAGCGGGTGCTGCGGCGCTACACGCTCTGTACGTTCACACGGCCCGAGGAGTGGCGCCAGTGGCTCGACACGTATCGCGACAAGATCTTCTTCACCGAGTCCGGCGGATGGTTCTTCATGGTGGACGGACCGGCCTCGCTGCCCGGAAACGATTACCACGCCCGCGAGAAGGCCGCAAAGGAGGCTTCGGCCGAGGCCGAGCGCAAGCAGGCCGAGTTGGGCGAGACCTCGCAGGCCGAACCGGTGGCCGTGGCGGCCCGGATGGTCGGCCAGGGCGACAGCCGTGCCATCGAGGTGCGCATGCGCATCCACCCCGGATTCCACGTATACCGGCAGGTAGGGGCATCGGATCCCTACATTCCGCTGACGGTGGAGGCCTCGCTGCCCGAGGGATGCACGGCCGGCGAACTGATCGCCCCGGCCCCGCAGCAGTCGGGATCGGCCGGAACGACCGTCTACGAGAACGAGGTGACGCTGACGCTGCCCGTCAAGGGCAACGGCACGGGAACGGCCACCTGCACGGTGGGCTGGCAGAGCTGCGACGACCACGTCTGCACCCCGCCCCAGACCCGTGAGTTCACGCTCCGGATCGAATAACGGGCCGCAGGCAGCGGCAAACACGGGAAACGGCGGAGGGTCTTCGGGCCCTCCGCCTTCGTTTTTCCGTTTTCCACACGGCCGGAGGGTGCCGGGGAAAGGCTGGCGGCAAGGCCGGGCAGACGGGACGAAGGGCGGGAACGCGGTCTGGCGGAACCCGGAGGGAGAAGGCAAAGGAGGCGGAATGCGGTGCGTGGCGTTTTTTTGCGTATCTTTGCCCCGCGCATCAAGGCGCACACTACCCTGCCCTATGAAAATCGCAGATATCGACCTGGGCGAAAAGCCCCTGCTGCTCGCCCCCATGGAGGACGTCACGGACCCCTCGTTCCGCTACATGTGCAAACGGTTCGGGGCCGACGTGGTATACACCGAATTCATCTCCTCGGACGGACTCATACGCGACGCCGCGAAGTCGCTCAAGAAACTCGAGATCGACGATGCGGAACGGCCCGTCGGCATACAGATCTACGGGCACCTGATCGAGCCGATGGTCGAGGCCGCCCGGATGGCCGAAGCCGCCGGACCGGACATCATCGACATCAACTTCGGCTGCCCGGTGAAGAAGATCGCCGGACGCGGGGCCGGGTCGGGAATGATGCGCGACGTACCGCTGATGGTCGAGATGACGCGGCAGATCGTCCGCGCCGTGAAGAAACCCGTGACGGTGAAGACCCGGCTGGGCTGGGACGAGGAGTCGAAGAACATCGAGGAGATTGCGCTCCGCCTGCAGGATGTCGGCATCGCCGCGCTCACGATCCACGGCCGCACGCGGGCCCAGATGTACCGCGGCGAAGCGGACTGGACCCTGATCGGGCGCGTGAAGAACAACCCGCAGATCCGGATCCCAATCATCGGCAACGGCGACGTCGATTCGGGGCCCAAGGCCAAAGAGATGTTCGACCGGTACGGTGTGGACGGCGTGATGATCGGCCGCGCAACCTACGGCCGGCCGTGGATCTTCCGCGAGGTGAAGCACTACCTCGCGACGGGCGAGGTGATGCCCCAGCCGTCGGTCGTCGAACGGGTGGAGATCGCCAAGGAGCATCTGCACAAATCGCTGGAGATCAAAGGAGAGCATGTCGGCATTCTCGAAATGCGGCGTCATCTGACCAACTACTTCAAGGGGTTGCCGAATTTCAAGGAGACGCGTCTGAAGCTGGTCACGTCACTCGACATCGACGAACTTTTCGCCACGCTCGACTGCGTGGCCGAGCGCTGGGGAGGATACGACCTCTCGGAGGCGGTGCCCGCTCCCCTCTCGCACGATCTGTAACCCGAAACGCGATACAAAGACGAAACGGCACCGTGCAGCTGCACGGTGCCGTTTCGTCTTGCGGGAGCCCGGAAGCCCGGGCGTCGGCCCCACCATGCGGCCGTTACTTCAGCACCCGCTCGATGTAGGCCTTGTAGTCCTTCACGACGGGTTTGTAATCCTCGTCCTCGAAAAGGGGCGAGGAGATCAGGAAGTCGGCCGTCGAACGATTGACGGCCGTCGGCACATTATAGAGCGTCGCCAGGCGCAGGAGGGCCTTGACATCGACATCGTGGGGCTGCGCCGACATCGGGTCCCAGAAGAAGATTAGCGCGTCGATGCGTCCGTCGGCAATGAGCGAACCCAGCTGCTGGTCACCGCCCAGCGGGCCCGACTTGAGTAGCGTGATCTGGAGTTCGGGATGCGGCAGCGTGTTCAAATCGTGCTCTCCCCGGTGGTCGCGCAGCGTCCGCTCGACCATCTTGCCCGTCGTCCCGGTGCACACCAGATGGTGTGCACTCAATTTCGCACAATTCCATTCGACCCATTCGGCCAGGTCGCGTTTCATGTTGTCGTGGGCTACCAGAGCCAGCACTTTCGTCTTCCGATCCATAATCGACATGATGTTTTGTTCCTGTTCCGCAAAAATAGTACAATTCGCCGGAAAACGGACTCCGGAGCAGCCCGGAGGACAAAAAAAATCCCGACCCGGAGCGGGTCGGGAGGTCTTGCCTGCCCGGCAGAGGCCAGGCAGCGGATCGGGCACGGCGGATCAGGCCTCGGCAGGAGCCTCGCCGGAGGCCTCGTCCGGTGCGGTCTTGAACTCCGTGAAGCCGGCACGCACCAGGATGTTGTACCACGAGAAGCATTTCTTCATGTCGGAAACATGGACGCGGTCGCGGTCGTACTCCGGAAGCACCTCGGCGAAGTAGGCCTTCAGGTGCTCGGGCGTCTCCTTCGGGTCGATGGCCTCCTTGCCGCCCGTGTGGGCATAGATGCGCGTGAAGACATCGGCCAGAGCGATGTCGTCGCCCTCGGTGAACATCGAAATCTCGGACAGCGCGCTCACCTTGGCCGTGGCCGAGGCATTCATCCGGCGGCCGTCGATCAACGACTCGACGATCACGCCGCGCATCGATTGCGCCACGTATTTATAAAGCCCGGGCTGTCCCGAAATCGCAAGAATCTCTCTCAGTTCCATAGTCTGTAAAAATATCTTTGGGTTAATGGTTACTCCTTCTTCAGGTGGACGTCCATCTGCGGGAACGGGAAGTTGATGCCCGCGGCGGGAAGCTCCTTGTAGAAGCGTTCGTTGTATTCGAAATAGACGTTCCAATAGTCCGCATTGCGCGTCCATGCACGGACGGTGAGGTTCACCGAACTGTCGGCGAGCGCTCCGACCCACACCACGGCCGAAGCCGGAGCCTCGGGTTCGCGCAGGATGCGCGCATCGGCGGAGAACATCGCCAAGATGGCCTGCCGCGCCGCATCGACGTCATCGCCGTAGGAGATGCCGACCGTCCAGTCCACACGCCGCAGGTCGGCCGTCGAGTAGTTGTCGATGATGGCCGTGGCGATCGAGTTGTTGGGGATGTAGATCGTCTGGTTGTCCACCGTAGTGATGACCGTCGAGAAGAGCTTGATCTCGCGCACCGTGCCCGACTGGCCCTGGGCCGAGATGTAGTCGCCCACGCGGTAGGGCTTCATCAGCAGGATCATCACCCCGCCGGCGAAGTTCTGCGCCGTGCCGCTCAGGGCCATACCGATGGCCAGAGTGGCGGCCGAGAAGACGGCGATGAGCGACGTGACATTGACGCCCAAAGTCGAGACCACGATGAGTACCAGCAGCAGCATGAAGACCACGCGGACCGTATTGCGCAGGAACGAACGCAGCGAGATATCGACCTGGCGCCGCTCGCAGATCGCATCGAGGAAGCGGATCAGACGCCGCACGATCCAGCGCCCGATGAAATAGATGGCCAGCGCGATGAGGATCTTCACCACGATCCAGATCGACTCCGAGAGCAGGCTGCGCAACAGCGAATCGATATCCAGGTTGGCCAGCCGGCGCACGGCCTCGGCGAAGTTGGCCTTCTGGACGCTGTCGGGAACGATCAGCGGCGCAGCCTCATCAGCGGCCGCAAAGAGCGGCGAAAACAGGGAGGTCAGCAAATTCATGTTCGTTTCACATACGGTTTACTCGGCAAAAATAGCCAAAAAATGGAGATTTTATTAACTTTGTCCATATTTTACGACATTTAAACGAAATGAGCACCATGCAGCCGCTGAACCAAGTAGAGATCATACAGATCAACATCTCCGGTGCGGACAAGCCCGGAATGACCTCCTCGCTGACCGAGATCCTCGCACGATATGACGCCTCGATCCTCGACATCGGACAGGCCAACATCCACCAGTCGCTCACGCTCGGAATCCTCATCCGCACGACCCCCGACAAGTCGGGAAACATCATGAAGGAGCTGCTCTTCAAGGCTTCGGAGTTGGGTGTGATGATCCGCTTCACCCCCATCTCGGCCGAGCAGTACGAAGACTGGGTCAGCCGCCAGGGCAAGAACCGCTACATCATCACCCTGCTCGGGCGCACGGTGACCGCACGCCACATCGCCGAGGTGACGAAGGTCGTGGCCGAACACGGGCTGAACATCGACGCCATCAAGCGCCTGACGGGCCGCGTGCCCCTGCGCGAGGAGGACCGCCGGGCCCGCTCGTGCATCGAGCTCTCGGTGCGCGGATCGCTCACCGACGAGGAGCGCAGCACGATGCAGGAGGGGTTCATGAACCTCTCGGACCAGGGGCTCGACGTCTCCTTCCAGAAGGACGACATCTACCGCCGCAGCCGGCGCCTGATCTGCTTCGACATGGACTCGACGCTCATCGAGACGGAGGTGATCGACGAGCTGGCCGAAAGGGCCGGCGTCGGGCCGCAGGTGCGCGAGATCACGGCCAGCGCCATGCGCGGCGAGATCGACTTCCGCGAGAGCTTCACCCGGCGGGTCGGACTCCTGCGCGGACTCGACGTCTCGGTCATGGAGGAGATTGCACGCTCGCTGCCCATCACCGAGGGACTCGAACGCATGATGACCGTGCTCAAGCGCGTGGGATACAAGACGGCGATCCTCTCCGGCGGCTTCACCTACTTCGGGAACTACCTCCGCCAGAAATACGGGTTCGACTACGTCTACGCCAACGAGCTCGAGATCGAGGAGGGCAAGCTCACCGGACGCTACGTCGGCGAGATCGTGGACGGGCGCCGCAAGGCCGAACTCCTCCGCCTGCTCTGCCAGTTCGAGGCGATCAACATCGCGCAGTCGGTGGCCGTCGGCGACGGGGCGAACGACCTGCCGATGCTCAACCTCGCAGGTCTCGGAATCGCCTTTCACGCCAAACCCAAGGTCAAGGCCACGGCCCGGCAGTCGATCTCGACGATCGGACTCGACGGAATACTCTATTTCCTCGGACTGAAGGATTCGCGCATCGAGGAATGAGGCGGCGGATGCGGTGGCTCGGGATCGTCGCGGCGGCTGCAGTTGCGGCCGGCTGTTACGACTCCCGCTTCGGGCAGCCCGGGGCGGAGCAGGTGCCGTGGACGCCGACCGAGCACATCGCCGCCCTGCGGGAGCGGTATGCCGGGGAGACGTTCGAGGTGACGGGAGACATCGTCGTCGAGGGCGTAGTTACATCCGACGATACACGAGGCAACTTCTACCGCTCGCTCTGCATCGAGGAGCAGGGCGCGGCGATCGAGATCATGACCGGGACGGACCACCTGCACAACGACTATCCGCGGGGGTGCCGTGTCGTGCTGCGCCTCAGGCAGCTGGCCGTCGGCGAGAGCCGCGGGGTGCTCCAGGCGGGGCGGATGCCCGCGCCCGGGAGCAGCTACGCCACCGACTACATCGGCTCGCAGGCGGCACTCGACCGGGTATTGGCCCGTTGCGGCGGCGAGGTGAAGGAGCCGGAACCGACGCTGCGGACGATCGGCGGGCTGGAGCCCCGCATGTGCGGCACGCTGGTACGGATCGAGGAGCTGCGCTACGAGCCCGAAGAGCTCGCTCCGTCGCAATGGGCCGGATACAAGCGCTTCACTGATGCCGAAGGTCGGGAGATACGCACCTATGTGCGCACCTATGCCGACTTCGCCGAAGAGGAGGTTCCGGTCGGAGCGGTTACGCTCACGGGGATTCTCCAGCTCGACGGGAAGGAGTACATACTCAAACTGCGCGATGAAAACGACTGCCGACCGATGCCGTAAGGCCGCAAGGAGCGGTGCGTCCGCCCGAAGAGCGGTCGGGGTGCTGGCGGCAGCCGGTATGCTCGCCGCGGCGGGGTGCGACCGGGCCACGGAGCCGCGCCCCCGGGAGGAGCAGCCCGTGCGGCACACGATCGCCTACCTCAAATCCCTGTGCGACGGGGCCGAAAGCCGGCTGGTGACCCGCGAGATCACCGTCCGCGGGTTCATCACCGCGAACGACCGCTACGGGGAGTTCTACAAATCCATCGTTCTGGAGGACGAGACGGGCGGAATCACCGTGGCCGTCGATCAGACGGGTACGGCCGCCGAATTTCCCTTCGGGTATGTGGCCACGCTGCACGGCGCGGGGCTGCGGCTCTGCGCCTACGGCGGAAAGGTCGGGATCGGCATCGGCGCCGGAGAGCAGGGAGCCGAGGGGATTCCGGCGGAGGAGACGGGCCGATACCTCACGGTAGAGCCGCCCGGCGAGGAGCGCCACACGGCCCGGACGGTGACCATCGACGGAATCGGACCCGGGCTCGTCGATACCCGGGTGCGGATCGACGGCGTGCGCTTCGTCGAGAGCGGCGCGACGTGGTGCGACACCGACCCCGAAACGGGGCGGACGGTGACCACCGAGCGGACGATCGTGGACGAGCAGGGCAACACGCTCGCCGTGCGCACGCTCGGGAGCTGCTCCTACGCAAAGGAGCCTCTCCCCGAAGGAAGAGGCTCCCTGTATGGCGTGGTGGACTGCTTCAGCGGCAAATACTCGCTCCGCGTCACCAACCGCGACCTGCTGTTCCCCTAACGCTGCAGCGCCTCCCAAAGCATGTCCTTCAGGCGCGCGATGTTCAACCCCGAGACCGAAGAGATGAAGACCGAGGGAATGCCCTCGGGCAGGTGTGCGCGCAGCTCCTCGAGCAGCCCGTCGTCGAGCATGTCGCACTTGGTGACGGCCAGCAGCCGCTCCTTGTCCAGCAGCTCGGGGTTGTACTGCGTCAGCTCGCCCAGCAGGATGTCGTAGTCGCGGCGGATGTCGTCGCTGTCGGCCGGAATCATGAACAGCAGCACGGAGTTGCGCTCGATGTGGCGCAGGAAGCGCGTGCCCAGGCCGCGGCCCTCGTGCGCCCCCTCGATGATGCCGGGGATGTCGGCCATGACGAACGACTTGTGGTCGCGAACCTCGACGATGCCCAGATTGGGTTCGAGCGTCGTGAAGGCGTAGTTGGCGATCTTCGGCTTCGCGGCCGAGACGACCGACAGCAGGGTCGATTTCCCGGCATTGGGGAAGCCGACCAGCCCGACGTCGGCAAGCACCTTCAGTTCGAGGATGAAGGCTCCCTCCTCGCCCTCCTCACCCGGCTGGGCATAGCGCGGCGTCTGGTTCGTGGCGCTCTTGAAATGCCAGTTGCCCAGGCCGCCCCGGCCGCCCTTGAGCAGCACGAGCCGCTCGCCGTCGGCGGTGACCTCACCGACCGTCTCGGTCGTCGTCGTGCCGTCCTCGAGCTCGACAACCCGCTTGGCCACCGTGCCCAGCGGCACGGGGATGACGATGTCGCGGGCATCCTTGCCCGACGAGCGGGCACCGGATCCGTTCTGTCCGTCCTCGGCGAACTGGTGGCGCTGGTACTTGAGGTGGATCAGCGTCCAGTACTGTCTGTCGCCCTGCAGCACGATGCTGCCGCCCTTGCCGCCGTCGCCGCCGTCGGGACCGCCGAAGGCCACGAACTTCTCGCGCCGGAAATGGGCCGAACCCGCGCCGCCGTGGCCCGAGCGGGCGAAAATCTTCACGTAGTCTACGAAATTGGAACCTGCCATAATCTGTTCTTTCTCGCTGCAAAGATAGTGCAAGCGGCGTGCAATCACAAATTTATTTCTCGGCGGAGGAGTCCGGCAAAAGGGAAACGGGCGGAGGATGTCGTCTCCTCCGCCCGCAGCAGGTCGATTGCGCTCCCCCGCAGCGCGGTCAGAGCGTCAGCGGCTCATAGGGAAGCCCCCACGCCTCGGCAACCGGGCGGTAGACCACCTTGCCCTCGACGATGTTGAGACCCAGGGCCAGTTCGGGGTTCTCCTGCGCGGCGCGGCGCCAGCCCTTGTCGGCCAACTGGATGGCGTAGGGAAGCGTGGCGTTGGTGAGCGCCAGCGTCGAGGTGCGCGGCACGGCGCCCGGAATGTTGGCCACGCAGTAGTGCAGCATGCCATCGACGTAGTAGACCGGATCCTCGTGGGTCGTCGGACGCGAAGTCTCGAAGCAGCCGCCCTGGTCGATGGCCACATCGACCATCACCGTACCCGGGTCCATCTCCTTGAGCATGTCGCGCGTCACGAGCTTCGGGGCCTTGGCGCCCGGAATCAGCACCGAACCGATCACCAGGTCGGCGTGCTTGAGTTCCTGGCGGATGTTGTACTCCGAGGACATGAGCGTCTTGACGTTCTTGGGCATCACGTCGGCCAGATAGGTCAGGCGCTGCAGCGAGATGTCGCAGATCGTCACGTCGGCGCCCGTGCCGGCTGCCGTGCGCGCCGCGGCCGTACCCACGACGCCCGCGCCGATGACGAAGACCTTGGCCGGCTTCACTCCCGGAACGCCGCCGAGCAGCACGCCCTTGCCGCCGCGGGGCTTCTCGAGGAAATAGCGCCCCTCCTGTGCCGCCATGCGGCCGGCGACTTCGGACATCGGAATGAGCAGCGGCAGCGAATGGTCGGCCCGCTCGACCGTCTCGTAGGCGCAGCAGATGGCTCCGCTGTCGATCATGGCGTGCGTCAGCGGCTCGCTGCTGGCAAAGTGGAAATAGGTGAACACGAGCTGGCCCCGGCGGATGAGCTTGTACTCGGGAGCGATCGGCTCCTTGACCTTGATGATCATCTCGGCCGTGGCATACACATCCTCGATCGTCGGGAGAATCGAGGCGCCGACCGCCGTATAGGCCGCATCCGGGAACCCGCTGTTCTCACCGGCCGTAGCCTGCACATAGACCTTGTGGCCCCGTTTGGTCAGCTCCTGCGCCCCGGCCGGCGTGAGGCCGACGCGGTTCTCGTTGTTCTTGATCTCCTTGGGAATTCCGATAATCATAATGCGGGAAGTTTTTAAAGTTTTAGGTTTTGGCTCCCCAAATTACAAAAATCGCAAGAAACCGCAAAGACGATCGACGATTTTTTCGCAAAAATCTAAAACCGATACGAAACCGTAACGTAGAACGACCGCGGCCAGGCATGGCTGCAGCGCGAGGCGTGGGGTTCGTAGAAGACGGCGTCGCCCGCCGGGATGCGGCGCAGGCGGTTCGACTCGTAGACCGCATAGAGCGTCCGGTCGCCCGTCAGGTTGCGGAGCATCAGTCCGGCCGTGAGGCGCGAGCGGCCGAAATAGAAGGTGCGGAAGAGCGAGGCGTCGAGCGTGAAGGCGTCGGGCAGCCGCTCCTGGAGGGTAAGGGCACGGAAGAGTTCGGGGGTGATGCCGGCCTGCTGCGTCACGCGGTCGGTGCGGCGCAGCACGGAGGGCTCGGCGTAGCGGGATCCGGCATAGCCGGCCGAGAGGTGGCAGCTCCAGCCGCGGGGGCCGAAGTAGGTCAGCTCGGCGGAGGAGGTAAGCTGCGGGGCCCCGCCTACCCTGCAGCCGCCCATGCGGCTGACCGAGCGGGTGAGGATCTCGGTGTTGTCCACATCGGAGAGGAGCGTGACGCGGGGATCGCGGACATAGGCATAGCGCGCGGCCGATGCAGCCAGCGCAAGGCGCCAGCGGTACGAGAGGCGCAGGGAGGCGCCGAGTTCGACGCCGCAGAGCGACTGTCCGATGCCCGAAACGGCCAGGTCGCAGTAGAGTGCCGCGAGGTCGTCGTAGCAGCGGCGGGTCTCCGAACCATCGAGGCGCAGCGTGGCGAAGGCCGTGAGCTGCAGTTCGACGTCGCGGCCCGTGCGGCGGAAGGTCAGCTCGGCCGACCGGATGCGCTCGGGACGGGGATCGGCGACCGTGCGGTTGTTGTAGAGGGGCTGGTAGAAGAGCGCCTCGGAGAGGGGCGCCGAGGACCCTGCAAAGGCGGTCAGCGAAAGGTAGCTGCGCGGCGTGAAGGACCAGCCGACGAGCAGTTTGAAGCGGTAGGGCGTAAAGTGCAGGCGGCGCGAGGGACCGAAGGAGAGCGTCCCGGGGAAGAGCTCCTTCTCGTAGTAGCCCCGGCGGCGGACCGTCGTGCGTCCCAGTTCAGCCCCCGCTTCGGCATGGAGGCGGTCGGAGCGGTAGACGGCCCGGAAGAGGATGCGAAGATCGCGGCGGAGCAATGCATAGTCGTAACCGAAGCGGTCGCCCGTGCGGACCTTGCGGTCGGGGTGGCGCAGGTCGTTCTGGAGCAGGTTGCCGTAGGTGTCGTCGTCGATCAGGTACTGGTCGATATCCGTGAGGTGTGAGGCGCCGAGCAGGTCGCGCATCTGCTTGTGGAAGCGCGAGCGGTCGGCGCGCAGCACGGCCCCGAGGCGGAGCGTCAGACGCGGGTCGGGGCGGGTGACCAGAACGGCCGAGAGGGTCAGGTCGGTGCGGCGCTCGACACGGTCGGAGAGGGCATAGGTCGCATCCCCGTCGGCGGAGAGGCGGTTGCGGCGGATGAGGGCGTCCCAGTCGATCTGCGTATAGCGCGGATCGTCCGCCAGCCAGGCGTCGCGGGTCTCGCGGTCGCCGGTATAGCTCGGCAGGTAACGGTAGTTGTCGGGCATCGGCGTGCGGGCGTCGAACCAGTCGAGCATGCTGTAGCGGAGGACGCCGGCCTCGGAGGAGAGACCCGCACGGAGTTCGGTGTGCGCCGAGAGCGGGACGACGAGGTCCGCAACGGCGAGCGGAAGGATCTCACGGCGCACCCGCGAGTTGCGCACGCGCCCCGACTGGTAGCCCCAGGCCGGGTTGTAATAGGGGTCGTCTGTCAGCGAGAAGGCTTCGGCCGAGCTGGAGAGGCGCGTGCCCTGCATCGAGACCGGAAGAAGGAAGAGCAGCGAGGCCCTGGCGCCCGAAGCGAAGGAGCGCGAAAGGCGTAAACCGCCAGTCAGGGCGTGGGTGAAGACCCCCTCGATCAGCAGGTCGCGGCCCGTGCGGGCATCGAAGGCCAGGGCAAGCGACCACGGCCCGCGGCGAAGCGAGGCGGCGGCCTTCGCGCCGACGCGGTAGTTGCGGTCCGAGAAGCGGACCGAGGCGAGGTAAGGAAGCAGCGGCTCGCCATCCGGGAAACGAAATTCCCGGGTGCCGCCCGCACCGCCGAGTTCGGTTTCGGCGGGAGTGGCACCCGGGAAGATGTGCTCCTCGGCTCCGAGAAGCCGGAGCGTCGGGAAATAACGGTAGGAGACCTCCGTCTGTCCGAGGCGGGCGAGCTCCTCATCGTACGGCAGGCCCCGCCGGCGCTGCGCCACACGCGGCAGCGCAAAGTCGGAGGCGGCGCCGTAGAGGTCGCGGGCCGTCTGGATGGCCCGATAGAAGAGCGTCGAATCGGTTGTCAGCAGCTCCCTCCGCTCCTCGCGCCCGGCATAGGGGTAGTATTCGTCGTCATCGGGCGACTGGGCCGCAGCCGATCCGGCGAAGAGCACCAAAAGCACGAGAAGCGGCGCGCGGAACATGGCTTGCGGCGCGCGTCAGAGGGTACGGAGCGTCTCCTTGAGCAGGTCCCAGAACTTCGGCACCGTGGCGATCTCGAGGCGCTCGTCGGGCGAGTGGACGCCGCGGAGCGTCGGCCCGAAGGAGACCATCTCGAGGTGGGGGTATTTCTCAAGGAAGAGTCCGCACTCGAGGCCTGCATGGATGGCACGGACCTTCGGCGTGGTGGCGAAGAGGCGCTCGTAGGCCGCAACGGTGACGGCCAGCAGGCGCGACGAGGGATCGGGAGCCCAGCCCGGATAGCCGTCGGAGTGGACGACCTCTGCGCCGGCCAGCGCGAAGACCGACTCGACGGCCTGCATGGCATAGCGCTTGGCGCTCTCGACCGACGAGCGCTGCGAAGTGGTGACCACGATGCGGTCGTCGCCCTCGAACTTCACCGAGGCGAGGTTGGTCGAGGTCTCGACCAGGCCCGGCACGGCGAACGACATGTCGAGCACGCCGTTCGGGACACCGACCAGGGCCAGCACCAGGGCCCGCTGGGCCGATTCGTCGAGCACGGGGGCCGGGGCAGCCTCGTCGAGCGTGATGCGGAAATTCGGCTCGCGGAGGTGGAACTCGGCGCCGAGTTCGGCGGCAAACTCCCCGAACCAGCTGCGGAATGCAGCCTCGCAGGAGGCGGGGATGCCGAAGAGGACCTCGGCTTCGCGCGGGATGGCATTGCGCAGGTTGCCGCCGTCGAAGCGGCTCAGGCGCAGGGCGAAGCGCTGCCAACCCTCCCAGAGCAGGCGGGCGGCCGTCTTGTTCGAATTGACTCGTCCCTTGTCGATGTCGTCGCCCGAGTGTCCGCCCTGCAGGTCGGAGACGCGGACGCGGAAGAAGCGGTGGTCGGCAGGGGCCGCAACGGTCGTATAGCGGAACGTGGCCAGCGTGTCGATGCCGCCGGCGCAGCCGATGAACAGCTCGCCCTCGTCCTCGGAGTCGAGGTTGATCAGGTAGGTGCCCGTGAGCATTCCCTCGCCCAGTCCGAAAGCACCCGTGAGGCCGGTCTCCTCATCGACCGTGAAGAGCGCCTCGAGGGGTCCGTGCTCGACCGACGGGTCGAGCAGCGCGGCCAGCGCGGCGGCCATGCCGATGCCGCAGTCGGCGCCGAGCGTCGTGCCCTCGGCCTTGACCCACTCCCCGTCGATGCGGGTACGGATGGCGTCGTGCTCGAAGTCGAACTCCACGTCGGAGTTCTTCTCGCAGACCATGTCCATGTGCGACTGGAGGATGACCGCCGGACGGTTCTCGAAGCCCGGGGTGGCGGGTTTGCGCATGACGACGTTGCCCGTCGCATCCTTGCGGTATTCGATGCCGTGGCGCTCGGCGAACGCCACCAGGAAGTCGATGATCCGGCCCTCCTTCTTCGAGGGGCGCGGAACCTGCGTGATGGCATCGAACTGTTCCCAGACGATGCGCGGTTCGAGAGAGGTGATGGATGACATAGCAGATTGGTTTTATGGGTTCATGCGATGATGATCGGATTCAGCCGGCGAACCGGCTCGGGCGGGCCAAAAGCCGCACCCGCACAGCCCTTGCGGAAGATGGCCCGGCACCGGAATCCCGACGGATTTCCAGTGCCGGCCGGAAGGGAGGATCAGAGGATGATTTCACCCTCGACCGTACCCTGGTCGCCCCACCCTTCGATCGTTGTCTTGCCGATCTCGACGCGCCCTTCCTTGAGCGTCAGTTCGACATGGAGCTGCATGCCGCCAAGCAGTTCGTCGTGCGAGCCGGCATGGTCGCTCAGCGGAACCCGGCAGGTCCGGTCGTCGAACCGGAGTTCGAACTCCACATCCGAAGTCTTCTGGGGCACGAGCAAGAAGAAGACCGACTTGCCCCGGGCGGAGAAGGAGGCCTTGCGGCCCTCGTCGGTCTTCAACGTACCGTCGAGCAGATCGACCGTGCAGGCCGAACGGGCCGTACATACGGTCTGGACGCTCTCGGTATCGACATCGGAATCATCCGTGAAGGTCACCACCAGACGGTGCATGGCGTGACGGAAGGTCAGATCGACCGGAGCGGTCGTTCCTGCAGGCACGTCGGCCGTGCGGGCCAGCAACAGGTCCTTGTCGGCCTCCGTCTCCAGGTCGAAGGCGAATTGTGCTCCGGAGAGGTCCCGCTTCGGGTAGCAGGCCGCAAAATGCACCTTCTCGGGCGAGGAGGCGAACGTTACATCCTTCCAGTAGAGCTGCGTGACGCCCGTCTCGTAATCGAAATCGAGCAGGCCGTCGGCTCCGTCGGAAACAAGCAGCGAGAAGTGGTCCCCGTCGGCGAACGACCCGCTGCCGTTGCTGTCGAGGGAGGGTGTGCGCATCTCGCTGCGGTCCAGAATCGAGGTACGGATGCCGATCTTTGCGTCGGCAACGGGTTTGTCACCCGACTTCTCGCTGCTGCAGCCGCAGCAGGCCCACATGGCCGCAGCCATGAATGCAAAATATGAAACTTTCATGTTCTTTCACTTTTTTTGGTTATACATTACAGCCGGTTCGACGGATGCTCTCCGCCCGGCCCCGGAAAAGCCGTATTCCATCCGGAACGAAGCATGCATCACAGATGCAGGTACTCCTTCCAATACTCCTGACCCAGCGAAACGGTAAACAGACGGTTGATGGGAAACGTCACGTCCTCCGAACCGATATAGTCATTGCTGTAGTGCGTCGTGGTTGCCGTAGTTCCAGGCAAAGTGACATAAACGATCCGCAGACGGATGCATCCGACATTGTAGGGCCCGTACTGATTGCGGTCGTTGTTATCGGCGATGTAAATATAGGAGACATCACCCTCGTCGTTGAACTCGGCTCCCCACATTGTCACTACATGGCCCGTGCGGACCGCTCCGATGGTCAGCCCCAACCCCTTCTTGTTGGTCAGCGCGTCCTTGATAACCTTGTTGAAATTCTCACGGCTCAAACCGCCCACATTTTGGGAAAGTTTGACCCCTTCGGGGAAGACCTCCTTGAAATAGCCTGCCTTGTTTTTGGGGGTTCTCAAAAGAGGAGCCGAAGGCTCGATACCGTGGATGAACCAGTTCACCCCTGCATCGCCGTAGCCGGCCTCGTCGTAGAACGAATCGATAAAGCATTGGAAAATGTCGCTCTCCTGCGGCTTATCAAGCGGATACGCATAGTCGGGGCCCGTATAGCGATCGCCGTAGAGATCGATATACTCCTTGTTCTGGGCGATCCACCAGTGCATGAGGTTCGAAGCCGTCGCAGCCCAGCACAACATGCCGTCGGGCACTCCGTCCGGATTTGCCGTAGGATTACGCTTGTTGCAATCATACCAGCCGTACTCCGGCTTCCACGGGAGGTAATAGGTCCAATAGAGATCGGGATAGAGCTGCAGCCAATCGCCCTCTTCGGAAGGCGTGATCCCGTAAACCCAGCACTTCTTGCCGGCCCACTCGGAACCGTCGCCCTTCACCGACAGGCGGACGGTTGTCTGCTTGCCCGGAACGAAATCGACCAGTTCCGAGCCGTCGTTCAGCTGCTCCGGAGCCTTGAAGAAAGACTCCTTGCCGTTGGCGGAGATCTTCAGCAGCCCCTCGTCCGCCCGGTAGGGCGAAGCCGGCTGCGGAAAGATGATCGCCTCAAAACTTCCGTCGGCATTGCGGCGGGGTTCGATCCAGCCGAAATCGCCGTCGGATACCCGGGCCTCGCCGCTGAGCAGATCAAGTGTTCCGTCGAGTTTGCTGCGCACAGCAATCCCTGCGCCGTCCGTATTGCCCGAAAGAACCACCGTCACGCGGTGCAGGGCATGAGCAAAGGTGAAATCACCCCGGTATACACCCTCTTCGAGCGTCAGGCGCGAAAACAACAGGTCGGAGGCGGCATGCCCCTCCCCGCTCTGGTCCGATGCGATACGGAACGGGACGCCCTCGGTCTGTCCGGTCGAGAGTTCGCTTCCGCCGGCATACCAGGCCGACAGGTTCAGCCTTCCGCTGCCGAATTCCGACCGTTTGAGAAGAGGCAGCCACTGACCGCCGGTCAGCGTAAGCTGGCGGTAGCTGACATCGGCGCCGTTGTCGATATAGAGACCGATACGGTCGCCCTCGACGAAATCGCCGGAGCCGTCCTGCGCCACATCCGCCCGTGTCGCAACCCGGGAGAAGGTGAGTTGCAGACAGCCGTCGCCGCCCGGTCCGTCGAATTCGGCTTTCTCAGAGGTACAGGCAGAAAATGCCACACAACACACACCGATACAAAACCACATGAAAATCTTCTCCAGATACAGTGATTTTCTTCCCATACTTCAAAAAAGAGTAAAGTTTCAAATCTTCATGAATCAAACGTAAAACGGATGATCCAATCGGTTTTATTTTTGTTTTGTCCGGCACAAAAATAGGAAAAAAGATCGGAATCACCGCTTTCACACGGAGATTCCGATCATGTACTGCGGCCGTTGGGAGGAGTCAGCCGCAGCAAGGCTGTCAGCCACAGTAGAAATAGGTATCGACAAGGGCCTTGATCTTCGACTCGTCGCCACCCAGCTCCTCGCGCAGGTGTGCGTCGCGGAAGGAAGCAAGGCGATCGACCAGTCCGTCGATCAGGCGCGGGGGAAAGACGCCGTAGCGCTCGTAGACGGCACGCTGCTCCGAAAGGCGCCGGGCCGACTCCTCGCACGAGGCCGGGAGCTGGCTCAGGCGCTCGAGCACCTCGCGGTTGCGGTCGTCGAAGATGTTCACATCGACGTAGCGGTCGCGGGCATACTGCACCCCGTTCTCCATCTCGAAGCCGTGGCGCGCAGCAACGGCCAGACCCGCCAGCAGCAGGTAGATGTCGGCCGAGCCGTCGGGGCAGCGGAACTCGACGGTCTGCTTGAGGTTCACGTCCAGCGACGAGGGCTCCTCGTGCGGGTTGGCATCGCAGGCCATGCGGTTGGCGCCGGCACTCCAGCCCAGCGGCACGCGCACGAGCACCGAGCGGTTGCGGTCGCCCCAGCAGATGTTGGTCGGGGCCTCCTGGTGCGGCACAAGGCGGAAATAGGAGGTCGGATTCGTATTGCCGAAGGCCGTGAGCGAAGGAGCGAGCGAAAGGTAGCCCGCGATGGCCTTCAGTGCCGCCTCGGAGAGGCTGCCGTCGGCGTTGGTCATGGCGTTGCGGCCGTCGTGCATCAGGCGCGTGTGGATATGGAGGCCGCTGCCGGCCTTGCCGACGGTGATCTTCGGGGCGAAGGTGACATCGACGCCGTACTCGTAGGCCAGCGTGCGGATGATCCACTTGGCGACGAGCAGCTGGTCAGCCGCAGCCTCGAGGTCGGTAGGCAGGAACTCGATCTCGTTCTGTTCGTACATCAGTCCCTCCTGCGTGAAGTTGCCCACCTCCGAGTGGCCGTACTTGATCTCGCCGCCCGCCTGGGCGATGTACTGCATGGCGCGCATGCGGAACTCGGCCGCCTTGTTGAAGGGCGTGGACTCATGGTAGCCCCGCTGGTCGGCCGCAAGGAAGAGATCCTCCTTCGGGCTGACGACATAGAACTCCAGTTCGCCCATGACGTGGAAATCGAAACCCGTCACGCGGCGCAACTCTTCGTGTGCACGGCGCAGCGCCTGCTCGGGAGCCATGTCAAAGGGCTCGCCGTCCTTGGTGTAGTAGCTGCACAGGATGTCGAGCGAGGGGATTTCGCTGAAGGGGTTGCGGAAGGCCGTGCGGTAGCGCGGCACAACGTAGAGGTCGCTCGAACCCGCCTCGATATAGGGGAAGAGGCTCGAACCGTCCACCCGCTCGCCGCAGGTGAGGATGCTCTCCAGGTAGGCCTCGTCGTTGATGACGAAATTCAGGGTCTTCAGACGCCCGTCCGCCCCCGGGTAACGGAGATTGATCATCTCGATGCCGTTCTCCTTGACATAACGGATCAGATCGGCACGCGTGAAGTCGCAGCACGGCTTTCCGAGAAAGCGTACGAGCGGATTGGGATTCAGATCGGTATTCATATCGTTCTTGAAGTTTTAGGTTCGGTTTTCTTTCAATTCGAAATGCAAAACCTCGATAAAGATACAAAAAATTAATATCCACACAACACCTCGCCGCATTTTTTTTGCATCATTTCCTCTCCGGAAGCCGATTTACGGATTTTTTGCATACCTTTACCGAAAAAAAGGACACGATTTCGCAATGGATTTCAGAATCGGACACGGATACGACGTGCATGCCCTCAGGGAGGGGCTGCGGCTAGTACTGGGGGGCATCGAGATTCCCCACGAGAAAGGATGTGTCGCCCACTCGGACGGTGACGTGGCGATACATGCCGTATGCGACGCCCTGCTGGGTGCCGCGGCGCTGGGCGATATCGGGCTCCACTTCCCCGACACGTCGGACGATTTCAAGGGCATCGACTCGAAGATCCTGCTGCAGCGGGTGGTCGCCCTGCTCCGCGAGCGGGGTTACGAGGTGGGAAACATCGACTGCACGATCCGCATGCAGCGCCCGAAACTCCGCCCCCACATCGACGCCATGCGCGCAGCGATGGCCGAGGCGATGGGGGTTGCCGTGGACCGCGTATCGGTAAAGGCGACAACCACCGAACGGCTCGGATTCGAAGGCCGTGAGGAGGGGGTGTCGGTATCGGCCGTGGCGCTGATCTTCCGACCCTGACCGGAACGGGGAGTTCCTATATATAAAGCCGTCCCGCACAGATGCGGGGCGGCTTTCGTTTCGGGCAAAACCCGCGGGCGGCACCGGACGGGACGTGTGGAGTCGGGAGTGGACGCCCGCCCGAAGCAACGGTCCCGCAGGCGGTCAGTAGAGCTGCGAGATCGTACCGGTGTACTGCACGGGGTTGTACCACGGATTGGTGATCGTCAGGTTGGCGCCGCCCGTGCGGGTGAAGATCTCGAAGGTGAAGGTATAGGTCGAGGCGGTGAACATCGACGAAGAGAAGGTCACCATCCACCCCTCGTGCGTCTGTTCGGCCGTATAGCCCTGGACGCTCGGCAGCGTGTAGTTGAGCACCGTCACGTAATAGGGAGCCACATACCCCTTCACGTAGGGCAGGCAGACATCCACCGTACCGTCCCAGACGCCCACGCTGAACTCGGGGTTCATAATCTGACGCATCGGGCCGGCCGGCTGGCGCTGCATCGTCTGCGGATTGAACTGGAAATTGCGCGACAGCACGAGCGAGTCCATCGACTTCGTGTAGTTGGCGATGCGCTCGGCACGCCGCTTCTCGCGGACTTCGCGGCGCTCTTCCTTCGGCGAGAGCACCTTCTTCTGCCCGATCACGGAGAGGACGGCCATGCACGACAGCAGCCCCAGCAAGATAATGATTGTTCTTTTCATAGCTCATAAGTTTGTGTACGGCCATGAAAAGCAAATCCGGTGCCCGAATCGCGCTAAAGCCCCATTTGTTTGAGAAATAGGCCCGTATAGCTCTCCGGGCACTGCGCCACGTCGTGCGGCGTGCCCGCCACGAGGATCCGGCCGCCGGCCGCTCCCCCCTCGGGACCGATGTCGATCAGGTGGTCGGCCACCTTGATGACGTCGAGGTTGTGCTCGATGACGATCACCGTATTGCCGCGATCGACGAGTTTGTTGAGCACGTCGAGCAGCAGGCGGATATCCTCGAAGTGGAGGCCCGTCGTCGGTTCGTCGAGAATATAGAGCGTGCGGCCCGTATCGCGCTTCGACAGCTCGGCGGAGAGCTTGATGCGCTGGCTCTCGCCGCCCGAGAGCGTCGTGCAGGGCTGGCCCAGCGTGAGGTAGCCGAGCCCCACCTCCTGGATTGCACGCAGCTTCTGGTGGATCGAGGGGATGTTCTCGAAAAACTCCACGGCCATGTTCACCGTCATGTTGAGCACGTCGTCGATGTTGCGGCCCTTGTAGCGCACCTCGAGCGTCTCGCGGTTGTAGCGGTGGCCGCCGCAGGCCCGGCAGCGGACATAGACGTCCGGAAGGAAGTTCATCTCGATGGTCTGGACGCCGGCGCCGCGGCACTCCTCGCAGCGTCCGCCCTTGACGTTGAACGAGAAGCGGCCCGCCTTGAAACCCCGGATCTGGGCATCGGGGGTCATCTCGAAGAGTTTGCGGATGTCCGAGAAGACGTTGGAATAGGTCGCCGGATTGGAGCGGGGCGAGCGTCCGATGGGCGACTGATCGACAACGACCAGCTTGTCGATGTGCTCGATGCCCTCGACCGAATCGTAGGGCAGCGGCTGGTCGTAGGAGCGGTAGAGCGCCTTCGAAAGGATCGGGCGCAGGGTTTCGTTCACGAGCGTCGATTTGCCCGAGCCGCTGACTCCCGTCACGCAGATGAACTTGCCGAGCGGGAACTCGGCGGTGACCCCCTTGAGGTTGTTGCCCCGGGCCCCGCGGATGACGATCCGCTCGCCCGTGCCCGGGCGCAGCGAGGCGGGAATCTCGATCCGCCGCCGGCCGGTCAGGTAGTCGGCCGTGATGCTGTCGGAGCGGAGGATGTCGTCGAAGCTCCCCGAGGCGACGATACGCCCCCCCTTGCGGCCGGCGCGGGGGCCCACATCGACGATGAAGTCGGCGGCGCGCATCATGTCCTCGTCGTGCTCGACGACGATCACCGAGTTGCCGGCGTCGCGCAGCTCCTCGAGGCTGCGGATCAGCCGCCGGTTGTCGCGCTGGTGAAGGCCGATCGAGGGCTCGTCGAGGATGTAGAGGACATTGACCAGCTTCGAGCCGATCTGCGTGGCCAGGCGGATGCGCTGGCTCTCGCCGCCCGAGAGCGAACGCGACGAGCGGGCGAGCGAAAGGTAGCCCAGCCCCACATCCTGCAGGAAGCGGAGCCGCTCGCGGATCTCCTTGAGGATCTCCTGCGCGATGCGGCGCTCCTTGTCGCTCATCTGCTCCTCGACCGTGGCGATCCACCCGGCGAACTCCGAGATGGAGAGGGCCGAGACCTCGGCGATGTTCTTGCCCGCAACGCGGAACTGGAGCGCCTCCTTCTTCAGGCGCGAGCCGCCGCAGACCGAGCAGGTGCGGTAGACGAGGAACTGGTCGCGCCACTTCTGGCCGCGCTTCGAATCGTCGTCCTCGGTGCGGCCGATGTACTCGGCGACGCCCTCCCACTGCAGGAACTGGCGGCCGCCCGAGGAGCTGAACTCCGAGAGATCGACCGTCAGCGGCTCCGAGTCGCCGTAGAGCACGGCATTGAGCCCCTCCTCCGAGAAGCTCGAGATCGGGTCGTCGAGCGTGAAGTCGTAGCGCCGGCCGAGCATCTCCAGCTCGGCGAAGAGCAGGTTGTTGCGGTATTTGCCCAGGGGTTCGACGGCCCCCTCGCGCAGCGAAAGCTGCGGGTCAGGAACGATCTTCGCCAGGTCGAAGACCGCCTCCTCGCCCAGTCCGTTGCAGTGGGGGCAGGCCCCCTTCGGGGAGTTGAACGAGAAGGTGTGCGGCGCCGGGTCCTCGAAGGCCACGCCCGTCGAGGGGCACATCAGGTGGCGCGAGTAGAAGCGCTGCTGTCCGGTGCCGTAGTCGTAGACGGCCATCGTGCCCTTGCCCTGGCGCATCGACTCCTTGAGCGAGGTCATCAGCCGGTCGCGCGCGTCGGCCGAGACCTGGAGGCGGTCCACCACCAGGTCGATCGTGTGGATCTTGTAGCGGTCGAGGCGCATGCCGGCCGTGATCTCGCGGATCTCGCCGTCGATGCGGGCGTAGATGTAGCCCTTTCTGGCCAGCGACTCGAAGAGCTCCCGGTAGTGGCCCTTGCGGCCCTTGACCACCGGGGCCATGAGCGCGATGCGCCGCCCGTCGAAGCCCCCGAGGATGAGGTCGGCGATCTGGTCGTCGGAGTAGTGGACCATCTCCTCGCCCGTGACGGGCGAATAGGCCCGCGAGGCACGCGCGTAGAGCAGACGCAGGAAATCGTTGATCTCCGTGACGGTGCCCACGGTCGAGCGGGGGTTCTTGTTGGTGGTCTTCTGCTCGATGGCCACCACGGGGCTCAACCCCGTGATCTTATCGACGTCGGGGCGCTCCATCGTCCCCACGAACTGCCGCGCGTAGGTCGAGAGCGTCTCCATGTAGCGGCGCTGCCCCTCGGCATAGATCGTGTCGAAGGCCAGCGAGGACTTGCCCGAGCCCGAGAGGCCCGTGATGACCACCAGTTTGCGGCGCGGGATCTCCAGATCGACGTTCTTGAGGTTGTGCACCCGCGCTCCGTATATCTTGATCGTATCTTCCATCGTGTTCGGTCGGCCGCACCGCGAAAGGCGGGGCTTCGGGCCCCGGAGCCTGCGGTGCGAATCAGCGCGTAAAGATACGACTTTCGGCGGGGAAAAACAAGGAGGCGCAATCAGAGAAGCAGGCGGAAGTCATCGGCATCGCGCCAGGCGGGGAATTTCTCGCGGAAAAGGCGCTGCGCCCCGAGGTCGAACGACGAGACGAGCGTCGCGGGATCAGACCCCGCCTCGGCAAGTGCCCGGCCGCGGCAGTCGAGCAGCACCGAATCGCCCGAATAGAGCGACACGGGGTCGCGGCCCGTGCGGTTGGCCCCGGCCACGAAGCACTGGTTCTCGATGGCCCGGGCACGCAGCAGCGTACGCCAGACGTCGCGGCGCGATGCGGGCCACGAGGCGCAGCAGAGGATGGCGTCGTAGTCGTCGCGCGAGCGGCTCCAGACCGGAAAGCGGAGGTCGTAGCAGACCAGCAGCAGGAAGCGCACGCCGCGGTAGGTGACCACAACGCGGCGGTCGCCGGGCGTATATTCATCGGCCTCGCCGCCCGGGGCGAAGAGGTGGCGTTTGTCGTAGCGGGCACACTCGCCCGACGGGTAGACGAAGAGCATGCGGTTGAAGAAGCGGCCGTTCTCCGAGACGGCGAGGCTCCCGGCAAGGGCGCATCCGTAACGGCGTGCCCAGCGCTGCAGCGTCGCGGCAATCGGACCGCCGTCCGGTTCGGCCGCCTCCGCGGCCCGGAGCACGAAGCCCGTGGCGAACATCTCGGGCAGCAGCACCAGGTCGGCCCCGGCTCCGGCAACAAGCGGCTCGAGCCGCTCGAGGTTCCGCTCGGGGTTCATCCACTCCATGTCCGTCTGGCAGACGGCGATACGCATTTCCATAGGCTTCGGTTTTTGCCGCTCCGCGCACTTCAGGGCCCACCCCGCACGGCGGAGGTCGGGCGGCACGGGCTGCGGCGCGGAGCGACGGCCCGTGCTCCGGGGGAATAAAATTAGCGGTTTTCGGCCGCACGGCCAAATTCCGCGCCGTTTTTCGGAATCGCACCCCGGCGGGTTTGGATTCGCACGAAATAAAACGTAATTTTGCAGCCCGGAGGGGTTACCCCCGCAAACGACGACGAAAAAGATGATCAAAGCCGGACGCATTCAGACCCTGACCGTCAGCCGGACCTCCGACTACGGACTCTACCTGGCCGACGAGGAGCACAACGAGGTGCTCCTGCCGAACCGTTACACCTCGCTGGCCGACAAGACCGGCGACGCAAAGGAGGTGTTCGTATACCACGACTCGGAGGACCGGCTCGTGGCCACGACCGAACGCCCGCTGCTGCAGGTCGGCGAGGTCGGGGCGCTGCGCGTGGTAGACAAGACCCAGCACGGGGCCTTCCTCGACTGGGGCCTGCACGGCAAGGACCTCTTCCTGCCGAACCGCAACCAGCAGGGAGGCGTGGTGGTCGGGCACCGCTACGTGGTCTATCTCTACGAGGACAACGTCACGGGACGCTGCGTGGCCACGATGAAGCTGCGCGGGTTCATCGACAACGAGGTCATCACGGTACGCCCCCACCAGCAGGTGCGGATCGTCGTCGCCTCGCAGAGCGAGATCGGATACCGCGTGGTGGTCGAGAACCGTCACTGGGGCATGATATACAACAACCAGCTCTTCCGCCCGGTGGCCGTAGGCGACGCCCTGACGGGATACGTCCGCCGCATCACCGAGGACAACCGCATCGACATCAGCCTCCAGCAGACGGGATTTGCGCAGGTGAAGGATTCGGCGCAGGAGCTGCTCCGCATCCTGCGCGAGCACGGCGGAAGGCTGCCGCTCAACGACGACAGCTCGCCCGAGGAGATCGCACGCACGGTGCAGATGAGCAAGAAGGTATTCAAGCGCTCGCTGGGCATGCTGCTGCGCAGCGGCGAGGTAACACTGACGGAGGGCGGAATCGAAACCAACGCAGGCCATGGCGAAGATTAACACCGCGGAACGGGTCTCGGTCGAGGCCTCGGACAACTTCGTCTTCCAGCGTTCGCGGCTGGCCTACTGTGCCGCGGCCGAACGCATCGGCGGCGAGGTGCTCGAAATCGGCACCGGATCGGGGTACGGCATCGAACTCGTCGCACCGCACGCCCGGCGGTTCGTCACCATCGACAAGCACCGCCCGCAGGAGGAGTTGCTCGCACGCGGGGACGTCACGTTCCTCGAGGCCGTGGTGCCTCCCCTGCCCTTTCGCGACGCCTCGTTCGACTGGGTGATCTCGTTCCAGGTCATCGAACACATCCGCGACGATAGAGCATTCGTCGCCGAAATACACCGTGTCCTCCGGCCCGGAGGGCGGTTTCTCGTGACGACGCCCAACGCCCCGATGTCGCTGACGCGCAACCCGTGGCACGTGCGCGAATACACGCCCGAGGAGTTGCGCCGGCTGCTGCTCGGTCCGTTCTCCGAGGTCGAGGCGCTCGGGGTCTTCGGCAACGGGAAGGTCATGGACTACTACGAGGAGAACCGACGTTCGGTCGAGCGCATCACGCGCTTCGATCTGCTCGACCTGCAGCACCGCCTGCCCCGCTGGATGCTGCAACTGCCCTACGACCTGCTCAACCGCCTCAACCGCCGCAGGCTGCTCCGGCAGAATACCGACCTCACGACCTCGATCCGCATGGACGACTACCGCATCGGCCCGGTCGGCGAAGAGTGCTTCGACCTGTTCTACACGGCCGTGAAGTGACCGAGGCGGAGTTTCGGTTCGCAAGCATGCAAAAGTTTCGCACAACACATTGATAATCAACGGACACACATCCTTTACGGGATGTTTTTCCGTTTTTCCTTTGTTTTTCTGTTTTTTTTTATACTTTTGCACATCGGTCCTGTTGGGGCAAAGCAGGACACAAACCACGGAACAAGCTGATTTTTCAGAACTTAAAAACTTTAGACCATGTACTGGACACTTGAACTGGCATCAAAACTCGAAGATGCACCCTGGCCCGCAACGAAAGAGGAGTTGATCGACTACGCCGTGCGGTCCGGTGCTCCGCTCGAAGTGCTTGAAAACCTGCAGGAGATAGAAGACGAAGGCGATATCTACGAATCGATCGAGGACATCTGGCCCGACTACCCCTCAAAGGACGACTTCTTCTTCAACGAGGAGGAGTATTAAGCCTATTTTGGAGGTAAATACCTCAGAATACGCCTTTTAAAAACTTGCTAATGCGACCTACGGGTCGCATTTTTCATATTAAAAAGTATAGTTCAGGTATATAAACTTTCTAATAATCTACCTATATTTGTGTGTTCATCCACGATAAATAACATAGAATATGGGGCGCGTAAAGTCAAAATTCCCAACAGGGAACATTGTCATCAAAAACAAGAAACCCAATAAAGAGGGTAAAGTCGCCCTATATCTTTGTTATAACATCAACACAACACCTGTCACCATTACCACGGATATTTTTGTTAAACCTGACGATTGGGACAGTAAGACGCAAACTGTAAAAAGCAAAAATCCCGCTGCAGTACGACTGAACAATCAGTTGAAATTGCAACGGGAAAAAGTGGATGAGCAAATCATGGCATATGAAGGGCACCTGACGGCAGATATTGTTCGTAAGATGCTCAAGGGTGAGTTCGCTCAACAAAATGACCCCAAGAAGATTGATTTTATTCAATACGCTACGGAATACAATCAGCAGCGGTATGATTTGGAGAAACTGTCCTATTCAACCTACTATAATGGGGATCGCTATATCAAGAAATTTCAACGCTTCTTGTCTGAGCAAACGGGGGAAGGCATTATTTATTTAACTGACTTAACAATTGATCTGATAGAAAAATATAAGACATACTGCATCAAACGAGGTAATACCAAAGAAGGAATCAACAAAATGCTGACTCCTCTTATTAAAGCTGCCATGTATGCCACAGACAATGACTTGTTATCGGCAAAGGTATCAGCACAAATCAAACAGTCCTACTTTGACCTGAAAGAGCGGCAATATCGGTCTGAAGTTGAAGATAGTGAAGTTCGCTATCTGACAGAGGAACAGATGCAGCAATTTGTGGATTTGTATTCCAAAGTCAAGTTCAACAGGACTCGTGAAATCATGGACATGTTTCTCTTTGCCTTTCACGCTTGTGGTTTGCGTGTATCAGACATTGTCACACTGGAGTGGTCTCACATTGATTGGGAACAGCATGAATTATCCAAAAACCTTGTTAAAGGGAAAGTACCTCACACAATTCCTCTGACTGATGCGGCTATGGATATTCTGAAACGGTGGCAAGAAAAGAACTTGAATAAACGCTTTGTTTTCAGCCTTCTTGATTCCACATTTGATACAAGTGATGCTGCTCTACTAGATAAAAAGATCAAATCAAAGAATCGAATCTTACAGACCTCACTAAATGAGGTTGGCAATAAAATAGGACTCCCTTTTAATTTGACCATGCACCTGGCACGTCACACCTTCGCAGTCATGGCATTGAACCGGGGTGTCACTATTCACATGATAAGTCGATTGTTGGGACATTCTTCCATTATTACGACTGAGAAAGTTTATGCAGAATTCCTGCCTGACACAATCACAGAAGAAGTAAAAACCAAACTTTCATTTGGATATATGCCATCATCATTTTGAGGCATAATTCCAAGCAAAGGCTTCCTGATGAGTCTTGGTTAGAAAGAGGTTCAGGTCATCGGCTGAGTAAAAGAATTTATCGCCTGCTTGGCTATAACCAAGCCATCCATTATCACGGTATTTTTTCAGTGTTTTAGAGTTTACATGCAACAACTCTAACATCTCATTGTTGGTATAGCAAGGTTTCTGCGAAGCCTTGTTCTTGCAATCTTGTGCAGTGCCCAGTTCCTCCTGCACCACTTTTCTGATTAGCTTTTCAAATTCATCTTTGTTAAAATTAATTGAAAACATTTTTCATTATAATATTTCTTCTTATTTCTATTCGCTCAAGCAACGCTTGCCCTCTTTTTCAGCAGGTCAGAGTACCCCATCGAGGTTTTTGTAATTGTACATTTTTTAAAATTAAAAACCAAATTATTTATATATTCTTTAATAATTTGACACGGCTCCAATATAGATTGGATTACAAAACAGACTCCATTGCAGTCTAATATACATACTGATATATAGCACATTAACACGCATAAGCACCCTTAACTAAAGCTGTCAGAGATAGGTGTACTAGATGAGGGTACCGTTGCTTGCATATCGCATAGATATATTTTTATAAAAAATAAAATCAACTTTTCTTGCCTTTCGCTCTTGACTTTTTAAGCATTCATACTATTTATTTATATAAAGGATTTAATAATTATAAAAAAAATAAATAAGTATGAATAAAAACTACAAGCGTCAATACAGAGAGTTGGATGACGAGACGAAAAAGAAAATAAGTCAATCACTAAAAGGGAGAAGTAAAAGTTACAGCCATGTACAAAATATATCAAAAGGGCTAAAAAGTTATTGGCAAAATGTGCCGTCCAAAAATAAGAGTGTAGAATCTGATAAAGCGGATGGCATCATGTAAGTTAGGTACAACCATTATTGATGAATTGAGGCTCTGCTATGTGGCGGAGCCTTCATTGCTTAACCAATTACGTTGTTGCAAAATTACAGAGCGCATTGACTTCACGGATTTCTATATTATTCGTGTCAGCAGCCGTTATTTCCATTTTACATTTCACTTATGCCAAGATCAAGAAGGGCAAAAACAGTTTGCAACGCTGAATTTTGACCGCATAGGAGATGTCGCAAGTAATTATATATGGTACCGCCCTGAAAATTGGGTATTATATGATGCTGAGAGCCTAAAATATACATTGTCAATTCCTCAATCTTTTGGATTGGTATTCAACAATATCACAGCGTTGGATTTGGCAAAAGATTTCAAAAGAAATATCACCAATCTAATCAGGCGCTATTATAAAGATAAGAACATAACGACTATTGTCAATGGAAAAGCAATCCGCGACAGGAAGCAATCTATCCCTGAATTCCACATATCATTTGAAGTGAGTTTAGACCGATTGAAAAATCCAACTTTTTACGCAAAACAACGGAAATCACTACATGATAAAACAAAGGGAATTTGTGTATGCTGCTATAATAAAATAGCTGAAATCAAGAATGTGAGCAACAAGGATTATATCTTAGATTATTATAATCATCCCCAAAATCTGCACAGGCTTGAAGTCCATCAGAATTCCAATGAAATACGAGACTATTGTAATGCTCGCCACATCACACAATGCACGGATTTAATTTTCAATCAGGATTTTTTAACAGATATGTTTTATTATCATCTTGCGTCAGTAATACGGTTTTCTCGAGGACGCCAAAAGCTTAATTGGCAAGATATATTAATGTAATGGCAGGACTATATAACAACCACCCCTGCCATTGCATCTATTTTTGGTTTATTTTTCTATAAATCAGAAAAATAATTACAAGAATAGTCATGCAATTTTATTCATGTAATTTTATTGATGAAAAAAAATATATATTGTAATAAAAATTATTACATTTATGAAAAATAAAATTATATGAATGAATTAAAAGTTCAACAAATTATAAATCAAAGAAATATATCTGTTAGACAATTTGCTGAAATGCTTGGCATTACCCGTGAACATTGTTATCATGTTTTACGGGGTGAGAATGTCAGTAAAAAGCAATTGGAGAATATGTCTCGCGTACTCAATCTTCCAATTAGAGACTTATATAGAACTCCTGAGGAGATTGCATCAGAATATGATCCCTATACAATAGAATTTGGACGAACGGAGCATTATAAAGCATCAGACATAGTAACATTCTCAAAATTATCAGGTAAATATGGGGCTCTTTCAAACATGAGCACAGCCTTTCCCATCAATTTATTCGGGCACCATTGTTATACATCTGAACATCTTTTTATTGCCTTAAGATTTTCAGGACACCCAGACATCCAACAAAAAGTATTGGAGTATAAAAACAGCATGTGGTGCAAAAAGACATTCATTAACTCTAAGGAATATGAATCATACCAACATCCTCATTGGAGAGACAACTATTTTGATATAGAGGTAATGAAATATATTATCAATCTAAAATATCAACAAAACGAAGGATTCAGAGTTCTACTCAATGAGACAAAGGGAAAAATCATTGTTGAAGATACAACCATGCAAAACTCTTCCAACTCCGCCCTGAGATGGGGGTGTCAGGACCTTCAAAAACGAGATTTAATCAAACTAACCAGAAAAGATATAAAGGCCTTTATTTCAGAGACTCTGAATAAAGAAAAGAAGAAACAGGCCACATTAAAAAAGCCTCGGGCTGAAACTGCCCAGAAGCGACAGGAACAGAAACAGAAAAAATGGGAAGCAATAGTGGAGAAGGTGCAAAATGTATACGAACAAACACTATTGGAACATTGCCATTATACGTTGTCAGGGGAGAATGCTTTTGGGAAAATCCTGACCGTTATCCGAGACCAAGGATACATTGATTATCATTTGGATTACCCGCTGTGTTTTTTTGAACATGAAATAAAATAACTGTATTAAATTCAAGTATGTGCTAAAATAATATCTGCCACCGTTTCTGATGGCAGATATTTTTGTTCTATATTATCTTTTTATTTTAAAATAGCTTTATCTGCAAATTTATAGAGTTTGCGAATAGTCATGATTGAAGTTCCTGTAATGGCGTTAATCTGCCTCAACGAAAGCCCCTTTCTTAACAAGGAAATTTCTTTTGAATACTGTGCCTTCATTTGCTCATCTGTTTTCTTATAGGTTGATGGGCGTCCCATCTTAATGCCCTCTTTACGACATTTGGCAATATACTGCTCTCTACCACTAGCCATACGTTCCCGAATAGTCAGGCGTTCCATTTGAGCAATTTCAAGCAGGATGGTACAAATCAAAGAAGCAATGGGGTTGATTTTCCCTTTGATAAGCGTTTCAAGGTTGTAGTTTTTTACATAGAGGCATATTCCAATTTCATTGAAGAGTTGGATGACCTTCAAGGCTTCAAGTGTATTTCTGCCCAATCTTGAAATTTCCAAGACACATACTCGATCAATAGAGTGCGTTTTGACATACTCCACCATCTCCATGATTTCGGGACGCTCCTCATTTTTCTTGGCGCCACTGACCTTGTTGGCAAAGACCCTTTCAATATTCCATCTCTGCTGCTGGCAATATACCGTCAACTCATTCACCTGTCTATTGTAGTCTTGGCTATTTGTAGAAACACGACAAAATAGTACAACCCTCATGTTATTGAATGTTATAAAGTTTCTTTACCTGCTTTACATAATCTGAGGTCCGTTCTACGGCATGGTCAATTACATTAACCAATTGGTCAAAGTATACATCCTCAATAACACTGATGATGGTCATGTCATTCCCGCAGAGCTCTATATCAAACAGGTCTTTTCCCTCATTATATTTGACAAACACCCAGCCTTTGTATTTAAAACCATCTACTTTAAAAGCCAATCCCTTGTCATCAGGAAGTGCCGTGGGGCGATGAAAGCCCCACGAAAACACTACCATCAATTGTGTACGGAGTATTGAAAGAATGTAGTCAGCCATAATTGCCTATTTTTAGAAGACCTTGACAATAGACTCCCATCTCAAAGAGCGCCAAGCCCCTTTCTCAATATCAAAGTAGGCGGTTGTGCTGTACAACTCACGGCTGCAACCATTGCCATTGGTGTACTTGCGAGCCACAGCCGCATTGGTTGTACCAAATGCCTCTCTCACTGTCCCGTCTTTCTTGATAAAGATGAAGTGAGCAACTCCGCTGCGCAGCTTCTCTTTCAAAGACTCAATCATCATAGCCTTCGCACCTGCTACCAAAAGATTCTGCGTGCGTGCTGCAATAACCTCCATCCGAGTAGCCGTCATTTCAGTAATAATCAAAGTGTTCATATTGTTGTAAGATTTTTTATTACACATTCAATAATTTCTGCGATATTTGGCAGGGTCCCAATTCCACCCCATCAATTTATACAGGCTTTCCACTGCATGAAAATGAGAGCAACATCCCATGACTTTTTTACCTTCAGCATCCCAAATTCCCCAACCGCTGCCCGAGCGACTGATGTGATATTTTCTTGCCTGTGCCATACTCTTTGTCTCTTTTCTACAATACAAAAATATGGATTATATTTAATATATCCAAATTTTAACATGAGAAAATATGGATTATTTTGATTATTTTCCACTTTTTTCTAACTTTGTTAGAAATATCATTTATTGAAATGAATAAACAGGAACGAACGGTCATTCACCTTGAACTGAACGGGCAGCACCACTACTTTGGGAGCATCAAGGCTTTATGCGATAATTTTGGCAAGGAAGAGATAGGAATTACTTATAAAAGCCTTGCCAACTACGGCATTACGCCAGAAAAACCCTTCACAAACAAATATTGCATCATCCGAAAAGGCACGCTCATTACCGCACCCAAAGCAGAATAAAGAAGATGGCAGACGTTGATATAAAAGAAAATGAGATTTTAAAGTTAGATAGGCGGATTCTATCTCTCTTGCTTAAAGATAACAGTTCTAAAAAGAATATCATTTGGGCGACAGATAACTATGTATCTATGGGCGTAGGGTTTGAACCTACGGCTGAAATGACCATTGATGCCATTACAGGAGACAATGGATTGATGATTCGTCCTCGCATAGCCAAATCCAAAGAGGAACAAATATGTAGAGTTCGAGATAAGGCAGAGGTTTTTACGCCTGCGTGGATGTGTAATTGCCAAAATAATCTGATTGACAATGCTTGGTTTGGGGAGGAAGGAATTTTCAATAGTGAGCTTGTGTATCTAGCGCCAATGCTGGAGGACAAAAACGAAGCAATCAAATTAGTATTGTTGATAATCACAGTGCGTTTGGACGTTCACGCGTAGCGTTGAAGGCTTTTGAAACTGAAAGAGAAGCGCAAAACTTCTTTAAATATGCTACGAGTGAAATTATTCGTTTTGCCTTCCTACTAACTGACGAGTCTCTGACTTCTTTAGCTAAGAAAGTTCCTGACCTTATTGATTATAGCGACACTAATGGACTTGTTAACTATAATGAAGATGTGAACTTACAGCTCTACAAACTCTTTGGTATTGATGAGAAGAATCAGCAATACATTAAGGAAGTGCTTGCAGCAAAGGCATAATTAATCAATAGAAAAACCAAATAACACTCTGCTCCGAATAGAATTGAAGCAACCTCTTGAGCTGATATAAACCTGAAACCTCAATGAATGTTACATATATTATAGGGAATGGCTTTGACCTGAATCTTGGCTTAAAAACAAGATATCAGAATTTTTATGATTACTACATGACAAAAACGAGCCCTAACTCTCAGGTGGAATTATTGAAAGATACTATAAAGCAAGATGGATATGAACTATGGTCTGACTTGGAGATCGGATTGGGGAGAATATCAGCCAAGTATGAAACCTCTGATGATTTTATGGTTGCTCTTGCTGATATTTCAGATCATTTGCGTAAATATATAACTGAGATAAACAATAGTGTTCGGATTGGATTGTATGATACAAAACGTTTCCGCAAAGATTTATGTTATCCAAGTAAGTATTTGGTTGAGGCAGATAGGACTATCTTAAAGACTTTCTGTCTGAGATTTGCGAGTTCATGGGATGTAAATATTATTTCGTTCAATTACACGGATACAATCATGAGGATCCTTGCCAATGCTGATAGTAAGGTTCAGGCACAAATAGGCGTTAATGAATTCAATATGCCTGTGTTTGTGGGCTCTATCCAATATGTACATGGAATGTATGATGATACCATACTCTTGGGCGTAAATGATAGCGAGCAGATAAGGAAAACTGAATTCCGAAATCATGTTGATTTGGTGGAAATGTTTGTTAAACCCAAAGCAAATGATGCGATTGGAGAACTTACAGACAACAAATGTCATGCACTCCTAAAAGACTCTCAATTGATATGTATATTTGGGCATTCAATGGGAGAAACTGATAAGATATGGTGGGAGCGAATTAAAGAGATCCTTACGACCCGAGATTGTCGTCTCATTATTTTTATATACAATGATAAGATTAACATAAAAAATCAAAGGTTCCGCCGTCAAGCTATCAAAAGAGACCTAATGGAAAAGTTGGATTGGAAGGGTGATATGGTTGGCAAGGTGTACATCGGACTGAATACCGATATTTTTAACCTGAAAAAAAGCTTGTAGCGTCTTAAAATAAAAAGATAATCTATCACAAAAATATCTGCCATCCATAGCGGGTGGCAGATATTATTTTAGCACAGTTAAGATTTTAGCACAATTTATGCTATATGCTTACATTCATCAATGTATGTGAGTAATTCTGAAGATTTGTCTTCTATTGATTCTAGAAATGATATAAAATAAGGTATCCATACAGATGGATTCTCTCTATATGCATTACCATCATCTGATACTACATATTCAAAAAAGACAGATTGGAGCCAGAGATTATTCATTATATTGGGAACTGGATAATGTCTCATAAAATTATTGATATTATCTTTTATGTGTTCTCGTAAAGTAACTCTAAGATTTAACTTCTCTTGAAAATTAAATTGGTTCGCATAATACCAAAAGTCTTCATCAAAAGAATCATAGGAGCCGCCATTATCTATATAAGTAGCCCAATATAGCTTAAAAATATTTATCTCCTTTACTTCTGGCTCCGATGTATAAGACAACAATTTAATATACATCTCTCTATTAGACAAATAAAGGGCTAACTTTCTTTGAAGTATATCCAATGACTCTCTTTTAAGAATCATGTTATCAAAGAAAAATGTTCCAATAGCATCACGTAATATAATACAACTTGTTGAATCAGAATAAATAAGATCCAAACCTGGTGATGGGATAAACTCTGTGTAATCTCTATCCATCCGCAGAGATTTAGTATACGAAATCGGAACTATATTTAAAATAGCCTCCAAAAAATTCATCCAATCCTTTTGGGTCTCACATTTGAAATTAGCGATTAATCGAGACAAAGCAAATCTGTCATTACTCCCATACCAATTCTTAAGGTCTTGAATAAATATTTCCTTCCCAGCGTTAAAACTATTGATAAACTTTTTTCTTCCAATCAATCTTGTGTCAAAATTTCTATTAAAATACAATGGGTGAGAATTAACATATTTCATTCTTGCAATACCCTCCCTATTATCAAACAATTCTTCCAATATTCGATATGATAGGTCTATATTGTATTCTCCTATATCCCTTTTTAGTCTCTGTTCTTTATATTCATCATCAGTTAATTCTATTGAATCCGTAACATATTCTTTACCCTTATTTATAGAATATACCCTTCCATTATTCTTTATGGATGCGTAAAGATTATATTTTTGTCGTGGATTAAGAGTTGATAAAAAGTTATATGCGTTTAAATTAATCATTCCTAGATATTGAACCAGAATATAATCTAATAGATCAACCAATATTTCCCCATCCTCGTCTTTTAGATCTGATATTCCACATTGAATACCTGAGATTAACCGTTTTGCATTTCTAAGAGATATTTTGTTCTCGATTACCCACATGAATTTTCCTATAATTGCATTTATATCACCATCAAGCAAAAGAGAGGCAGACATTTCTCTTTTTACCAGATTAATTTGCTGTTCCTCACTTATAGTGGGTAAAGGATAGATTATATTGAATATTTTCTCCAAATATCCATCATCAATACCTAAAGACCTAAAACATTGGCTGATATATATTGGATCATAGGCTACTATAAAGAATGTATTCTTGAAATTAGCAACATTTCTAATTAGTTTTAATATATGCAATAATTCATCTTTAGTGATCCGATCTAGATCATCTACTTGAACAATTATAATCTTATCAAGATGAGATATTCTATCACTTACAGTATCAAATAGCTCTTCTGTTTGTTTGGTCTTATTTCTAAAAAGGAAAGAAACTATCTTAGATAAATATGAAAGATCTGCATCAACAATTGCTTTGGAATAATCTCTTAACTCCATTTTTATGGAGATATCATCAATACTATTTGCAATAGTGTTAAGAAGGTTCTTGGCAATATTTTCGTAGTTTCCCATCCATACATTGATTCGCACCAGTATTACGTTGTTACTTTGGGAAGCTGCTACTCTCATCATATTCAGATAAGAGGTTTTTCCCTTACCCCACTCTCCTTGTAAGCCAATAACAACAGCCCCTTTTTCCGCTTTAGACTTATTTTGAGTTATGATCTTCAATAGATTTTTAGCATCATTAAAATATCCAAACAGATCATCGCCTTCAGACTCAATAGGATTATTATCTGAAATTTGGTTCTCAGAAATTTGTGCTGTGCATTCCTTCGATAACCACCAGATATGCCGATTAAGAACAACAAGTACTACTAACAGAACGTCTGTATATTTTATTGGACCAAATAACGACGCATAATACCAATCATCGTGTTTTATTATATCAAGTCTGAATATGAGATATAAAATAGCTATACATACGCTATTCAATAAGTAATCACCATTATATATCTTGATCTTACTAGAAAGCAGAATACATGCAATTATTACAAGAATAATATACAATATTTTTGTTCCAATATATTCATAGTTTAAAAGAGTCAGATGATTACATATGAATGCATCTATCTGGCTCTTAAATAAGAATATAACAAAAAGTATCGTAACCCAGAATAGAATGTATTTAACTTTCTTAATCATATAAATATAGATTTAGGTTCTTCAACCTATTTGGGCTTAATCTAAGCCTACACCTGAAACGTAAACTTCTATAACAAAAATAACATATTTTTTAGTTGAATACAAAGTGAACATAGGAAATCATATAAATATCAAAATAACATCCAAGTTTACAGCACATATTTATAATCCTATGAAAATCATTTTATACTAATCCCTTAATCTTCTAAATTTTATTGAAAAAGCTAAGCGAAAAGAACGAAAAATAAACTTCCTATTAACAATCTAAATTAAGCATTTATTTAATATAAATAATTGATAATAAGCAATTATAATACATCTTCAACGAGGAAGAATATTAGTGCGATTTTAAGCACGAAAACAACTATTAAATCCCTGTCAATCAGTAAGATTGACGGGGATTTAATTTGTTTGGACAATGGCGTTTGACCGCTTCAAATGGCGTGGTTTATTTGGATAAAATACGTTTTTCTGAGGAGAAATCGGTCATCCTGTTTATGGGAAAGACTGCAATGGGTGAGAAGTCTTACCTGCCTCGGGGCTCCGAAATAGATCTTGACAGGAATCTGTTCCCGGACGAATAAAAACGCTCATCGGCAGGCTAACCTGCCGGTGAATTAACAAATAAATTGATATATTTGCAAAATTTTTGAGAGGTCTGAAGACTTACACCAGACACACTAATGAAATATTTCCTATTGTATATAAATGCAATATAGGTTAATCTGTTTTTTATGGTTAAATGTTTTTCTATATTTAAAGGTATATATACTGGTATCTTTATCAGCGTTTTGTCTTTATCTTTCTTTTCTTGTTCTTCCGAATTTCAGGATAATCTCCAGGATAGGGATGACGGATATCTGGATATCGTTTTTTTCAATGTGGAGACAAGGGCTGACCTTGCAAATGATGGTTCCGGAAGTTTTACAGAGGGCGATAAAGTTGGGCTTTACCTTCAAGGGGATAAAGGTCTTTCTTATCGAGAACTTACATATTCGGGAGGACAGTGGATTCCTCGTCTAAAGCGTAATGATTTTGGTGAAGGACCATTATCATTGTCTGCTCATTATCCGGCAACTGGAGAACAACAGAATCCAGAGACTTATCAGCTGAATATAGCATTAGACCAGACTGGAGATGATTTTTATAATTCAGATTTGCTGTTTTCAAAAACAGTCGTCGAATCAGGTGTATACAAAGCTGATATGAATTTCGGGCATGCACTTCACAGAATCAGGATCTTTCTCTCTGGCAGTATGACTTCGCCAGAGGTTAAAGTCAGGAGTCTGACACAGGGCTATTTCAATCTACTTACCGGTGAGGCCGAAGTAAGAGGAACCGATTTCAGATGGATTACCCCATCCAAGGATGGAGAAGGAAATTTTGCCGCTGTGATTATTCCCCAAAGTGCGATTCCTTACAAGAACGATGACGGACTTCTGCAGATCGTTGCAGAAGGTAAGACAACGTATTTCAAAGCTCCTGAAAAGACAGAAGAGAACAATGACCTTACATTTTTCGAGTCTGGAAAGCAGATCTCGATAAACCTTACTCTGAGACCGGGCGATCCTGAACTTGCAGGAAAAACATTGTGGGTATATGGATTGAATGTGCCTGATTTCCCAGGTAAGGAGAACCTTCCTACATATAAGCTCGGTAACAAGTATGGTTTGCCAGAAGGTCAGTGGCTCAGATATGACAATCGTTACTATGAGGAGCAATATCTCACATGGGCTGAAGGATGTGGCTGGTATGACTGCAACAAGTCACATGGAAACTATGAAGACGATTCCCAAATGTGCTGGGCGGCATCGGCATCAAATGTAGTGTCATGGTGGATGTGCATGAATAAAGAATACCTTGCTGCATACGATGTAGATTATGGCTCTTCGGTGACGACTGGTTCAGGTACTTTCGAGCGGCCGTCCTATGCTTTCAAACCGCTTTACCCTGACGGGGTTGGCAACTGGGACGGTTCTCTTCCGGAACCAGATTATGTCACAGTCAACAGATCGGAAGTTTTCCAGTTCTTCAAAGATCATTTCCCGAATTTTGGCAACGATGATCCTAAAGGAGTTGAATGGTTTTTTACCGGGGCTTATCTTGGTGGCGATATCAATGGGTTTAAAGGATTCCTTCCGGAAGTATTCACGAAAAATAATGCTTTGACGGCAAGGTCCTCACACAAACCAGATAGAGAGCAGTTCAATACATTTGTTACAGATGCCCTCCTCAACAAGAGGGCTATCGGTCTAAATGTGTTTGATGTTGCCGGCCCCAAGACTGGAAATCATGCTATGACAGCCTGGGGAGTCGAATATGATGAAGCAGGAGATATTGCCTATATATACTATTGCGATAACAACTTTGCGGAACAAGATCCTAATGGTGCAGTGATTATCAGACAGCAGATAGTATATGCTGTCGATGATTACGGGAATGAATGTACTTATCTACAGCAGTTAAAACCGGAGGATCCGGATACTAGAGTGGGAAAATTCCTGATTACCTCTGTATTTTCTGCTGATCTGGGTAGAGATATATGGAAAAGTAAATATCCGAATGTAGTTGTAGAAAAATAACACTTAGTTTTCCCTTAAAAATGTCTTCATCTACTGGTATTCAGTTGTTTAATCTATAAGAGTCTTTGATAAATCTGCAAGATACTGTGTGAGAACAATATCCCTCAAAAGCGGGCTTTTTTAGGGGCAACTATATAATATGCACTCGGATTGTCTCAGACCGTGTCAGACGGTGATGTTTGTTTGCGCAAATTTTATTGATTGTAATATAATATATTGATCATCTGTATAGATAAATTTCTTCAACGAGGAAGAATATTAATGCGTTTTTAAGCGCGGGAACGACTACCAACTCCCCGTCAATCCAATTGTTTGTTTGGGCAACGGTGTCTTGTGTCTCAAGAAATGAATATTACCGATCAATTTATCGTTTTTCGGAGACTCCGTTGTCTAACAGAGTAGAAATCTGAAATCATGATGGAACAGAAGAAACAGGTATTCTCCCGATTGGTAGAAAAGCACAAGACTGTTGTCTATACCGTCTGCTATATGCTTTCCGGAAGCAGAGAGGAGGCGGAAGACCTCTTTCAGGATGTGCTGGTCTGGCTCTGGAAAGGATATGACACATTCCGCGGAGAGTCAGATTCAGGGCCTGGATCTACCGCATAAGTCTCAACACCTGCATCAACGGACAGAAGAGAAAGAAAAAGGAAAGTACTCAAGGCCTGCGACGACATCATCGACCAGCTGAAAGAGAAGCCATGACGGAGCCATCCGTCGGGCGGTGACAAATCGGGCAGGAGGGAAACGAAGCCGTTTCCCTTCTGCTTTTCCAGCATACCGAAGGTCAGCCCGTGCCCGGGGTAAAGGCCGCAAGAAGGGGCGGAAACGGAGGTCGAACCGAAGGGTGCCATGCTTTTTTTGCCCGGAAATATGGCGGTTACGGGATTTTTACGCATCTTTAACGGCCGAAAAAAGTGCAATACAGACCCATCAAACCGCAGAAGGATGCAATCGATACTGATCGTGGAGGATGAAAAGCGGGTGGCCGACCTGCTGAAAACGGGGCTCGAGGAGAACGGCTACCGGGTGACGGTGGCCTACGACGGGGCCATGGGCCTGCGCCTCTTCCGGGCACAGCCGTTCCAGCTGGTCGTCTCGGATGTCGTGCTGCCCCGCATGGACGGATTCGAACTCTGCCGGGAGATCCGCAGGATCCATGCCGGCGTGCCGATTCTGATGCTCACGGCGCTGGGCACGACCGACGACAAACTGGACGGCTTCGACGCCGGGGCCGACGACTACATGGTCAAACCGTTCGACTTCCGCGAGCTGACTGCGCGGATCCGGGCCCTGCTCAAGCGACAGAGGGACGCCGAGCCTGCACCGCAGGAGTCGCTCCGCTGTGCCGACCTGCGCATCGACACGGTCCGCAAGGAGGTATGGCGCGGCGACACGCCCATACGGCTCTCGCCCAAAGAGTACCGGCTGCTGGTCTATCTGGCCGAACACGCCGGGAGAGTCGTCGGCCGCACGGAGATCGCCGAACAGGTATGGGAGACACACTTCGACACCGGGACGAACTTCATCGACGTCTACATCAACTACCTGCGCAAGAAGGTGGACCGCGATTTCGAGCCCCGCCTGATCCACACCCGCCCCGGCATGGGTTTCATCCTGACCGACAAGCCATGAAGATCCGCACCGCCCTCACGCTGAAGAACACCCTGGCCACGGCCGCCGTCTTCCTTGCCTGTCTGGCGGCCGTCTATCTGGTCAGCGAACACACGCGCAGCCGGACCTTCTACCATACCCTCCAAAGCGAGGCGGTCACCAAGGCACATCTCTTCCTGCAGGGCCGGGTCGATGCACGGACCATGCAGGAGATCTACCTCAACAACCGCAACTTCATCGACGAGGTCGAGGTGGCGGTCTACTCGGCCAATGCCCGCATGCTCTACCACGACGCCATCCGCAGCGACATCGTCAAGGAGGATTCGGCGATGATCGCCCGAATCCGCGACCTGCACCGGATCGAGTTCCGCGTCGGGAAATACCAGGCCATCGGGATGCTCTACCGCTTCGGAGGGGAGGACTACATCGTAACGGCGGCAGCCTACGACCGCTACGGACACGCCAATCTGGCCCAACTGCGGATGACGCTCGCCACCCTGCTCCTGATCGGCGTGCTGCTGCTCTTCGCAACCGGCTATCTGCTGGCCCGAGCCGCCCTGCAGCCGATGCGCGGCATCGTGCAGCAGGCCGGGGCGATCACCGCCTCGCGGATCGACCGGCGCCTTCCCGTGAAGAACGCCCGGGACGAACTGGGCGAGCTGGCACTGGCGTTCAACGACCTGCTCGCACGGCTCGAAACCTCGTTCCATGCCCAGAAACAGTTTGTCAGCAACGTCTCGCACGAACTGCGGACCCCGCTGGCGGCGCTCATCGCCGAACTGGACCTCGCCCTGCAGAAGGAGCGGAGCGGCGAGCACTACCGCCGGGCAATGGGACGCGCGCTGCAGGACGCCCGCCGCATGACCCGCCTGATCGACGGACTGCTCAACCTGGCCAAGGCCGACTACCGGCAGGAGCAGATCAAGATGGAGGAGATCCGCCTCGACGAACTGCTGCTCGACGTGCGGTCGCTCATCCTCAGGGCCCACCCCGACTACCGCATCGAACTGCTTTTCGAACAGGAGGAGGCCGACGACGAACGCATGATCACCGTCGAGGGCAATCTCCACCTGCTCACCATCGCCTTTACCAACCTGATCGAGAACAACTGCAAATACTCCGGCGACCGCCTCTCATGCGTCCACATCTCCTACTGGGACCAATGGGCGATCCTCCGCTTCTCGGATGCCGGGGTCGGCATGACCGAGGAGGAGCTGCGCAACCTCTTCACGCTCTTCTACCGGGGCGGACAGGAGTCGATGGCCGAGGGGCACGGCATCGGGATGGCGCTGGCCCGGAAGATCGTCCAGCTCCACCGGGGGCGGATCGCCGTCCATTCCGAGGCGGGCCAGGGCACGACCTTCGTTGTCGAGTTGCCGCACGTGTAAACGGGCGGGAGGGCGACACAGGCTCCGTCCCGGACGTAAACAGCAAGCAGACAGCCGAGTACGGCGTTCTAAGGATTTTCTAATACCGTTCTAATCGCTTTCTAACGGCCTTTCCGGGCCGTTTTTTTCATTTTTGCGGCGACAAAATCGGACAACAACCTTTCAAAACAGACGGTTATGTGGAAAAAAAGAAGCCGGACACAGTTCGCATTTGATGCCGAGAAGGTATTCCTGGCAGCAACACAGCCGCTTGCCGCGGTGTACGGGTATTTCCGGACGACCCCCTCGGGGCTTTCGTCCGACGAGGTGGAGCGCCGTCAGGCGCAGTACGGCAGAAACGAGGTCGAGCACGAACGGCGGAAGAACCCCGTGACGATGTTCATCCGGGCGTTCATCAATCCGTTCATCGGGATTCTGACCCTGCTGATCGTCGTCTCGTACGTCCTCGACGTCTGGATGGCAGCCCCCGAGGAGAAGGAGTGGACGACGATCCTGATCATTGCGACGATGATCCTGCTGAGCGTCATCATCCGCTTCTGCCAGGACTGGCGGGCCAGCCGGTCGAGCGAGGCGCTCAGGAAGATGGTGAAGAACACCTGCTCGGTGAAGCGTGCAGGGCGCGAGGTCGAGGAGCTCCCGATCGAGGAGCTCGTGCCGGGCGACATTGTCACGCTCGCCGCCGGGGACATGATCCCGGCCGACGTGCGGGTCATCGAGACCAAGGACCTCTTCGTCAGCCAGTCGTCGCTGACCGGCGAGTCGGAGCCGATCGAGAAGCGGCCCGACGCCCGGGGCCGGAAGTATGTCCGGGGAAGCGTGGTCGAGCTGGACAACATCTGCTACATGGGGTCGAACGTCATCAGCGGGTCGGCCACGGCCATCGTCTTCGGAACGGGAGACAACACCTACCTGGGTACGATCGCCCGGGCCATCGTCGGCCACCGTGCGGCCACGGCGTTCGACCGGGGCATCGCCCGGGTGAGCCTGCTGCTCATCCGCTTCATGCTCATCATGGTGCCGTTCGTCTTCCTGGTCAATGGCATCACCAAGGGCGACTGGCTGGAGGCCTTCATCTTCGCCGTGTCGGTGGCCGTCGGACTCACGCCCGAGATGCTGCCGATGATCGTCACGGCAAACCTCTCGAAGGGTGCTGTCGCCATGTCGCGCAAGAAGGTGATCGTCAAGGACCTGAACGCGATCCAGAACTTCGGGGCGATGAACATTCTCTGCACGGACAAGACCGGGACGCTGACCTGCGACCAGATCGTGCTCGAACGCTACATCAACGCCGACGGCAGCGCCGACGACAGCAGGCGCATCCTCCGCCACGCCTACTTCAACAGCTTCTTCCAGACGGGACTGAAGAACCTCATGGACCGGGCCATCCTCGCCCACGTCCGGGAGCTGGAGCTGGAGTCGATGAAGGACGACTACCGCAAGGTGGACGAGATTCCGTTCGACTTCACGCGCCGCCGCATGTCGGTGGTCGTCGAGGACCGCACGGGCAAGCGGCAGATCGTCACCAAGGGGGCCGTGGAGGAGATGCTCGAGATCTGCTCGCACACCGAGGAGGGCGGCGCCGTGCGGGAGCTCACCCCCGAGCGGATTGCGACGGCAAAGGCGATCTGCGAACGGATGAACCACCAGGGGCTGCGCGTGCTGGCCGTCGCCCACCGCAGTTTCCTCGGCAAGGAGGACAACTTCTCGGTCGGGGACGAGCGCGACATGGTGCTCATCGGCTTCCTCGCCTTCCTCGATCCGCCGAAGCCCTCGGCTGAGAGCGCCATCCGGCAGTTGCAGAACTACGGCATCGAGGTGAAGGTGCTCTCGGGCGACAACGACGCCGTGGTGCGCACCGTCGCGCGCCAGGTGGGCATCACGGGCAAGGCCCTCACCGGCCGCGAACTCGAGGAGCTGGAGGGCGAGGAGCTGCGCCGAGCCGTACAGGAGGCTTCGGTCTTCTCGAAGGTCACACCACTGCAGAAGACGCAGATCATCACCCTGCTGCAGGAGGCACAGCATACGGTGGGATTCCTCGGAGACGGCATCAACGACGCGGCAGCCCTGCGTCAGTCGGACATCGGCATATCGGTCGATTCGGCCGTGGACATCGCCAAGGAGAGCGCCGACATCATCCTGCTCGAGAAGGATCTGATGGTACTCAAGGAGGGGGTTGTCGAGGGGCGCCGGACCTTCGGCAACATCGTCAAGTACATCAAAATGACGGCCAGTTCGAACTTCGGCAACATGTTCAGCGTGATGGCGGCCAGCGCCTTCCTGCCGTTCCTGCCGATGATGCCCATCCACCTGCTGGTGCAGAACCTCCTGTACGACATCTCGCAGACAACGATCCCCTTCGACCGCATGGATGCCGAATACCTGCGCAAACCGCGCAAGTGGGACGCCTCGGGGCTGAGCCGTTTCATGATCTGGATCGGGCCGATCAGCTCGATCTTCGACCTGACGACCTACCTGCTGATGTGGTATCTCTTCAAATGCCAGTCGGCGGAGATGCAGGCGCTCTTCCAGTCGGGGTGGTTCGTCGAGGGGCTGCTGTCGCAGACGCTCATCGTACACATGATCCGCACGCGCAAGATCCCCTTCTTCCAGAGCCGCGCATCGTGGCCCGTGATGGCAATGACCTTCACGATCATGGCCTTCGGCATTGTGATCCCCTTCACACCGTTCGGAGCGTCGATCGGACTGGTGGCGCTGCCGTGGAGCTACTTCCCGTGGCTGGCGGCCACGCTGACGGCCTACTGCGTGCTGACGCAGGCCATAAAGAACCGGTATGTCAAACGCTTCAACTCGTGGCTGTGATGTATGAAGAGAACGGTATGCATGATCCTTCTCGGGGTATTGTACGCCGGGTGCTGCCTCGCGGCCCGGACACAGGTCGGGGCAGCGTATGCAGGCGAACTGCAGTCGGACTTCCGGGACTGGAACTGGGTGAACATGCTGCGGCTGGAGTTTTCGCAGCCGCTGGGCAGCCGGTTCCGGCTCGATATCGCCACGATCAGCATCGCCAGGACGCGCGAGGGACGGCTGATCGACGACCTGCAGGGCTTCTCGAACATCGAGGAGGAGGATACGCCCCTGGCTCCGGCCGTGGCGTGCGTGACGTGGAGTCGGGGACGGTCGCAGCTCTCGGTCGGAATCCGCAACGTGAACGAGGACTACTTCACCTCGCCCGTCACGTCGTTCTTCACGAACAGCTCGTGCGGGCTCTTTCCGACCGTGTCGGCCAACTACCCGATCGCCAACTACCCGCTCGCATCGCTCGGCATCCACTACGTCTTCCAAACGGAGCGGTGGGAGTTCCAGGCCTCGGTATACAACGGACAGGGATATGACTCATTCACCGGGCGCAGTTCCGTGTTCCGGTTCCGTCCCGCAGCGGACGGGCTGTGCGGAATCGCCTCAACGGCTTATCGAAACCATGGGAGCAGTTATCATTTGGGCGGTGTTTTATACGGCAGTGCTCCTTGCCGCGAGGGGCAGACGAAAACGCGGGAGGTGAGCGGAGCAATTTGGGGATACGCCGAACAACGGGTGACACAGGACTTGTACCTGCTTGTGCAATGTTCGGTCAGCCTGCCCGAGAACACCGCATGGTGCCGCATGTACGCGGGAGCGGGTGTGCACATGCAGATCGGGAAAGTACAGATCGGTGCATTCACCAACCGGGCCCTGTTCCGCGGAATCGCCGAGCAAGCCGCGGAACTGACCTGCAGGGCGGCACTTTCGCCGCACGTCAGCCTGCAGCCGGCACTGCACCTGATCGGCAGCGGCCCGTCGCTGCGCTCCGTCGCCCTGCTGCGGCTGGGCATCGAGCTGTAAGCGTCCAGCTGTCGGATACGGAGGTACTGCGGTATCGGCAGGTGCGACCTGCCGCACCGGATAATCGGAAAAGGCCCTAAGCCGTGCATCGGCCGATGCACGGCTTAGGGCGTAACCGGGGATGCGGAAGGGGACCACGGCGGGACCGGAGCATGACCGGTCAGGAGCAGCCGCTACCGCATGATCCGGCAATCGAACAGGGGCCCGGCCACCGCATCCTCGCGGATGGCCCGCAACGTCACGGTCACCTTCTCCCGGCCCGAGGTCAGCTCGGCAGGAATCGGATAACTCCGCTCCACGTAACGGGCTCCCCAGTTGTGGATGTTCTCGAAACCGATCTTCACGCCGTCCACCTCGATGTCGAACGAGTGGTTGTAGAAGCGGTTGCCCCAATAGGTGCAATAGAGCGTATTGGGCTGTCCGGGATCGACGGCCATGTCGAACGAGAACCACCCGCCGAGGGTTTCCCGGTACTTCCGACCCTCGAACTCATGGGGTTGGGTATTCGTGCCGCGGAAGTCGTGGTCCCGCTCGGGCTGCATCTCGCCGGGTGTGAACTGCGACACGGTCCGTTCGCGCAGCCACGCCTCTCGGTCCTCCTGCATCCGCAGGGCCGCCAACCGGTCCTGCCATGTCGCCGTGGGCAGGTGGCGGAAATAGACCATCATGCGACGGCCGCCGACCTCGAAATAGGGGATCAGCTCCTTCTGCACGGGCTGCGCCGTACGGGTTTCGAAACGGAGTTTCGCGGCATCCGTGCACCGGACCAGAGACGGGGCATCCGTAACCCGGTCGGTCACCAGCACCGGAATCTCCTCCCTGTCATCCAATACGGTGCTGAGCACCACCGGCCCGTAGAGATAGGCCCGCAGGGTCGAATCGCCCGGGACAGCCTCCGAACGCAGGGTCCGTCTCAGCGTAAGCCGGACCTCGTCTCCGTCGCGCCATCTGCGGTCGATGGCAAGGTATCCGGCCGCCGCAGGCTCCACCCGCACGGTCCGGCCATTGACTGCGACCTCATGGCCTGCAGCCCACGACGGACACCGCAGGTGCAGCACGAAGCGCTCGGGGGCCTGAGCCGAGATCCGGAAACGGATCTCGTCGGAGCGGGGAAATTCGGTCTGCTGCTCCAGCCGGATCCCCCGCGACTGCCAGTCGAGAGTCGAAGGGACATACAGATTCACGAAGAGGTTGTCGTCACCTCCGAAGAAGTAGATGAACTCGCCGTAACGGGCATGGTTCTCCATGCCCGACCCGACACAGCACCAGAACGAATCGAACGGCAGGCTGAAAGTCTTGCGGCATCCGGAGCCCAGCGGAGACATGTAGCAGACCATGCCGTCGTCGGGGTTCTGTGACGGCAGGATCTGGTTGTAGAGCGCCCGCTCGTAGTAGTCGGCATAACGCGCCGCCGGATCGTACTGAAAGAGATGGCGCGTCAGTTTGAGCATGTTGTAGGTATTGCAGGTCTCGCAGGTTCCCTCCGAGAGCCGGGTCGCCAGCATGTCCGGAGCGCCGAAGTGTTCGTTTTCGCTGTTCCCGCCGATCACATAGGAGTGGTGGCCGACGACCCGCTCCCAAAAGAACGAGGCAATGCGGCGGTAGCGCTCCTCGCCCGAACATTCGTATTCGCGGATCGCCCCCACGATCTTCGGGATCTGGGTATTGGCGTGTTTGCCCGGCAGCGAGTCCCGGCCGGCGGCTAGCGGACGCAGGATCTCCTCGTGGTCGAAACGCCGTGCGAGATCGAGGTATCTTCGGTCGCCGGTCAGCACGTAGACGTCGGACAGCGCCCCGGTCATGCCTCCGTGTTCGCAAACCAGGATCCGCGCCATCTGCTCGTCGGAGAGCCCGGAGACCAGATCATCGAGCCAGTCGGCAAAGCGGACCAGCACGGTCAGGGCCTTCGTGTTGGGCGTATACCGGCAGATATCGACCAGACCGGCAAACTCCTTGTGCAGGGTATAGAACGGCACCCAGCCTCCGTTGAGGTCGAAACCCTGGGAACGGATGTCGCCGCGGGAGAGTTCGGCAAACAAGTCCCGGCTCCGCTCGAAGCCCGCCAACAGACCGGTGCCCTCCCGTTCCTGACACTCGGAAAGGGCATCGACGCAATAGTTGATCCGACTCAGGCACACGGAGTCGCCCGTCGATGCATACATCATCGCCAGGGCCGAAAGATAGTGTCCGAAAGCATGGCCCGAAGCCCCGGAGTTCTCCCACCCGCCGTATCGGGGAACGGCTGTCTCCAACCCCGCCTCGGAGCGGAAACCCGAAAGAAAACGGTCGGGGTCCATCGACAGGAGCCAGCGGCGGTCCATCTCCTGGGCATGGAGGAACGGGCCGCCCGTGATCCGGACAGCGTGCAAAGGGGCCGGGCACACTTTCGGAACAACCCGGACATGCGGTTCGCACCGGATCGGCCCTGTCCCCTTTTTCGCTTCGGCGGCATGCGGCGCCATCAAAAATACGACAGCGGCAAGTTGCAACAAACAGTGACGGTTCATCGGCTTGTGTTTATATAGTTAAAAAAGGTACTCTGCCGCAACCGGCAGGACATGACAAAGTTGGGATTTTTCCGCAATCCGATCTTCCACGGAATTTGCAAATTGTTGTGCAATATTCGCACCGCGTGTTGTCGAAACAAACAAGAAACCGGACCAAACGGACAACATGAGGTCTGACAGGCGACATAAAATATCGGGAAATACGCAGCAAGGTCCATTTTTGCAAATATCACACAATCATCGGCAAAAATTACACGGGATTGGCTTTCATTCGAATCGTATTTTTGTATACCAATCCTAACACTACGCATACAATGGACATCGGATTTCAAACAGCCGATTACATCGTCTTCGGCACATATGCCCTGATCATCGTCGCAATCGGGCTGTTCGTATCCCGTTCGGGCCGGGAGAAAAGCTCCTCGGACTATTTTCTGGCGGGCAGGAACCTCTCCTGGTGGGCCATCGGTGCTTCGCTGATCGCAGCGAACATCTCGGCGGAACAGTTCATCGGCATGTCCGGATCGGGATTCCGGATCGGAATCGGAATCGCCGCCTACGAATGGATCGCAGCGGCATCGCTCATCATCGTGGCGAAATACCTGCTGCCGATCATGATCAGGAAGCGGATCTACACGATGCCGCAGCTGCTCAACGAGCGGTACGGCAGCGGGGTCGGCATGGCCTTCTCGATCTTCTTCCTCATGCTCTACCTGTTCGTCAATCTCACGTCGGTGGCATGGCTCGGGGCGCTTGCCATGAACCAGGTGCTCGGCATACCGATGATGTGGGGAGTCGTCGGACTGCTGCTCTTTTCGGGCGTCTACTCCATCTACGGCGGGCTGAAAGCCGTCGTATGGACCGACGTGATCCAGGTGGTCTTTCTGGTGGGAGGAGGGCTCATCGCCGTCTACTTCGCACTCAAATCGGCCGACCCCTCAACGTCGGTCATGGCAGACGGGAGTGCATGGGCCGGACTGCAGCACGTTTTCGACACGATCCGCGGCACACAGGGCGACTACCACCTCAACATGATCATCCCCGACGGAACGATCGTTGCGGATCCCGCCTCGGGACAGCGATTCGACATATCGAAGGACCTGCCGGGACTCTCCCTGCTGCTCGGATCGATCTGGGTGACCAACATCGGATTCTGGGGATTCAACCAGTATATCATCCAGAAAGGACTGGCCGCCCGCTCGCTCCATGAAGCCAAGAAGGGACTGCTGTTTGCCGGATACCTGAAAATACTCATTCCGCTGATCGTCGTCATCCCCGGAATCACAGCCTATGTCCTCTTCCGCAACCCGCATCTGGTCGAGGGCATCGGGGACACGATCACCACGGCCGACAGCGCCTATCCCTGGCTGCTGAAGAACTTCACGCCCACGGGCATCAAGGGCGTGGCCTTCGCGGCACTGGTCGCAGCCATCGTATCCTCGCTGGCCAGCATGCTCAACAGCACCTCGACCATCTTCACCATGGACATCTACAAACGGCACATCGCGCCGCAGGCCTCGGAAAGGCAGTTGGTGAAGGTGGGGCGCATCGTCGCCTTCTGTGCGCTGCTTATCGCCATGGCAGCCGTCAAGCCGCTGCTGGGCGGACTCGACCAGGCGTTCCAGTACATCCAGGAGTATTCGGGCTATGTCTATCCGGGGGTCACCGTCGTATTCGGCATGGGGCTGTTGTGGAAGAAGGCAACGAACCGAGCCGCACTCTGGACCTCGATCCTGACCATTCCCGTAGGAATCGCGCTCAAGTTCGCATACCCCGAAATGGGATTCGTCCTCCGGATGGGATACGCATTCATCATACTGGTAATCATAGCCGTAACTCTTTCGCTACTCGACCGCAGCGAATCGGTCCCGGACGGAGACCGGACGGAAAATGCCGACAGACGCACGAAACGGGCAGCCCGGATACTGACCCTCCTGGCTGCAGCCTCGATCGCCGCAGGAGCCGCATTCGGGAAGTGCTGGGCGCGTTACCATTTCGACGCGATCTTCATGCTCGGCACGCTGCTCGGATTCATCGCCCTGATCGTATGGACCAACGCCGCAAGCCCGACAAAGAGCCGCCGCGCCTATACGACGGACCGGGATACATTCGCATTCTCCCCGGGGCTTACGGTTGCAGCCTGGGGAATCGTCGTCATCCTCACCGCGATATACGCACTCTTCTGGTAGATCCCGCACGAAACAACATCAAAAACGAACCACTTAAAACAAAAAACAAATGAAAATCTGCAACTTACCTGCCATTCGGGCACTTTTCACGAGGGGGGGGGAGGAAATGCTCGTCCTGCTTCTCCTGCTCTCGGGATGTTCCGATGAATCGTCGGAAAGAGCAGCCTACGACCCGCGGAAACCGATCGTACTCGAAAGTTTCTCGCCGCATGAAGGGGGCGTGGGAACACAACTTATCATCCGGGGTGAAAACTTCGGATACGACGCCTCGAAAATCCGGGTGCGCATTGCCAACAACGAAAACCGGGAGGCCCGGGTCATCAGCGCCAAGGGCAACCGGATCTATGCGATCGTTCCGGCCCGTGCCGATACGGGGCACGTCACCGTCACGATCGGCGAGGGCGATGAAATGCAGGAGGCTTCGTTCGAGGAGGAGTTTCTCTACGAATTCAAGTCGAACCTCTCGACGCTGTGCGGCGGCTCGCGGCTGGAGGATGTGGACGGGTCGTTCAAGGAGGCACAGTTCTCCCGTCCGATGCGCCTGGCGCTCGACGACGAGAACAAAATACTCTTCGTCCTCGAAAGCGACAACTTCAAGGCGCTCCGCATGGTCGATCTGATCAACCAGACCGTCACGACCCCCTGGCGGGGCCCAGGATTCAACAACGTCCGTACGGTCAGCTTCGGACTGACCCGGGACACGCTCCTGATCGGGGTGGAGGGCGGCAGTCAGAACCTCTCCACGATCTTTCTGCTGCGCTCCGACGGATTCGTCCGTCAGAAAAACTACTCCGTAGGGTCGGGATCCAATGCCTCGATCGTCAATCCGGTAGACGGAGAACTCTTCGTGAACAACTATTACAACGGATCGGTCCTGCGTTATGACCGTGAAAGCGAAACCTCGATAGAGCTGGCCCGGCCCTTCAAGCAGAACACGGACTTCTCGTTCTGCTGGAGCATCGACGGCAAATACCTCTACGCCCTCTGCATCGACAATCCCGGATCACACTCCGCCATCATGCGCATGGAGTACGACTTCGAAACGAAGACCCTCGGCGAACCCGCACAATGGGTCGGCGTGGACGGACAGCCCGGATATCAGGACGGCGTGGGCGACGAAACCCGCATCAACGCCCCCTACCAGATGTGTGCCAGCCGGCAGGGAGACTATTTTCTGGCCGACACCTGGAACCACTGCATCCGCCGCATCGTGGACAACAAGGGGCAGGCCACGGTGACGACCTACGCCGGAGTGCCAAACTCCCCGGGATACACCGAGGGCGACCCGCTGCAGGCCCAGCTGCAGTTCCCGACCGGAATCGCCATCAGCGACGACGGAACGGTACTCTACGTCGCGGACAAGGAAAACAACCGTATTGTAAAAATCACCGTAGAATAAGCGCCATGAAAGGATATCTATACTCATTCATTCTCGCCCTTTTCGTTCTGACCGGGGCGTGGGGGCCCGACGCGGCCTGCGCACAGGGACACGAGAAATCGGCCTCGCACGTCGTGCAGGGAAAGGTCGTCGATGCCGACGGACTGCCGCTGGTCGGCGTCAATGTCATTGTCAAGAACCAGCCCGGACTGGGCACGAACACCGACATCGACGGGAATTACCGGATCCGGACCGGAGCGAACGAAACACTCGTGTTCAGTTACCTGGGTTATGCCACCCAGGAGATTCCGATCGTGAGCAAAAGCACGATCGACGTACAAATGGCGGAGGACTCCAACGCCATGGAAGAGGTGGTAGTGGTCGGAGCCGGCTACCAGAAGCGTGCCTCGGTCGTCGGTGCCGTCGCCTCGATGAAGATGGAGGACCTGAAGGTCCCGACGGCAAACATCTCCAACTCGCTGGCCGGGAATGTCCCGGGAATCATCGCCGTACAGCGGTCGGGAGAGCCCGGAAAAGACGCCTCGGAATTCTGGATCCGCGGCATATCGACCTTCGGAGCCAACTCGTCGGCCCTCGTTCTGGTCGATGGAATCGAGCGTGACTTCAACGAAATCAACGTCGAGGACATCGAGTCGTTCTCCGTGCTGAAGGACGCCTCGGCCACGGCGATCTACGGACAGCGCGGAGCCAACGGCGTCGTACTGATCACCACCAAGCGGGGCAAGGAGGGCAAGGTGAACATCAATTTCAAGACCGAATACGGCATCTCGTCCTCGGCCTTCGAACGCGAATTCGTCGATGCCGGGACCTATGCGGCCCTGGCCAACGAAGCCCGCATGACCCGCTACCAGGACCCAGTATACAGCGACAACGAGTTGGAGATCATCAAATACGGACTCGACCCGGACCTCTACCCCAATGTCGATTGGCAGAAACTCCTGCTCAAGGACCACACCTCGACGTTCAAGGCCATGCTCAACCTGAGCGGCGGCGGATCGACGGCCCGCTACTACATCTCGGGATCCTACTACAAGCAGGACGGCATCTACAACGACAACCTGAAGGAGGAGTACGGACGCGGTTCGGGCTACAACCGCTACAACTACCGGCTCAACACCGACGTGAACATCACCAAAAGCACGATCCTCGAGGTCGGTATCGGCGGGTGGGTCACCGACCAGCGCAATCCGGGCCTGGCCGTGGACGACAACTTCTGGCAGTCGATCGGCCGCATGACCCCGATCGCCGTGCCGCTGCGCTACTCGAACGGACAGCTCCCGACCTACGGATCGAACAACAACGAGATCTCGCCCTACGTCCTGCTCAACTACACGGGATACCAGGCTTACTGGGAAAACAAGGTGGAGACGAACGTCGGGATCAAGCAGGATCTCGGGTTCATCACCGAAGGCCTCCAGTTCTCGGGACGCTTCTCCTACGACGGGTTCAACGACCAGCGCACCAACCGGCTGAAACGGCCGGCCCTCTACAAGGCCGAACGCGTGAGGGACATGAACGGAGACCTGATCACGACCCGGATATTCGACGAGCAGACCCTGCACCAGTCTACCTCGACCTCGGGCTGGCGGCGCGCCTACGGAGAGCTCCAGCTCGGCTATGACCGCACGTTCGGGAGACACCGCGTCGGCGGACTGCTCTTCTACTACATGCAGTCCTACTCGGAAATGGCCTCGGTAGGCGACACATCGGCCACCGACCAGATATTCAAGACCATCCCCCAGCGCAACATGGCCCTCTCGGGGCGCGTGACCTACGGATACGACGACCGCTACCTGCTGGAGTTCAACTTCGGATACTCGGGATCCGAGAACTTCGAGCCCGAAAACCGGTTCGGATTCTTCCCGGCAATCGCCGCGGGATGGGTCATCTCGAACGAGAAGTTCATCAAGAAAAACCTGCCGTGGCTCACCCTGCTGAAGATCCGCTACTCCTACGGACAGGTCGGAAACGACCGCATCAGCGGCGGCCGATTCCCCTATCTGACGACCGTCGTCGGAGGCGGGGGCATCAGTTTCGGCAACCAGGGCTCCAATTCGGTGGGCGGCATCCGCATCGGCCTGATGGGATCGAGCGGCCTGACATGGGAAGTCGCCACGAAGCAGGACCTGGGACTGGACCTGAAGATCGCCGACCGGTTCGACCTGACGGTGGACATCTACCGCGACAACCGCGACGACATCTTCATGCGACGGGCCTACCTGCCCGGAACGGTCGGCCTGCTCGCCATCAGCGATACGGACAACCAGAACCCGTGGGGAAACGTCGGAGCCATGCAGTCGGAGGGCATCGACGGGAACTTCGGATTCACACAGCCGATCGGGAAGGATTTCGTCTTCACGCTCCGGGGCAACCTGACCTATGCGCACACGAAGGTGCTCCGCTACGATGAAGCGGCCAACGCCCTGTGGTACCGCATGACGCAGGGCTACAAGTGGAGCCAGAACAAGGGCCTCATCGCCCTGGGACTCTTCAAGGACGAGGCGGAAATCGCCAGCAGTCCGAGCCAGTACGACCTGGAGCTGATGCCCGGAGACATCAAATACAAGGATATCAACGGCGACGGCATGATCAACGACGACGACATCGTACCGATCGGCAACACGAAAAACCCGGAACTCGTCTACGGATTCGGACTGAGCGCCCAATGGAAAGGATTCGATTTCAGCGTCCTGTTCCAGGGAACCGGAAAGACGGACGTCATCCTGGAGGGATACAGCGTGTTCCCCTTCTCGGAGGGCGAATACGGCAACGTGCTCTCCGCCGTAGCCGACCCGAGAAACCGGTGGATCTCGCGCGAGATATCCGGCACTCCGGCCACGGAGCGGCAGGACGCCATCTTCCCGCGACTCTCCTACGGAGCGCGAGAGAACAACCAGAAATGGTCCACGTGGTGGCTGCGCGACGGGCGCTTCCTGCGTCTGAAGAACCTCGAGCTGGGCTACACGCTGCCCCAGACCTTCACACGCAAGTTCAAGGTGGAGCGGGCCCGGATCTATTTCCTCGGATACAACCTCGCCTGCTGGGCCCCGTTCGACTGGTGGGATCCGGAACAGGGCAGCGTGAACGGCAACGTCTACCCGATTCAGAAAACCTTCACATTCGGCCTGAACGTCAGCTTCTAACCCGATATACAACATGAAAACGATACGCAACATCATCATCCTGTCCCTCTTCGCGCTCAGCGCGGCGCGTTGCAGTTTTCTCGACGTCGAGAACTACACCCGGGACATGCAGCAATACGACTCGATCTTCCTGAAAGAGACCACGACCAAACAATGGTTGTGGAACGTATACAGTTCACTGACCGACGCCCCGGCGTTCAACAGCGGCGGAACCTTCTACGCTTCGGACGAAATGGTCTGGAATGACTCGGAGCAGGCCTGTCAGAAATACCACAACTGTCAGTACTCCTCCTCCAACCAGCTGTGGGAGGACCGATACGCCAAGATGTACATCGGCATCCGGACGGCCTCGATCTTCATTCACAATGTGGCCAAATGCCGCGAGGTGTCGCAGACCGAACGCGAACACATGGAGGGCGAAGCCCGTTTCCTGAGGGCCTATTTCTACTACACGCTGCTCAAGCAGTACGGGCCCGTTCCGGTCGTACCGGACGAGGGGCAGGACATATCGCTCGATTACAACGAACTGGCCATTCCCCGAGCCTCCATGGACGAATGCGTGGACTTCATCGTCTCCGATCTGGAACGTGCGGCCCGAATACTGCCCACCGAGTACGCCTCGACCTGGATCGGCCGCGCCACCCGCGGAGCCGCACTCGCCCTGCGGGCCAAAGTGCTGCTCTACGCAGCCTCGCCGCTTTTCAACGGCAACACCGACCTGTTCAACCTCAAGGACAACGAAGGCCGGACGCTGATACCCCAGGAGTACGACGCCTCGAAATGGGCGCGTGCGGCCGCTGCGGCCAAGGAGGTGATCGACATGAACCTCTACACCCTGTTCACGGTCAGGAAGAGCGACGATACGGTGCCGCTGGCCGACAATGTCCCGACAGCCAACTTCCCGAACGGCGCCGGCGACATCGACCCCTACGAATCCTATGCACAGCTCTTCAACGGCGAGACGCCGCTGACGCTCAACAACGAGTTCATATTCATGCGCCAGGGAGGCACGGCCGACGTGAACTTCTTCGTCGGACGCGCATTCCCCTACTCGCACAAGGGGGCCAACGACATGGCCGCCACGCTCAAACAGGTGGATGCATACTACATGCGCGACGGGCGGGACAAGGACCAGGCCAGCGAAGAGTATCCCTATTACACCGAAGGATTCACCGACGGATCCACGAACGACCCGTTCGTCCCGAGCGACTGCCACCGGATGTGGCTCAACCGGGAGCCGAGGTTCTACGCCTCGATCGCATACAACGGCTGCATCTGGGAGAACGGCACTGCGGACCAGTCGCTCCAGAACTTCCGGTGCAACTACTACCGCGCCGGGCAGGACGGCAAACAGCTGTCGCGTCCCTACAACTATCCGCTGACCGGAATCGGTATCAGGAAATACTACAACCCCGACGATTCGTGGGACACGGGAGGCCGCACGACCTACAAGCCGCAGCCCGAAATCCGTTATGCCGATGTGCTGCTGTGGTACGCCGAAGCGCTCAACGAAATACCGGAGGGTGCCGAATACACGTTCAACAACGTCATCACGGACCAGCCCATCGTGGTCAGGCGCGACGTGGCCGAGATGCGCAAGGCATTCAGCCAGGTCCGCTTCCGGGCCGGACTGCCCGACCTCTCGGATGCCGAATACGAATCGGTCGCCACATTCCGCGACAAGATCAAGCGCGAACGCCGCATCGAGTTCTTCATGGAGGGCATACGCTACTACGACGTGCGCAGGTGGAAAGACGCCGAGACCGACGAAAACGAACCCATCATGGGCCTGAACGTCGATATGAAGGGATCCGGCACGCAGAAGGAGCGGTTCTACACGCCGACCCCGACGCAGATATCGAAAGTCTTCATGGCCAAAATGTACCTCTGGCCGTTCAGCGACGCCGAACTGCAGCGGAATACGAAACTCACACAGAACCCGGGATGGTAGCACCTACGGAATTCCCGATAAAAAAGCAACAACATGAAAAGGATATTATTAACTTTGTTCGTCGCAATCGGCATGTGCACGGCCTGTGACGAGGGGCTGCCCGACGAGATTTTCGTCAAGCACGTGCTGATCAACCAGAACGGATTCCGCGAATACGAACTCAACTACGTGAACACGCCGATCAAGGATACGATCATCTCCGTTGCTGTCAATGGATCGTCGCGGCTCGACCGCGACGTACGGGTCGATCTAGCCGTCAATCCCGACACGCTCAACGGGTACAACTGGGAGAAGTACCGCAACGACAGGAGCCTCTACTACGAGATGCTGCCCGAGACGTGCTACTCGTTCGAGGGCGAAGGGATCGTCATACGGGCCGGAACGGAATACAGCGATGTCCCCATCCGCTTCTATCTCGACAAGATCGACAAGGAGAAGAACTACATCCTGCCGATTTCGATCGTCAATGTCTCCGAATTCTCGATCGGCGATCCGAAATACAGCACGATTCTGATGAACGTCATCCTGTCGAACGAATACTCGGGGACCTATTCGCTTTCGGGAACCATCCGCGAAGTCTCGACGGGCGACTATATGGACGTGCGCATGAGCCGGACCCTGCGCGTGGTCGATCCGGCGACCGTTTCGTTCTACGCCGGGAACACAGCCGAAAACGCCGTAAACCGCGAGAACTACCGGATCGACATGACGGTCAATCCGGACTCGACGCTGACCTTCACGCCCGAACACCCCGATCTGATCGAGATCATCAGTGACGAACCGAGTTTCGATCCCAAGAATCCCAAGAACAAGATTCTGGTGGAACGGACCGTAGACTCGCAAAATTCACACAAATCATTCGTCGTCACGACATTCTATGCCTACTACACCTACATCGACAAGACCGATCCGGAAGACCCGATCGAAATGCGGTGGGAAGGGACGCTGTCGCGGACGAAAACAGTCATGACCAAATAACCGAACCGAAAGAAGGAACCGCCAAACACGGTTCCTTCTTTCTCCGCAAAACAAACAATACGCATATGAAACGGCTTTTCCCAAAAATGGTCCTCGCACTCTCGATGTGCTGCTCCGCGCCCCTGCTTCGCGCCCAGGAGTTTCCGTTCCGCAATCCGGAGCTCCCGATCGAAGAACGGGTGCGGGATCTCATCTCCCGACTTACGCCCGAAGAGAAGGCGGCGCAGATGCAGAACTTCACACCGGCCGTCGAACGGCTCGGCATTCCGGCCTACAACTGGTGGAACGAATGCCTGCACGGAGTCGGCCGCTCGCAGGACAAGGTCACGGTCTTTCCGCAGGCCATCGGCCTTGCGGCCACGTTCGACCCCGAGGGCGTGGAGCGCATGGGCGGGATCATCGCGGCTGAAGCCCGCGCGATCTACAACGAGGCGAACCGGTCGGGAAAAGGCGGCATGCAGTACAAGGGGCTCACGTTCTGGACCCCGAACATCAACATCTTCCGTGATCCCCGATGGGGGCGCGGCCAGGAGACCTACGGCGAAGACCCCTTCCTGACCGGTCTGCTGGGCAAGGCGATGGTCTGCGGGCTGCAGGGGCGCGACACGGCGCACCTGAAGGTCTCGGCCTGTGCCAAGCACTTCGCCGTACACAGCGGGCCCGAGTCATCGCGCCACGTATTCGATGCCGGGGTGAGCGACTACGACCTGTGGGACACCTACCTGCCCGCATTCCGCGACCTGGTCGTCGATGCGCGCGTCAGTGCCGTCATGGGGGCCTACAACCGCTTCCGGGGCGAACCCTGCTGCGCGAGCGATCTGCTGCTGCTCGATATTCTGCGCGGATACTGGGGCTTCACGGGCTACGTCACCTCGGACTGCGGTGCCATCGATGACTTTTTCCGCAACCACCGGACCCATCCCGACGCAGCGACGGCCGCAGCCGATGCCGTGATCCACACGACGGATCTCGACTGCGGACAGGTATTCGCCCATCTCCCGGAAGCGATGCAGCGCGGCCTGATCGACAAACGCGAGATCGACGAGGCGCTCGCCCGGCTGCTGACCATCCGGTTCCGGCTCGGCATGTTCGATCCCGAGGAGAACGACCCCTACGCGACACTGCCCTACTCGGTACTGGAGAGCCCGGCACACAAGGCCCACGCCCTGCGGCTGGCTCAGGAGTCGATGGTCCTGCTCAAAAACGACGGAATCCTGCCGCTGCAGCACAACCTGACCCGGATCGTGGTGCTCGGTCCCAATGCCGACAACCCGGAGGTACAGTTGGGCAACTACAACGGATTCCCGTCCGAGATCGTCACCCCGCTCGAAGGGATCCGGGCGAAAACCGGAGCCGAGGTGCTCTACCTGCAGGCCTCGGACTACACGGAGGCCACCTGCTCAGGCGGGGAGATCGACCGGGCACTCGAAGGGGCCGATCTGGCCATTTTCGTCGGCGGGATCTCTCCCCGGCTCGAAGGCGAGGAGGGAGACGCCGGAAGGAACGCACCGGAAGGATTCGCCGGGGGCGACCGCACGAGCATCCGGCTGCCCCGGGCCCAGACCGAGGTGATGCGACATATCCATGAAGCCGGCATACCGCTCGTATTCGTCTCCATGTCGGGGAGCGCCCTCGCATTTCCCTGGGAGGCCGAGCATGCCGATGCCATTCTCCAGGCCTGGTACAGCGGACAGACGGCCGGGACGGCCGTGGCCGACATTCTGTGGGGCGACTGCAACCCGTCGGGGCGTCTGCCCGTAACGTTCTACGCCGACGACTCCCAACTGCCGGATTTCACCGACTACTCGATGCGGGGCCGGACCTACCGCTATTTCGCCGGCGAACCGCTCTATCCCTTCGGATTCGGACTGAGCTACTCCACCTTCGCATACGACACCCCCATCTGCCGGACGCGGCGTCCCCGCACGGGCGAGCCGATCACGATAACAACCCGGGTGCGCAACACGGGCGTCCGAACGGGCGAAGAGGTCGTACAGCTCTACCTATGCCACCCGGATGCTCCGGAGCCCAAACCGATCCGTGCACTCAAGGGGGTGCGGCGCATCACGTTGCGGCCCGGGGAAGCACAAACGGTGGAATTCACGCTCATGCCCCGCGACCTGGCGCTGGTACAGCCCGACGGAAGGTCGGTCTGCGCACCGGGGACAATCCGGTGTTACATCGGCGGGACGCAACCCGACGCCTCGCCGGAGAGCGAACGGCGCAGCTGCCCGATACGCATCTCGGGAACAGCGAAGGTACTGCCCCGATAGCGGATCCCGCTCCCATACGGAACAGGGGACCGGTTAGCGCAAAGATAGCACAAACAATTGCAAACGTAAGGCAAGTTACACCCTGTCAAATAGCCTTACTTTGCATATGAAAGCCCGCCCGGACATTCTCTCCGCGGGCAACGCTAAACCAACACTAACCAACAACCTATTCCGTATGAAGAACTTTGTACTTCAACTGGCACTCGCTTTGTCGCTCCTCGCCGGAGGCGGCAGTACGGCATGGGCCGCCGGAACCCGACAGATGGCCGAGGAGACACGGATCACCGTCTCCGGCAAGGTCGTCGATGCCAAACGCAAGACTCCGCTCGTCGGAGTGAACGTAACGGTCGAGGGAACCTCGACCGGTGTAACGACCGGCATGGACGGGATCTACCGGATCCAGCTCACGCCCGGGCAGTCGCTGCGCTTCTCCTACCTCGGCTACGCGGACCACGTAGCCAAGATCAGCGGAGCCGTATCACACCTCGACGTACAGCTCGAGGAGAGTTCGACCAGCCTCGACGATGTGGTGGTGGTCGCCTACGGCACCCAGCGAAAGGGAGACGTGCTCTCCTCGATCAGTACGACCGGATCGAAAGAACTCATGCGCGCACCCGTTTCGACAACCTCGGGAGCCCTGATCGGCAAAATTGCCGGAGTGAACAGCCGCAACACCGAAGGCACGCCCGGATCCTCGGCAAACATCCAGATCCGAAACCTCGGCACCCCGCTCTACGTCATCGACGGAGTCGTGAGCGACGCCGGACACTTCAACCAGCTCGGACTGACCGACATCGAATCGATATCGGTCATCAAGGACGGAGCCGCAGCCATCTACGGCGTCAAAGCCGCCAACGGCGTGGTGCTCGTACAGACCAAACGCGGCAAAAACACCGGAGGCAGGATCTCGGTCGGCGTGAATGCCTATTACGGCTGGCAAAGCTGGAACCGTTTTCCGGAGATGGGCAACGCCTACGAAGTGACGCGCGCCGAATACGAAGGACAGATCAACAGCGGCGTGGCGGTGGACGTGGCCGCGGCCAAGGAGCGGCTGCAGAAATACAAGGAGGGATACTACAATCCCGAGACGGGCGAGGACTACCGCTCGTTCGACTGGACTTCGTTCGCGCGCAAGAATGTTCCGCAAAGCTATTTCAACATCTACTCGTCGGGCGGCGGCGACCGCGTCAATTACTATGTATCGATCAGCAAGGTCGATCAGGACGCCGTCTTCAAGGACTTCAATTTCAACCGCGCCAACTTCCAGGCCAACGTCTCGGCCAACATCACCGACAACCTCTCGATCAGCATGGCGTCGTCGGGACGCAAGGAGGTCCGCAAGAACCCCGGTCTGGAGTCGGACGACGACTACATGTACATGCGCTGGGGCATGATCGCCAACGACCCGCGCTACCGCCCGTATGCCAACGACAACCCCAAATACCCGGCATACAACGACTACGGGAACGGACTGTTCAACCTCGGAGCCAAGGATATCAGCAACGCCGGGTTCTACGAGGACATCTGGCGGGTGTTCCAGGGCACCTGGGACATCCAGTGGAAAACTCCGCTGGAAGGGCTCACCGTGAAAGGACTCTATTCGTACTATTACGCCACCAAAGAGCGTACGGCATTCCAGAAGGCATACGACTTCTACAGCTACGACTACGCGACGGATACCTACAATGTCGTGAAACGCATGGAGGATTCGTGGATGCAGCGCGGAGAGGACGGCATCGAGGAAAACACCTACCAGTTCACGCTGAACTACGACCGAACATTCGCCGAAGACCACCACGTGACGGTGCTGGCCGGATTCGAGGCCCAGAACCGCAAGGCACAGAGTCTGCTGGTGGCTCAGAATCCGGTGGAGAACAACTTCATCCCGATCCTGACGGACAACCGGGACCTGATCGCCTACCTGACCGACGGATTCTACGAATGGGCCACGGCCGGATTCATGGTGCGCGGCTCCTATGCCTACAAGGACCGCTATCTGGTGGAGTTCGCCGGCCGCTACGACGGCTCGTGGCGTTTTCCGAAGGAGAACCGGTGGAGTTTCTTCCCGTCGGTATCGGCAGGCTGGCGCATATCGGAAGAGCCCTTCTTCAAGGAGAGCTCCGTGAGCAACTGGTTCAGCAACCTGAAGATCCGCTTCTCCTACGGAGAGATGGGTGACGACAACGTTCCGGGATACGGCGATTTCGACTATCTGGGCGGATACACCTTCAACAACGGCTCGGCAATCATCTCCAAAGACCCGGCCGGGGCCCTCGAAGGCAGTTTCATCAAGGGTTCGGCTGCCCGTCAGACTCCCGTTACGACCGTGAGCTGGATCACAGCGAAGATGATCAACCTCGGTATCGACGCCGGGTTCTTCAACAACAAGCTGACCGTGGAGTTCGACATGTTCCAGCGCCGCCGGTCGGGACTGCTCGCCGACAGCGAACTGATCCTGCCGGCCGAGGTATCGGTACGGATCCCCAAAAAGAACCTCAACACGGACATGACGACCGGTCTGGATGCCGCCGTACGCTGGAACGACGAGACACAGGGCGGATTCCGTTACTATGCCGGGTTCAACATGAGCCTGGCCCGGCTGAAGAACGTATTCGTCGCCAACGAACGCACAAACAATTCATGGGACCGCTATCTGTGGTCATCGAACAACCGCTGGGCCAATGCCTCGGGCAGGGGTTCGGCCTGGCTCTATCAGGTCGTCGGGCAGTTCAAGACACAGGAGCAGATCGACAACCATCCGGTAGACATCGACGGGCAGGGCAACCGCACCCTGCTGCCGGGAGACTACTACTACAAGGACTGGAACAACGACGGCAAGATCAACGACTATGACCTCCGCCCGCTGGGATACGGGTCGGATCTGCCCTACCTGAACTTCGGCATCAACATTGGATTCGAATGGAGGGGAATCGACTTCGCGGCCGATTTTGCAGGGGCTTCGATGCAGACCTATGTCTTCACGACCGATGCCCGCTACCCGTTCTGGGACCAGAACCGGAACGCCCCCAAATACATGCTCAACGACCGGTGGCACCACGAAGACATATTCGACCCGACCTCGCCGTGGGTTCCGGGGACCTATCCGGCCATCCGCTCGAACAAGAAGGACTACGAGACCGGATCGTTCAAGGACCAGAGTTCGTTCCTGCTCAACAACACGAACTACCTGCGTCTGAAAAACCTCGAGATCGGCTATTCGCTGCCGGAAAGATGGCTGTCGAAGGTGAAGATCGAAAAGCTGAGAATCTACGTCAATGGCTCGAACCTCTTCTCGATCGACAACCTCCACGACAAGGGGCTCGACCCGGAACAGGGCGTAAGTTCCGGACTGAACTATCCGATACACCGTGTGTACACGATCGGAGCCAACCTCGTTTTCTAAACACCAACACGACAACACGACAACATGAAAAAGATTCTGACATACATCTCGGCACTCGCCCTGAGCTGCGGCGCGATGACCTCGTGCGACAAGTGGTTCGACGTGGAGATCCGCAGTATCGAGACCGAAGAAGACGTCTTCTCGAGCAAAGACGGCATACTGAGCGTACTGGCAAACATCTACGGCCGGCTGCCCGACGACCAGGGATTCAACGCCGACGTCATGAACGACTGGGACGAGTCGATCACCGACGCCTATGAGACCCGCGAATTCCTCGGCAGTTCGCACCGCCGGTACTGGGACTACGACCTCGTGCGCGAGATCAACCTCTTCATCGAAAACCTCGACAAGTACAGCACACAGTACCTGCAGCCCGAAGACCTGGCCTATTTCCGCGCCGAAGGACGCTTCCTGCGGGCCTACGTCTACATGCAGTTTGCCAAGAACATGGGCGGCGTACCGCTCATCACGCGATCGTTCACCTTCGCCGAGGGCAACGGCAGCGCAACCTACTACCAGTTCCCCAGAAATACGGAGGACAGCACCTACTGCTTCATCATCGCCGAATGCGACTCGATCAAACACGATCTCGACGTGCGTTCCGGATCGAACGTCGTGAAGAACCGCGCCAGCTACGGCGCAGCCCTGGCCCTCAAGTCACGGGCCGCACTCTACGCCGCCTCGATCGCACGGTATACTCCGACCCGCAAGGATCTGGTGCTCCGCACCGACGGCTGGGAGGCCGGCATTCCCGAAGAGCGGGCTGAATTCTTCTACCAGAAGGCTTTGGAGGCCTCCGAAGAGTTGATCATCGACAACGCCGGGCTCTATCGGCTCTACGACCTCAACACCGACAAGGTCGAGAACTTCTACGAGGCACTCACAAAAAAGAATGAAAACAACCCCGAAGTGATCTTCGTGAAGGACTACGACGGAACAAACATTCTCAACAACTTCACGGAAACCGTCATCCCGCGCAGCATGCGGGTGTCGGGAGGTTCGCACGTGGGACCGTCGCTGAATCTGGTCGAACAGTTCGAAACGGTGGACGGCCAGGTCCGGCCGCTCAAGACGGTAGCCGGAGAGACCGAGCCCGAACCGACAGACCCGATCGAAGAGCTCAAATCGACCGACCGATATGTCGTTTACGACAGCCCGTCGGAACTGTTCGCCGACCGGGATCCCCGACTGGAAGGGACCATCCTCGTACCCGGTTCCTCGTTCCGCAACCAGGAGCTGCAGCTTTGGGCCGGACTGGCCATCAAACACTCGGAGACATCGTGGGAATTCAAGCACATCGCCGAGATGGAGGACCTCACGTCGGCCGACGAAAGCAAATACCTGTACGACGGCCGACAGATCACCGGCGCCGACGGTCCGCACATTTCGTTCCGCAGCCCCAATCCCGAACAGGTAACCGGAACGGGATTCCTGCTGCGCAAGTACGTCGATTCGAAGGCCGGCAGCGAGATGATGGGACAGAGCGACCTGGCATTCTGCCGGTTCCGCTATGCCGAGGTACTGCTCAATGCCGCCGAAGCCGCCTGGGAGCTGGGCGAAAAGGCCAAGGCTGCCGACTATCTCAACGAAGTGCGCCGCCGCGCCGGCATCCGCGAAATCGAACCGGACGAGATCACCGGATATGAGACCTTCCTTCGAGAACGTACCGCCGAGTTCGCATTCGAAGGACTGCGTTTCTACGACCTGAAGCGGTTCCGCATCGCCGACAAACTTTTCGACGGACAGGCCGACACCGAAACGGCCCTCATCTACGGACTGTGGCCCTACAAGGTATATGCTCCGGGAGACCCCGACGACGGAAAATGGATCTTCCGCCGGATCCACAACACCAAGCGGAAATTCCCGCTCTGGTTCCAGACCAAGAACTACTATGCCTCGATCGACCAGTCGGTTTTGAACAACAACCCGCTGCTGGTAAAGAATCCGTATCAGGAATAAACAACGAAAACACGCCATGAAAACAATCAGAATATGGTCCACCGTTGCGCTGCTCGCAACGACTCTGCTGACAGGATGCAAAAAGGACAATTTCGATCCTCCCTCGACCTGGATGACCGGCCGTCTGGTTCACAACGGGGCCCCGGTCTACATGGACGGGAGCCCCTCGGACGCCAACGACGAGATCATCCAGTTCTTCCAGGACGGGTTCGGCAAGCACGAAGGCTGGGGAATCCGCGTGAAATACGACGGGACCTACTCTTCGCTGCTTTTCGACGGCGAATACAAACTGATGCCCAAAATGACGATCACCTATCCGTGGGAGTGGACCGGCTGGCCGCAGCACACCGACGACCAGGGACAGACCGTACTCGACACGATGGTCTTCACCATGAGGGGCAACTACGTGGTTCCCGACATCGAAATCACGCCCTATTTCGAGATCAGCGACTTCAAGGTCACGACCGATGTCACGAACATCAACGCCTCGTTCTCAGTCAAGGCGCTCTTCCCCGACGATCCCGACATCGAACTCACGGACGCACGACTCTATGTCGGGCCCACAAAGCTGGTCAATTCGAGCACACCGATCGCCCAGTCGGCCGATGAGGTATCGACCGAACGGCCCATCGAGATCTCGATGCCCGCATCGAAATACATCGACGGATACATCAACAACTTCCGGGATTACTGTTTTGCCCGGGTAGCGGTCAAGACGTCGAAATCCGACCGCTGGCTGTGGTCCGAAATCCTCAAGGTGGAGGAGCTGCCAACCGACCTCAACGACGTGAGCGACCAATATCTGAAGAACTATCAAGCCCCGTTCGCCGTGGCAGAGGGATGTCCGCCGGCCGACAGCTACTCGACACCGGCCGACTGGGTGATCAGTGACAACTGCAAGATCAACGCGGCCAGCGATCCGAAGACATATCCCGAGATGCAGGGAGGCCTGGAGCTCCGCTTCGGTCGCAACTGCATCGGAGCCATCAGTTTCGACACCGACCCGCAGGCAGGGATCGAAAACGGCAAAATCCGCCAGACGACCACCCTGCCCGCCGGAAAATACCTGTTGTCGGCCACTCCGTTCGACGAATTCATCAAGAATTACTGGGGCGGCCACGGGACCTGTTATCTGGTCATCGCAAAAGGCGGGGAGATTCCGGACAGGGAAGCGCTCGATTCGGCCATAGCCTATTCGGACACCTATTCGGACGCATCGGTTCAGTTCACGCTGGACTCCGAGACCGAGGTGACGCTCGGATTCCTGTTCAACTTCCCCGATTCCGGGCCTCTGGCCTGCAGTTTCACCAAACTCAGCCTGATCGACCTCGGAACGGAAGGCACCGAAGAGTAGAATAGCTGCGGGGCGGAGATCTCCGCCCCGCACATTCTCCCGCCGGATCGCCCCCTCAGGCATCCTCTTCCGAATCCCGCCCCTTGGCCCGGTGCATGCGCCGGTACTCGAGCGGAGAGAGACCCGACATCTCCTTGAACTTGTGGTTGAAGTGCGAAATGTTCCGGAATCCGGACTCATATGCCACCTGGATGATGCTGAAATCCGAATTGACCAACAGTTTGTAGGCGAAGTCGATCCGGATCTCGAGCAGGCAGCTGAAGATGCTGCGGCCGGTGGATTGCTTGAAATTCCGGCACAGCGCCGTAGGGTTCTGGCCGGCGTATTCGGCCACCTTCTCGAGAGTGACCGTCTCTCTGAAATTGTTGGCCAGGTACTGATACGCACGGCTGACGGGCAGATTGTGCAGCTCCTTGACCCGTCCGTATCCACCTCCGACCGAGGTGGAAAGATAGGTGAACTCCGTCCCCCGGCTCAAACGCCCCAGAATGCGGAACAGCTCCACGTAACGGGTAAGGCCGTCGAGCCGCTCGAAGTTGGACAACCGGCCGAGAATCCAATCAACGTCCGCCCCGTGGCGGAACAGCAGCCCGCGGACACTCTCGTTCAGCAGGCGCACGACGCCCGCAAACTCGGGCATCGTCCGGAACTCTGCCGGGAAGACATTGAGATTGAACTGGATGACCTCGGAGGAACAGTACAGGTCGTTGTCCTCATAGAATACCTGATCGCTGAGATGGAAATGGGGGACGTTCGATCCGATGAGCGCAATGTCACCGGGAAAGAATTCACTCACGCCATTCCCGACGAAACGTTTTCCGAAGCCCTCGGTAATGGCCACAAGTTCGTATTCGGGATGGTAGTGCCAATCGGGCGGAAAGTGTTTGAAGACGAAATTCTTCTTCGTGAACGAACACCCGGAGGCCGGAATAATAGTTTCGTAAAGCATGGTTTTATCATTTGACCGATCCAATGCAAATATAACACAATTAAATGCAAATCACGCCATAGATCAGAGCCTTTTTTGATCATATATTTGTAGAACCAAACCAATCAAGTTTATTCATACATTAAAAAATACGAAATGACCAAACGCGAAGTTATCAAGTGCGTGCTTGACGGCAAGAAGCCCCCCTATGTGCCTTGGTCCTTCAAATTCACCAAAGAGCCCAAGGAGGCGCTCATGAACTACTACGCAACGGACGACCTCGACCCCGTCCTGGGCAACCACATCCTGCAGCTCGGAAGCGACATCGGATTCTTCGAGGATCTGGGAGACAATCTGGTCCGCGATGTTTTCGGCGTAGTCTGGGACCGCAGCGTGGACAAGGACATCGGGGATGTGAAAGGGTGCCTGCTTCCCGAACCGACCCTCGAGGGATACCGTTTTCCCGACCCGCTCGACCCGCGCTTTTTCGCCGATATCGAGAGCGAAATCGGGAAGAAGCCCGACATGTTCCGCGTCTTCCAGATCGGATTCTCGCTCTACGAACGGGCCTGGACCCTGCGCGGGATCGAGAACCTGCTGATGGACTTCTACATCAACCCGGGATTCGTGAACGAACTGCTGGACGCGATCTGCGACTACAACCTGCGGCAGATCGACAAGGCCCTCGAATACGACATCGACGCGGTCTACTTCGGAGACGACTGGGGGCAGCAGATCGGTCTGATCATGGGATACGATCTCTGGCGGGAGTTCATCTACCCCCGTCTGCAGCGGATGTACGGCCGCGTGCGAGAAGCCGGGAAATACGTGATGATACACAGCTGCGGCGACGTGGACGAGCTGTTCGACGACCTGATCTCGATCGGCCTGAACTGCTTCAACCCCTTCCAGCCGGAGGTTATGGATGTCGATGACCTGCTCAAACGGTATCGCGGAAGGCTCGCCTTCCACGGGGGGCTGTCGATGCAGAAGACCCTGCCGTTCGGGACCGTGGAGGATGTCGCCCGCGAATCGCGGCATCTGCTGGAGCTCGGCCGGGAGGGCGGCTACATTTTCTCGCCGTCGCATTCGGTCGAGGGGGACACCTCGCTCGAGAACATGCTGACATTCATAAACATTGCAAAGAAACAAATCGAATAGAACAAAAGCACAACCGATATGGAAGAGATGAATCCTCTCTCGCAGGCCATCGTGGCCGGCAACCTCGAACAAACGCAGCAGCTCGTCCGCCAGGCTCTGGCCGAAGGCATGGACACGCAGACGCTGATCAACGACTACCTGACGACCGGCATGGCCGAGATCGGGCAACGGTTTCAGGACCGAAAGGCCTTCGTGCCCAACCTGCTGATGTCGGCCCGGGCGATGAAGGGCGCCTTGGAGATCCTCAAACCCTACATGACCGAGGAGACGGAGCCCCGCCTGGGGACCATTGTCATCGGAACCGTCAAGGGCGACCTGCACGACATCGGGAAGAATCTGGTGGCCTCGATGTTCGAGGGATGCGGATTCAAGGTCGTCAATCTGGGAATCGACGTCTCGAGCGAGAAATTCATCCAGGCAATCCGCGAGCACCATGCCGACATCGTCTGCCTGTCGGCACTGCTCACCACGACGATGAACTACATGCGCAACGTGGTCGCCGACCTGGAAAAGGAGGGTTTGCGCGACCGGGTGAAGGTCATGGTGGGCGGAGCTCCCGTCAATGAGGCTTTTGCCGCACAGATCGGCGCGGACCTCTACACGTCGAATGCCAATGCCGCCGTAACCGGAGCCAAACAGTTGCTCCACATCGCCTGACCCGCACGCCATGCAGTACAAAGCGTTCGACCTCGACTTCGACAGCCTCGCCCTCGACCGGAGGGAGCTCTACCGGGCGCTGGGATACGGCGACACGACTCCGGATCCCGGGATTCTCGGAATGCTCGACGAGGTACTCGGTGCCACGGCGCAGGTCTGCAGGCCCCGGATCCTCTACGGCATCCGTCCCGGAAGCGTCGTCGCACCCAACCGGATCGAAGTGGACGGCACGGAGTTCCGCACGGGAAAGATCATCGCCGACAGCCTGTCGGGAGCAGACCGTTTCTGTCTGTTCGTGGCAACGGCCGGTCGGGAATTCGAAGACTTCCGCCGCACCTGCAAGGAGTCGGGCGACTGCGTGCGGGAGTTCATCGCCGACGCGGTGGGCAGCGTACTGGCCGAAGCCTGCGTGGCGCAGGTCGAGCAGCGGCTCGACCTCGAAGCCGCCACGCCGCACACCTACCCCTACAGTCCGGGCTACTGCGGATGGCGGGTCACGGAACAGAAACTGCTCTTCGGCCTGCTGCCGGAACACCCCTGCGGCATCGAACTGACGGAAAGCTCGCTGATGTACCCCATCAAATCGGTGAGCGGGGTCATCGGCATCGGAGAAGCCGTCGAACGGAAACCCTACGGTTGTGCCATTTGCCGCAACGCCAACTGCTACAAGCGCAGGATTCCCGACCCATGAACCGACATAAATACGAACCCAACATGAAAAACATAGACACAACCGGCTGGAAAGCCCTTACGATCGCCTCACCCCGGCGCCGGGCCATTCCCATCATGACCCACCCGGGAATCGAGCTGTGCGGCGCCACGGTACGGCAGGCCGTCACCGACGGCAAGACCCATGCACGGGCGATCCTTGCTCTCGACGCCCGCTATCCGGCCGATGCCTGCACGGTCATCATGGACCTGACGGTCGAGGCCGAAGCATTCGGCGCACGCATCGTTTTCCCCGAACACGAGGTTCCGAGCGTCATCGAACCGCCGGTGCACGATCCGGCCGGCATCGACGCGCTGCCCGTGCCCGGAATCGACGCGGCCCGCATCCCCCAGTACCTCGAAGCCAACCGCACGGTGGCCCGGGCAATCGGAGACAAGCCGCTTCTGGCAGGATGCATCGGACCGTTCTCGCTGGCCGGACGACTGTTCGGGATGAGCGAACTGATGATGGCGCTGTTCACCGCCCCCGACGCTGTCTGCCGCCTGCTCGAAAAATGCACGCAATTCATCGAAACCTACTGCCGCGCACTCCGCGATACGGGAGCACAGGGGGTCATCATGGCCGAGCCGGCCGCGGGACTGATCTCGAACGACGATTGCCTCCGCTATGCCACGCCCTACATCCGCCGCATCGTGGAGAGCGTGCAGGACGACCGGTTTCTCATTATCCTCCACAACTGCGGAGATACAGGCCACTGTACGGAGGCCATGGTCGGAACGGGTGCCGCCGGATACCACTTCGGCAACCAGGCCGACATGGTCGCGGCGCTGGACGCATGTCCCGGCGAGGCGCTGGTGATGGGCAACCTCGATCCGGTGGGGATCTTCAAGGGGGCATCTCCCGAAGAGGTCTACCGGGCGACCCGCGATCTGCTCGAAGCCACACGCCGCTACCCCAACTACGTCATCTCGTCGGGGTGTGACGTTCCCCCGGCCGTTCCGGCAGCCAACATCGAGGCCTTCTACCGGGCAGTAACCGACTACAACGCAACCTTAACCTTTTAAAACATACTCCCATGATGAAGAAAACCACCCTTCTGCTGACCGCCGCACTGTTTGCCTCGGCACTCTGTTCCCAGGCCGGAGCATCCGAACGATGGACCGAAAAGGAGGCCCGGGAGTGGGCCGCCGTGAATCCGTGGTTCTGCGGCTTCAACTACATTCCGGCCAACGCGATCAACTACACGGCCATGTGGGACCGCACGAGTTTCTCGCCCGAGGTGATGGACCGTGAACTCGCCCTGGCCGAAGAGGTCGGACTGAACTGCGCCCGCGTCGTGATGCAGTATGCAGTCTATGCCGAGAACCCGAAACATTTCATCAGGGCGCTCGACAAATTCCTCGAGATTTGCGACAAGCACCACATCAAAGCGATGCCCATCTTCTTCGACGACTGCGCATTCGGAGCCAGCACCGACCCGCAGACCGGCATCCAGCCCGAGCCGCTCGAAGGATGGTACGCCTGGGCCTGGTCGCCGTCGCCCGGGCACACGATGGTCATCGACGAAAGGACGCATCCGCTGCTCGAAACCTACGTGAAGGAGGTGCTGACCCGATTTGCCGACGACGACCGCATCCTGGCATGGGATCTCTACAACGAGCCGACGAACGGAGGTCTCGCCTTCCGCTCGATGCCGCTGCTGCACAAGGTCGTGAAATGGGCCCGCGAGGTCGAGATCTCGCAACCGGTGACGATCGGCGTGTGGAGCGGAGACGAAGAGCTCCGGAGATTCTCGATCGACAATTCGGACATCGTCAGCTTCCACTGCTACTCCGATGCCGCATACACCCGGGAGATGTGCCGCCAGCTGAAGGCGGAGAACCGTCCGGTGATCTGCACCGAATGGATGAACCGCCCCACTGGATCGACCATCGCCTCCGTGCTTCCCGTCTTCGCTGAGGAGGGGGTAGGCTGCATGCTCTGGGGGTTGGTGAACGGCAAGACCCAGACGGATCTTCCGTGGGGGCACCGTCCCGAGCACGGCGAATACACGGGGCCGTGGCAGCACGATATCTTCCGGGGCGATTTTACACCCTACGACCCGTCGGAGATCGATCTGTTGAAAAAATACTGCAAATGATCCCATGAAGCGAAACATCCATACACTTCTGATGCTCGGTGCCGCCGGAATCGTATCGGCGGCATCGGGCCAAAACATTCCACAGGCCCGGATCACGGTAGACGTGGCCCGGGAGGAGGCGGAGATCGCCCCGACGATGTACGGCATCTTCTTCGAGGACATCAACCGTTCGGCCGACGGGGGCATGTACGCGGAACTGATCTTCAACCGGGGGTTCGAGGAGAAGAACCTGCCGTCGGGCTGCACCTACAACCCGGAAGACAAGAGGGTCTATGCCCCGTACCGGGCGGTCTACTCGTCGCCCGAACAGATGCGCAGCTGGAGCATTCCCTGGGACATCGAAGACACCCATCCGGGATGGACGATCGAAGCGGCGGACGGAGCCTCGTATTCGGTCCGCATCGACGATACGGACCACCTGCAGGTCGAGGACTCGAAGGCCATGTATCTTTCGATCGACGCCTGCCGGGATCCGTTCCGCCTCGTAAACAGCGGTTTCTACGGCCTGGCCGTCGAGGCGGGCGAGAAATACGACCTGCGCTTCTACGTCAGGGCCGCGGACGGATACCGGGGAAGCGTGACGGCGGAAATCCTCGCAGCCGACGGCGAAGTGCTGGCCGCAAAGCGGTTTGCCCTGAAAGACAACGGAGCGTGGAGCTATTTCGAAGGGGAGTTGAAGCCCTCACGGACGGTGAACGACGGACGGTTCGCCCTGCGGTTCGATTCGGAGGGCTCGCTGGAGATCGACTACGTGTCGCTCTTCCCCCGCCACACATTCCACAACCGCCCCAACGGACTGCGCCGCGACGTCGCGCAGTTCGTGGCTGACCTCAAGCCGGCATTCATGCGCTGGCCCGGCGGGTGCATCGTCGAGGGGCTCACGATGGAGAACCGCGTGAACTGGAAGAACACGATCGGGAAACCGGAGCTGCGCAAGGGCGAATACAACCTCTGGGGCTACCACTCCACCAACGGATTCGGATACCACGAATTCCTGCAATACTGCGAGGACATCGGCTGCAAGGCCATGTTCGTCTGCAACGCCGGCTTGTCCTGCGACGGGCGCAACGGCGACTTCTACGACGACGACCAGGTCGAAGGCCTGATACAGGATGCGCTGGATGCGATCGAATATGCCACGGGCGACGCCGAGACGACCCGCTGGGGCGCCGAACGGGCCCGGAACGGCCATCCCGAACCGTTCACACTGGACTACATCGAGGTCGGGAACGAAAACCACAGCGCCATGTACGCCAAGTACTACAACCGTTTCTACAAGCGGATCCGCGAAGCCTATCCCGACATCACCATCATCACGTGCCTGCCGATGAGCGAGCAGCTGGGATGGATCGACGGATACGACATGAACGACCCGCACTTCTACAACTTCCCGAGCTGGTTCTACTCCAACACGGACTATTTCGACCGCTTCCCCCGCGAGGAGGGGCACAAGACCTACGTCGGAGAGTACGCCTGCAACATGGGTGTGGGCGCCGGCAACATGGAGGGGGCCCTGAGCGAAGGTGCATTCATCATGGGCATGGAGCGCAATTCGGACCTGGTCACGATGTGTTCGTATGCCCCCCTGATGGAAAACACCAAGTGCCGGATGGGCGTAAACCTCATCCTGGTGCGCAACGACGACGTGATCGGACGTTCGTCGTACTGGGTCGAGCGGATGTTCACGGACAACCGTCCCGATGTCAATCTGGCTACGGAGACCACCCTGGGCATTCTCCCCGACAAGACCACCCCGCGGGGCGGCATCGGACTGGGCACCTATCAGACCGCAGCCGAATTCTCCGACATCCGGGTCACGGTGGACGGCGAGGAGGTCTACGCATCGGACATCGCCGGGAATCCGGGCGAATGGTTCGCCACATCGCCCGACTGGAAGGTCGAAGGCGGCAAACTCGTCCAGCCCAACCCCTCGGCAACGAGTTCCATCCTGCTGCAGGGGCGGCAGTTCGACGCCCGCAAGGCCGCACTCGTATCGGTGGAGTTCGACGCCACAAAACTCGGGGGCAAGGAGGGATTCGTCCTCCATTTCGGCAACCGGAACAGCGACAACACGGCCGACTGCTACCAGATGACGCTCGGCAGTTTCGGCAACGCCTGGACGATCTTCCAGTCGGTATCGAATCACAATGCGTTCGTGCTGAACACCGAACGGCCGACCCAGCCGATCGAAACAGGACGAACCTATCACGTCAAGCTCGTGATCCGCAACCAGGAGACGTTCGAATGCTGGATCGACGGAGTCAAGGCCCTCGTATACGACAACAGCTACGTCCAGCGGCAATACGCCCTTGCGGGGCTCGACCGTAAAAACGGCGAGGTGATTGTGAAGGTGATCAATGCCGAAGATGTCCCGATGCCGGTGAAGTTCGACTTCCGCAACGCCGAGTTCGAACCGCTGGGCAAACGGATCTGCCTGTGGGCCGATTCGAAATTCGACGAGAACACCTTCGAGGAGCGCAACCGGATCGTGCCCGTGGAGGAGGTTTTCAACCACGTATCGCCGCAGATGGAGGTCACGTTCCGCCCGCAATCCATGACCGTTCTGCGGCTGAAACTGAAAAACACGCACCGACAATGAAACGCCCCGCCATGAAAAGAGTGCCGTTCATCCTGCTGTGCCTTCCCCTGCTCGCTCTTCAGTGCGCATGGGCGGCCGGGCCCCAATCGGGCCAGTTCTACAAAACCCGAATGCATCGCGGGCGCATCACCGTGGCCGACATCCGCAAGGACCGGGGACCGGCCCGCATGATCGCCACGGCCTTTCAGGGGCTCGTGAACCAGGATACGGCCCAATGCTATCTCTACCTGGCCGACCACCACGTACGCCAGCTCGACGACACGAAGCGGCCGTTCGACCTGCTTCCGCTCGGCGAAGGCGAGGATCCCGGGCTGCGGTCGCTCTTCCGGGCCTATGCCGGACGGGTGCGGAACATCTACATCTGGAGTCCCGAGGAGGATTGGTCGTGGAACATGGCCGTCATGCTGGCCGCACAGCACAAGGGCCTGCCCCTCACCGAGGAACTCTATGCCCGGCTGACTTCCGAAACCCCGTGGAAGGGGCATGTGGAGCGGCTCTACGGCCGCTGGGCCTCCAAGCAGGAGGCTTATGCATGGGCCCGGCAGACGCTCCAGCCCCAATGCCATCCGAACATCCTCTTTTCGCTGGGTCTGCGCAGCGACTGGCAGGGGAATCCGTGGACGCTCTACGACTATGCCGTGGCCTCGCGCGGTTTCGCGTTCTGGCTCGATGATGCCGACCCGCAAGAGCGGGGCATAATCGAGGAGATCTGCCGGAACGGCCGTTTCGAACCGGGTGCGATCGTCATGGGTTATGCCAAAAGCGGCGACGACCTGCTCTACGTCACCAACCGGTACCACATCGGCTATGTGGTGAGCGACTACTATGCCAACGCATCGTTCTGGTGCAGCTACCCGAACAAGTCGTTCAGACAGCGCCCCGGCCGCGCCGTCAGGGCCGAGAAGGGCAAAATCTACGTGAGCGTCGTCTTCAGCGACGGCGACAACGTGCAGTTCGACCAGAACGCCCTGTACGCCATCTGGACCGATGACAGGGACCGCGGAGAGTTTCCCGTAGGCACGACGCTCTGCGCCGGGCTGCAGGAGCTGAACCCGTTCCTGATGGAGTGGTACTACAGACACATGAGCGACAACGACGAGCTGCTGGCCGGGCCGTCGGGCTACCAGTTCATCTACGGACGCGACTACAGCGAGCAGGGATACGGACAGTGGCTGGAAAAGAACCGGGCGTGGCTGGAATCGGCCGGCTTCCGCACCGGATGTTTCTGGCACTGCTCCTACGGCACCGACCGTTTCTACCGCTATGTCGAGACAGCCGGTCTCGAGGGTATCTTCAACGGGGACGACGACGTGGTGCTCGACTGCCACGAAGGGGTGGTCATCATGAACCAGGGGGACCATCTGGTCGCCGAGGGCGACCTGTACAACAACCTCGCCGCCCGGCAGGCGAAGCTGGACCCGTCACGCCCCCATTTCCTGAACGTCTACCCCACCGCCGCCACATACGGCTACCACGGCATCGCCCGGCTCAAACGCGAGGCGGAACGGCTGGAACGGGATTTCCCGGGACGCTTTGTCTTCCTGCTGCCCAAGGACAACGTCGCCACGGCCCGCGCATACTACAAGCAGCATCCCGAACACATTCCCTGGAAAAACCGGGAGACCAAAAACTGACCGCATATGTTCAAAACCGCAACCGTCCTCCTGCCGCTGCTGCTGACAGCCGTCCAGGCAACGGCGGAGAATGACCCGAAACCGGCACAAATCAGCCGCAAAGGCATACTGCAATGGGTCGATACCCGAATCGGTACGGCCGGGCACGGCCACACCTTCATGGGCGTGGCCGCCCCGTTCGGAGCCGTGCAGCTCGGCCCCGGAAACTTCAACAAGGGATGGGACTGGTGTTCGGGATACCACGCCTCCGACTCGATCTGCATCGGATTCGCGCACCTGCACCTCAACGGCACGGGCTGCAGCGACACGGGCGACCTGATCTTCATGCCCACGACCGGAACGCCGCAGGTATGCCCCGGGTCGCAGGAGGATCCGGACAGCGGCTACGCCTCCCGCTATTCGCACCAGCGCGAGACGGCGACCCCGGCATACTACCGGCTCCATCTGGACGACTACGGCATCGAAGCGGAACTGACAGCCACCGAGCGGGTCGGATTCCACCGCTACGGATTTCCCGAAACGCCGGGAAGCCGGCAGATCGTCATCAACCTGTTCGACGGCAACGGCGACGACCGGGCCACGGAGACCTTTCTGGAACAGGAGGACGACCGCACGATCCGGGGCTACCGCTATTCGACCGGATGGTCCAAACGACAACGCATCTACTTCTCCGCCCGCTTCTCCATCCCGGTGAAACTGGATATCTACAGGGACGACCGTCCGGTGGAAGGAAGCAGCGTCGAACGGGGAGTCAATATCAAGGGGATCGTGCGTCTTCCCGACGACACGCGGTCCGTATCGGTAAAAGTCGGAATCTCCCCGGTCAGCATGTCGGGGGCCGACCGGAACATCGAGAGCGAACTCCCGGGATGGGATTTCGAAGAGACCGTCCGCCGCACAGCCCGAAAGTGGGAGCGCGAATTGGACAAGGTCACTGTCGAAGGCGCCGACGACCGGACGCGGAGAATCTTCTACACGGGACTCTATCACGCATTCCTGCAACCCGCTCTCTTCAACGACTGCGACGGCCGCTACCGGGGTGCCGACGGGATGGTGCATGAGGACCCGGGGCACGAAACCTACACCGTTTTTTCGCTGTGGGACACCTATCGGGCCGCACACCCGCTCTACACCCTGCTGCAGGCCGAGCGCGTCCCCGACATGGTACTGACGATGCTAGACATCCACGACGAGCAGGGGATGCTGCCCGTGTGGCATCTCTACGGATCGGACACCCGGGAGATGATCGGAATACAGTCCGTGCCCGTCATTGCCGACGCCCTGATGAAGGGGATTCCCGGAATCGACAGCCGGCGGGCGCTCCGGGCCATGAAGGAGTCGATGACGAGCGACTACAAGGGGCTGGGCTGGCTCCGCCGGCAGGATTACATCCCGGCGGACAAGGAGGGCGAATCGGTGGCCAAGGGGCTCGAATACGCCCTCGCCGACGGATGCATCGCCCTGGCGGCCCGCAAGGCGGGCGACGGGGAGCTCGCGCGGGAGTTCGGGAGGAGGGCCCGGTTCTACAGAAACTACTGGGACCCGAAAACACGGTTCTTCCGCGGCCGCAATGCCGACGGATCGTTCCGCGAACCGTTCGATCCCTTCCGCTCGACCCACCGCAACGACGACTACTGCGAAGGTACCGGATGGCAGTACACCTGGCTCGTGCCGCACGACGTGCAGGGGCTGGTGTCGCTCTTCGGAAGCGAGGAGGCCTTCGCCGCCAAACTCGACTCGCTCTTTACGATCGAAGGGGACATGGGCGAGCAGGCGTCGGGCGACATCTCGGGGCTGATCGGGCAGTATGCCCACGGCAACGAACCGGGCCACCACACCGTCTATCTATACCCGTATGTCGGCCAGCAATGGAAAACCGCGCGGCTGGTCCGCCGCATCCTCGGCGAGATGTACACGGACCGGCCGGACGGGCTGGCCGGCAACGAGGACTGCGGGCAGATGTCGTCGTGGTACGTGCTCTCGGCCATGGGATTCTATCCGGTGAACCCGGCACTGGGAATCTACGTACTGGGAAGCCCCGCATTCGACCGGGTCACCCTGCGCACGCACGGAGGCAAACGCTTCACGGTCATCGCCGAGAACAATTCGGAGGAGAACATCTACATCCAGTCGGCCGAACTCGACGGACGCCCCTATCCATACTCGTACATCCGTCATGCCGACCTGCTGCGCGGCGGCACGCTGCGGTTGAAAATGGGACCGATGCCCTCGGACTTCGGATCGGACCCGCAACACCGTCCCATCGAAAAATAACCCATCGAAAAACATACAACCATGAAACAACTGCTCACCTCACTGACCGCCCTGCTGCTCGTATCGGGAGGCTGCACTCCCGAGGAGGAGCCCGAGGCCACGATCCGCATCGACCTGGCCCGGCGCGGAGCCGACATCCCGACTTCGATGTACGGCATCTTCTTCGAGGAGATCAACCACGCGGGAGACGGAGGACTCTATGCCGAACTGATCCAGAACCGCGGATTCGAGGACTCGTCCGTCCCGGAAGGGTACACCGTAAAAGGGGACCGGATCTTTCCGCCGGCCGACCGGACGAACCACCTGACGGGGGCACGTCCCCATCCCGACCTGTCGTTCCGCTGGAACCCGGACCCGATTCCGGCCTGGAGGTTCGAACAGCTCGAGGGATCGGGGGCATCGGCCGAACTGACCCGCGAATACCCGCTCAACGAAGCGAGTCCGACGGCTCTTAAGGTAACGCTTCCGGAAAAGGGACGTATCGCCCTGTCGAACTGCGGATTCTGGGGAATGAACATCGAAAAGGGGAAGGGATATTACCTGAGGATGAACACCTCGAACGGAAACCGGTTCGAGGGACGCGCCATACTCAAGCTCGTAGCCGAAGACGGCACGGAGCTCTGCAACCGGCCGCTGGCGATCGACCCGGACAGGACATGGTGCGAATACACCGGACAGCTGACCGCCACGGGCAGCGATCCGCACGCCCGGTTCGTCATCGAACTCGAAGGCACGGGGACGCTGCTGCTGGACTATGTATCGCTCTTCCCCGAAACGTTCCGCAACCGGATCAACGGACTTCGGAACGACATCGCGCAAACGCTCGAGGCCCTGCATCCGGCCTTCGTCCGCTGGCCGGGCGGCTGCATCGTGGAAGGCATCGACCTTTCGAACCGCATCGAATGGAAAAAGACGATCGGCGACCCCAAGAACCGTCCGGGAATCTACGACACGTGGGGATACAGGGCAACAATGGGATTCGGGTACCACGAATTCCTGCAGTTCTGCGAAGACATCGGAGCCGCCGGCATGTTCGTCTGCAATGCGGGAATAGGCTGTCAGGGCCGTGTAGGGGATGCCTGCAGGGAGGAGGATCTCGATGCATTCATCCAGGATGCGCTCGATGCCATCGACTATGCATTGGGCGACGGAACGACCGAATGGAGCCGCAAACGGGTCGAGAACGGCCATCCCGAACCGTTCCCGCTGCAATACGTCGAGATCGGAAACGAAAACTGGGGACCGGTCTACGAGAAGAGGTACGACCGGTTCTACAGGGCCATCAAGGCGAAATATCCCCGTCTGACCCTCATCTCGACTCTCGGTCTGGGCGGGCAGCACCGGCACGAGCGGGTGGACATGATCGACCCCCACTGGTACGTGGCACCGGAATTTTTCCTATCTTCGAGTCGTCTTTTCGACCAGCAGGAAAGAGGCGGCTATGCCGTCTATGTGGGAGAGTATGCGGTCAATCAACAGGTCGGAGGAGGCAACCTGCTGGGAGCGTTGGCCGAAGCGGCCTTCCTGTCCGGCATGGAGCGCAATTCGGATCTGGTGAAGATGGCGTCGTATGCCCCGCTGCTCGAAAACGTGAACGACCGGGTATGGCCGACGAACCTGATCTGCTTCGATTCGCACCGCGTCATGGGACGTTCGTCATACCATGTCCAGAAGATGTATGCCGAGAACCGTCCGGACTACAACACGGCGACCGAATTCGAACAGCCCCGAAACGGCGTGCAGGTAAGCGGCCGCATCGGACTGGGCGGATGGAACACGGACAATGAATACAGGGAGCTGAAGGTCACGCTGCCCGACGGCCGGGTCATCGAGGCCGACATGGAGCGCGGCTGGACTCCGAAAGGGGGCACATGGTCCGCAGCAGACGGCACCCTGAGCCAGGAAGGCCCCGGGGTGATGCGTTGGAGCATCTGGGATTCGCCGGAGGAGTTCTCCGACTGTTCGATATCGGTGAAGGCCCGGAAAAAGAGCGGAGACGAGGGTTTTATCCTCTACTTCGGCATGCAGGGAGAGACGGGATACGTGCTCAACATCGGAGGCTGGAGCAACCAGACCACGGCGTTCCAGCACATGGTCGGGGCGGACATGCCGCAAATCCCCAACAACATCGCGCAGCAGGTAGAGACCGGACGCTGGTATGACATACGCATCGACATACACGGAGACAGCTTCACCTACAGCCTCGACGGGAAACGGATGCTCGAAGCCCGGATCGAACAGAGCAGGCAGTATGTCGTCTCCGGATACGACGAGACGACCGGTGAGGAGGTCATCAAGTTCGTCAATGCCACGGAGAAGCCCTTCACGGCCAGGATCGAACTGGCCGGCGCGGAATCCGTCGGGCGGACCGGCAAGGCCATCGTCCTCACGTCGGGCGACCCCTCGGACGAGAATTCGCTCGACAACCCCGAAAAGGTTGTACCCGAAGAGCGGGTATACAAGGGATTCTCCGACCGGTTCACGTACACGTTCGACCCGTGGTCGTTCACCGTATTGAGGATCAAGGTCCAAAAATAACATCCGGAAGGGGTGGGACGGCCGGCCGCGGCCGGCACGGTCAGAGGCGGCCGTACCGGCCGTTCCGCCCGACATCCGGAGAGCGCATGAACAACAACCGGGAACGGCCCACGGCCGACAACCGAAAAATTACGACCCAATGAAAAAACAGATCCTTTTACTGCTGTCCGCCGCCGTACTTGCCGGACAGGGTTCGGCCCGGGAGGGAAACTGGCTGCAATATGTGGATCCCCGAATCGGATCGGGCGGCCACGGACACGTATTCGTCGGGGCCAGCGTCCCGTTCGGGGCCGTCCAGGTCGGACCGCAGAACATCTTCAAGGGGTGGGACTGGTGCTCCGGATACCACGACTCGGACGACGTCGTCATCGGATTCTCGCACACGCACCTGAGCGGAACGGGATGCACGGACCTGGGCGACATCCAGATCATGCCCTTCACCGGGGAGGTACGCACCCGCCGCGGCGAACAGGAGGACATATCGGGCAGCTGCGCCGCACACTACCGGCACGAAAACGAGGAGGTGACGCCCTACCGATACGCCCTGACGCTCGACAACGGGATCGGTGTGGAACTGACCGCCGCCTGCCGCACGGCATTCCACCGCTACAGGTTCCCGGCCGGAGAGACGGCCCGGCTGCTCGTCAATCTGTATGAAGGCAACGGCTTCCAGTCGGTCGCCTCGGCGCTGCGGCGGCTCGATGCGCACACACTCGTCGGATACCGCATCGTCAAGGGATGGGCGCCGGAGCACCGGATCTATTTCGCCCTGAAAAGCGACCGGCCGATCGCCGAACTGCTCGTCTTCGAAAACGACGAACCGGCCGGACGCAACGAGCTCGAAGGGATCGGCGTGAAGGGTGTCGTCAGCTTCGGAGAACCGATCGACCGGCTCTGCATCAAGGTCGCCATCTCATCGGTCAGCGAGGAGAACGCCCTCGAGAACCTCCGCCGGGAGATTCCCCACTGGAACTTCGAGCAGGTAGCCGAGCAGGCCCGGGCTGCCTGGGAGAAGGAGCTGGGGCGCGTGGAGGTCGTCTCCGGCGACGAACGGGCGAAGCGCATCTTCTACACGGCCATGTACCACACGATGATCGCCCCGACGACCTACTGCGACGTGAACGGGGAGTTTCGCGGGCACGACAACCGGATCTGGAAATCGGACCGGACCAACTACTCGACCTTCTCGTGCTGGGACACCTACCGGGCCCTGCATCCGTGGTTCACCATCATACAGAGCGACCGCGTGGGCGACATGGTCCACTCGATGCTTTCGATCTGCGACCAGCAGGGGAAACTGCCCATATGGCCCCTGCTCGGCGGCGAAACCAACCAGATGCCCGGTTACGGAGCCGTGCCGATCGTCAGTGACGCCGTCGTGAAAGGCATCCGGGGAATCGACGCCCGCCGGGCGCTGGAATGCGCCGTGCAGTCGGCCACGCTGCGCAGGCAGGACGGGATCGGATACCTGCTCGACCGGGAATATATCCCGGCGGACAAGGTATTCGAAGCGACATCGAAAGCGATGGAATACGCCGTGGGCGACTGGGGGATTGCGGCCATGGCCCGCAAGACGGGCGACCGCGAAACGGAGCGGGTCTTCTCCGAACGGGCCCGCTACTGGCGGCACTACTTCGATCCGCAGATCCGATTCATCCGCCCGAAATTCGAGGACGGGACATGGCTGACGCCCTACGACCCGTTCCAGTCGGTGCACGGCGGTACGGGATATTTCGCCGAAGGAACCGGATGGCAATACACCTTCTTCACCCCGCAGGACCCCTACGGACTGATCGAGGCCATGGGCGGCGACCGGGCATTCGCCGGGAAACTCGATTCGCTCTTCACGGTCAGCGGCGACATGGGGCCGCAGGCATCGGCCGACATCACGGGACTGATCGGTCAGTATGCCCACGGCAACGAACCGTCACACCACATCATCTACCTCTACAACTACGCCGGACAGCAGTGGAAAACGGCCGAAAAGGTGCGCTACGTCCAGGAGCATTTCTACACGGACCGCACGGACGGCATCATCGGAAACGAGGACTGCGGACAGATGTCGGCATGGCATATTCTCTCGGCGCTCGGGTTCTATCAGGTGAATCCCTCGTGCGGCGTCTATTCGTTCGGCAGTCCGATCTTCGAACGGGTGACCCTGAACCTGCCCGGAGGCCGCAGATTCGTCATCACGACCGAGAACAACTCCCGGGAGAACATCTACATCCAGCAGGCGGAGCTCAACGGCAGGCCGTGGCCCTTCTCCTACATCCCGTACGGGGAGATCGTACGCGGCGGTTCACTGCACTTCGTCATGGGGCCCACACCCAACCGCGCATTCGGAAGCGACCCGTCACACCGCCCATACAACGAGATACGCTGATATACGTTCCAACAAACAAGAGAGATGAATAACCGAACCATGAAAAAAATGCTCGCCGGCATCTGCCTGCTGGCCGCAGCCATCGTCCCGGGAGTGGCCCACGCGAAAAGTCGGATCGAAATCGACCTCGGCAAACGCGGGGCGGAGATTCCCGCCTCGCTCTACGGAGTATTCTTCGAGGAGATCACCGGATCGGGAGACGGCGGACTGTATGCCGAGATGATACGCAACCGGGGGTTCGAGGAAGGAGTGCTCCCGTCGGGCTGCACGCTCGACGACGAAGGCTACGCCGCGGCCCCGCACCTGCGCTGCTACTCGAACGACTCGATCAACCGCTTCCGCATCCGGTGGAGCCCCGACCTGGAGATGACCGGATGGAGGGTGCAATACGCCGACGGTTCGCAGGCGGCATCCTCCGTAACGGACCGTTATCCGCTCAACGACGCGACGCCGCATGCCCTCCACGTGGAGCTGGAGGCCGCACGCAGCGAGGTGCACGTCGTGAACGGCGGATACTGGGGAATCGCAACCGAAGCCGGGAAACAATACGACCTCGAGTTCTACCTCCGGGCCGAAGGCACGACGCGCTGCCGGGCCGAGATCGTCGCTGAGGACGGAAGCCAGGTTGCTGCCTGCGCAATCCCCGTCACGGCCGACGGGACATGGCGGCGCTACACGGCGACACTCCCGGCATCGGCCGACGGAAGACGGAACGAATTCCATCTGGTCTTTCCGAACGAAGGGAACATCTGGCTCGATTACGTCTCCCTGTTTCCCCGGGAGACCTACAAGGGCCGGCGCAACGGACTGCGCAAGGATGTGGCCACGCTCATCGAGGAGCTCCGCCCCGCATTTGTCCGCTGGCCGGGCGGATGCATCGTGGAAGGGCTCACGCTCGAGAACCGGGTGCGCTGGAAACAGACCATCGGCGAACCGGTGAAACGCCCCGGAGAGTACAACCTGTGGGGATACCGCAGCTCCTACGGATTCGGATACCACGAATTCCTGCAGTTCTGCGAGGACATCGGGGCCGACGGCATGTTTGTCTGCAATGCGGGCATGTCCTGCCTGTTCCGCAACGGGGATTACGTCCAGGGCGAAGCATTGGACGAATTGATCCAGGAGGCGCTGGATGCCATAGAGTATGCACTGGGCGATGCCCGGACTACGCGGTGGGGAGCCGAGCGGGCGAAAAACGGGCATCCCGAACCTTTCCCGCTGAAGTATGTCGAAGTCGGCAACGAGAACGTATTCGCACGCTATGCCGCCAACTACAACCGGTTCCACAAGGCGATCAAGGAGCGCTACCCGCAGCTGACGGTGATCTCCGCACTGATGTTCAGCAAGGACATCGACCGTCTGGATCAGGTGGAGATGATCGACCCTCACTACTACGAGACCCCGGACTGGTTCTACAACAACGCCAGGGTCTACGACAAACTTTCGCGACGAACGCCCTACAAGGTCTATGTCGGCGAATACGCCGCGGTCGGGCGCGCCGACCTCTACGCTTCGCTGGCCGAGGCTGCCTATCTGACCGGCGTGGAGCGCAACTCGGACAAGGTGCAGCTGGTCTCCTACGCTCCGCTGATCGCCAATGCTCACTACGGGACAAACCATCTGATCGTGCTCGACAACGCCCAGTCTTACGGTCGGTCGAACTACCACGTCATGAAACTCTTCTCGGAAAACCGTCCCGACGTGAACATCCCCTTCCGTATCACCGGAGAAAAGGAGAGCGAACCGCTGGCTCCGGAAGGGTGCATCGGATTGAGCACCGGGAACACGGCGGTCCAGTTCCGGGAGTTGAAGGTCACGAGCCGCGGCCGCACGCTCTACGAAACCGACTGGAGCGACCTCGACGACCGCTGGGAGCAGATTCGCGGAACGTGGAGGGCGGAAGAGGGCACGCTGACCCAGCCCGCGGCATCGGGTGATGCGCTGCTCGTGCTGCGCGGTCTGCAGGCCGGCGACTGCACGATCTCGCTCAAGGCCAGGAAACTGTCCGGCACGGAGGGATTCCGCGTCGTGTTCGGATTCCGCGATGAACGGCACTACTTCATGGCCGACATGGGCAGCCACACCAACGAATCGGTGCTCTTCCGCGAGATCGGCGACAACGGCTCCGTATCGCTCTTCGATTACCGAAACCAGGAGCCCGTCGAAGCAAACCACTGGTACGATGTCCGGATCGAGATCCGGGGCAGCCGGTGGAAATGCTTCCTCGACGGCGAATTGAAATACGCCTACGACCACCGGATCGTGAACAGGCACTATGCGGCCGTCGGACTCGACCGCGAAACGGATGAACTGGTCGTCAAACTGGTCAATGCCCGGACCGAACCCTGGCAGACATCGCTTGCGCTCGAAGGCGGACGGGCCGCAGCCCCCACGGCCCGCCGCATCACGCTGACGTCGGAGGCGTTCACCGACGAGAACTCGTTCGACGCGCCCGAAAGGATCGCGGGGGAAGAGTCGGAACTGCCCGTCCCGGCCGGAGAGTTCCCGGTCACGTGCCCGCCCCGGTCGCTCACCATCCTGCGCATTCCCGTAGCACACTGAAAACCCACAACGATATGAAAACACTGATGATTCCCTTCATGGCCGCATCGGGGGCCCTGCTGCTGACCGCAGCCTGCGGCCCGGTGCGGACCGCCCAGCGGACCCGATCCGAAAATCCCGTCTTCGCCGGATGGTATGCCGATCCGGAAGGTGTGGTCTTCGACGACGAGTACTGGATCTTCCCCACGCTCTCGGACTATTATGCCGCCCCGGGCGAGAAACTTCCCGAACGGCCCACGCACAAAAGTTCGGCAATACACCAGCACTACAACATCCAGACCTATCTGGACGCCTTCTCGTCGAAGGACCTCGTGAACTGGACCAAGCATCCGAAGGTGCTCACGACCGAGGCGGTACCGTGGGTGAAGTATGCCCTCTGGGCCCCGGCCATCCTGCGGCATGACGGACGGTACTACCTCTTCTTCAGCGGCAACGACATCCAGAACGACCACGAATACGGAGGCATCGGCGTAGCCGTCGCCGACCGGCCCGAAGGCCCCTACCGGGATGCGCTGGGACGGCCGCTCATCGACCGGATCGTCCACGGAGCGCAGCCCATCGACCAGTTCGTCTTCCGCGACGACGACGGGGAGTACTACATGTACTACGGAGGATGGGGGCACTGCAACATGGTCCGCCTGGCCCCCGACCTGCTGAGCGTCATTCCCTTCGAGGACGGCGAAACCTTCAAGGAGATAACCCCCGAGAACTACGTCGAAGGACCCTTCATGCTCAAGCGGCAGGGCAAATACTACTTCATGTGGAGCGAAGGCGGCTGGGGAGGCCCCGACTACAGCGTGGCCTATGCCATCGCCGACTCGCCATTCGGGCCCTTCGAGCGCGTCGGGAAGATCCTGCAGCAGGATCCCGGGGTGGCCACCGGCGCAGGACACCACTCCGTGATCCGCATCCCGGGCAAGGACGAGTGGTACATCGTCTACCACCGCCGGCCGCTCGGCGATACGGACATGAACCACCGCCAGACCTGCATCGACCGGATGGAATTCGACGACGAAGGGTTCATCAAACCCGTAAAGATCACGTTCGGCGGCATCAAACCCGTCCGGATCGGCAAATAATACATCCATAACAAACGACACATACCCAGTCATGAGACGAATTTTCCTTTTCCTGACCGCTTCGGTTCTGCTCGGTTCCTGCACAAACGCTCCGGGCGGCAACGGAGTCGAACTGCTCGACGACGAAGCGTTCCGCACCGAGATCGACGGCCGGCAAACCGGCCTCTATACGTTGTGCAACGACAACGGGATGACGGTACAGATCACCAACTACGGTGCCCGGATCGTCGCCCTTTGGGTTCCGTCGGCCGACGGAGTGTTCCGGGACGTCGTATGGGGGTTCGAGAAGATCGGAGACTATATCGCCTCCACGGACAACTACTGCGGTCCGATCGTGGGCCGCTACGGAAACCGGATCGGCAAGGGCCGGTTCACGCTCGACGGCAGGGAGCACCGGCTCACGATCAACAACGGAGAGAACCACCTGCACGGCGGCAGCGGCGGATTCGAATGCCGCGTCTGGGAGGCGGAGGAGTTCTCCTCGCCCGAAGGAGACCCGGCGCTCGCCCTCTCCTACCGCTCGCCCGACGGCGAGGAGGGATATCCCGGGAACCTCGACATCACGGTAACCTATACGCTGACGCGCAACAACGAGCTGAAGATCGACTACTCGGCAACGACCGACGCCCCGACGGTGCTCAACCCGACCAGCCATGTATACTACAACCTGCACGGCACGACGGCCCGTTCGACGGATTCGCACCTGCTGACGATCCATGCCTCCAGATTCACGCCGACCGACGCCGGGCTGATCCCCACGGGAGAACTGCTTGAGGTGGAAGGCACGCCGCTCGACTTCCGCACGCCCCGCACGATCGGAGAGCGGATCGACGACCGATCGTACGAACCGCTCCGGTTCGGCAACGGGTATGACCACAACTGGGTGCTCGACAACTACCGCCCGCACGAAATCGCTCCCGCGGCCGAACTCTACGAACCGGCTACCGGAATCCGCATGCGGATACTCACCGACCAACCCGGGCTGCAATTCTATGCAGGTCAGGGCATGGACGGACGGGAGACGGGCAAGCGGGGTGACCGGCACGCATTCCGCACGGGAATCGCCCTGGAGACACAGAATTTCCCCGACGCCCCCAACCACCCGAATTTCCCGTCGGCCGTACTCCGTCCCGGCGAGGTCTACTCGCAGCATACCGTCTACGCCTTCGAAACCGACAAATAAAGGACCCCGACCATGAACCGAAACGCAAGGATACTCCTGCTGCTCCTCTTCGCCCTGCCCGGCACGGAGGCATCGGCCGCACCGGAGAAAAAAGCCGGGACGATCACGCCCGTCCCGTTCAACGAGGTGACGCTGACCGGCGGATTCTGGGCCGACCGCATGCGGACGGAACTCGACGTCACGGTTCCGTTCTCGGTCAGCCAGTGCGGACCGGCCGTCGAGAGGTTCCGCCGTTGTGCGGCCTACATGCGCGGAGAAGAGACGGAACTGCCCGAACCCCACCGGTTCATCAGCTCGGACCTCTACAAGGTGATGGAGGGCGTGGCCTATTCGCTCATGGCCCGCCGCGACGCAAAACTGGAGGCATTCATGGATGAGACGATCGGATTGATCGGCGCCTCCCAACAGGCAGACGGATACCTCTACATTTCGCACATCTGCCACAACCCCAGTATCCCGGACATGGGAGACAGGCCCTATTCGCTGCTCAACTACAGCCACGAACTGTACAACGTCGGCCACCTCTACGAAGCGGCCGTGGCCTACTATCAGGCTACGGGGAAACGCTCGCTGCTCGACATCGCCATCAGGAACGCCCGGCATGTCAATCGGGTCTTCTTCGAGGGCGATCCCGACTACAACGGAGGCAAACCGGTCATGCAGGCCCCCGGGCACGAGGAGATCGAGCTGGCGCTCTGCAAACTCTACCGCGTGACGGGCGACGGGCTCTATCTGGAGATGGCCAAGCGGTTTCTCGACATCCGGGGCGTAACGTTCCGCCCCGACGGCGAAGGGGTACTGGCCCCGAGCTACGCCCAGCAGCACCTGCCCGTAGCCGAACAGATGAAGCCCGTGGGTCATGCCGTCAGGGCCGCCTATCTCTATACCGCCATGGCCCAGGTCGATGCGCTCACCGGGCGGAACGACTACGAACGGGCGCTGCGTTCGATCTGGACGAACCTCGTATCGACCCGCATGCACATCACGGGCGGACTGGGCGCAGTGGCCGGCATGGAGGGCTTCGGTGCGGAGTACGAACTGCCCAACAAAACCGCATACGACGAGACCTGTGCCGCCGTAGGAAACGTGTTCTTCAACCAGGGGATGTTCCTGAGCAGCGGAAAGGCCGAATACCTCGATGTGGCCGAGGTCTCGATCTTCAACAACGCCCTGGCGGGAATCAGCCTCTCGGGCGACCGGTTCTTCTATGTCAATCCGCTGGAGGCCGACAACGAATACCGGTTCAACCACGGGGCTGGCGGCCGGGTGCCGTGGTTCGGATGTGCCTGCTGCCCGCCGAACATCTCCCGGATGATCCTCCAGATCCCCGGTTACATGTATGCCTACGACAACAGCCGCCTCTATCTCACGCTCTACGGGAGCAGCCGGACCAGTGTGCCGATGGAGGATTCGGCGGTAGGGATCGAGCAACGGTCCGGCTATCCGTTCGACGGACGGGTGCGCGTGGAGCTGACGCCGGAAAAGGCGATGCGGTTCGGGCTCTGCATGCGGATCCCCACGTGGTGTTCCCAAGGGCAGTTCATGCCCGGCGGGCTCTACACCTACCAGGACACGACGGACGAAGAGATCGAAGTGCGCGTGAACGGGCGAACGGCCGAGTACCGCATGGAGAACGGGTTTGCGGTCATCGACCGAAAGTGGAAAAAGGGCGATGTCGTGGAGCTGAATCTGCCGATGCCCGTGCGGCGGGTACGGTGCGACGGGCGGGTCGAAGAGAACGTCGGCACCTCGGCCGTCACCCGGGGGCCGCTGGTCTACTGCGCCGAAGAGGCGGACAACGGCACCGTGCAGCAACTGCAGCTCGGAAAGGGCCAGGCCGACGTCCGGACTGTCTCGGAAGGAGTCCTGCAGGGGATTCCACGAATCGATCTTCCCGGAAGCAGAACCGGCGAGGATATGGCCGAATCGGACGTGACGGTGCGCTTCATACCCTATTATGCCTGGTGCAACCGGGGCGACAACCAAAGCATGCGCATATGGATTCCCAACCGGGGCGAACATAGAGCGGCCGAGCGTACAGAGGAGACGATCGCCGACCGGATCGCCTCGGTACAGGCCAGTTCGGCGGCCGAAGGCACCCCTCCGGCAACCGTATGCGACGGCAAGGCGGCCCGGCGCTCAGACGAGGACAATATCCAGAAATGGGTTTCACGGATCGAAGACCGCACGCCCCGGATCGAGATTTCGTTCGACCGGCCGGTGGAGCTCTCCGCCATATCGGTATTCTGGGTATGCGGCCGGAAGGTGGAGCTGCCCGAATCGTGGAGCGTCTCCTGCCTCACGGAGGGTGTGTGGTGCCCGATGGAGCTCTATATCACGGATTCGTACCAGACACAGCCCGACCGGTTCAATGTAGTTCATCCGGCAGCTGCCCCGCTGCGGTGTGAGGCTGTAAGGATCGATATGACACCCCGCGCCGAACGGACCGTCGGCATCTCGGAGATCCGGTTCGACTGAACGGATCGGCAAAAAGATCACTTCAGACCGTAAACGAACAGCACACACCCCCAAGGAACCGCGCACAGCGCTGCCGCCTTTGTATGGTCCTGCCCATGCAAAGGCGGTTTTTCATACTCCCGATTCTACTTTCAACACATTCCGCCCGCCTGTCCCCAAAAGTAAGAAGCAGTGCCTTATATTATAGGTATCAAAAAAATTATGCAAAATTCAGTATTATGTTATACATACTATTAATATTTTTCCATATATTTGTAGTGCATTCTAAAGTGCACGACAAAATACAGAAAATAACAAAATAGTATGAAAACACTGATTACCTGGATTGTGATGATGGCCTTTACGGCACAGGGGGCTTTTGCGGCCCGGTTGTTCCCCTCGAAGGGACGCGTGGTGAATGAACAGGGCGAAGCCGTGGAGTATGCGACCGTCGTGCTGCTGAAGGATGCGGAACAGGTTGCCGGAATGACCACCGACGGCGAGGGTCGCTTCGAGCTGAAGGCCCCGGCGGGCGACTACACGCTCCGCATCCAGTATCTCGGCTATGAATCCCTGACGCAGCAGGTGAAGGTCGAACAGGAGAACGATCTGGGGGATTTCGTGATGAAAAGCGGCACGACACAGATCGAGGGGGTCGTGGTCAAGGCCCGGCTGGTACGGCGCGAAGCCGACCGGTTTGTGATGGATGTGGCCAACGCCCCGGCCGCCATCGGCAAGGACGGCATCGAACTGCTCGAACGGGCACCCGGCGTATGGATCAACGACGAGAAGATCTCGATCAACGGCAAGAGCGGCACGAAGGTATTCATCAACGACCGCGAGCTGAGGCTCGAACCCGAACAGCTGGCCGCCTACCTGCGCTCGCTGCGCGCCGAGGAGATCCAGAAGATCGAGGTGGTACCCGTCACGGGAGCCGACCACGACGCCGACGCCTCGGGCGGCATCATCCGCATCACGCTCCGCAAGCAGCGCGAGAACGGCGTGCAGGGGTCGGTCTCGATGCGGACGCAACAGAGCGACATCGTACACGTCTACTACCCGGGTGCGAACGTTGCGGCGCACACGGGCAAGTGGGACTTCAACGCGTCGGCATGGGGATCGCTCGGCAACTCGACGATGCGAACCTCCGAGCGAACCGACTACACGCTCAGCAACAAGCAGCTGGCGGCCCGGTCGGAGGATGCGTCGGACGACCGCAACGGAGGGGCGACGCTCGGGGCAATAGTCTCGATCAACGACCGCCACAGCCTCGGGGCCGAGTTCTCCTACCTGCACCTCAACACGCAGAACGAGACCGAAGGGACAACCGACCTCACGGCCGAAAGCCGCACGAACACCGCGAGCCGCTACATCGGCAGCGACATCACCGACGGTTACGAGGGGACATTCAACTATGTGTGGAAGATCGACACGCTGGGTTCGACGTTCAAGGTGCTGGGCGACTACGCGCACCGCAACACGGGGATCGGGCACCGCAACCGGAGCCTCACGACCGGGGAGGGGCTTGCGGCGGCAGTCGATTCGCTCTACCGCGACCGCACGCGGAGCAGCTACGACGTGGCGGCGCTGACGCTCGCCCTCGAGAAGAACTTCTCGCCCCGCTGGAGCCTCAAAACGGGAGCCAAATACACCCGCAACGAGATGCGCAACGACGCCCTGTATGAATACAGCGACGAGGGGGCCTGGGTGCGCAACGACGACCAGAGTTTCGTGATCAACTACACGGAGCACATCACGGCGGCCTACGGCGTCGTGACGGCCAACCTCGGGCGCTGGAGCCTGGTGGCCGGACTGCGCGGAGAGTACACCCACACCTACGGGCGCAACGACGTCGGACAGGACTACTTCTCGCTCTTCCCCAACGCCAACCTCTCCTGGCAATTCTCGAAGGAGCGGGGGCACTCGATCGTCGCCCAGTATGCCCGCACGATCGAACGGCCGCGGTTCTGGTGCCTCACGCCCCAGCGCACGCAGATCTCGGACTACACCTACCAGACCGGAAACCCGCTGCTCGCCCCCGCATACGAGCAGGATATCAGCCTGACGCTCGTACTCGGCCACAGATACACCCTCACGGCCGGCGTGGAGCTCCAGAAGGACGAGATCAACCAGACGATACGCGCCGATAAGGACAACCCCGACATGCTCGGCATCCACTGGGTGAACTTCGACAACACGAAGACGTGGTATGCCTCGGTGAGCCTCCCCTTCCAGCCGACGAAATGGATGCAGCTGAACATCCAGGCCAACTACATGCGCCGCGGCCAGCGTCTGGACCAACACGCCCCGGAGAGTTTCCAGAACATCCTGATGGCCAACGCCGCGACGACCATCACGCTCCCGGCCAACTTCTTCATCGACCTCTCCTACTCGTATCAGAGCCGCGTCGAGTTGGGCAACGTGGCCGTCAAGCCGATGCACCTCGTCCATGCCGCCATCAAGAAACGTTTCGGCGAGCGCTTCACGCTCACGTGCAAGGTCGCGAATTTGACAGACAGTCCCCAGCGCATCGAGGCGAAAGGCGAAGGGTTCGTGCGCAACCTCCGCTGCAGGCAGACATGGTGCAGCCGCTCGTATGTGATCGGCCTCACGTACAACTTCCAGGCCGGCAAGGCATTCCGGCAGCGGAGCATCGAGGCCGGAGCCGCCGAGGACAAGGACCGCATGTAGGACGGCAGCGATAGGGCGGGAAAAGAAAACGAGCGACGCTCCCGGAACAAGTTTCCGGGAGCGTCGCGCATTCGACGGAAACCGTCAATGGCGGTGGCGGATACGCGGCAGCGGCAGCCGGCGCAGCCAGGCCAGCGTCCAATGCGGCAGGTGCGGACGCGCCAGCCAATGGGCCAGATGGGTTACCGGAGTCGGAATGCGGAGCGACTTGCCGGCAATGATGAGCGTCACGGCCACGAGGATCAGGACGACACCGAGCAGGATGCGCGGCGTAAGCTGCTCACCGAAGACCAGTACGCCGAAGAAGAGCGCCGTGACGGGCTCCAGGGCGCCGAGGATGGCCGTAGGCGTGGAGCCGATGCGGCGGATGGCGCCGGCCATCGTGACCAGCGAGACGATTGTCGGGAAGAGGGCCAGCGAAATGGCGTTGATCCACAGCAGCGGCGTGGAAACCGGTTGCAGGTCCACGCCCCCGCGCAGGCGGACCAGGTAGATGCTCAGGCCGAAGAGCAGTACGTAGAAGGTCAGCTTCTCGGTCGAAAGGTCACGCAGCGACGAGCGGTTCACCCCCACGATGTAGATGGCGTAGCTCAGCGACGATATGAATACCAGCCCCACGCCGATGAGGCTCAGCGTCGCCCCGTCGCCGCCCTTGTAGAGGAGCCCGATACCGGTGCAGGCCAGCAGGATCGACACCACGGTGGCCGCGGTGATCCGTTCGTGGAAGAAGGCCGCCATGATGACGGCGACCATCACCGGATAAAGGAAAAGAATCGTCGAGGCGATGCCGGCATCCATATAGTTGTAGCTGGCAAAGAGCGTCAGCGACGAAAAGGAGAAGAGCAACCCCATGACCACGAGCGGAAGGATGTCGCGGCGGGTGAGCGCAAAGGAGTGGCGACGGAAGATCATCAGCGTTCCCAGCATGATGACGGCCAGCAGATAACGGTAGAAAAGGACCGAATCGACGCCCATGCCCGCACCGTAGAGCGGCAGGGCGAAGAGCGGATTGAGTCCGTAACTGGCGGCGGCTACGGCACCCAGCACGTAGCCGCGGGTCTTTTCGGCGGACATCTCAGATCTGTACCTCGGGGGCTGCGTCCGTGCCCTCTGCCGCCTCGAAATAGGGTTTGCGCGCGAAGCCGAACAGACCGGCGATCAGATTGCCCGGGAAGCGGCGCACGGCCGTGTTGTAGCGCTGTGCCTCCTCGTTGAAGGCCTTGCGGGCCACGGAGATGCGGTTCTCGGTCCCCTCGAGCTGGGCCTGCAGCTCGATGAAATTCTGGTTGGCCTTCAGGTCAGGGTACTGCTCCGCCACGGCGATCAGGCGGCCCAGCGCCGAGCGGACCTCGCCCTGAGCCTGCTGGTAGGCGGCGAGCGTCTCAGGGGTCAGCTCATCGACCGTGAGGTTGATCGACGTGGCCTTCGAACGGGCCTCGGTCACACTCTCGAGGGTCTGCGACTCGTGGGCGGCATAGCCCTTGACCGTATTGACCAGATTGGGAATCAGGTCCGAACGACGCTGGTACTGCGTCTCAACGTTCGACCACGCCGTATTAACGGCCTCCTCCTTCGAAACGAACCCGTTGTAAGAGCTGAAGATGAAGATCGCGACGATGACGACGACGGCGATCCAGATCCATTTTTTCATACGCTTATCAGTTGTTTTTACTTGATTGTTTGTCGTTTGTCCGCATGCTACCACTTCGAGCCGGCACCGCCCCCGCCAAAACTTCCGCCGCCGAACGAGCCGCCGATGCTTCCGCCGCCCATGCCGCCGAAACCTCCTCCGCCGATGATCATTCCGCCACCCGGACCGCCGAAGCGGTTGCCGCGCTCGGAGCGGACCCGCCGCCGCACGGTGGCCCCGCACGACGAGCAGACGTAGGTGTACTCCATCTCACGATAGGTGCGCGTCAGCGCCACCTGCTCGACGGAGTGCTGCCGCAGGGTGAAGCGGCGGCAGTGCGGGCAGCGCCGCGAGCGGTAGTAGTTGAGAATACCCAGGGCCAGGAGCAGGCCGACGACGAGGCCGACGATCGCAAGGATCGCACCTCCGGAGAGCTCCCCTTCGGGCTCGCTCAGGTCGGGCGTGCCGCCCGCAAGCACCTCGGCCGTCACCGCGAGACCGGCGAGCATGCCGGCGTCGTAGTCCTCCTGCCTGAAGGCCGGAAGCATGTATTTCATCTGGATGCGCTTGCAGAGCGCGTCGGGGAGGATGCCCTCGAGGCCGCCGCCCGTGATGAAGCGGATCTCATGCAGGTCGCGGACCAGCAGGACGCCCAGTCCGTTGTCGCTCTTCGCGCTGCCGACGCCCCAGCTGCCAAACAGCTCGATGGCAAACGAGAAGGTGTCGCCGCCGGCGATGTCGTCCACGGCGACGACGGCCACCTGGGCAAGGCCCCGCTCGCGCAGTGCGCCGCACAGCGAATCGAGCCGCGCGACCGCGGAGGCCGAAAGAATGCCGTCGGGATTCGAGACGTAGCGGTTGCGGTCGGCCCGCTGCACGTTGGGGACATCCGCGGGACGGTAGGTCGCGCCACAGGCCCAGAAGCCCGAAAGCAGCAACACGGAGAGCAGAAGCAGTCGTTTCATGACCGCAAAGATAAACGTTCGGAGGTCAAAAAGCAAATCGCGCCCTACCGGGTCAGGATCCGGTAGCTCCACGGTGCCATCGACTCGCGGACATGCCCGCGCAGCTCGTAACAGTCGCCCGTGAGGGCATCGGTATACAGTCCGGCATAGATGCCCGTATAGTAGTCGGCCTGGATGGTGTAGGGCGAGAGGTTCATGACGGCCACCACCCGGTTGCCCTCCACCTCGCGGACGAAGGTCATCAGGCAGTCCTCCGCGTTGTTGCGGATCTCGATCATCTCGCCGCCGCGTTCGCCCGAGGCGAGGGCCGGGCACGAGTGGCGCATCGCCGTGAGGCGCCGGTAGAAGCCGGTATGCCAGTTGGCCCCGTAGGAGGGGATCGGGTCGCGGTCGAAGAAGGAGAACGAGTGGTCGTAGCCGATCTCCTGGCCCGTATAGATCAGCGGCAGCCCGCCCGGCATGACGAACGTGAAGACCGTCATGATCTCGCGGGCGTCGCCCAGGCGGGTGAACTCCGAACCGCTCCAGGTGTTCTCGTCGTGGTTCGAGGTGAAGGCAAGGCGCATGGCCGAACGCGGATAGCGGCTAAGGTCGGCATAGAGCCAGTCGCGCATCGCCGTGACGCGCACACGCTGGCGCGCCACGTCGTTCATCAGGTGGTGGATCTCCCAGCCGTAGCAGGCGTCGAAGGCTCCCTGCTCGAAGAGGTTGGTCTCCTCGGCCTCGGCCAGCAGGAAGAGGTCGGGCTTCACGCGGCGCAGCCGGGCGGCCGTCTCGTTCCAGAAGTCGATCGGCACGAGCATCGCCATGTCGCAGCGGAAACCGTCCACGGCATGCTCGCGGATCCAGAACTCCATCGCCTCGGCCTGGGCGCGCCAGACGTCGCGGTTGCCGTAGTTGAGCTTGGCCGTGTCGGACCAGTCCCACGGCACGGCCGGACGCCCCGCGGCGTCGCGTTCGTACCACGAGGCGGGCTCCTCGGAGATCCACCGCGCATCGCGCGAGGTATGGTTGGCCACCCAGTCGAGCAGCACCTTCATGCCCAGCCGGTGCGCCTCGGCGATGAACGAGTCGAGGTCGTCCATCGTGCCGAACTCGGGATTCACGGCCCGGTAGTCGCGGATCGAATAGTAGGAGCCGAGCGTACCCTTGCGGTCAAGCTCCCCGATCGGGTAGATCGGCATGAGCCATACGGCATCGACGCCCATGTCGTGCAGAAAGCCGAGTTTCGCGGCGGCGGCCCGGAGCGTTCCTTCGGGCGTAAGCTGGCGCACGTTCATCTCGTAGAGAACGGCGCCGTAGCTCCATTCGGGATGCAGATTCATCGTCTGTTACAATGTGTTTCCAAATCGCGGCGCAAGGTCCGGCAACGGCTCCGGAACCATCCGGAACCCGCAGCGGCACTACCCTTCCCCACTCCAATTTCCGCGCCCGAGGCTGCAGCCGCACACCGGAACCGTGCACGGCGCACACTCGGGTGCGTTCCGTTCCGTCCGCAAGATGGCCCTTTCGGACCGAAATGCGGCCGAAAGGCCCGTCCGGTGCAAAAAGCCGCAGCCGGAGGGCACCCGCGCAACCGGGCCGGGCGGTCGGAAAACGCCCTGCGAAGGGCTCCGGAGGGGATCGGAAGCGGGAAACGGGAACGGCAGAGACCGACCTGCAGAAGGGCTGTCCGCCCGAAGAGGCCATGCCGGGACCTGCTTGTTTCCATTTTCGGATACCAAAGATACGATTTTTTTCCGCAAGATGCGGCATGTTCCGGACTTTTAATCACATCGAATTGATTATCAACAAAATCAGCCTGCAATCGCACGCTGTTTTTTCCCGTATCTTTGTCGCCGGACAGTATCAACCATCTCATCATGCAACAACCTCTCCGCCACCCGATCGTATGGATGATCCTGGGATGCCTGCTCACGGCCTGCTCGGCCCAGAAAAGAGTGTGGTATGTGCAGGACACCGAGAACTTTACGCCCGAAGCCGTCGCCGAAGCCGGCCAGATCCGCATCAAGCCCCTCGACCGGCTCACCATCGTCGTGAACAGCCGCAACCCCGAACTGGCCGTGCCGTTCAACTCCTCGACCTCGTACAACTCGCTCACCGGAAGTCCGGTGACCGGCACCTCCGGGCAGCAGTCGCTCCAGGTGCGGACCGTGGACGAGGAGGGCCGGCTCGAAATGCCGGTCATCGGCACGGTCGAATGCAGCGGGCTGACGCGCAGCGAGCTGGCCCGCCGGATCGCCGACCGCATCCGCGAGGAGGGATACATCAACGACCCGACGGTCAATGTACAGTTCGCCGACATGAAGATCTCGGTCATCGGCGAGGTGCTGCGCCCAGGCTACTACGACCTCTCGCGCGACCGCATCTCGATATTCGACGCCCTGGCCATGGCCGGCGACATGACCGTCTACGGCGTGCGCAACGACGTGGTCGTCACCCGCGAACAGGGTGGCGTGCGCACGATCGAGCACCTCGACCTCACTTCGAAGGAGGTGTTCGACTCCCCGGCCTTCTACCTCCAGCAGAACGACATCGTCTACGTCAAGCCCAACAAGTACAAGGCCCAGGCGGGCGAGATCAGCCAGAACCGCAGCTTCTACCTCTCGCTGGTCGGGACGGCCGTCTCGGTGGCCACACTCATCGTAACGCTCACCAAATAAGCCGCCGCCATGACCGAACGTACAATCAACCCGCAGCCGGCCGAGGAGACGACCGGAAACGTCACCCTGCACGACATACTGCGCATGGTCGCAGCCAACTGGTACTGGTTCGTCATCTCGGCGGCCGTCTGCCTCGGGGCCGCCTACTACTACCTCGCCTCGACGCCGCGCATCTACAGCCGCACGGCGACCATACTCGTCAAGGACAGCCGCAAGGGCGGCGACACGGACCTGGCGGCATTCAGCGACCTGGCCGGATTCCAGAACCGCCGCAGCGTGGACAACGAGGTCTTCATCCTCCAGTCGCGCCGCCTGATGTCGGAGGTTGTGCGGCGGCTCGGACTCACGACCGACTACTCGGTGCGCGACGGGCTTCGGACCCGCGACCTCTACGGGCAGTCGCCCCTCCGCGTGCGCTTCATCGACGAGACCGAGGATCTCTCGGCCGAACTGACCGTCACGCCGCTGCCCGACGGGCGGCTGCGCCTCTCGGATTTCGACGACGGGTTCCTCCCCAAGTCCGAACGGCGCACGCAGATCGTCGTCGGGCCGGGCGACACGGCGGCGACACCGGTGGGAAAGGTCGTCGTCGAGCGGACCCCCTACCTCACGCCCGCATACGAGGGCGTGCCGGTCCGCGTCCGCAAGCGGTCGCTCGGCTCGGCGACGAGCGCCTACCGCAACGCCGTGAAGTGCGACGTGGCGAACAAGCAGGCCTCGGTGGTGACCGTGACGATGTCGAACACCGTGCCTCGGCGCGCCGAGGAGGTGATCGACGCCCTCGTGGCGGTATACAACGAGGACGCCGTGGAGGACAAGCGCCGCATCTCGGTGGTCACCTCCGACTTCATCCGCGCCCGGCTCGACGTCATCGGGCGCGAGCTGGGCGACGTGGACCGCGGCATCGAGGAACTCAAGCGCAGCAACCGCATGATCGACCTCCAGTCGGAGGCCGCGCGCAACGTCACCGAGAGCAGCCGCTACAAGGCCGAGGGGCTGTCGCTCGAGAACCAGATCGCGGTGGCGCGGTTCGTGAGCGACTACCTCCGCGACCCGGCGCACGCCGGCGAACTGATCCCGATGGCGGCATCGGTGGCCAGCGAGACCGTGGCGGCACAGATCGACCGATACAACGAGGCCATACTCACGCGCAGCCGCCTGCTTGCGAACGGTTCGGAGCAGAATCCCGTGATCGGCGAGATGGACCGCGAACTGGCGGCCGTGAGGCGCTCGATACTCGCCTCGCTCGATTCGCACATCGCCACGCTCACGCTCCAGCGCGACGCCATGCGCGGCGAGGAGGCCACGGCAGACGACCGGATCGCCGCCATGCCCTCGCAGGAGAAGGCCATGCTCGGCATCGCCCGCCAGCAGAAGATCAAGGAGGAGCTCTACCTCTACCTGCTCAACAAGCTGGAGGAGACGCAGCTCAACTACGCCGTGGCCGAGAGCAACGCCCGCATCATCGACACGGCCTACGGCAGCCCGCTGCCCGTCTCGCCGCGCGCGACGATGATCCTCTCGATCGCACTGGTCGTCGGGCTGGCGATCCCCTTCGGGCTGCTCTACCTGGTGGGGATGCTCGACACGACGATCCGCGGCCGCAAGGACATCGAGGAGCACGTGAGCGCCCCGTTCCTGGGCGACATCCCCTACCACGAGGGCGGCGACGAGCGCGGCGTGGCCGTGCGCGAGGCCGGCCGCGACCCCCTCTCCGAAGCCTTCCGCATGCTGCGGTCAAACATGACCTTCATGAACGTATCGGCCGGGAACGGAATCCGCAGCGTGCTCTTCACCTCGACGAATCCCCACGCCGGAAAGACCTTCGTGGCGGTGAACCTCGCCGCCACGCTGGCCATGGCCGGAAAGCGGGTGCTGCTCGTGGACCTCGACTTCCGGCGCCACGCCCTCTCGTCGCAGCTCGGGCACGGGGGCAGCAAGCACGGGCTGACGGCCTATCTGGCCGGAACGATCGACAACGCCGACGCACTCATCCGCCCCTCGGACATACACGACGGGCTGGACGTGATCTACGCCGGAACGCAGCCGCCCAACCCGGCCGAAATGCTCCTCTCGGAGCGGCTCGACCGGCTGGTCGGGGAGCTCAAGGAGCGTTACGACTTCCTCTTCCTGGACAGCACGCCCGCCATGTCGGTGGCCGACGCCGTGATCAGCGACCGCCTGGCCGACCTCTGCATCTACATCGTCCGCGAAGGGGTGCTCGACCGGCGCCAGCTGCCCGACATCGAACGGCTCTACCGCGAAAAGCGGTTCCGGAACATGTGCATCGTCCTCAACAGCACACGGGTCCGCCGCCACGGGTACGGGTACGGATATGGGTACGGCTATGGATACGGATACGGCGACGACCGCCGCGACGACGAGAAACGGCGCGGGATACGGGGCCTGCTGCGCCGCATCTTCGGCAAACACAAAAAATAATTGACGATGGCCATACGCAATGCAATCATCGCCGTGGATTTCGACGGCACGGTCGTGACGCACGCCTACCCCGAGATCGGGGAGGATGCCGGAGCCGTGCCCGTGCTCCGCGAACTGACCGGCAACGGTTGCCGGCTGATCCTCTACACGATGCGGCACGGGGCGCTGCTCACCGAGGCCGTGGAGTGGTTTCGGCGGCACGGCATCCCGCTCTACGCCGTGAACGAAAACCCCGCGCAGCGGCGCTGGAGCTCCTCGCCGAAGATCCACGCCGACCTCTACATCGACGACAGCAACCTGGGCTGCCCGCTGCGCTTCGCCGAGGGCGAAAAGCGGCCCGTGGCCGACTGGACGCGCATCCGCGAACAGCTCGTGCGCGAGGGTTTTCTCGACTGAATGGCGGACGGACGCCTCCATCCGCCGCAGCGGAAGGAAGCGGAAGAGACGGAATGGCGGACGGACGAAGGCAGGAAGGCGAAATTCGCGCTTGCGAATTCGCCCCGCATTCGCTACATTTGCGTCGGAAAAACGACAACCGCAACCATCAAAAATGAAGAAGATCCTGATTTGGGGACTCGTACTGCTCGCCTCGGCAGCCGGGACCGGGAGCGCCTCGGCGCAGCTGAGAATCGGAGGCAGGAAGATCAACACGTCCAAACTACTCTCGGCCGGCAAGGATGTGGCCCAGGCCATTACACTGAGCGATAAGGACATCGCCGACCTGAGCCGCGAGGCGGTGGCATGGATGGACGAGAACAACCCGGTGGCACCCGACTCGTCGGAGTACGTCCAGCGGCTGAAACGGCTGACCGAGGGCATCACCGACGCCGACGGACTGCCGCTCAACTTCAAGGTATACCTCGTGACCGATGTCAATGCCTTCGCCTGCGGCGACGGATCGATCCGCGTGTTCAGCTCGCTGATGGACCTGATGGACGACGATCAGCTGATGGCCATCATCGGACATGAGATCGGGCATGTCGTGCATGCCGACGTGAAACACGCCATGAAAAACGCCTACCTGGCCTCGGCGGCGCGCAACGCGGCCGGTGCAGCCGAAGGGAGCGTCGTGGCGAAACTGAGCGAGTCGCAGCTGGGCGACGTGGTGACCGCCTTCACCGACGCGCAGTTCTCCCAGAAACAGGAGTATGCCGCCGACGAGTACGGCTTCGAGTTCGCCACCAGCCACGGATTCAGCCCCTACGCCATGTACAGCGCGCTGAACAGGCTCCTCGAGCTCTCGCAGGGCGAGAAGGCGTCGCGCGTGCAGAAGATGTTCTCGTCGCACCCCGACACCGAACAGCGGGCCGCCCGCATGAAGGAGAAGGCCGACGCCCTGGCAGCCGCGGAGTGACCCGGCAGGCTGCGGCGGAAAACGGAAAAACCCCGGACCTCCACGACGGAAGGTCCGGGGTTTTTCGGTCCACAGGGTCCCGGCGCGGCGCCGGAGCCCGGGATGGCTATTTCCAGAGGTCGCGCGGGTATTTGCCCTCGGCGATCATCGCCTCGATGGAGGCCATCAGCGCCGGCTTGTCCTCCTTGTAGGTGACGCCGTGCCACTGGGCGGCCGAGCGGAGCACGCGCAGCGAAGCCGTACCGTCGCCGATGAGCTTATTGACCATCGTCGGAATGTAGAACTCGGCCTTTATGTTTTCGCGGTTGGCCTCGAACCAGGTGCGGAAATACTCCTTCGAGTATGCGAAGAAGTCGGGCGTGAAACCGAACAGGTTCATCGAAACGGGTGTATCCTCGGCCAGCTCCTCGTCGGCGCCGCCGTCGTGGAAGACGATCTTCCCGTCGGGCATCCGCTCGATCTGCGTGCGCTCGACCATCGAGGTCAGGTTGCCCTCGCCGTCCACGCCGCAGACGCCGCGCGACACCGTGCCGTTCGACGAGAGGGTCTTGTTCAGGTCGTAGGCCACCATGCAGTAGCGGTCACGGCTTCCGTCGAGCTGCATCAGGTAGTCGGCGATGGTCTTGTAGGCCTCGGCACCGTAGAAGTCGTCGGCATTGATCACGGCGAACGGTTCGCGGATGGCTTCGGCAGCCATCATCACCGCATGGTTCGTACCCCACGGCTTGACGCGCCCCTCGGGAACCGACAGCCCCTCGGGCAGGTAGTCCAGCTCCTGAAAGACGAAGTCCACGTCGATGCGGCCGCCGAAGCGGGCCGGCGAGAAGACCTCCTGGAACTCCTTGGCAAAGGAGTGGCGGATGACGAATACGACCTTGCCGAAACCGGCACGGATCGCGTCATAGACCGAATAGTCGATGATCGCCTCGTTGTTCGGACCGACGCCGTCCATCTGTTTGAGCGACCCGTAGCGGGAACCCATGCCCGCGGCGAGTACGAGTAATGTAGGCTTTACCATACTTTTTTTCGTTCGTTTACGTTGATTCACAGTAGTACAAAGGTACGAAATTCCGACGGTATCCGCAAACTATTTCCCGAAATTTGGCAGTGCGCCCGCGTTATATTATCTTTGTATCTTCGAAACAAAACGCAATCTAACGGACCGAACGATGAAATTCCCGAATCTCAAGGCATGGTGGCGCGGACTCTTCCGCAAACGCCGCTTCAACATGCTCAACGCCACGGACAACAGCGAGGAGTGGCACATACACCTCTCGCCGGCCAGCATCTTCGCCGGAGCGGTGGCCGTGGTGCTCACGCTCTTCATACTGATCCTCTCGCTGGTGGCCTACTCGCCGATCCTCGAATTCCTGCCCGGATACCGGACCGAAGCGGACCGCTCGCGTGAAAACCTCATACAGAACATCATCCGCCTGGACTCGATGGAGCGCATGATGAACGACATGCTCACCTACAACGAAAACATCGGGCTGATCATGGAGGGCAAGACCCCCGTGGCGCGGACGCTGCCCGCCTCGGACAGCCTCCGCACGTCGAACAAGGTGCTCGTCATGCCCTCGCCCGAAGATTCGATTCTCCGCGCCCAGATGGAGGGAGACGGACCCTATTCCCTCGCAGGAGACGAAGGCTCCTCGCGGCGGAAGGTGCGCGAGTCGATCCAGCTCATGACCCCCATAGAGGGCATCATCACCGAAGGGTTCGACATCGCCGCAGGCCGTTTCGGCGTGAAGATCGCCGCAGCGGCCGGCGACCGCGTGGCCGCCGTGGACGGCGGGACGGTCGTACAGAGCCTCTGGACGCCCGAAAACGGATACACCGTGATCCTGCAGCACGCCCAGAACCTGCTGTCGGTATACCGGAACCTCTCCCGCTCGCTCGTGGCTACGGGGCAGACCCTGCGCCCCGGCGAGATCGTCGGCTACAATGCCGAGGCCGAAAACGGCGAGGTCCGGCTCTTCCAGTTCGAGCTCTGGAGCAACGGCAAGCCCGTCGATCCGGAGAGCTACATCGTCTTCTAAGAAGCAACCATGAAACAACGCCTTGCCATACTCGGATCGACCGGTTCGATCGGCGTGCAGACCCTCGACATCGTCCGCGAAAACCCCGACCGGTTCGAAGCCCGCATCCTCACGGCCCACGGCAACTGGGAACAGCTCGCCCGCCAGGCCCGCGAATTCGACGCCGACACGGTCGTCATCGCCGACAAACGATACTACACCCCCCTGCGGGAGGCCCTCAGCGACACCGACACGAAGGTCTTCGCCGGTGAAGAGGCCGTGGCGCAGGTCGCCGCAAGCGGCGCGGCCGACGTGGTGGTCAATGCACTGGTCGGATATGCCGGACTGGCGCCGACGGTGGCCGCACTCGAAGCCGGACGCAAACTCGCCCTGGCCAACAAGGAGTCGCTCGTGGTGGCCGGAGCCTACGTCATGCCCCTGGCCCGCGAGCGCCGCGCCCCGGTGCTGCCGATCGACTCGGAGCACTCGGCCATCTTCCAGTGCCTCGCGGGCGAACGCGCCGCGGTGCGCCGCCTGATCATCACCTGCAGCGGCGGGTCGTTCCGCGACCTCCCGCGCGAGGCGCTCGCCTCGGTAACCGTCGAGCAGGCGCTGCACCACCCCCAGTGGCACATGGGCGCCAAGATCACGATCGACTCCTCGACGCTCGTGAACAAGGGCTTCGAGGTGATCGAAGCCCACTGGCTCTTCGGCACGCCGGCCGAACGGATCGACGTGGTGATGCACCCGCAGTCGATCATCCACTCGATGGTCGAGTTCGACGACGGCGCGATCAAGGCCCAGCTCGGGACCCCCGACATGCGCATGCCGATCAGCTACGCGCTCTTCTTCCCCGAACGGGCACACCGACCGCAGGAGCGCTTCAGCTTCGTCGAGCATCCCCAGCTGACCTTCGCCGAGGTGGACCGCGTGAAATACCCGGCGCTCGACATCGCCTACGATTGCCTGCGCCGCGGCGGAACGGCTGCCTGCACGATGAACGGCGCCAACGAGGAGGCCGTGGCCGCCTTCCTGGCCGGGCGCTGCGCCTGGCTCGACATCGTGCGCGCCATCGAATATGCCCTGGGGCACGCCGCATTCGTCGCCGCACCCACGCTCGACGACTACGCCGCAGCCAACGACGAGGCCCGCACGCTGGCCGCCCGATTCCTCAACCTGTAAATCCGCACCTGCAACATGGACATACTGATCAAAATCCTCCAGTTCTTCCTCTGCTTCACGATCCTCGTGGGGATTCACGAACTGGGACACTTCATCATGGCGCGCGTGTTCCGCATCCGCGTCGAGAAATTCTACATCTTCTTCGACCCGTGGTTCTCGCTCTTCAAGTTCCGCCGCGGGCATACCGAGTACGGACTCGGGTGGCTGCCCCTGGGCGGCTACGTGAAGATCGCCGGCATGATCGACGAGTCGATGGACAAGAGCTACCAGCAGCGCGAGCCCCAGCCGTGGGAGTTCCGCGCAAAACCCGCCTGGCAGCGCTTCCTGGTGATGATCGCCGGCGTGGTGATGAACGTCCTGCTGGCCATCGGCATCTACATCGGCATCTGCTACACGTGGGGCGACGCCTACTTCGCCAACGAAGACGCCCGCTGGGGCTACAACTTCAACGAGGCCGGACACCGGCTCGGGTTCCGCGACGGCGACCGCTTCGTCTCGATCGACGGAGAGCCGGTGGACGACATCGCCGGGGCACTCAACGCACTGCTGATCACCGAGGGAGGCCGCAAAGTAGTCGTCGAGCGCGGCGGAGAGGAGATGACGCTCGACCTGACGCTCGAAGAGCTGATCGCCATGCGGCAGCAGAAGGGCTACGAAGGACTCTTCACGCTGCGCGTACCCTTCCTGATCGACAGCTGCGCCAGTGCTGCGGCCGTCGCGGCACTGCGACCCGGAGACGAGATCGTCGGGATCGACGACCTGCAGGGACTCGATTACCCGGCCTACCGCACCTACCTCGGCACTCGGGGCGGCGACTCGGTGCGCCTCGACGTGCTGCGCGGCGGGGAGCGGATGAGCATGGTGCTGCCCGTGTCGGAGGAGGGAAAGATCGGGGTCATCGCCCGCAATCCCTACTCCTACCGGACCCGCAACTACACCTTCGCCGAGGCGATTCCGGCAGGCATCCGCAAAACAGGCGACGTACTGGCCTCCTATTGGGAGCAGCTCAAGCTCATCGTGCAGCCCAAGACCAAGATGTACGAGGAGCTCGGAGGATTCATCTCGATCGGCAGCATCTTCCCCTCGCAGTGGGACTGGCAGGACTTCTGGATGAAGACCGCCTTCCTGTCGATCATCCTCGCGGTAATGAACATCCTCCCCATCCCGGGGCTCGACGGCGGCCACGCGATCTTCACCTTCTGGGAGATGGTCTCCGGGCGCAAGGTCAGCGACCGGGTGCTCGAAGCCGCGCAGTACGTGGGGCTGATCATCATCCTCATGCTCCTGCTCTACGCCAACGGAAACGACATCTACCGCTTCCTCCTCAAATAGGAGGGGCAAAAACAGGCTCCGCCGCATGAACGAACTCGAAAAGATGGCCACGGGCGAGCTTTACGACTTCTCGAAGCCCGAGATCATGGAGAGCTTCCGCCGCTGCCGGAAGCGTCTCGCACGGTTCAACGCCGCATCGCCCGACGAGGAGACGGAGTACCGCGCGGCGCTGGCCGGGCTCATGCCCGCATCCGACCCTTCGGCCACGGTCATCCCGCCCTTCCGGTGCGACCACGGGCACACGATCCGGCTGGGGAGGAAGGTCTTCGTCAATACGAACTGCACGTTCCTCGACAGCGGAGGCATCACGGTCGGCGACCACACGCTCATCGGACCCAACTGCCAGCTCTACACGCCGCAGCACCCGATCGACTACCTCGAACGCCGCCAGACGAAGGAGTCGGCGCGGCCGATCGTAATCGGACAGGACTGCTGGCTCGGAGGCGGCGTCATCGTCTGTCCCGGCGTGCGGATCGGCGACCGGTCGATCATCGCCGCGGGGAGCGTCGTCGTACACGACATACCCGAAGACTCGCTGGCGGCCGGAAATCCGGCCGTCGTGAAACGCAAGTTACGTTAAAACTTCAAAAAGGGAGACCCATGGAACAGACCCCGAAAAAGATAGACGCGGCAGAGACGGAGCCGCAGAACGGTCGGACCGACACGATGCAGGCACCGGCGGCCGAGGAGGCGATCGCACGGTGTGCAGCCGCACTCAGACGCCACCACTTCGACGTGGTCACGGTGAAGACGCCCGAGGAGGCGTTCGAGGTGATGCGTGCGACGGTCGAGGCCGAACAGCCGAAGCTCGTGTCGTTCGGCGACTCGATGACCATGCGCACCACGGGCATCGTGGAGTGGCTCCGCGCCGACAGCCGTTGGACGCTGCTCGACGGATTCGACGCCTCGATGCCCCGTCCCGAACGGCTCGAGATCCGGCGCCAGGCCCTCCTCTGCGACCTCTTCGTCACGGGTATCAACGCCGTCACGGAGCAGGGCACGCTCCACTGGCTCGACATGGTCGGCAACCGGATCGCCCCCGTGGCGTTCGGGCCCCGCAAGGTGATCCTCGTGGCCGGGCGCAACAAGATCGTCGCCTCGCGCGAGGAGGCCGAGGAGCGCATCCGCCGCATCGCGGCCCCGCAGAACATCGCCCGACACCCGGGATTCCACACGCCGTGCGCCAAAACGGGCGTCTGCATGGACTGCAACTCCCCGGACCGGATCTGCAACACCCGCATGGAGATGCTGCGCTGCCACCCGGCCGGACGCATCCAGGTCATCCTGATCGACCGGGAGCTCGGATTATGACACATACGAACCGCACTGAATGAAAAAACGATGAAACGACTGCTGTACATACTGACCGCCGCCCTCATGGCAAGCGCCTGCGGCGAAGAGAAGAACGAAGTTTTCTACACGATCTCCTACCCGATCACGGAGGTCGGGGCCGAAGTCACGATCGAAACGACCGAGCCAGAACCCGAGCCCACACCCGGCGAAGGGGGTGAAACGGGAGGCAGCGACACGACCGGAGGTACGGGAACCGACGAAGGGACCGGAAGCGGCTCGGAAACCGAGGACGAAACCGGCGACGGAACGGGGGAAGGCGGACAGACGGAAGACCCGGCCGTGGCGGAGATCGAGGCCGAGATCATCGCGGCGGCTCCCGTTGCGGCGGGCGGCAGCTACACGCTCTACTTCTCCACGTACAACGCCGGGCGGCTGGAGGTGATGACCGCGGCCGACGCCGCAATGGCAGCGGGCGTATTCGGCAAGGAGCCCGGGCAAAGCTCGATCGAATTCATCTACTCGGGGCGCGACTACGTCGGCACGGTCTCCTCGTACACCGACAGTGAGGGTGTGCGCAAGGTGCTGCTGGCCGTGGACCTCACCGAAGAGTACCGCAAGCTCCACCCCGAGGTGAACATCACCAAGGCCGAACGGCTCGAGTATACCTCGACGAACGCCTACTGATCCCGCAGACGAGCAACGACGATGGCAAAGATCAAGAAAGCCTACTTCTGCCGCAACTGCGGATTCGAGGCGCCGAAATGGCTCGGCAAGTGCCCGGGCTGCGGCGAGTGGAACACCTTCACCGAGGAGATCATCTCGCGCGGGAGCAGCCAGGTGCCGGCAGCCGTCGGCGGACCGCTGCCCGAAAGCCGGCCCCAGCGCGTGGCCGACATCCGCGAAAGCGAACACCGCCGGCTCGACCTGGGCAACACGGAGGTGAACCGGGTGCTGGGCGGCGGCATGGTGCCCGGGTCGCTCGTGCTGCTGGGCGGCGAACCGGGAATCGGAAAATCGACCCTCTCGCTCCAGATCGCCCTCGCGGCAAACGGGCTCAGAACGCTCTACGTCTCGGGCGAGGAGTCGGCCGAGCAGATCAAGATGCGCGCAACCCGCATCGGGATCGGCAACGAGGAGTGTCTGATCTACCCCGAGACTCTGCTCGAACACATCGTCGCACAGATCGCCGAGCAGCGGCCCGACCTGGTGGTCATCGACTCGATCCAGACGATCTACACCGAGCTGATCGACTCGTCGGCCGGCAGCGTGTCGCAGATCCGCGAATGCGCCGCCACCCTGCTCAAATACGCCAAATCGACCGGAACGTCGATCATCATCATCGGCCACATCACCAAGGACGGGACCATCGCCGGCCCGAAGATCCTCGAGCACATCGTCGATGTCGTCCTGCAGTTCGAAGGCGACAGCAACAACGTCTACCGCATCCTGCGCGGCATCAAGAACCGCTTCGGCGCAACGTTCGAGATCGGCGTGTTCGAGATGCTCGACGACGGGCTGCGCGGCGTGGACAACCCCTCGGAAATTCTGCTCACGCACTACGAGGAGCCGCTGTCGGGAATCGCCGTCGGGGCCTCGGCCGACGGGGTGCGTCCCTACCTGATCGAGGTGCAGGCACTCGTGAGCGGCGCCGCCTACGGAACGCCGCAGCGCTCGGCCACGGGTTTCGATGCACGCCGCATGAACATGCTGCTGGCCGTGCTCGAAAAGCGGCTGGGCATGAAGATGTTCCAAAAGGACGTCTTCCTGAACTTCGCCGGAGGATTCAAGGTCGCCGACCCGGGGCTCGACCTGGCGGTGGTGGCCGCCGTCATCTCCTCGTACTACGACCGCCCGATCGCCGAAGGGGTCTGCTGCGCCGGGGAGATCGGCCTCTCGGGCGAGGTGCGCCCCGCACCCCGCACCGAACAGCGCATCAGCGAGGCCGCGCGGCTCGGGTTCCGGAGAATCGTCGTATCGGGCTATCTGGCCAAGGGCACGCGCCGCCCGAAAGGGATCGAGGTTGTCGGCATCACCGGCATCGACCAGCTGCCCAAGGCACTCTTCATCGAGTAGAAGGCGGAGGAGTGCACTGAGAAAACGGGCCCCGAAAGCGTTGGCTTTCGGGGCCCGTTCGCATACCGATGCGGTCTCTGCGGCTGGCAGGACACACATGTGGAACAGAATTTGCTCGCTTGGCCGGTAAAACGGAAAAGTCATGCAAAAAAGAATCGTCGTACTCGGCGGCGCCGGGTTCATCGGGACACATCTCTGCCTGCGGCTGCTCGCCGACGGCAACGAGGTCTTCTGTGTCGATGTCCGCGATGCCGCAGGATCCTCCCTGCTTCGCGACGTCCTGCGCCATCCGGCCTTCCACGCCGTCCGCCACAACATCGTCCACGGATTCGGCATCCGCTGCGACGAGATCTACAACCTCGCCTCCCCTTCACGCGTATGCTACGACAAGGCGCTTCCGGTCGAAGCGCTGCAGGTCTGCATGACCGGGACGATCAACACGCTCGACACGGCCCGCGACGAGCATGCCCGCGTGCTCTTTGCCTCGTCGGGCGAGATGGGCGACACCCGTCCCGCCGCTGCCGAAGGGTGCGGGTGCGCACACACCCTCATGGAGGGAAAACGGGCAGCCGAAGCCCTGCACCGCGCCTACCGCGAGGAGTTCGACGTAGACACACGCATCGCACGCATCTACAACACCTATGGCAGCGGAGCCGACCTGATGGATCAGCGGCTGGTGATGAAGAGCGTCGTGGCGGCGCTGCGCAACCGCGACATACGCATCAACGGCAACGGCGAGCAGATCCGCACGTTCTGCTGGGTCGAAGACCTGGTCGAGGGGCTCGTGCGGCTGATGGACGCCACGCCCACGGAGGGGGTTCGCACGATGGAGTTCGGCGGAGGGCATGAGGTCTCGATCCGCGCGCTGGTCGAGAAGATCGTCGCGCTGACAGGCAGCCGCTCGCGCATCGTACACGTCAAGGCCCGGCCGGGTGACGCCCCGCGGAGGGTGCCCGACCTCACGAAGGCGCGCAACGAACTGGGATGGATACCCCGCACGCCGCTCGTCGAGGGACTGCGACGCACGATCGCCTATGCCGAAAAGGAGCTCTCGGGAAAGGTCCACACGGCCGTCACGTGGGCCGAGATCAACTGAAGGAAAAACGGAATACGATGAACGATTTCGACAAGATCATCTGGAGCGATACGCTGGTCCTCGTGGAGTTTTTCGCCTCGTGGTGCGGACCATGCCGGGCCATGGGCCCGACGGTAGAACGGTTCCGGCGCATGATGAACGGGCGCGCGGAGGTGCTCCGCATCAACATCGACGACGAGCAGATGCTCCCCATCGTCCGCCGCTACCGCATCCGCACGGTACCGACGCTGCTCCTCTTCCACCGCGGCGAGGAGCGCTGGCGCCGCAGCGGCATCACAAGCTACGAGGAGATGGCCGCGGCGCTCGAACAGACGGAAGCACTCATACACGCCACGCCGCACTGATTCAGTGCGGCAAACGCCAGGCAAGCTCCTCGTGGACGAAGTCTTCGGCAGGGAGCGAGCCGAGAGATCCGGCCGCGCGGAGTACCGCCTGCCGGGTCTCTTCGTTTCGGGCCCCGATGGCCGCGCAGAAGGCGACAGCACCCTGGGCAAGCAAGTGAGCCCCGACCCGGGAGAGGGAGCGCACCTCGGCGTCCGAGGCAGACGGGGCAGACGGGCCGGAACCGCCGGAGGCCGTCTCCTCATCCGCGGCCGCAACGGCGGCCCGGTGGACGGCTTCGAGAGCCGGAGCGATCCACTCCCCGGGGGCCTGCGGCCAGCGGGCCGCGGCCATCAGCGCCGCATAGCGGAGCAACAGCGGCTGCGAGGGGGCGATCCATCGGCCGAAAAGTGCGGGGAATGCCCCGGCGCGGCTCAGCAGCGCAAAGGCCGCTTCCTCGGCCAGTTCGTTGTTGTCGATCCCCGCAGCCCAGAATGCGGAATCGTCGGGCGTGAGCCGGTCGGGCTCGGCAATATGGAAGGCGGCGAGACGCAGCTCGCGGACATCCTGACGGAAAAGAAATTCGGCGAAGTCGTGGTCGGGCGTCTCGGCGCGGGCCAGACGGCGCAGGGTCGGGAGGCTCACGCCGTAGTTGAGCCCGTAGGGACGGCCGACAAGGCGCATGGAGTCGGCGACGGCCCCGTTGCGCTCGCGGCGGATCTCGCCGAGCAGGGCCGTCATGCGGGAGGTGTGGTTCATCGCGGCGGGATTACTTGCGGCGCGGAAGGGCCACCTGGACCGTACGTCCGAATTCGAAGACCGGAAGCACCGCACGGGCATACTCGCGGCCTGCGGCGATCACCGTGCAGACGGCCGGAGCCGCCACGCGGCACTTGACGACCGAGGACTCCTTGGGGCCGGCCTCGATGCTGCAGGAGGTCTCACCCGCAGGTTCGATCTGCAGGAGCACCATGTCGCCCGAAAGGTCGCTGTCGGGAAGCAGTCCGGCTGCCGGGCTGAAGCGGCAGAAGACATACTGGTTCTTGCCGGCCTCGGGATAGACCAGATAACGGTGCGTCTCGACCAGGACGGTCTGCTTGCCGAGGAAGAGCTCGAGGTAGCTCTGCTCGAGTCGCTCGATCTCCGAAAGAGCGGCATTCAACCCCTCACCGAAGACATTCTCGCCGGCATCGCCCGTGATGAGCTCCAGCCGGTGGCGGCGCAGGGCGAATACCTGCTCGGCAGCGGCGCGCGCCGCATCCTCGAGCGACGGGACAACCATCGACATCTTGTCGGGCTGAACCCGGGCGAACTCCTCGTCGGAGGAGGCGTGCTGCAGCACCCGCTGCTGCGGGGCGGCCGGCTCGCCGGCATCGTAGAGGTCGTCGCCCGAGAGGGCGATCCGGGCCCCGACGACGCTCCACGTCGTCTTGTCGGTCAGCGGAGCGCGAACGCCGAGGTATTTCTGCGCATAACGCGCGTAGGGCCCGCAGAGCGTCACCGTGCGCTCGACCGTCAGATCGACGGCCAGTACCGTGCGGGGCATGCTGACGGCGATGCCGTCGGCACCTTCCATTGCACCCTCGAGTGCGATATAGGGGTTTTGGGCCATGGCTGCCGTTGCTCCGAAGAGCAGGCCGGCAAACAACAGGATTTTCGATTTCATAAGCATCTGCATGTTGATCCGAAGACAAATGTAACCTTTTTTCACGGGACCTCAAAATTTCAGGTAAAAATCGCAGGTCAGGGCCCGGTATTCGGGCGTATAGCATTCATGCTCACCCGTGCCGATCGTCAGTTCGTTGCGGAGAGGCGCGCCGGACGCCGGGTCCGAAGCGTGCACGCCGGCAGGCACGAACTCGAGAAGAGCCCGCTTGACGGGGCGCCGCGGCGTAGTGCGGACATCGGTACGGCGGACGGGCTGCAGGTACCCCCGGCAGAGGTGCACGAACCGGTCGGCCTCCGTGGTCGGAAGGATGACGGCGAAGTGCCCGTCTGCGGCCAACAGCCGCACGACGGCATCGCGCAACTCCCCGAAGGGCAGGTGGACGGCGTGCCGGACCGTCGTGCGGCCGGCATCGGGGCAGGTGAGCGAATCGACGAAGAAGGGCGGGTTCGAGACGATCAGGTCGAAGGGCCGGTCGGAGAACTCCTGCACGGGGCAGCGGACGAACGAGAGCCGGTCGCCCCACGGCGAAGCATCGCCGTTGGCACGCGCCTCGCCGACATCGTCGATATCGATTCCCGTGACGGCGGCCCCGGGGGCGCGCTGGGCCAGCATCAGGGCGATCAGCCCCGTGCCGGTACCGATGTCGAGAATCCGCCGGTCGGAGTCGCGCAGCGGAGTCCAGGCGCCGAGCAGAACGCCGTCGGTGCCAACCTTCATCGGCGAGCGTTCCTGGCTGACGGAGAATTGTTTGAAGTGGAACATATCAATCAAAGCGTGAGGCGGCGGTCGATGCCGGCGCCGAAGAGGGCAAAATCGAAACGCACGGGGTCCGCGGGATCGAAGCGCCGCAGCGCAGCGGTCGTCTCCTCGACGGCCCGCCAGTCGTTCTGGCGCCGCGTCAGCAGCCCCAGCGTGCGGGCGACATTCCCGGCGTGGATGTCGAGGGGAATGCGGAGGGCAGACATCGGGATGGCCGTCCACAGGCCGAAGTCCACACCGCGGTCGTCGCGGCGGACCATCCAGCGCAGGAACATGCAAAGCCGCTTGCAGGCGGCACCCCGCTCGACGGACGAGAGGTGTTTCTCGCACCGGGGCGCATGCTCCCCGGCAAAGAACGCACGCCGGAAGTCGGCAAGCGTAGCGGCAAGGTCGCCCGTCACGGCGTAGCTGTGCTCGAAGAAGGCACCCAGACCGCCCCACCCGCTATCGATGCGGCGCAGGGCCAGCACGAAGTCGCGCAGGTCGCAACCCCGAAACGTGCGGTGGACAAAGGCGTCGAGGCCCGCGAGTTCGCGCTCCGAGGCGTTGCGCACGAAGTCCGCCGGGGCGTCGTCCATCAGGCGCATCATCCGGTGGCCGTTGCGGACGATTGTCCGGCGGTTGCCCCAGGCGATCGTGGCAGCGAAGAAGCCGGCGATCTCACGGTCGGCACGGTCCGTAAAGCGGTGCGGGACCGAAATCGGATCGTCGGGGATGAACTCCGGGCGGTTATAGGTGTCGTGGAGCCGCTCGAGCAGTTCGCGCAGTTCGGTATCAGCGGACCGTTCCATCCGACATCGTAATCGTGCGGTCGGCCATGGCGGCCAGGTGCTCGTCGTGCGTCACGATGACGATCGTCTGTCCGAGCCGTTCGCGCAGTTCGAAAAAGAGGCGGTGGATCTCGTCGCGGTTGTGCGAATCGAGGTTGCCCGAGGGTTCGTCGGCCAGCAGCACGGCCGGCGAGTTGATCAGCGCCCGCGCGATGGCCACACGCTGCTGCTCACCGCCGGAGAGCTGCCCCGGCTTGTGGTCGCGGCGTGCCGAGAGGCCCACCAGGTCGAGCAGTTCGCCGGCGCGCCGCTCGACCTCGGCACGCGGCCGCCGGCCGATCAGCCCGGGAATGCAGACGTTCTCGAAGGCCGAGAACTCGGCCAGCAGGTGGTGGAACTGGAAGACGAAGCCGATCCGCTCGTTGCGGAAGCGCGAGAGGTCGCGGTCGCCCAGGGCGAAGGGATCGCGGCCGTCGATCTCGACGCGGCCCGAGTCGGGACGCGACAGCGTGCCGATGATCTGCAGCAGCGTGGTCTTGCCCGCGCCGCTGGCCCCGACGATCGAGACTACCTCGCGGTCGGTGACCTCGAGCGAGACGCCCCGCAGCACCTCGAGCGAACCGAAGCTCTTGTGGATATCCGTTACGCGTATCATGGTTGCGTGGTTTGAATCGTATCGCCGCGGAAGGCGCGGAACAGGCGCACGCTGTCGGCCGCCTCGCGGACGTCGTGGACGCGGAGGATCGCGGCGCCCTGGCGCAGGCACTCCCAGCCCAGGGCTACGGTGCCGGCGAGCGACTCGGCGGGCGTGCATCCCAGCGTGCGGTAGATCATCGACTTGCGCGAAAGACCCGCCAGCACCGGACAGCCCAGCGAGCAGAGGCGGTGCAGTCCGGCAAGCAGTTCGAAGTTCTGCGCGGCGGTCTTGGCGAAGCCGAAGCCCGGGTCGAGGATGATCCGCCCGCGGCGGATGCCGGCCTGCTCCATGTCGCAGAGGCGCGAGCGGAAGTAACCGACCACCTCGGTCACGATATCGCGCCGGTAGTCGGTCAGCGACTGCATCGTCTTCGGGTCGCCCTTCATGTGCATGGCGATGTAGGGCAGGTCGAGTTCGGCGACGGCCCGAAGCATGTCGGGATCGAGTTCGCCGGCCGAGATGTCATTGACGATGACGGGGCCGAACTCCGCGACGGCGCGGCGCACCACCCCGCTGCGGAACGTATCGACCGAAACGGCGACATCGGGGTCGGCCTGCCGCACGGCGGCAAGCCCCAAGCGCACGCGGCGCCACTCCTCGTCGGGCGACACCTCGTCGGCCCCGGGGCGCGAGGAGTAGCCCCCTACGTCGATGATCGAGGCACCCTCGTCGAGCGCCTCACGGACCCGCCGGGCAACGGCGTCGCCGTCGGGCGTGCGGCTCCCGGCGTAGAAAGAGTCGGGGGTAACGTTCAGGATGGCCATCACCTGCGGCACGGCAGGATCAATGGCCGGCATGTTGTGCTTCATGGCGGAATCGGCGGTCGAGCAGGGCTACGTTGGGTTCGAGCTCCTCCTCGAGGATATTGACCAGGGTGAAATCGGCCCGGGCGCAAAGCGCGTCGTCGTCGAGCTGGGCAGCGATCCGGCGGCGGACCGCCTCGGCGTCGCAGCCGTCGCGGCGACAGGTGCGCTCGATGCGCAGTTCGAGCGGAGCCAGCACGGCGACGGTCCGGTCCACGCAACCTTCGAGGCCCGCATCGAAGAGGATGGCGCTCTCGAGGATCACGTAGTCGCCGCTCTGACGCTCGGCCCAGGCGGCGAAATCGGCCATCACGGCCGGGTGGACCAGCGCATTGAGATCGGCCCGTGCAGCGTCGTCGCGGAAGACGCGGTCGGCCAGCCACGCACGGTTGAGTTCACCGCCGCGGTAGCTCTCCGCACCGAAGCGGGCCACGATACCGGCACGCAGCGCCTCCGACGAGGTCATGAGCCGCTTGGCCTCGGCATCCGAATCGTAGACCGCAACGCCCTTTTGGGCGAAGAGGCGGCAGACGGTGCTCTTGCCGCTGCCGATGCCTCCGGTGATACCGACCTTCATCATGGCTTTTCTTCGGTTTCGGGTTCCCGGATCTCGGGGATCGAGCCGATCGACACGACCTTGATGTCGCTGATGCGCACCGAAATGGCATGCTGGAGCGACTGCGGGTCGATGACCAGAAAGTCCTCATGCCCCTCCTCGGTCGATGGGTGCGTCTTCAGTTCCGAGAGGGGGATGCGCAGCCGTTTGCTCGAATAGACCCTGTAACCGAAGAGGTTCGTGCCGAGCCCCTCGACCACGCAGGCTACCTCGATCGGCTGTCCGTCGATATTCACGCGGATGGTCTGCTCGGTCGTATAGGTATAGCTCAGTTTGGCCAGGTACCACAGGATGAACGATGCGACCAGCAGTGCCAGGAAGACCGGAGAGACGTAACGCCGGATCCAATGCAAGAAATTTTCCATACCTTCCGAAAGGCTAATTTTACGGCAAAGATAAAAATAAAATGGATTGCGCCGAATACGCAATCCATTTTATTATAAGGTACGGGAAGTAGTCACCCCGCAGAGAAACGCTACTTCTTCTCGATCTCGGCCTTCTTCATGCGCTTGGTCATCAGGTCGTAGGCCAGCGGCGTGGCGATGAAGATCGTGGCGGCGGTACCTACCACGACACCGATGATCAGAGCGAAGATGAAGCCGCGGATCGTCTCGCCTCCGAAGATGACGATGGGCAGCAGCGTCACGAGCGTCGTACCCGAGGTGTTGATCGTACGCGAGAGGGTCGAGTTGATGGCGCCATTGACCAGATCGGCGAAGTTACGCTTCGGATAGAGCGTCATGTACTCGCGGATGCGGTCGAAGGCCACCACCGTATCGTTGATCGCATAACCGATGATCGTCAGGATGGCGGCGATAAAGGCCTGGTTCACCTCGAGGTTGAAAGGCAGCAGTCCGTAGAACATCGAGAAGATACCGATGATCAGCAGGGCGTTGAAAGCCAGTGCGGCCGTAGCACCCGTAGCCCACTGCCAGCGCTTGAAGCGGAAGGTGATGTAGAGACCGATGGCGATGAGCGAGAAGAGCACCGAGTAGATGGCGTTCCAGGTCATGTCCTGAGCAATCGAAGGACCGATCTTGTCGGCGTTCAGGATACCGTTCTGGTCGGTCTGCGTGTTGCGGAACTGCTCGAAGGTGATGTCGTAGGAGTAGAGCGACTTGACGGCGTTGTAGAGGATCTGCTCGACCTCGGCCGTAGCCTCGTCCGACGTATCGTCGTAGCGGTACTGCGTCACGATGCGCATCTGGTTCTCGTTACCGTACTGCTTGACCTCGAAGCTCACCGACGAAGCGTCGGCATCGGTAATGGCCGAGAAGGCCTCGTCGAGGTTCTGACGCACGGCTTCGGCCGAAACGGCCTTGTCGAAGCGGACAACGTAGGCGCGGCCGCCGGTGAACTCGGCACCGAGGTTCAGGCCGCGGACAGCCAGCGAGAGGAACGACAGCACCATCAGCACAACGACGATCGTATAGGAGATCTTGCGCTTCGAGAGGAAATCTACATGCGTGTTGTTGAGGAAGTTCTCCGACCACTTGTGCGAGAAGGAGATATTGCCCCACTTGGCAACAATCCACTCGATCAGCAGACGCGTGATGAAGATGGCGCAGAAGAACGAGGTGACGATACCGATGATCAGCGTCGTGGCAAAGCCCTGAACCGGACCGTTACCGAAAATGAAGAGCACGATACCGGTGATGATCGTCGTCAGGTTACCGTCGATGATCGCCGAGTAGGCCTTCGAGAAACCGTCCTTGATAGCCAGCGAGAGGCCCTTGCCTCCGCGGAGCTCCTCCTTGATGCGCTCGTAGATAATGACGTTGGCATCGACGGCCATACCCATCGTCAGCACGATACCCGCAATACCCGGAAGGGTCAGCACGGCACCGAACGAGACAAGCACGCCCATCAGCAGGAAGACGTTGAAGAGCAGGGCGATATCGGACATCCAACCGGCCGTCTTGTAGAACAGGCCCATGTAGAGGAGCACCAGGATGAAGGCGATCACGAACGAGAGCATACCGGCGTTGATCGACTCCTGGCCCAGCGACGGACCTACGACCGTATCCTGGATGATCTTGGCCGGAGCGGGGACCTTACCCGAGTTGAGCACGTTGGCCAGGTCCTTGGCCTCCTGGATCGTAAAGTCACCCGTGATCGACGACTGACCCTTGTCGATCTTGCCGTTCACGCGGGGGGCCGAATAGACGTAACCGTCGAGAACGATGGCGATGCACTTGCCGACGTTCTCGCCCGTCAGGCGTGCCCACTCCTGCGTACCCTCGGCATTCATCGTCATCGAGACCTCGGCCGAAGCGCCGCGCTCGGCGTAACGCTCCACCGACTCCGTCACGACGCTGCCGTCGAGCGGGGCCTTGCCGTCGGGAGTCGAAACCTTGAGGGCATAGAGGAAGTAGCGGCCGTCGATGTGGTCGTCACCCTTGACACCCCACTTGAAGATGATGTCGGCCGGGAAGAGCTCGCGCACGGCGGGCTGTGCCAGGTAGGCGTTCACGGCAGCCATGTCGGCCTTGTAGGCGGCACCGATGGCGGCACCTCCGGCATACGAGGGATCGAGCACGGCGAAGAGCGGATTCTCGGCCCGGTCGAAGTTGCCCGTGCGGGCGGCATCGGCCTCGGCGGCGGGAGCGGGCTCGTTGCCCAGCTCGGCGATCAGGCCGCCCGTCGTATCGGCCGGCTCGGCAGCGGCAGCCTCATCCCCGGCAGCACCCTCCTCGGCGGCGGGAGCAGCCTCCATCTCCGACTTCAGCAACTTGTCGGCTGCAGCCAGAGCGGGAAGTACCTCGCGGGCGTCGTAGGTCGTCCAGAATTCGAGCGAAGCGGTTCCCTGCAACAGATCGCGGACACGCTGCGGCTCCTTCACACCCGGGAGCTCGACCAGAATGCGGTGCGAGTTCGGCAGGCGCATGATGTTGGGCTGCGTGACACCGAAGTGGTCGATACGGCTGCGAAGCACGTTGAACGAAGCGGCGATGGCGGCCTCGGTCTCCTTCTTCAGCAGGCGCTCGACGTCGGCATTCGAGCTCTCGAGCGTGATGTCCGAGCGGTCGGGGCTGACGAACAGCTCGGCGAGCGGACGGCCGCCCGACAGGCGCTCGTAGGCCTTCACGAAGTCGCCGATGTAGTCGCTCGACGTACCCTGCTTGAGGGCCTCGTTGGCCTCGGCGATCGCCTCCTGGAAGGCCGGATCGTTCTGGCTGTCACCGGCAAGAGCCTTGACGACATCCTCGACCTGAACCTCCAGCATGACGTTCATACCGCCCTTCAGGTCCAGACCCAGATTCAGCTCCTTCTCCTTGCACTCCTTGTAGGTGAACTTGCGGAATCCCATGTTGAAGACCGGCATGTTCTGGACCGAATCCAGATAGTGCTGTTCGGCACCGGCCTGCTCCTCGAGCGGGAACTGTGCGGCATACTCGGCCGCCTTTTTCTCTACGCTTCGTGTCTTGAACGTAAACGAGAGCTGATAAACGCACGCGAGCGCCAAAAGCACCGCGATGAGTTTAATGAAACCTTTGCTTTGCATTTGCGTGAAAAAAATTTGTTGTTATTTGTTTGTTTTGTTTGTAATTATCACGGTTACGCACAATAGCACGCAAAGATAGAAAAAAGATATTGAAAATAGCTATCCTCACCGAAAAAACTGTCATTTTGAGCCGATACGATCCGCTGTTCCGGGAGAGGGAAGGCCGCGAAACCGGGAAACGGCCGGCAACCGGGAAGGCGCAGCGGACCCGGAAAGGCGCGGCAGGATGCAGGCGGCAACGCTCCTGCCGCCCGGGAAAAGGACTGCGGACCGGGAAATCTCGGCGGAAAAAAGCGGCGGGAAGGGCCGCAGCGTGCGGAAGGAGCCGATATTTTATTAAATTTGTATCCGTTTCAACCATCAATCAACCGAACCGCTATGATGAAAAAACTCTTCCTCCTCGGCTGTGCGCTCCTCTTCGCCGCCGGGTCCCGGGCCCAGACGGGCTATGTGCCGGCACCGGAAAACCTTGCCGCACGCCAGTCCTTCGCCGACGGCCGTTTCGGCATCTTCCTCCACTGGGGGCTCTATGCCATGCTCGGGCAGGGCGAATGGACCATGACCAACCTCGACCTCAACTACCGCGAGTACGAGAAGCTCGCCGGAGGGTTCTACCCCGCGAAATTCGACGCCCGGGCGTGGGTAACGGCATTCCGCGAGGCGGGCGCCCGCTACATCTGCTTCACGACGCGCCACCACGACGGATTCTCGATGTTCCACACCGGACAGTCGCCCTACAACATCGTCGATGCCACGCCCTTCGCCCGCGACGTGGTGAAGGAGCTGGCCGAAGAGTGCCACCGGCAGGGGCTGCGCGTACACTTCTACTACTCGCTCATCGACTGGTGGCGCGAGGATGCCCCCCGCGGCCGCACGGGCCTCGGCACGGGACGCCCGGCCGACAAGGAGGATGCAGACGCTTACTTCGACTTCATGAAGGCCCAGCTCACGGAGCTGCTCACGCAGTACGGCGAAGTGGGCGCCATCTGGTTCGACGGCGTGTGGGACCAGGACCGGAACCCCTCGTTCGACTGGCGCCTCGATGAGCTTTACAGCCTGATCCACCGGCTCCAGCCGGCATGTCTGATCGTGAACAACCACCACCTGACCCCCTTCGAGGGCGAGGACGTGCAGGCCTTCGAGCGCGATCTGCCCGGAGAGAACACCGCCGGGCTTTCGGGGCAGGCCATCAGCCGGCTCCCGCTCGAGACGTGCCAGACGATGAACGGCATGTGGGGCTACAAGATCACCGACCAGAACTACAAGTCGGTGGGGACACTCGTACAGTATCTGGTCGGGGCGGCCGGACGCGGCGCCAACCTGCTGCTCAACATCGGCCCGCAGCCCGACGGTGCGCTCCCGGCCGCAGCCGTGGAGCGGCTCGAGGGAATCGGAGAGTGGCTCCGCGCGAACGGAGAGACGGTCTACGGCACCGAGGCGGGCCCCGTTGCACCGCGAGACTGGGGCGTGACCACGCGCAAGGGCGACAAGGTCTATGTCCACGTGCTCAACTGGCCCGACGAGGAGCTCTTCGTTCCCGTGACGGGCGAAAAGGTCGTGCGGGCGGCACGCTTCGCCGACGGCGGCAGGCTCACGTTCCGGCAGGACGATGCCGGGGTGACCGTCCGGCTGGGCGAACGCGACGCCGAGGCCCCCGACTTCATCGTGGAGCTGACGGTCAGATAGCAGGCGACAAACGGGTACGGGGTGCGGGTGTGACCCGGCCCCGGCACGTCACCGGAGAACAAAAAAAGCGGAGGAGTGTTTCCACTCCCCCGCTTTTCGTTTCGGGATGCCGGACCGCCGGCCCCCGGGGTTTTATCCGGTTATTTCACCTCCTCGAACTCCACGTCCTCGGGCTGCGAAGCTCCGTTGCCGCCGTTCGACTGGGCTCCCTGATTGCTCTGCTGCTGACCGGCGTTCTGCTGTGCGCCCTGGGCCTGCTGCTGTGCATAGATGTCCTGCGAAGCGGCCTGCCATGCGGCATTGAGCTCGGCGATGGCCGTGTCGATGGCTGCCACGTCGGCATTCTTGTGCGCCTCCTTGAGCTTGCCCAGAGCCGACTCGATGGCTGCCTTCTTGTCGGCAGGCAGCTTGTCGCCGTACTCCTTGAGCTGCTTCTCGGTGGCGAAGATGTTCGAGTCGGCGGCGTTGATCTTGTCGATACGCTCCTTCTCGGCCTTGTCCTTGGCCTCGTTGGCCTTCGCCTCGTCGCGCATGCGCTGGATCTCCTGCTCGGTAAGGCCCGACGAAGCCTCGATGCGGATCTTCTGCTCCTTGCCCGTACCCTTGTCCTTGGCCGAGACGTTCAGGATGCCGTTGGCGTCGATGTCGAACGTCACCTCGATCTGCGGCACGCCACGCGGAGCGGCCGGAATGCCGTCGAGGTGGAAGCGGCCGATCGACTTGTTGTCGCGGGCCAGCGGACGCTCGCCCTGGCAGACGTTGATCTCTACGGAAGGCTGGTTGTCGGCAGCCGTCGAGAAGACCTCCGACTTGCGCGTCGGGATGGTCGTGTTGGCGTCGATGAGCTTCGTCATCACACCGCCCAGCGTCTCGATACCGAGCGACAGCGGCGTCACGTCGAGCAGCAGCACGTCCTTCACCTCGCCCGTCAGCACACCGCCCTGGATGGCGGCACCGATAGCCACGACCTCATCGGGGTTCACCGACTTGTTGGGCGTCTTGCCGAAGAAGTCGGCGACGATCTTCTGGATGGCGGGAATACGCGTCGAACCGCCCACGAGGATCACCTCGTCGATCTGCGAGGCCTCGAGACCCGCGTCACGCAGCGCCAGCTTGCAGGGCTCGATCGTCTTGCGGATCAGGTGGTCGCACAACTGCTCGAACTTGGCGCGCGTCAGCGTCATAACAAGGTGCTGCGGAATGCCGTTCACGGGCATGATGTACGGAAGGTTGATCTCCGTCGTCGTCGAGGACGAGAGTTCGATCTTCGCCTTCTCGGCAGCCTCCTTCAGACGTTGCAGGGCCATCGGGTCCTCACGCAGGTCGATGCCGTGCTCGGCCTTGAAGGCCTCGGCCATGTAGTCGATCAGCACGTGGTCGAAATCATCGCCTCCGAGGTGCGTATCGCCGTTGGTCGATTTTACCTCGAATACGCCGTCGCCCAGCTCGAGGATCGAGATATCGAACGTACCGCCACCGAGGTCATAGACGGCGATCTTCATGTCGTTCTGCTTCTTGTCCAGGCCGTAGGCCAGTGCGGCGGCCGTAGGCTCGTTGATGATACGGCGAACCTTCAGGCCCGCGATCTCGCCCGCCTCCTTCGTAGCCTGACGCTGCGAATCGGAGAAGTAGGCAGGAACCGTGATCACCGCCTCGGAGACCTCCTGGCCCAGGTAATCCTCGGCCGTCTTCTTCATCTTCTGGAGAATGATGGCCGAAATCTCCTGCGGCGTGTAGAGCCGTCCGTCGATATCGACACGCGGCGTGTTGTTGTCGCCGCGGACGATCGAATAGGGCGCACGGGCGATGTCGGCCGTTACCTTGTCGTAGGTCTCACCCATGAAACGCTTGATCGAGAAGACCGTGCGCTTGGGGTTCGTAATTGCTTGACGCTTTGCGGGGTCTCCCACCTTGCGCTCGCCGTCGGCCGTAAATGCCACCACCGAAGGAGTCGTGCGGTGTCCCTCGGAGTTGGGGATCACAACCGGCTCGTTGCCTTCCATCACTGCCACGCAGGAGTTCGTCGTTCCCAGATCGATACCAATAATCTTTGCCATAATTGTACCTATTATTTAATTTGTTTTCAATTCACGTTCCGCATCCGTCCACCCGGGGATCCTGCTCCGCGTGCCGGATACGCCCCTACACCGAACAAAGGTTATACCAAACGGCATCGTCTGCCAATTTGTCAGACGGATGGCAGAAAGAGCGGGCGGCATGCCTCCTGTCACACGGCATTTTGGCAGGATTCGTCCGACGACGGCGTGCCAGGATGTGCAGGAGATGGCACCCCGGCATGCCGGCTGTCCCGTAAAATTGGTATGAATTTCCGGAATCCGCATCTTTCGAAAATACCTAAAATTTGGTATTTTTGCACAAACGTCAAACCTCTCCGCACATGCTTCGCAAGATCAGAATCACCCTTGCCGTCATCTGTTTCGCGCTCATCACGCTGCTGCTGCTCGACTTTACGGGGACGCTCCACACCTGGTTCGGATGGCTCGCCCGAATCCAGTTCCTGCCTGCCGTGCTGGCGCTCAACGTCGCCGTCGTCGTCTCTCTGGTGGTGCTCACGCTCCTCCTGGGGCGCGTCTACTGTTCGGTCATCTGCCCGCTGGGGGTTTTCCAGGACATCGTCTCGTGGTTGAGCGGCCGCCGCAGGAAGTACCGCTACCGCTTCTCCTACTCGCCGGCCAAACGGTGGCTGCGCATCGCCGTGCTGGTGCTCTTCGTGGCGGCAATCGCCGCAGGCATCGGCTCGCTGGTCGCCCTGCTGGCACCCTACAGCGCCTACGGGCGGATCGCCGCAAACCTCTTCGCCCCGATCTACCGCTGGGGCAACAACCTGCTGGCCTACTTCGCCGAGCGGGCCGACAGCTACGCCTTCTACCAGACCGACGTGTGGCTGAAGAGCCTCCCGACGCTGCTCGTCGCCGCCGCGACGTTCATCGTGCTCGTTGTGCTGGCCTGGCGCGGCGGACGTACCTACTGCAACACGATCTGCCCGGTGGGCACCATACTCGGCGCCCTGGCCCGCTACTCGCTCTTCCGCCCCGTGATCGACGAGCGGAAATGCAACTCCTGCTCGCTCTGCGCCCGAAAATGCAAGGCCTCGTGCATCGATTCGGCGCAACACCGGATCGACTACTCGCGCTGCGTGGCCTGCATGGACTGCATCGACACCTGCAGGCACGGGGCCATCTCCTACCGGCTCCGGGAGCTGCGCCCGAAGCAGGACGAAACGGAAAGGAGGGGCGGGAAGGCGGCCGCAGCGCATGCGGAGGCTCCGGCCGATCCCGCACGCCGCAGGTTCCTGACCGGCGCCGGGCTGCTGCTCGGAAGCGCCGCCCTGCACGCGCAGGAGAAGAAGGTGGACGGCGGCCTGGCCGTGATCCTCGACAAGAAGGTGCCGGCACGCCATACGCCGATCGTGCCGCCGGGTGCCGTCAGCCTGCGCCACATGGCCGCCCACTGCACGGGGTGCCAGCTCTGCGTCTCCTCGTGCCCGAACGGCGTGCTGCGCCCTTCATCGGGACTGATGACCCTCATGCAGCCCGAATCCTCCTACGAACGCGGCTACTGCCGCCCGGAGTGCGTCGTCTGCTCGGAGGTCTGTCCCGCAGGCGCCATCCTGAAGATCACGCCCGCCGAGAAGTCGGCCATACAGGTCGGGCGCGCCGTCTGGGTGCGTGACAACTGTGTGCCGCTCACCGACGGCGTGGCATGCGGCAACTGCGCACGGCACTGTCCGACGGGTGCCATCACGATGGTGCCCTCGGACCCCGAACGCGCGGACAGTCCGAAGATCCCCGCCATCAACGAAGAGCGCTGCATCGGATGCGGAGCCTGCGAGAACCTCTGCCCCGCCCGGCCGTTCAGCGCCATCTACGTCGAGGGGTATACCTATCACCGAACGATCTAACACCTCCATTCCATGGACAACCAGAAGAAAAAAGCCATCGACCGCCGCGAATTCCTCAAACGGCTCGGCACAGGGACCGCCCTCGCATCGGCCGTCGCCCTGACGGGTTGCGCCCCGAAGGCGGGTCGGCAGGACACCCCGCAACAAGCCGGAGGAGGCATGACCTACAGGACCAACCCCACGACGGGCGACCGCGTCTCGCTGCTCGGATTCGGCATGATGCGCCTGCCGTCGGTACGCCGCAACGACACCGAGGAGATCGACCAGCAGCAGGTAAACGAGCTTGTGGACTACGCCATCGCCCACGGGGTCAATTACTTCGATACGTCGCCCGCCTACTGCCGCGGATTCTCCGAGCGGGCCACGGGAACGGCGCTTGCCCGCTATCCGCGCCAGAGCTACTACATCGCCACCAAACTGTCGAACTTCTCGCCCGCAACGTGGAGCCGCGAAGCCTCGATGGAGATGTACCGCAACTCGTTCCGCGAACTCCGGACCGACTACATCGACTACCTGCTGCTGCACGGCATCGGCATGGGCAGCGACGGCATGAAGGAGTTCGAAGCCCGCTACATCGACAACGGCATGCTCGATTTCCTGCTGGCCGAACGCGAGGCCGGGCGCATCCGCAACCTCGGGTTCTCCTACCACGGCGACATCCGCGTATTCGACCGCATGCTCTCCGAACACAATCGCTACAAGTGGGATTTCGTGCAGATCCAGCTCAACTACCTCGACTGGCGCTACGCCAAGCAGATCAACGAGCGGAACACCAATGCCGAGTACCTCTACGGCGAGCTGGAGAAACGCGGCATCCCGGCCGTCATCATGGAACCGCTGCTGGGCGGGCGCCTCTCGAACGTGCCCAACAACATCGTGGCGCGCCTCAAGCAGCGCGAACCCGAACGGAGCATCGCCTCGTGGGCCTTCCGTTTTGCGGGGTCGTTCCCCGGGGTGCTGACCGTGCTGAGCGGCATGACCCGCATGGAGCACCTGCAGGACAATCTCGCCACCTACTGCCCGCTCGACGCGCTCACGGACGAGGAGTTCGCCTTCCTGCAGCAGACCGCCGACCTGATGATGCAGTTCGACACGATCCCCTGCAACGACTGCAAATACTGCATGCCCTGCCCCTACGGGCTCGACATCCCGGCCATCCTGCTCCACTACAACAAGTGCCTCAACGAGGGCAATATCGCCGACAACGTGCAGGACGAGAACTACCGCAAGGCCCGGCGCGCCTACCTTGTAGGCTACGACCGCAGCGTACCCCGCCTGCGGCAGGCCGACCACTGCATCGGCTGCAACCAGTGCTCGCCCCACTGCCCGCAGGGGATCGACATCCCCCGCGAGCTGCACCGGATCAGCGACTATGTCGAACGGCTCAGACGCAACAAGCCATGATCGGAGAGCTGGTACGCACACTCCGCGAAGGGGGACATACGCTCGTCGTGGCCAACGGGGCGCAGATCCGCACGTTCGACCGCCGGGGCGTAGCCGACCTCCATACACTGCTGACCGACGGCGGGGAGTTCTTGCGCGGCGCCACGGTGGCCGACAAGGTCGTGGGGAAGGCCGCGGCGGCACTCATGCTGCTGGGCGGCGTCAGCGAAATGCACACGGAGGTCATCAGCCGGCCGGCACTCGACCTCCTTGCGGGAAGCGGCATGCGGGTCGGCTACGAAGTCGAGGTGCCCCATGTCATCAACCGGAACAGGACGGGCTGGTGCCCGCTCGAGACACGCTGCCGCGACTGCCGGACCGCCCGGGAATGCCTCGAGCGGATCGAGGAGTTCCTGCAGCAGCAACAGATCGGAACAACGAACGAATCAAAATAAACATCCATGCAAACGCACACTGCAGAATCCGTCCCGGTCAGGCTCCACTCGCTGACCTACGGAGAGACCAAGACTTATCTGTTCGCGGCGCTGTTCATCGCCGGAAACATCCTCCTGCCGCAACTGTGCCACCTCGCACCGCTCGGGGGTGTCCGCTGGCTGCCGATCTACTGCTTCACGCTCGTCGGCGCCTGCAAATACGGCTGGCGCGTCGGGCTGCTCACGGCCCTTCTTTCGCCGCTGATCAACTCCGCGCTCTTCGGGATGCCGGCCGCCGCGGCACTGCCCCCGATTCTGGCGAAATCGCTTCTGCTGGCCGGAGCGGCCGGATATGCCGCCGCACGCTTCCGCAAGGCCTCGCTTGCAGTGCTGGCCGCAGTCATACTTACCTACCAGGCAGCAGGAACGCTCTTCGAATGGGCGTGGGTCGGCGATCTGCAAACGGCACTGCAGGATTTCCGAATCGGAGTTCCGGGCATGCTGCTGCAGCTCTTCGGAGGCTGGCTGGTCATCAACCGCCTGATCCGCAGGTAAACGACAGGTAAGGCGAGCCTCTGCCTCAGATCTCCGCCGCGGCCTATGGAAGGCCGCGGCGATCCGTTTCCGGAGGCGGCAGGAAAAAAGCAGAGATGAGCGGAAAGAAACCGGAAGACTCCGGGGATTCAGAAAGGGCACGAAAAACCGGAATCCCGCCCCGAAAAAAACCGGAACCCCGCAAGGAGTTCCGGCCTATCCGGCTGTGGCGCCGGACCATCCGTATTTTGATCGATCGAGCTATTGCTCGCTCAGGATACGCATCGCAACGTCGAGAATCGTCGTATCGTCCAAGGTAACGACACCGCCGTCCGGTCCCGGTTCGAAGTGCACACCGACGCATTCTTTGGCCTCGTGTTTGCCTCCGAAGTAGTTACGAACAGTCTCTACATCAATTCCCAATTCATCTGCAATGCGTTGCGAGCTGCCGCTCGGCAGCCGGTCCTTGATACGACGCAACTCGTTAAATGTGATAATCATATCCGTCGAATTTTAGGTGTGATAGTTCTGTACTACTAAATTAATACAATTTTGTTAAATTACAAAATTTCCGCAGGAAAAAGTACCCGAAAAAAGGGTCGGAAGAGAGGGTGCAGGCCTGGCACGAAACCGGACCGCAGCAGGCTCCGCCAACAGAACGGAGCAAAAAACGGACCAGCAGTCGGCAACGCAGGAGATCGGTCTGCCGGACGGCAAAAAAAACGGGGAGACCCGGTTGAGGTCTCCCTGTTTCTGGTGACGGATTCCGCACAAAGCCCCGATCCGGCCGGGCGCATGCGACGGGATCAATCCTCCTCGGGCTCGATGTAAATCTCGAAGATCAGCGGCGTATAGGGCAGGATCTCGGTATTGACGGTCGTCGTGGTCTCGGAGGTATCCTCGTAACCGCTTCCATAGCCGTAACCGTAGCCGTAGCCGTAACTGTAATAGGGATCGTAATAGCCGCCGTAGTAACCGCCGTAATAACCGCCGTAATAGGGATTGTAGTAACCGCTGTTACCATAGAGGCTGTTGTAGTAGTACATCATGTTGAGGTAGTCGAGGTAGTTGGACGAATAGCCGTTCGACTCGGTGATCGATCCGCCCGTCTTGCCCGTCGATCCGTAGGCGTTCGTCGAAGTCGTGACCAGTGCGGCCCACTGCCCGTACTGGAGTTTCGGAACGCCATAGTACCATGCCGTGATCATCGAGTGCTCCTCGGGCGTATAGGAGAGCGCCTCTCCCTCCGAGGCGACCTCGCCGTAGATCAGCTCCTTCACCTCGTCGATGTTCGTGTCGAAGATGAAACCGTCGAGGAAACGGCCGATATACCAGATCTTGGCCGTACCGTCCAGCTGCACCGAATCGGCCTTCAGCTCCTTGATCCCCGGATAGGGATTCTCCTCGTCGGGATGGAACCGCTTGACCAGCGCCTCGTTGATCTTCGCCTCGAGAGCCGCCATCGAACCCTCATTGACATAGGGCTCGAAACCGACGGCATAGGGGTTCGGGAATTTCAGCGTTGTCTGCGGGTCGGCCGGGTTGAAACGGTAGTTCACGTAGACCTGCGGGATCGTATCGTTGGCGCTCACCCACTGCTCGGCCACGTTGTAGGGATGGTCGGGGTCCTCGGGATCCGTCGGCAGGGGCTTGCTCTCGGCATCCTTCGTCTCCTCCTCCTTGGCATACTTTCGCAGGCCGCCGTTGGCCGCGCAATAGTCGTCCACGTCGCGGCCCTCGCGCTCGAGCGGGTTCTTGATCGTATCGAGGATCGTAAGCTCCATGATGTAGGGATGGTTGTCGTCGAGCGAGAACTGGCCCTCGTATCCGCCGCTGCCGACCGTAAGGCTTCCGGACACGCGCGACGGAAGGTAGAGGCGGATCTTGTCGCCCTCACGCAGCTGGTACTCCGTGGAGATTCCCTTGGCGGCGGCATACTCCTCGTCGAGCTTGAGCGTATTGAGCATCGCCAGCGTCGTACCGTCGGACACTCCGGCCGTCAAGGCGTTGCAATAACGGAAATAGGGCACGTAGTGGGTGTATTTCGTGAAGGTGCCGACCTGGTGGGCCCGTGCGGCGTTGCGCGTGACGATGATGTTGCCCGCAAGGTCGCAGCCCGTGAAATCGAAAGTCACCCAGCAGGCCGTGTCGCTGATCGGTTTCACATCGTCCGAGGCTCCCGAAGCCTCGAGCACATCGACGTAGTAGCCGCCGTTGTCCTGGAGGTTCTTCACCAGATCGGGGTGATTCTGGGTCATCCACGCCTCGAGGGCCATATCCTCGAACTTGTCGAACGATTCGGATTCCTCCTTGGCGCAGGATGCGAACAATACGGCTCCGACGGCGGAGAAATACAGAAAACGTGTGAGCAATTTCATATGTTTCATCAAATACTGTTTCGTGTCAGGTCCATTTCGGCGGCATCGTCACTCGACCGCATCGACCGTGAAGAACCACGCCAGGGGGCTCTCACGCGCGATTGTTGAGAAATTCGTGTCGCCATAGGCCATGTTGTAGGTCATGTAGGCCTCCACCTCGTCGCCCTGGCGGCAACCCAATAACGCAAGGCGCAGGCCTTTTATTATGTTTCCGCTGCGCATGTCGATCTGAAGCGGCTCGAAGGACCAGGCCCCCGAGGTCAGCCCCATCTCCTCATAGGCACTCTTCAGCAGGGGGTCGTTCGAATAGAACGGGAAGGTGCTGTCGGTGATGTTCGCAAAATTGAAGACATAGGCGCGGAAGGTGATCGTCACTTTCGACGAGGCCGTCACCTCCGTCCGCCCGGGCCGGGCCGGATCGTAGTAATTATCGATGTAGCGGTAGACGGTATTCCCCAACGTCGTGTAGAACGCCTGCTGACTCTCGGTATCGACCTCCGATTCGTCCACAAGCGTCGGCGAATGGGTCGCGGTCAGGTACGAGACGATGCGTTCGCGCTGCTGCGGAAGCGTCTCCTCCTCTTCGGAGCAGGCGCCGCAGAGCACAAGCGGCAGGGCAAGCAGGATGGCGGACAATCTTTTCATCGGGCTATATATTGTGCAAATTTACAAAAACAATCCGATTTACACACAACAAACGGAAAAAATTGCCCGGTTCGTACGGCAGCAGGAAGAAAAAAGCGCGAAACGCCCGGCAGCAGGAAGGCGGGCGAGCAGCCGGCAGGCAAAGAAAGCCGGCAGCAAAGAAGCGGACCGGATCGGCCGCAGGGCAAGATACGGAGCGTGGTACGGAGCAGCGGCAACCGGCCCGACGGCGCGGGTCAGCGGCGGCGCAGATAGTCGCGGCGGGGGCTCTTGAGCCGCTGCAGCCGACGCTGTTTCAATCCGTAGGCGACCAGAGCCACGACCAGGGCCGCGACGCAAAGTCCCGCGAGCAACAGGAGAAAACCGACAGGAATACCTTCCATAAACAAACGGATTCTGTTTTCGCCCGGACCCGAGGTTCGGGTGCGGGCCGGAGAGGAGATTTGCAAAAACCTTGCCGGAAACGAATGCTCCGACAGCCATCCGTCCGCCGGAAACGACAAAAAAGGGCCGAAGTGCGGTACGGAAGGTCCGCCCGGCGGAGTCAGAGCCGCTTGAGGGCCATGCGGATCAGCTCCTCGACCGAGGCCGAAGGCTCCTCGCGCACCACGGCGCGCAACACCTTCTCGGCTGCCGTGCGGGCGAAGCCGAGCATGACCAGCGCCTCGAGCGCCTCGTCCACCACCCCGCCGTCGGGAGCCGCGGCCGGAGTGCCTTCGTCGGCGCCCAGCGTGGCGAGCTTGCCGCTCAGCTCGACGATGATCTTCTGCGCCGTCTTGAGCCCGAGGCCCTTGACGTTTTTCAGCAGCACGGCATTACCCGCCGAGATGATGCCCTGCAGTTCGCGGGGCGAGTAGGTAGAGAGGATCATCCGCGCCGTATTGCCCCCGACGCCCGACACGCTGACAAGCAGCCGGAACAGCTCGCGCTCGGTCTTGGTCGCAAATCCGTAGAGCAGCTGCGCATCCTCGCGCACGACGTAGTGCACGAAGAGTTTGGCCGTCTGGGCATGCTCGATCGCCGAGAAGGTTTCGAGCGAGATGTGGAGGTAATAACCGACGCCCCCGACATCGAGAACGGCATGTGTGGGAGCGGCTTCGGCAACGGTGCCGCGGATGTATTCGTACATAAAATCCAAATTTTAGACGCAGACGGGCAAAAGTAAAGAATTTTTTCTACCTTTGTGTTCCAAATGACGGAATAATTAACCAAAACCCAATCGAACAATATGAAAAAATTTTTCTTCCCGGTGCTGGCTGCGGCCCTCGTACTGACCGCCTGCGGCACGAAAACGACGGAGACGTCGGCCGAGGCGGCAGCAACGGAGACCGCAACGGCGCAGCAGGTCGGAACGGGCGACATCGCCTACGTTCAGGTGGAGGCCGTGCTGGCTCAGTGCGATCTGTTCCTGACCGAGGGCAAGGCCCTGCAGGAGAAGACCGAAAAGGCACAGAAGAACTGGGCGCAGCGTGAGCAGAACCTCCAGGCCGAGGCCGCACAGCTGCAGGAGAAATACCAGAAGGGGCTCATCACCACGCGCGACGCCCAGGCCACGCAGGAGAGCATCCAGAAGCGGGTGGCTTCCTACCAGGCCAACGCACAGAAGGAGGCCCAGTCGCTCGACGAAGAGAACTACGTGTTCACCAACCGCGCACAGGACCTGCTCCACCGCGCCGTGCAGGAGATCAACGCCGACAAGCGCTACAAGCTGATCGTGAACGCCTCGGCGCTCATCGACGCCGACACGACGCTCGACATCACGGCCGCCGTGCTGGCGAAGGTCAATGAGCTCTACGCCGCCGACAAGAAGGCCGAGGGCAAGAAATAGTCCCGGCACAAAACAGGCACATCCGGCTTCCGCCCGCAAGTGGAAGCCGGTATTTTTTTATGCCCCGCAGTTTTTTTATCTGACCGGAATTAGTACCTTTGCGGGAAAAGTGTCATTCCGCTAATTCATAGAAGGCAATGGGATTCGTTCCGTTCACATTCATCGACCTGATCGACATCATTCTGGTGGCCGCAATCATGTATTGGATCTACCGCATGACCAAGGGCACCAACGCACCCTATATCCTCTCGGGCATCATCGCCGTATACCTGCTGTGGGTGGTCGTGCGCGCGCTCAACATGGAGCTGCTGTCGAGCATCCTCGGGCAGCTCATCTCGGTGGGCGCCATCGCGCTGATCATCGTCTTCCAGCCCGAACTGCGGCGTTTCCTGCAGATGATCGGCATGCGGCAGAAGCATTTCAACTTCATTACGCGGATCTTCTCGTCGGGCGACGACGAGGTGCAGACGAACATCATTCCGATCGTCACGGCCTGCCGCGAAATGTCCGAAACCAAGACCGGGGCACTGATCGTCATCGGGCAGCGGAGCGACCTGCGGCTGATCGCCGAGGGCGGCATCGCACTGGACGCCAAGGTCTCGACACCGCTCCTCGAGAACATTTTCTTCAAGAACGCCCCGCTGCACGACGGCGCCGTGCTGATCGAAGGCGACCGGATCGTCGCGGCGAAGTGCATCCTGCCCGTCACGCAGAGCGCCGTGCCGAAATCCTACGGGACCCGCCACCGCGCGGCCATCGGCATGAGCGAGATCTCGGACGCCATCATCCTCGTCGTATCGGAGGAGACGGGAGGCATCTCGATCACGCAGAACGGCGAGATCCACCGGGATATTGACCCGAGCCACCTGCAGCAGATCCTGCAGCGCTATCTGACGGTCAATTCGCGTCACTCGGGCAAGGAGGTGGTCGAATAGCGGTCCGGGCGAGCGGACAGCCGCAGGGGACGCATTGTACGCAAGAAGCCGGCATCCTTCACAGGATGCCGGCTTCTTGCATTTTCGCAACGGCGCCGCGGCAGGCCGGAGCAAGTCGAGGGTTGGGGCACAGGTCAAGGGTCGGGGCGGATCAAGGGAGCTTTGTCGGAAGGAGAAAAACGCGGCGACAGTCAAAGCAGGGACGGCCGAAGAGACTGCCGGCCAAGGCGACAGGTAAAATAAACTGTGCAAGGGCTGCGACTCAAAATGGCGGCACAAAAAAGCGGCAGTCAAAGCAGGGACGGCCAAAGAGATGGGGCGGTAGCGGCGAAGGCAGAGGCAAAAAAATCCGTCTCCACTGCGTGCGAGACGGATTTTTCAATCGCGATTCATTGCCGAACGAAAGCCCGGCACTCGAGTACTCCGGATCCAGCGTCCTCTCCCCTCCCCCGGTACGGATGCTCACCGCAGTCCGAACGATCGCCCCGTTCCGAATCTGCCATGTCCGGCCCAAGAATTCGTGAACTCGCGACTCTTGAGGAGGGTTCTTGAGGAGACCTGCGCCGACGTTTCAGCCCGACCGGCGTGTACCCACCCCGGCCCGGAGATCACCGAACGCTACTCGGCAGCAGCCTCACCGGCAGCAGGTGCTGCGGCCTCGTCGGCGGCGGGAGCCTCACTGCCCTCGGCTGCCGGAATCTCGGCCTGCGGCATGGCACCGGCGCTCTCGGCATCGAGCACGCGCTCCTGCAGGGCCTTGGCGTCCTTCGAGATCTCGGCGTTGCTCTCGGCAACCAGGCCCTTGTCCATGGCCAGCGTGGCCACGAGGCTCAGGACCAGGATGACGATGGCCATCGTCCACGTGAACTTCTCCAGGAAATTCGTCGTTTCACGCACGCCCATCACCTGGTTCGAGGCGCCGAAGTTGGCGGCCATGCCGCTCTTGGGGTTCTGCACCAATACGGCAAGGATGATCAGAACGCTTGCTACGAGTATCAGGGCAATGCAAATCGTGTATAACATATTGCTTTGAATTAATTATTGTTTTTCGGTTTTGCGAATTAACTCGGCAAAGTAAACACTTTTTTCGGGATTTAGCAAACTTAATTTGCGATAAATCGCTGCCGCTTTGTCCCGAAGGCCCTGGGAAAGATAGATTTCGGCCAACTCCTCGCTGACAACCTCGTCCTCCTCGTCCAGATCGGGCTCCGTGCGGACCTCCTCTTCGGGCGCATGTTCGTCGGCCACGATGCGCAGGTCCTCCTCGCGCAGGAAGCGGTCGATCACCTCCTCGGAGGTCAGGCGCACCAACGCCCCGGCATCGATGCGTCCGAGGCGCAGCGAACTCTCCTCGCGCCACGGAGCTGCCACCGACAGGACCGCATCGGGCGCTCCCGAGCACTGCTCCAAAAGGATCCGCACAGGCACAAACCACCCAAAACGGGCGGCAAAACCGCGGATCGCCTCGTCGGAGGGCTTCGGTGCCGACTCCGGCGAGGACAGGTACAACTTCAGGGACTCCAGCTCCGTCATCGGTCTACCAGTTGGAGGCCGAAGCCTGGAATATGTCGGTCACCAGCTGATCGACGATCTCGGGGATCAGCGTGCTCTCGGCCTCGGTCAGCAGCAGCGACGAGTCGTAGTCCTCGAACGCGGAGAAGGTCTTGGTCCACGAGGCCTTCTCGTCGAGCGCATTCGTGAAGCGGACCTTCACGGTGATCGTCAGCCGGTTCAGCAGGGCGTACTCCTCACTCGACACGGACGAGGTAGTCGAGGTGTAGTTGGTGATCTCGCCCTCGAAGGCGAAGTCGCCGCCCTCGTCCACCTGTGCCAGGCGCGTGCGGCGCGAGAAGATATCGACCAGTGCATCGGTCAGCGTCGAGCTGAGGATCGGCGACACCATCGTCGCGTTGTTGGGGAAATAGGCCACCGAGAAGGTCTTGGCATCGGGCGGAATCGAAGCGCCCGAGAACGAATACTTGATGGCCACGCCGCACCCGGTCAGCAGGGCGACGCAGAGGGTTGTCAATAGGATGATTCGTGTCTTCATGGTTTCAATTTTCGGCAATGCCCAGCTCCTTGATCTTGCGATAGAGCGTACGTTCGGACATGAACAGCTCGGCGGCGGCCTCGCGGCGGCGTCCGTTGTTGCGGCGCAGGGCGCGGATGATCTGTTCACGCTGCATGTCGGCCTTGGTCTTCTCGCGCGGCGGCTCATCGGTCACCTCCTCGCTCTCGGCGAAGACCGGAGGCTGGACCGCCTCGGAAGGGGCCGCAGCCGAGACATACGAGGCACTCTGCGTCGTCGTCGGCAGCAGGCCGCGGATGTCGCGCGGCGGTTCGGGATGCCGCACCGCACCCTGCATCAGCTCGGAGATCATCCGCTTCAGCTCGTTGATGTCGGCACGCATGTCGAACAACACCTTATATAAAAGTTCCCGCTCGGTGGACATCTCCCCCGCGTCCATACGCCCCGACGGCGCCATGGGGGCCGGAGCCCCGGCCTCCTGCACGGGAAGGTACTTGGCCAGCACCTCGGCAGTGATGACCCGGGCGGGCTCGATGGCCGAGATCTGCTCGGCGACGTTCTTCAGCTGGCGGATGTTGCCCCGCCAGTAGTAGTGCATGAGCATCTGCCGCGCACTGTCGTCGAGCGTCACGGCCGGCATGCGGTACTGCACGGCCACATCGGAGGCGAACTTGCGGAACAGCAGCGGGATGTCCTCGGGCCGCTCGCGCAGCGACGGCACGCTGATGGGGACCGTACCCAGGCGGTAGTAGAGGTCTTCGCGGAAGCGGCCCTGAGCGATGGCCTCCTGCAGATTGACGTTCGTGGCAGCCACGACGCGGACGTTGGTCTTCTGGACCTTCGACGATCCGACGCGGATGAACTCGCCCGTCTGCAGCACACGCAACAGCCGCGCCTGGGTCGGATGCGGCAGCTCAGCCACCTCGTCGAGGAAGATCGTGCCGCCGTCGGCCTCCTCAAAATAGCCCTTGCGGGCCTCGGTGGCGCCGGTGAAGGCCCCCTTCTCGTGGCCGAAAAGCTCGGAATCGATGGTTCCCTCGGGTATAGCCGCACAATTGACGGCGATGTACTTGTTGTGCTTGCGCGACGAATAGGCGTGAATGACCTGCGGAAAAAACTCCTTGCCCACACCGCTCTCGCCCGTGACGAGGACCGTCAGGTCCGTCAGCGCCACACGCAAGGCAACCTCCAGCGCCCGGTCCAGAAGTTCCGAGGTTCCGATGATGCCGAAGCGCTGTTTAACACTTGTTATTTCTGTCATGGTTCAGGTCGTAAAGTCGATACGAAGGGCCGCATCGCCGGTCAGGCGCGCAGGCGGAGCGGGTCCGGAGCCTCAAAACCGAGGCAGGCCGTCCCGTCGGCCGATGTCTGCTCCCCGGCGGCTGCCTCGCCGCCCTCGGCCGGTGCATCGGCCGGATCGGTATAGTCCATCCACTCCGTCTCGGCCGCCTGTTCACGCGCCTCGCGCCAATAGCCGTAGAGGATGGCCGCCACGGCCAGCGCCGCAGCGATGATGGCGATCCAGATGAAGCGGTCGCCGCGCCGGCGGGGAACACGGTTCACGTAGGTGTAGGCATCGGTATTCTTCGGCGGCTTGCCGTAGCGCAACCCGCGGACCGAGGGATCGGGATTCATCTTCGCCGAAGGCGAGACATGCGGCTCGGTGAAGGCGCTCTTCATCGTCTCGGCCATGCGCCCGGCATCGAACTGCGGACGGCGCGACGGGTCCCGCTCCCCGTCCGGCTCCCCGCCCGTTCCCGCGGCAGCCTCCCCGCCGTCGTGCGACGAGGCAGAGGCTCCGGCGGACTCCCCGGCAGCGGCCGGCTCCGTGGCAGCGGCCGGAACAGCCGGACGCGGGTCATAGGTAAAGGCGATCGTTCCGTTCGCCCCCCCCCTCATCTCGCCCAGACCGGGCAGCGGGCACACCAGGCCGTGCTCGACGGCATGACGCACCTCGAAGACGAAGCGGTCGATCTCGCCGGCGGCCTCCAACTCGTTGAGCCCACGGGCGCAAAGCAGCCCGCGCAGCACGCCGTCGTCGCGTTTGAGCAGTTCGGAAAAGAGTACCGCACGGCCGGGCTCCTTGACGATGAAGGCACCCAGCTGAGGGATGACGAGACGTTTGTGCGTCTCGAGATATTGCGTTATGACAGGTATCAGCACAGTCTAAATCTCCTTATTTTGTCAGGGTTCAAAATTACCGTTTTTCGCAGAAACGTCCAAATATTCGGCTTCCAAAAATCGTCCTGCCGCCCGCTTCCGCCGCCGCAGCGCCCCCTCCGCACCGCCGGCCGGAGAGGCAGCGGCACGGGATGCCATGTCCGGGTCGGCAGGCGGGAAAAGGTTCGGAGCAGGCCGCAAAGGCGGCGCAACAAGGCTCAAAACACGCGGAATGGTAAAATTTAACGAAAATATCGCGACAAAGAGTTGGTTATACGAAAAATATTCGCCTACTTTGCATCCCGAAAATCCGGAAAATCCGACCGAGTTACTTTCACCCGTTTCCGACCATGTAGCGAAGCCGGATTCCCGAAACCCACACGAACGAGCCATGAAAGACAAGTACATTGACCTGATCGAACAGTCGTTCGATTTCCCGCAGGACGAGTTCTCGGTCGAGGACAACGAGCTGCACTTCCACGACATTCCGCTCATGGAACTGATCAAGCAGTACGGCACGCCGCTCAAGATCACCTACCTGCCCAAGATCTCGCAACAGATCAACCGAGCCAAGCGCATGTTCAACGTGGCGATGGCCAAGGTCGATTACAAGGGCTCGTACAACTACTGCTACTGCACCAAGTCGAGCCACTTCTCGTTCGTGCTCGAGGAGGCGATGAAGAACGACATCCACCTCGAGACCTCGTCGGCCTACGACATCCACATCATCAACGCCCTCTACGACGGAGGCATCATCGACAAGGACCGCTACATCATCTGCAACGGATTCAAGCGTCCGCAGTATGTCGAGAACATCGCCCAGCTCGTAAACGACGGATTCACCAACACCATCCCCGTACTGGATAACAAGGAGGAGCTCGATCTGTTCGAGGACGCCTTCACCAAGAAGTGCAAGGTCGGCATCCGCATCGCCTGCGAGGAGGAGCCCAAGTTCGAGTTCTACACCTCGCGCCTCGGCATCCGCTACAACGACATCGTCGAGTTCTACAAGGCCAAGCTCAAGAACAGCAAGAAGTTCCAGCTCAAGATGCTCCACTTCTTCATCAACACCGGAATCAAGGACACAGCCTACTACTGGAACGAGCTCTCGAAGTGCATGAACGTCTACTGCGAGCTGAAAACCATCTGCCCCGAGCTCGACAGCCTCAACATCGGCGGCGGATTCCCCATCAAGAACTCGCTCAACTTCGAATACGACTACGAGTACCTGACCGAGGAGATCGTGGCGCAGATCAAGAACATCTGCCAGCGCAACGGCATCGAGG
>ENA-UOJF01000023-UOJF01000023.1-human-gut-metagenome-genome-assembly--contig:-P74-NODE-23-length-163667-cov-16.117766_pt1 | contig 163667 bp, 128 predicted proteins | sample MGYA00242344_ERZ723891 | MGnify/ENA metagenome assembly ERZ723891 | reverse complement strand
ACTCGTTCCGATTAACTCGTTGAAATTCAATCTTACGGTGTCGAAAATAAATGAAGGTATTTTGCTGCCAGGATCTTTCGTTTATAAGGATTGCATTCCATGGCTTAAATTGCTTATATTTAAGTGTATATCTGATTGTGTGGAAAACTTCAGCTCAGGCGGCTTTAAGCTGTTTCGGGCAGGAAAATCTATTTTGGTTTTGTTTGGAACGGGAAAAAGCTGTGTCAGCTGAGAAATGGGCAGGAAATGGGCTAACTTCTTGTCTATTAGTTAAAGAATATGGATTCGCATGCAAATTTAATAATGGATTCGTTGTAAATCAGAAAAAAGCATTACCTTTGCCGCTGATTTTTGAGAGAGGCAACATAAAGTCTAACTTACTAATTAAAACAAACTTAGTATTAACAATTTTAGAATGGAAAATTTGAAGAACATTCAGCCGATCGATAACTTCGATTGGGATGCTCTTGAAAAGGGCGAATCTTACGGAAGCGTAAGCAAGGAAGATCTTGTAAAAACTTATGACGAAACCCTGAACACTGTAAAAGACAAAGAAGTGGTTATGGGTACTGTTACTGCAATGAACAAACGTGAAGTTGTAGTAAACATTGGTTTCAAATCTGATGGTGTTGTTCCGATGTCTGAATTCCGTTACAACCCGGATTTGAAGATTGGCGATCAGGTAGAAGTTTATATCGAAAGCCAGGAAGACAAAAAAGGACAATTAATCCTTTCTCACAAAAAAGCTCGTGCTTCTCGTTCTTGGGAACGTGTTAACGAAGCACTGGAAAAAGATGAAATCATCAAGGGTTACATCAAGTGTCGTACGAAGGGCGGTATGATCGTTGACGTATTCGGAATCGAAGCCTTCTTGCCAGGTTCTCAGATCGACGTTAAACCGATCCGCGACTATGATGTATTCGTTGGTAAAACAATGGAATTCAAGATCGTTAAGATCAACCAGGAATTCAAGAACGTGGTTGTTTCTCACAAGGCTCTTATCGAAGCTGAACTGGAACAACAGAAGAAAGAAATTATCGGTAAACTTGAAAAAGGACAAGTTCTTGAAGGAACTGTTAAAAATATCACCTCTTACGGTGTATTCATCGACTTGGGTGGCGTAGACGGTTTGATCCACATCACAGACTTGTCTTGGGGCCGCGTTTCTCATCCGGAAGAAATCGTTCAGCTGGATCAGAAGATCAACGTGGTTATCTTGGACTTCGACGACGAAAAGAAACGTATTGCTTTAGGTTTGAAGCAGCTGACTCCGCATCCTTGGGATGCTTTGGATCCTAACTTGAAAGTTGGTGACAAAGTTAAAGGTAAAGTTGTCGTTATGGCTGACTACGGAGCATTCATCGAAATCGCTCCAGGCGTAGAAGGTTTGATCCACGTTTCTGAAATGTCTTGGACTCAGCACTTGCGTTCTGCTCAGGACTTCATGAAGGTTGGTGACGAAGTTGAAGCTGTTATCTTGACATTGGATCGTGAAGAACGTAAGATGTCTTTGGGTATCAAACAGCTGAAACCGGATCCATGGGAAAACATCGAAGAACGCTTCCCGGTTGGATCAAGACACATGGCTAAAGTACGTAACTTCACTAATTTCGGTGTATTCGTAGAAATCGAAGAAGGTGTTGACGGTTTGATCCACATTTCTGACTTGTCTTGGACGAAGAAGATCAAACATCCGTCTGAATTCACTCAGATTGGTGCTGACATCGAAGTTCAGGTTTTGGAAATCGATAAGGAAAACCGCCGCTTGAGCTTAGGTCACAAGCAGCTGGAAGAAAATCCTTGGGATGTATTCGAAACTATCTTCACAGTAGGTTCAATCCACGAAGGTACAATCATCGAAATGTTGGATAAGGGTGCAGTTATTTCTTTGCCTTACGGTGTTGAAGGTTTCGCTACTCCGAAACACTTGGTTAAGGAAGACGGTTCTCAGGCTCAGGTAGACGAAAAGCTGCCGTTCAAGGTAATCGAATTCAACAAGGATGCTAAGAGAATCATCTTGTCTCACAGCCGCGTATTCGAAGACGAACAGAAGAACGCTAAGAAAGAAGCTGCTGCTGAAAAGAAAGCTAAACACAACAAGAAAGAAGAAAACAACGTAGTTACTCCTCAGCTCGAAAAGACTACTTTAGGTGATATTGAAGAGTTGGCTGCTTTGAAAGAAAAACTTTCTGGTAAATAATTGAGTTTATAAGCTATTCAATAGAAAGGCTGGTTTCCTGATTGGGAAGCCGGCCTTTTGTGTATCTTAAACTCTTTACGTATCTTTGTCGCCTTTATATTGTACCGTATAATTAATATCCGATAAAATGAAAAAGTTAGTAATCTTTGACCTGGATGGTACGCTTCTGAATACAATTGCTGATTTGGCGCACAGCACGAACTATGCGTTGGAAAAGAATGGTTTTCCGACTCATCAGTTGGGTGAATATAATTATTTTGTGGGTAACGGCATTAACAAACTGTTCGAGCGTGCTTTGCCTGAAGGAGAAAAGACAGAAGAAAATATTGCTAAGATCCGTCGGGATTTCCTGGCTCATTATGATGTGCATAATGCTGATAACAGCCGTCCTTACGAAGGCATTCCGGAACTGCTTCTGGCGTTGCAGGAAAAAGGAGTTCAGATTGCCGTGGCTTCGAACAAATATCAGGCGGCAACTACGAAGTTGGTCGGTTACTTTTTTCCGAATATCCACTTTACGGCTGTATTGGGTCAACGGGAAGGCGTAAAGACAAAGCCGGATCCGGGAATTGTGGCTGAAATCAGGGAAAAGGCTCAGGTGGATGCTGCTGATACCTTATATATTGGAGATTCGAATGTGGATATGCAAACGGCTATCAACAGTGGCGTAGATGGTTGCGGTGTGACTTGGGGATTTCGCCCGGCTTCCGAACTCGAATCTTATCATCCGAAGTACATAGCCCAAAAGGCTTCTGATATTTTAGGTATGTTGGAATAAGAAAAAGGCAAGGAGAGGTTGTTCTTCTTGCCTTTTTCGTTCTATCTTATTCTGTCAGGACGGAGAATTCTCCGATACCTGTGCTTTTGACATCATCTACGTTGCGTACGGATTCCAGTTTGACTTCCCGTCCTTTTACCGGAGCAAAGCGGATGACTTGTTCGATTGGATTCGCTTTGATGTTCGAGAACTCTCCGCTTGAGACTAATCGGCCGTCTACATAAAACCGGTAGCTGGAAATATGTCCTTGCGCATCCCGATTCTGATTCGGCGTGTACCGGAAACCGGAAATCGTCTGCGATTGTGCGAGGCGTATCGTTAATGCCTGTTTTCCCTTGGGCAGATAATAGGTCGTATAACCGTTCCCGTCAAGTATAGCTTTCTCTTTTTCATCCGCTACTTGGTACATTTTTGCCGGAATGTCAAATTCGGCTGTGGTGACCGGACTGTATTTGTCGAAGGTTGCGTCATAGACAATTGCCTTTACCGTAGCTTTCTGATCTAATACAAAAGGCTGGTTGTATAGAGCCGATTCTTTCGTCGGTTCACTTCCGTCGGTCGTATAATAGATCATCGCCGTCGGTTCGCCGGCCTGAATGCTGACTTTATCTTCCAGATTGCGGGTAACAGCCGGTTCAGTCAGCAGAGCAGGTGCCAGATACGCTTCTACATTATTGATACACAACGGCCCTTTTGCATCCAGGAACGTCACCCGAAGCTTTTCGGCATGAACGGTTTTGAAACGTACAATGCGTTTGTAGCCGACCGTCGTTGTTTCGTCCACCGGTTCTACCTCTTTCCATTGGGCATTGTCTTCATATTCAATCTTAAATGCCTTGACACGCTGGCCCAATGGTATATATTCCTGCAATAACAAGCGGTTTACATCCGAGGCCGGAGTCATCGTAAAGGTCAGCGAAGCCTGTGTTACTCCATCTTCCGTCGCCCAGTAAGTATCCCAGTCACCATCGGTAACCCGAGCCGGAGCATATGCTCTGCCACGTGTATTGCTTGCTTCTACATAGGCACTCTTCAGCAAGTTTGTCTTCAGGTCGTTCTGGATCGTCTGATACCATTCTACGGCACGGATGGAATCGCCCGGAGCAATTTTCCCATTCAGTGCTACCGGGAAGTTCAGCAGGAAGTTGGTATTATGGCCGACACTGCGGTAATACAGATCGATCAGCTTGGCCAACGACTTTACCTGATGGTCTTCGCGGGCATGATAGAACCAGCCCGGACGAATAGATACGTCGCATTCGCCTCCCAGCCATTTGTCGCCGTCTTCCATACCGCGCTGACTGTCGGTATAATGTTTTTCCTTTTCATAGGAATAAGGCGACCATTGCGTAGCATCTGCCCAGCCTTCTTCGTTTCCGATCCAACGAATATCCGGCACGGTGCCTCCAAAAATCATGGCCTGCGGATGCAGTTCCTTAATAGCCTCGCGGGCTTCCTCATATTTATAATAGGTTTTCGGGTCGATCGAGCGTTTCTCGTTTGCTCCTCCGTACCAGCCGTCGCCGCCGTTGGCTCCGTCAAACCAATATTCGAACAAAGGACCGTAATTGCTGATTAGTTCGTGCATCTGTGCATGAAACTTTTCCACATATTCCGGCTGGCCGTAGTTGGCGCTGTTCCGGTCCCACGGAGAAAGATAAAGCCCAAACTTCAGTCCGTGTTTGCGGCAAGCATCCGAGAGTTCACGTACCATATCGCCTTTCCCGTCTTTCCAGGGCGAGTTCTTGACGGAATATTCCGTCGTAGCCGTAGGCCAGAGGCAGAAGCCATCGTGATGTTTAGCCGTCAGGATCACTCCTTTCAATCCGGCTGCCTTGATGGTTCGTACCCATTGGTCGCAGTCTAAGTCCGTCGGATTAAAGGTCGAAGCCGGTGTGTTTCCGTAGCCCCATTCCAAATCATTGAAAGTATTTAATCCAAAATGAACGAAAGCGTAGGTCTCTAATTTATGCCAGGCGACTTGTTCCGGTGTAGGAACAGGCAAGACAGGTGCGGGTGGAGGGACATTCGTGCAGGCTGAAAGCAACCAGGTGGCCGCACATACGCCCGACATCAGTAAATAATGAGTCGTTTTCATATCAGTTGTGTTTTTTATAGATAATAACTTCAAAGATAATCTTTATCGGGGAATAAAAGCATCTTCCTGTATTTTATTATCATATAACGGTCTTCTTTCTACTAAAGAAAGGAGCATCTGTTCCGGATATGGTGACCTTGTAATGTAATTGTGCCTGGATTTGAATGTGAAAGTAATGAGTTTTTAATTGTTTGACAGCTGTCAAAAAGCTTTTTCATATATGTGGTAAAGCTTTATGACAAATATGGAAAAGCTTTACGACAACTGTGCTAAAGCTACTTTCTCGTATGATTTATATTACAAACCAACGGGAAATGAATAAGAAAATAGGCAGAACGGTTGTCGGAGACAGGCGGTGAGAGATAAAGAAGATAAACTTTGTAGGTCTCAGATCGGGCAAATGTCTTGTGAATGATTATCTTTGTTGATAGGAAAGAATGTTATTCCCGAAATACGTATAAATAAGATATGCCATGAATCAGAAATTATTGCTAATTGCTCTATCGGGACTGTCGCTGACGGCCTTGGCGGATGAGGCCCGATTGTTGCGTTTCCCGGCAACGAACGGTGAGGAGATTGTTTTCTCGTATGCCGGCGATTTGTATCAGGTACCTATGAGTGGAGGCGAGGCCCAGCGGCTGACTTCGCATGTCGGGTATGAGATGTTTCCCCGTTTCTCGCCGGATGGAAAGACAATTGCCTTTACCGGCCAGTATGATGGAAATACCGAAGTGTTTACAATTCCCGTCAATGGCGGAGAACCTCTGCGGGTGACGTACACGGCTACGAATAGCCGTGATGACTTGGGCGACCGTATGGGACCGAATAATATTGTGATGACGTGGACGCCCGACGGCAAACAGATTGTGTATCGTAACCGGATTGGCGAAAGCTTTACCGGGAAGTTATATACCGTCAATCAAGAAGGCGGACTACCGGAGGTGATTCCTTTGCCCGAAGGTGGCTTCTGCAGTTATTCGCCCGACGGGAAGCGGCTGGCTTATAACCGGGTGATGCGTGAATTCCGTACCTGGAAATATTATAAAGGTGGAATGGCGGATGATGTCTGGATTTATGATCCTGCTCAGAAAAAGGTGGAGAATATCACCAACAATGAGGCGCAGGATATTTTCCCGATGTGGATTGGCGATGAAATCTATTTCCTTTCAGACCGCGACCGCACGATGAATCTGTTTGTTTATAATACGAAGACGAAAGAAACCAAAAAGGTTACGAACTTTACGGAGTATGATATCAAATTCCCTTCTTGCCACGGCGATTGGATTGTCTTCGAGAATGGTGGTTATATCTATAAGCTGAAAGCCGGAAATAACCAGCCGGAGAAAGTAAATATCCGTTTGGCTTCCGACAATATCTATGCGCGTCAGGCCATTAAGAATGGTGTTGATTACCTGACTGCTGCCAGTCTTTCTCCCAATGGCGAACGGATGGCGGTCACAACCCGTGGGGAAGTGTTTAACATCCCGGTCGAAAAAGGTGTCAGCAAGAATATCACCCGTACGCCCGGAGCGCACGAACGGGAAGCACAATGGTCGCCCGACGGGAAATATATCGCCTTTATCTCCGACCGGACCGGTGAGACAGAGCTTTATTTACAGGAAGATGGTTTGGGAAAAGAGCCGGTTCAGCTGACAAAGAATAATGATACGTATATCCGGACGTTTAGTTGGAGTCCGGATGCCAAGAAGCTGGTTTATACCGATCGGCAGAACCGGATCTGTCTGTTGGATGTAGCTTCCAAGCAGAAGAAGGTCTTGTTACAGGATCCGCTGGGCGAACCGCGGCAGGTCTCTTTTTCTCCGGACAGTAAGTGGCTGACTTATACCCGTACTTCGGAGAATGATTTTTCGATTGTCTATGTCTATAACCTCGAAACCCAGAAGGAATATGCGATAACCGATCAGTGGTATTCGTCCAGCTCACCGGTTTTCAGTACGGATGGTAAGTATCTGATCTTCTCGTCTGCCCGCGATTTCAATCCGACTTACGGACAAACGGAATGGAATCATGTTTATACCCGGATGAATGGGGTTTACCTGGCACTGCTTCGTCAGGACACGCCTTCTCCTTTCTTGGAAGAAGACGATGAGGTAACTGTGCAGAATGCTGAAAGTCCAAAAGAAGAAACGCCGAAAGAAGATACGTCGGTCTGCATCGACATCGACGGTATCGCCGACCGTATCGTAAAGCTTCCACTTTCTCCTTCGTATTACGCACACTTTTATTCAGACGGGAATAAAGTCTATTATTATACCTCTGGCGGCACCAAGGCGTATGATCTGAAAACAAAGAAAGAAGAAACCATTGCCGAAGGAGCCATCATGTATGTTAATCCCGGCAGTTCCAAAGCGATGTTTTCACGCGCTAAAACATTATATGTCACACCTTCGATTCCTTCCGGAAAAGCCGATTTAAGCAAGGCGGTGAATCTTTCGAATATGAAGATAATGGTAGATTATCCGCAGGAATGGGCACAGATCTTCGACGAAGCCTGGCGGGCTTATCGGGATGGTTTCTATTTGCCGAACATGCACGGAATGGACTGGAAGGCAATCAAGCAGAAATATGCCGTTCTGTTGCCATACGTAAAGACGCGTCTCGATCTGAATTACATCATCGGTGAGATGATTGGTGAGCTGGAATGCGGTCATGCCTATGTCAATCCGGGTGAAATGGAAAAGCCTGAACGTCTGAATACAGGTATGTTGGGCGCAGAAATATCCCGTGATCCGAGCGGTTTCTTTAAGCTGGAAAAGATTCTGGAAGGAGCCAACTGGAACAAGAAGCTACGTTCTCCGCTGACAGAGCCGGGCATTGAGGCGAAAGCCGGCGAATACATCGTTGCCATCGACGGTGTTCCTACCAACAGCGTAAAGAATATGTATCAGTTGTTAGTGGGGAAAGCCGATGTTCCGACCGAACTAATGCTGAACAGCAAGCCGCAATTGGCAGGAGCGCACAAAGTGGTGATTACGCCGTTGGCGGAAGAATATTCACTGTATCATTATAACTGGGTACAGAACAACCTGAAGAAAGTGACGGAAGCTACGCAGGGTCGTGTCGGATATATTTACATTCCGGATATGGGACCTGAAGGATTGAACGAGTTTGCCCGTTACTTCTATCCACAACTCGATAAGGAAGGATTGATTATCGACGACCGTGCCAATGGAGGTGGAAATGTCTCTCCGATGATTCTGGAACGCCTGGCCCGTGAACCTTATCGTCTGACGATGCGTCGTGGCTCAAAACTGATAGGAACCGTGCCCGATGCCGTACAAGTCGGACCGAAAGTCTGCCTGATCAACAAATATTCGGCTTCCGATGGTGATTTATTCCCGTGGGGTTTCCGTGCTCTGAAGTTAGGAAAGCTGATCGGAACTCGTACTTGGGGTGGAATCGTCGGTATCAGTGGTTCGTTGCCTTATATGGATGGAACCGACATCCGCGTTCCGTTCTTCACCAGCTATGATCCGAAGACCGGCGACTGGATTATCGAGAACCACGGAGTAGATCCGGATATTGTAGTCGACAATGATCCGATTCGCGAATGGAATGGAGAAGACCAGCAGTTGGATCGTGCCATTCAGGAAGTCATGAGCCAGTTGAAAGATCGGAAGCCGCTTCCGGGTGTTCCGGCTCCGCGTAACTGGGCACCGAAGCAATAAGGCGCCGTTTAATTGAAAGTTGAAAATGGAGAATGAAAGTTAGTCTATCATTCTCCATTTTCAATTTAATGACTTATCTTTGTCTATCCCGCTATTGGGGCAAAACATTAAAAGACCTTTTCTATGAGAAAGAGCGTATTTATCAATCCGTTTGTGGATCGGGGATTTAAAATCTTGTTTGGACAGGAATCGAGCAAGGAGTTATTAATCGAGTTAATCAATGATTTGTTGGAAGGCGAGCACCATGTAGAAGACCTTTCTTATATGGATAAGGAAGATCCGAGTGAGACAACTGACGGCCGGGGTGTTATCTTTGACTTACTGTGTAAGGACCGGGACGGAACGATTTTCATCGTCGAACTCCAAAATGCCCGTCAGGATTATTTTTATGAACGGGCATTATATTATCTTTGCCGTATGATCGCCTCACAAGGTAAGAAAGGTGAATCTTGGAAGTTTAAACTCGTGCCGGTTTATGGAATCTTCCTGTTGAATTTCAAGTCGGGCGAGACGGATAAAGTCCGAACCGATCTGGTGATAGCCGATCGTGACACGGGCGAACAGAAAGGGCGTAACTTCCGAGAAATCTTCATCGAGTTTCCGTTGTTCAACAAAACGGAAACAGAATGTGAAACCGCTTTGGAGTACTGGTTATATAATTTAAAACATATGGAACAGTTGGAACATTTATCATTTAAAGGTCAGAAAGCCTTGTTTAACCGCTTGGAAGAGTTGGCACGTATTGCCAATATGAACAAGAAGGAACGGGCAGAATACGAGGCTGCCCTGAAAATATACCGGGATAATGAAAATGTTATGGACTATGCTGTTACAACGGCAAGAAATGAAGGAATTGAAATAGGTAAAGCAGAAGGAATAGCAATTGGTGAGGAGAGAGGCTTAAAGAAAGGTGTATTGACAACTGCCCGTCTGATGAAACAGAATGGTATTTCTTTTGAACAAATCAAATTATGTACAGGTCTGACCGATGAAGAAATCAAGAATTTATAAAAGGAATGCGAGATACCACTGGATTATTGGTTATATAATATGAAGAATATGGAACAGTTGGAACAAGAACAGAACACGGCATTTACCCGTTTGGAAGAGGTGGCGCGTATAGACAACTTGAGCAAGGATGAACAGGCTGAGTATGAAGCCAGCCTGAAAGCATATCGTGAAAATAAGAATGTAATGGACTATGCCGCTACTTTGGCCAGGGAGGAAGGAATCCTGATTGGAGAAGAAAGAGGCTTGAAGAAAGGACGAATGGAAGGCCGGGTAGAAGGTATATTAGAAGCTGCCCATCTGATGAAACAAAATGGCTTTTCTTTTGAACAAATTAAATTGGTTACGGGCCTGTCTGACGAGGAAATACAGAATTTGTAATATATCTATTTACTACACTTATGAAGAAAATAGAATTGCCAGGACAAAGTAAGCTCCGGGCTCGACTTAAGGAGTTGGAGCCGATTGTTACGAGTAATGAAAAGGAGCAAAAAGAATATCAACGGGGTTGGGATATATTTCGCGATTGTTATTCGCATGCGCTTTATTTGAGGCAACTCAAAGATCCTTTGTTTGAACCGGCGGAAGGTGAAGAACTATTTGAGGGACAAAACAAACTTTTGGCAAGGCTGAACGAATTGGAGAAGATTGTTAATGCCAACAAGAAAGAACGTGCTGAATATGAAGCCTGCCTTAAGGTATATCGTGACAATGAAAATGTAATGGATTATGCCGTTACTTCGGCAAGGGAAGAAGGAATCCTGATTGGAGAAGAAAGAGGCTTGAAGAAAGGTCGAATGGAAGGCCGGAAGGAAGGCTTATTAGAAGTTGCCCATCTGATGAAACAGAATGATTTCTCTTTTGAACAAATCAAATTATGTACAGGCCTGACCGATGAGGAAATCAATAACCTATAAAATCAATTGATTTTTTGGCTCTTTTGCATCAAGGCAAAAGAATGTACATGATCTTTCACACCCTTCACAGGAAATGACAGAATATGAGATGAATAAGGGTGTGTGTGAAGGGTATAAAAATAAATCTGATAGGGAGAAGTATGATTGAGGAATGGATGGATTATGAAAATTCGCCGGCTTTTATTCATGTACTTGAAAAGAGAGCTTTTGTGTTATAAATCCAATCGTTTCGTCCTATAATCCATATATTTTGGAAAATAATACAAGTTTTTTCTTGTTGATTCAGAAAACCTCTTTATCTTTGCAGTGATTCCATAGCGAACAGCGGTTCGCAAGAAGAGGAATCAATGATATATTGCAAGCATTTTACGAAGATTATTCCTAATTGAAAATCTGGTAAATTTTTAGTATGGTGGAATAATGGACAGTAAATGCTTGCGCTGACTACGTATAAAAGTGTCTATCCTTATTAAGGGGTGGATTGTATTATATCGTATAAGCGCGGGCTTTTCGTTCTATTATTACCATACGGGCTTACCAGAGCCTTCAATTAAGTAATAGACGACGAGCCCGTGCTTTTTTTATGTCCGTTCCTTAACGGAATAACCAAAGCCGGGTTTGTTCTCCCCTTCGTAAAATTAGTTGTTGAAAAGTTTGAAACTCTATTTTATTAACAATTAATTTTTATGATTATGAACAAAAAGTTTTCTACGCTTGTAGCAGCGTTACTGCTTAGCGGTGCGCTGGTCTCTGTAGAAGCGGCAGTAACTCCTGATCAAATTCAAAAAGGAGTTGAGGTCTCTTCAGGCAAGATTTTGTTTACAGAAAATGTCGATTTGGGAAATGATTGGCTGGAAATTGCAGAAGATAATGTGATTATTGATGGCCAAGGGTTTACCTTAAATGGGCGTTTGGTAATTAAAGGTAATGGCTGTACTGTAAAAAATTTGAACATTGTTCTTGCAAATAAGGCAGGTAATGCAACTGAACAAAAAACAGCGATTACAGTGGCTGCTAAATCTGTAACCATTACTAATAATGAGATTACATGTAGTGCTGAAGGTGGATATTTGGCCAATGCAATTTCAATTTTTCCAACAGATGAAAATGCGAATATTGTAGTTGAAAATAATAAAATTGTTGGAGCTAATCCATCAGTAGCACAATGGCAATCTGCTGGTATCATGGTTGTTCAGAATTTAGAAAAATCAACTTTATATACAGGAAAAAGTGCTAAGCTCTCTGATAAAGCTGTTGTTTCTATCGATAATAATGAATTTGAAGACTGTGGTGGAGATTATATTATTTCTGTCTATGCTGATGACGGTAAATCTTCTGATTATGAGGCAATACGAGTATCTCCGTTATATAATGAAAAAGGAGAAGTTCAAAATGCTTCTTATGTAAGATCATTAGTTAATAATACGACTCCAGATGCAAAAGTTATTTTTAATGGTACCGTTGCAGAATTGATAAAGATTGCAGGAGATCAAGCAGGAGAAAATGCTGCTGTAGAATGTAAGGATGGTAATGTCCTATATGGTACTGCAACAAATCCAGACAATGGTAAGGGGGCTGTTATTGCTTCAGTAAAACCAGCAATTGAGGAAGTAGAGGGGCATAAGCTAATTGAAAGTCCAGGTGCTAATCAGTATGGCTTATTGATTATAACAGATAGCAATGGTAATCCATGGATTGTTTCACAAAGTAAAGGCACTACTGCTAACTCAGAACAAGTTAGTACTATAGATTTAGCAGACTACGTTGATGCAGCCAAGGCTCTATGGAAAATAGAACACTATCAAACGGCATCAGGTGAACATCAATATAAATTTGTTAATAAGTTAGGTGAACAATTGAAGGGTTCTAATATAACTGATGGTATCTTTGTGCCTAAAGGTAATGCTGCATATAGTAAATATGGAGTTGTATTAGAGGACTTCAATACAAATGATACTTATTACAGCTATGCTCTTTATAAAACAGCTGATAACTACTTCACAGCTAACGATTTGATCAAGCGTTACGGTGATTACTTTACTTTGGACATCACATATAAAGATGAAAAAGAAAAGGAATACGATGTAACAGGTGTATTCGATGGTCAGTTGCGTCCGGTTTCTTCTGTAAGATATAGTGCAGGTGAAGCAACTTATGTAGATGCAACAACTGATAAATACTTCATGTTGGTAAATGAAGAGGGTAACATTATTGTTATCGACAAGAAGAATCCATTGCATCAGGGTTCAACTGAGTATGGTTATGAGTTTACAACCATTACTCCTAAACAGTGGAATGAGAGAAATACTGCTGCTTCATTAAAAGATCATGATTACAGCGCAATCTTCCAATTTGCATACGATTATAACAGTGAGGTAACAACTGAAGCTGTTACTCGTATCACAATTGGCGGTTTGACAGTAGGTCTTGAAGAAGACAACAAACAAATCAAATTGGTTGCTGATGAAGAAAGTAAGTTACTTGAAGAGCCAACAATCAGTATTAAGTTGAATGCAGGTAACGGTATCACTGCTCAGGAATGGTTGACAGCTCCTTCTTACTATACAGTGGAAGCAATCAACAAAGATAAGAGTGCTCCTCACTATGGTAAAGTATTAGGTTTGGATGAAGGTGGTTATATTAACTGGATTGCTCCTGATAATGTTGATTTAACAAAACCTGAAGGCCAGTTTGCTATTGATGCTTCTTATAAGTTGACTAATCGTGAAAGTGGTGCTTGGAGAACAGGCCTTTTAGATGGTGATTTATATAAAGTAGCGGGAGAAAAAGATGTATATGCTTTGGTTACTCCTGCAGGTAATGATACATTGCGTATCACTCCGATCACAACATATAAGTCAAGCGATGGCTTCAAGCGCTTTACTGCTTCTGAACTGAGTGCTAATACTTATACTGTTGCTATGAAGTCTTTGATGGGTGATCCATTCATCATCGAAAATCATAATGACAAACATCGTTTGGGTCTGAGTGCAGATGAGTACACAGAATGGCGTATCGAAATGCCGACAGTGAAATTGTTGGATGCTACAGATGATTTTACCCGTATGGCTGCTGATACAGTGAAGGTATTAACTCCTATTACTTATTATGTTGGTGCACCTGTTAATAGTTGGGTAACAACTCAGATTGACGATCCTGAAGCTAAGTATTACGCTCCGAATACTCAATTAGAGATCTGTACTTATGTTTTGAAGAATACAGATAATGGTGAATATTTGGATGGTCAGGATTATACAGAATCTGCAGGTAATGCATATTACGTATGTAATGCAGATAAGAAAACCGCTACACGTATTGCATTCAAGGAAAATGGCGAAGGTACTGTCAACTTAGTTCCGGCTTATGGATATTATGACTATAAAATTAGTAATACATCTTATTGGACACAGGATTGGATGACAGGAATGTCGATGAACGAAGTTGAAGGCAGCAGTCTTACAAAATATGTTGACTATGCAAATAATCTTTGGTTATCATCCCGGAAGATCATCGGTGGTACATCAGCTTCAACAGGTGTATTGAAAGACGAATACTTGTATAAGGCAACAACTAATGACTTGTTTGTAATTGCTCCGGCAGAAGCTCCTACTTACAAGAAGATGGAACAAGGTGATAAGATCATCCTGTCTTTGAAGAATAATACTGAAAATGTATTGGTAGAAGGTCCGAAGGGAGAATTGGCAACAATCTCTAACCGCGAAGCTCATAAGGATTTGAATCCTACTCTGTATGTAGATACAGCTTATGTAAACCGTGCTGGTAACTATGCTTATCAATATCTGCTGGGTGTAAGAATCAACCGTGTTGATACAACTTACGAATGCAATGTTCCGGCTCATGGAACTCACCGTGCTGATACAACATTTGGTTACTTCTTGGTTAACATGATCGATTCAGCTAAGGCTTGTACCGATGTTCATAACAACAAGTTTGTTTACAATAACGAATATAAGTTGGATTTTGTAGAAGGTTATCATACAAATGATACTTTGTTCTTTACGAATGAGGCAGGTGAAGTTACTTCTAAGATGGAAGTAGGTAACGGCGACTTCAATATTGCTAAGTATGCATTCAAGATGGTAGATGAATTTGCTAATGAATTCGTTATTGAAACAGCTGCTGGTTATACTAAGAAGTATAATATGGCTAAGGATAATAATGGTCACTGGCATTGGACTGTAGCTTCAGTAGAATCTGTACCGGGTTACTTACGTTGGGTAAATGGCAACTTGGTTGTAACAAGCAACATTGATGAAGCTGCTCACTTCACAATGGAAGCTAGCGACAAAGAAGCTACCGCTAACGAAGCAATCTCAGCTGGTAACGTAGTAGTAGCTGGTACAAACGGTGCTGTAGTAGTTAAGGGTGCTGAAGGTAAGAACGTAATCGTAAGTACAATCTTAGGTAAGGTTGTTGCTAACGAAGTAGTTTCTTCAGACAACGCTCAGATCACTGCTCCGGCTGGTATCGTAGTCGTATCAGTTGACGGCGAAAGCTTCAAGGTAGTCGTTAAATAATTGACGATTAACTATTGATGATTTATAAAGATTGCGGCGGGATTATTCCCGCTGCAATAAAAGATATATTGAAATTATGACCCACCGTCGGTAGTAAATCTACCGTTAGAACAAGTACCTCGTGAGAGCGAACGTGGCGTTAATAAATAGATTGATATGAAAAAAGTTAATAGTCATGAGCCGCTTCAGAACGCACATTAAAAAATCCAGGAGTGCCGATGAAGAAAAGGTAAGTAGCCTGCGAAGGTGAATAAATGACATTAGTATTAATAATAGTGTAATATAAAGTTTATGTTCTACCAGTAACCTTGTGAAGGGTAAACGTGGAATCTCAAAAAGATGAAATCCCTGTCGTTCGTTTGGACGGCGGGGATTTTTTTATTATCACTGCGTTTGTAGCCGTTGGCACAACCATTTGTCGTTTCCGATTGTTATATAGTAAAGTCTGGATACTCGTATTCAAAGAGATAAACAATGAACACATAAACAAATAGTATATATATGAAGAATCTGATTACAACAGTAGCAGCATTGGCAACTCTTGCTTTTACTTATCAACCGGCCGATGCCTGCACAGGAATCACACTAACCGCTAAGGATGGAACCCGCATTCTTTCCCGTACCATTGAATGGGGCGGAAGCGAATTGAACAGCCAGTATGTGGTTGTCCCACGAGGCTATCAGCAACAATCTTATATTCCTGGAGGAAAGGTAGACGGTTTACGTTTTACGGCCCGTTATGGTTATGTCGGATTGGCTGTCGAACAGAAAGAGTTTGTAGCAGAAGGATTGAACGAGGCGGGCTTGTCTGCCGGCTTGTTCTATTTCCCTCGTTATGGTAAATATGAAGACTATCAGGAAGCTAACCGCACAAGTAGTATTGCCGACCTGCAACTGGTGTCGTGGATATTGGCTAATTTCTCTACGGTAGAAGAAGTAAAGGCAGGCATGAAAGATATTCATGTCATCGCGATTGACCCGCGGGCTTCAACGGTACACTGGCGGATTGAAGATCTTTCCGGTAAGCAGGTGGTCATCGAGATTGTAGATGGAAAGGTGAACTTCTATGACAATCCGTTAGGCGTCCTGACGAACTCTCCCGGCTTTGAATGGCAAATGACAAACCTCAATAACTATGTCAATCTCTTTCCCGGCTCAGCTAATGCCCAGCAGTTCGGAGATATCCAGCTGACTTCGTTTGGTGCCGGCAGCGGCTTCTTGGGAATACCGGGCGATGTAACGCCTCCGTCTCGTTTCGTTCGTGCGGCTTTCTACCAGACAACTACACCCCAGAAAGAAACCGCTACGGAAACGGTATTGCAATGCTTCCAGATTATGAACAACTTCGATATACCGGTGGGCGTTGAATTCCCCAAAGGTCAGGTTCCGGTAGATATACCCAGTGCAACCCAATGGACATCAGCTACTGACGTGGCTAATCGGAAGATTTATTTCCGGACGATGTATAACAGTGCGATTCGTTGCATCGACCTGAAACAGATTGATTTTGGAAAGACCCAATACCAGGCTGTTCTGCTGGATGAAGTAAAACAACAGCCGATTGTGCCGGTCGACATCCATTGATTGGATGAAGGCCATTGCACCACAAAGGCATCGGAACGCCGCTGGTTATCCTATATGGGAATAATCATGCAGCGCTTCGGTGCCTTTCTTTTCAGTTATTCTTGCCTTAAAAAGTATCTTGAGAAACTTCTTCCTCTATCGTTTTTCCGGCAATCTTATCTACTAAAATAGCGATGGCTCCGTCGCCAGTCACATTGCAAGCTGTACCAAAACTATCCATGGCAATGTAAAGCGCAATCATCAGGGCTTGCAACGTCTCATTGAAACCGAGCATGCTTTGCAGTAATCCCAAAGCCGCCATGATCGCTCCGCCCGGAACGCCCGGAGCCGCTACCATGGTAATTCCCAACATCAGAATAAAGCCTGCAAAAGAGGTCAAGGTGATGGGTTCGCCCGACATCAGTAAGATCGCCATGGCGCAGGCAACAATCTTCATCGTGCTTCCGGCCAGATGGATGGTTGCACAAAGCGGAATCACGAAGATGGCAATATTCTGCCGGACTCCGTTCTTGATGGCTTGAGCCAGCGTTACCGGAATGGTGGCAGCCGAAGATTGCGTACCTAAAGCCGTAGCATAGGCAGGAAGCATATTCCGCAATAAGCGTAACGGATTCTTATGGCTGACCGAACCCGCCAGGCTAAACTGCATCAGCAGCAGCAATACGTGAAGAACAAAGATCACTAAAATCACTTTCAGGAACATGGCGATAATACCTGCCACTTGTCCGCTTACGGTCATATTGAGGAAGATACCGAAGATATGCAGGGGAAGAAGCGGAATAATCACGGCTTCTATCAGCATGGTGATGATTTCCTTGAAATCAGTAAATCCGTCTTTCAGGGCAGTTCCTTCGATGTATGATAATCCGAGACCGATTGTAAAGGAAAGCAACAGGGCCGTCATTACGTCCATCAACGGCGGCATCGCTACGACAAAGTAGGGAGTCAGCATGAAATCTCCCGGGTTTTCAACAGCCGCCAGTTCTGTATTTGCCGGAAGAATGGAAGGAAATATAGCTTCGCAGCTGAAGAAAGTGAAGAAACCGGAAAAGATAGTTGAACCGTATGCCAACAGCGCCGTAATCGCCAGTAATTTACCGGCTCCTTTTCCTAATTCACCTATGGCTGGAGTGACCAGACCTAAGATGATTAGCGGGATGGCAAACGACAGGAAATTACCGAATAATGAATTGAAAGTGACGAAAATACGCACTATACTGTTGGGCAGGAACTGCCCGAACAGAATGCCGGCAGCAATGGCAATAACTACTTTTCCGAGTAGACTAATCTTGAACTTCTTCATGGTGCTTCTTAATTTTGAAGCCCAAGATAGCAATAATTATGCTCATAAGCGGACTAATCAAATTAAAAAAGCAATATGGAAGGTATGTTAATGTTGGTACACTTAATATTGTGGCTTGCGTCATACCGCAGGTATTCCACGGAATCAAGACGGATGTTACGGTCACGGCGTCTTCGGTTGTGCGGCTCAGCAGGCGACTTTCGTATCCTTTCTTCCGATAGATTTCCTTGAACATATTTCCTGTCAGGATGATGGATATGTACTGATCGGCTGTACAGATATTCAGTGTCAGGCCCGAAAATACGGTCGACGCTACCATGCCGGCACGACGTTTCATAAAGTGCATAAAGACCGACGTGATTGTTTCCAGCATGCCGCTGGCTGTCATGGCTCCACCAAAGCACATGGCACATATTATTAACCAGATGGTATTCATCATACCTGCCATGCCTCGTGTTGAGACTAAGGAATTCAACATCTCGTTTCCTGTTTCCAGTTGTGTCGATCCGTACAATGTTATGAATGCGCCTTTGAACATAGAGGCAGCATTGATGCTTTCAGCTCCAGCGATCTGCTGCAACAGGTTGGGTTGGAACAACAGGGCAAAGACGGCTGCCAGCAGTGCAGATATAAATAGAGTAATGAGCGGAGCAACTCGCTTAGCAATCAGTATGCCGGTAACTACTGGTACAATCATCAGAACCGCAGAAATGTGGAAGGTATCCTTTAATGACGCCGCAAAGCTCATGGCCTGGCTGGCGTTGGCATGATCAAAGGTAAATCCGGCTACAGTAAAGATGATCAGCGTGATCAGCATGGTCGGTACCGTTGTGTACATCATATAACGGATATGGGTAAAGAGCGGCGTATTCGTCGTCGATGAGGCTAAGACCGTCGTATCTGAAAGTGGAGAAATCTTATCCCCAAAGTAAGCTCCCGAGATGATGGCTCCCGCCGTCCAGCCGGTTGAGAAACCCAGGGCCTCACCGATACCCATCAAAGCAACGCCGATGGTCGCAATGGTTGTCCACGAGCTACCTGTCATTACCGAGACGATGGCACAGATGATACAGCTTGATGCCAGAAAGAATGTCGGACTCAATACCTGCATGCCGTAATAAATTAATGTAGGTACAACGCCACTGATCATCCAGCTGCCTGAAAGCGCACCAATTAATAATAAGATTAATAAGGCCGTTGCTATACCTAAGATATTGGTACAAATAGCTTCTTCTATCTTTTTCCATTTGACCCGGCAAAAGCCCATGGCTAAAGCAGAACAGCAAGCTGTTGTAAGTAACAGTACAACCTGGCTTCCGCCGCTCAAAGCATCACTTCCGAAAATATGAATTGTAAAGAAAAGAAGGACTACCATGACCACAATCGGTATCAATGACAGTACGAGTGACGGGCGTTTAGCCGAGTTTGTTATTTCCATCCGTTTTTGTTTGTTTGAAATCTGTGTATGAATCTGTTTTTTGTTTCAGGGCGCAAAATTAATAAGAATCAAGCAAATAAAAAAGAAAGTGGTTTGGCAGAAGGACTATTTTAGTGGCTTAAAGAATAGTGAAGAACGTTATTAAATTCAAAACTCTCGAGAAATGAAACTGATTTTAACGAGAACCGTTTTTGAAATACGTTAGTTTTAAATGCAAACGTCGCGTATTTCAAAAACGGATTCTTGTGGGTTGAAAGCGCCTTATTGCTTCTTTAGAAGTTGATGTTTACGCCACCCATGATATTAATTCCCTGCATCGGATATCCATAATACATTTCGTATTGCTGGTTCAGCAGGTTGTTTACTTTGATATAAGCACCAAACGTGTCGTTGAATGTATAGCCGACTTGCAGGTTCAGTTCGTTGATGTTGTTCAGCTTGTAATCTTCCATAGCGAACAAACGCGTGTATCGGTCGGTTGCCAGATAGTAATTCAGACCGATTGCTAACTTATCAATAGGCTTAACCGTTACGTCTGCATTGATTTCCACCTTCGGACGGCCATATACATAAGTCAGATCTGCATTCGAACTTCCACCTTCCCATTCATCATTGTAATTGCCTTTCCAGCTATTATAAACACCTTTCAACTGGATATCCAAGAAATTCTGGTAACTGTATTTCAGATTCGCTCCGGCAAAGAAGGCTTTTGTATCAATACCTGACAGTGCATTCGAGTAGTTGCCAAATTCACCTTCGTTGAAAGTGAAGGAAGGAACGAACAGGGCATCCGATGAACGGATTTTGTATCCGGCAAAGACATCAAACCAGAATCCGGGAGCAGCTCCGCACTTCAACCCGACTTGTCCGTTCAGCCATTCGCGTGTCGGAGCAATTTCTTCGGTGGGATTGAAATAGCGGTTGACGAGTGATGTCTCGTAAGCACTGTTCGAATACAATCGGCCGTCGGCTTTCAAGTAAAGGACAGTCTTATTGGCGACTTCCACATCTGCCGCGATATTTGGCGAAGCCGTGAACGAATTGTCTTCACCGGTAACAAACATCACGTTCGCTCCCAGTTTGACATTCCAGTTTTCTCCGGCAATCTTATAATACGGACTCAAAGTCACTTCGGCATGATTGGCAAAGGCACAATTGGGAACTCCGGCCGGATAAGTCGGCAAGTTATAGGCGAAGTATTCCACTTGTCCGCCAACACCCACGCGCTGGTTTCCGTTAAAGAAAGCACTGAAGTCGAATTTCGCATCCAATGTATGTTCAGTCGGACCGTCCAGCTCTTTGCTTAATCCGTATTTGTGTGAGAAATTGATATAATCCAAATCAATCAAGTAGAAGAAAGCCGCATCTTCTTTAGCTTCTATACCGATCCTTGCCTGAATCGTCTGGTTCACCTGATTGGTTTCCCTATCGGCTTTTGACAGCAGATCTTCTACTGGCAGGCTCGACATGTTATTTATAGGCAAGCCATAATAATTGAATCCCGAATAATTATACTTACCACCTAAGTTCAAGATGGCTTTCTCGAAGGTATGAGCATAGTTGATACCGCCTGTGTTGTCATTCAGTTTCGCCTTGACCTGATCTTCGATCTGTATATAATCAATGTTACCGTTCGTTGAGCGGTGAGAAAGGAATACATTCAGCTTGTCTTTTTCCGTACTCAAGATATGGTAGCCGAAATCGCCGTTTATATTCAGGTGCATGCCGGCTGCCACGTTCAGGTAACCGCGGCGCTTGTTATAATCCATCTGCGTCATGATATTCCCTGAAGGCAAGAGTGCAATCTGCTTTTCAGGATCAGTTGCCAACGTAAACGAAGAATAAGAAATAGCCCGTTTGGTTACTTGCGGCTCTTTAATCTGCGGAAGCGTATTGACCTTGTTGGCATCCTGCACTGTCGGAGCGTATTCCCGTTCCAACGTCATTTCGCGGTCCAGCTTCTTTTTCGTTTCATCTTCTTGTGCTGAAACAGTAACGGCAGAACCCAGCAACACCGCTACGCAAAGTACTTTCTGATATTTTGTTTTCATCTTAGCCTCCTCATTACTTTAGTTTTGCCAAACGACTTTCTATCATTTCCGTGATGTTGTCGTCGCCCTGATAATTCTTCTGCAAACTGTTCAGATAAACGCGGGCCTGAACCGGATCGCCTTTACGAATATAAATATCTGCCCAAAGGATGAATCCGCGAGCCAGCCAGTATTGATGCGGTGTACCGTTCTTGGCAAACTCTTCCAATACCTTTTCTGCGTTCTTGTCATCGTTGGCGTCATAATAAAGCTGGGCCAACAGATATTTGGCTTCTGCACCCTGTGCGGTACGCGTATCCTGACTGATCAGCTTTAAGTCTGCCAATGCTTTTGATTCCTGTCCCATTTCCATATAAGCCTTTGCCCGGACATAACGTGCTTCGTTGGCAATTTCAGGAGAAACTTTCGGATTCTTCAATAACTGATTGGCTCCGGTCAGAGCATCTTGCTGATTTCCTTCTTTTAGGGCACAACGCATGATACCCAAAGCGGCAGCTTCCTTGTTGTCAGGATTCTCAGCAATCGTATTCAATCGCTTAAATGTTTCAAGAGCCGCCTTGAAGTCTTCGGTCAGATATTCAATTTCCGCCTTGCGAGCCGTTGATTCTTCCAGGAACTTCCGGTCGCCACTGGCGATTACCTGTTCAAACATCGGCAGTGCCTCATTATATTCCTTCAAGTTGAAAGCGATACTGGCCAGATAGAAGTTTGCATTGGTGCTGAAGGCTCCGTTCGGGTAATTCTTCAGGTAGTTCTGCATGCTTCGGCGGGCGCCTTCATTATCACCCCGCATAAACAGCTTTTCAGCCGCAATGTAAGTCAGAGAATCCTGTTCGTTGATATTCAGGTGGATGTTTCCACCTAACGAGTTTACGTAGGCCGCATAAGCATCAATATCGTTTAAGTCAATATAAACCGATTTCAGATCCTGCAAAGCCACTTTGGCTTCTTCGCTACCCGGATAAGTGCTGATAACTTGTTTGTAGGCTTCAGCCGCTTTTTCCGGCTGGTTGTCATTATAATATATCAAACCTAACTGAACCCCTGCTTTCCGTGCCAGACTACTTTCCGGATATTCACTAATGAGTTTGTTGAAGGTTTGAATAGCCGCCGAGCTGTTTTCCAGCAAGACGTAAGTACGGCCTTTCTCAAACAGGGCATCGTCGATGTATTGAGATTCCGGATATTCACGGATCAGCTGATCCATCGTCCGGATCTTTCCGTTATAATCTTTCTGCAGACCCAGTACAAAACCTTTTTGGTAGACTGAATAATCGCCGGCAGAAGGAAGTATTTGCGATGCTTTGTTGTAATTTTCTTCTGCCGCTGCAAACTGTCGGTTCTGGAACAGACAGTCGCCGATACGGTTATAAGCATCGGCATACGATGCGGCTGCATGATTCTGTTCTACATCGGTATATTGGCGGAAGCGGCTTAAAGCCATGTCATATTCCTGTTGTTTGAAGTAACAGTATCCTAAGTTATAGAAAGAAAGGGCATACATATCCGTTCCTTTCTGCTGGGTATTGTTCTGATAAGTCCGGTAGTCGGAAATCGCGTTTCCGTACTCGCCTTTCCGGTAATAGGATTCGCCTCTCCAGAAATAAGCATCGCTGCGGGCTTCTTCGTTATAGGTTCCCATCTGGATGGCACGAGTGAAGAGATCAATTGCCTCATCCATCTTCATATTGGTAAAGGCTTCCGTTCCTAACTGGAAAAGAATATTCTGTTTGGCATCCAGTATCTTGACACTCGGATGCTTGATTTTCTCGATTGATTTCAGGGCCGCATCGTAATTCTTGGTGGTCAGATAAACTTCCACTAAGTAATCATTTACTTTGTCTGCATATTGTGAATTCGGGAAATCGTTCAGAAAGTCTTCGAAGATAGTCACTGATTCGCCGAATCCGGTAAACGCTGTTTCATGTATCAGCAATGCATAATTATACATGGCGGCTTCCTGAATCTGTGTATCAAACGATGAGGTTGCAGCTGCTTCGAAAGCCATCCGCGCATTATTCTTATCGTTCAGTTTCAGATAAGATTGCCCTAAGTACAGATAGGCATTCTGGGTCAAAGCATCATCTTCGCTGACAACTTTTCCGAAGTTATTGACAGCGCTGCTGTAATTCCCGTTGTTGAACAGACAAACACCCAACAGATACAAGTCACTGCGCAACGGTTCCTCAGCTTCCGATACATATTTGCTTAAATATTTCAGGGCCTTGTCCTGCTGTCCCTGGTGATAATAGGAGTTACCAAGGATACGGTATAATTCGGTATTGTTATTGCTGTTCGGATAAGTATCGAGCAACCGTTCGCCTTCCTTGATGACCTGGCTGTATTTATTCTGGATAAAATAGATCTGAGTCGTGTAATAAGAAGACTGTTCCTTGAATTCCGGATTCTCTTTCAAGGCATCGAATTCGACTAAAGCCTGGTTGTATTTGCCGTTGGCATAGTCGATGTAAGCGACATAATAGGCAGAAGCGTCGCGGTATTTATCACCAATCTGCTGAATACGGCTGAACATCTGCCGGATTTGCTGCAGCTTTTCCGGATTTTCATTCTCTACCTGAAGCATCGAGTACGCCAGACGAAAACTATAGGCTTCCTGATCTTCCGGACTAAGCAGGTCGATATCGGCCTCTTTCAACCAGAAGATAGCTTTCGGATAGTTTTTCTGTCCGAAGTGAACCGAACCGATCAGAAATTCAACCACGTCGGTATGGCGTGAATCCGGATACGTTTCAAGATACGATTTCAATAGTTCGTCTGCATTGGGGCGGCCTTGCTCAAATGCCGCATAAACCAGCATGAAGTCTGCTTCCTGAATTAAGTCTGCATCTGCCGCGTGGGCTTTATACGCTTCCAGCTTGTCGATGCAACCCGAATAATTCTTCAGGTTAAACAATTCCTTGCCTTCTGTGAACAGACGCTCCGGGCTGCCAAACTGATACGAGCGTTGAGCATCCGCCATGTGCGTACCTAATACCAGGCATAAGGGAATAAGTATTTTCTTCATCACACTCTTTGCTTTTTATGTGTTTATTTATAAAGATAACAAACAACTCATATTGCTTGTTTAATCTGTCTTATCGTGTAATTAATTTACAAAGATAAATAAACCCGTTGAAATATAGGCAACTTCTGAAGGAAAAACCTATTGATTTGCTTCTTGCCGATTCATTTCCTGATATCGCCGGATGGCTTGGCGGATGGAAGTAAGACCGAAGTCGTCGGGCTGTAAGGAAGCTGGCTGCCGGATGACGATTTCGGCGGCGTCGTCGGCGGCCTGTGCCTGGCTGAATTGCTTGACATGGCATTCGAAGAACATATCCACGGTGTGGACTTCAAAGCCTTTGTATGGATAGATGTTGGGAATTGAGAACAGATACTGGCAGTGATCGATCTGAAGGCCGGTTTCTTCTTTAACTTCGCGGGCAGCGGCTTCTTCGGCACTTTCGTACATATCGACAAATCCACCGGGCAGATCGAGGGTGCCTTTACCGGGTTCTTTGGCGCGTCTGACCAACAATAGCTCGCCGGCTTCGTTCCGGATGAAACAGGCAACGGCTGATGACGGATTGAAATAATAAACAAACCCGCAGTGCGTACACTCTTTTGCCTTTTCGTTGTGTACGACAAACGTCTGGTGTCCGCAAACCGGACAAAATAGAAATTGGTGTAAAGGATGTTGCTTCATAAGGATATCATAAAAAAAAACAGATCGTATTGACATACGACCTGTCTTGAAACATTCATTATTGGGAAAGATGTTTTTCTTATTCTTTTACTTCCCAACCCAAAGCACTTGCTCCCAATACGGCAGCATCGCTCTCTTTCAGCTGAGAGAATAACAGTTTAGTCTTGCCTTCAAATACTTTCAGCATGTTCTTGTCCATAGAACGCTTGATCGGGTTCATCAACAAGTCGCCTGCTTTCGTCAGACCTCCGAACAGGATGATTGCTTCCGGGCTTGAGAAAGCGACGAAGTCTGCAAAGGCTTCACCTAACATGTTTCCTGTAAATTCAAAGATCTCCAACGCCAGCTTATCACCTTTCATAGCTGCATCAAATACATCTTTAGAGGTGATTTCAGACGGATCGAGTTCACGCAACAAGCTGTCGTCTTTCCGGATATCCAGATATTCGCGTGCTGTTCTGGCTACACCCGTTGCAGAAGCATAAGCTTCCAAACAACCCTGACGGCCACAACCGCAAGGACGTCCGTTATTACGACGCATGATAACATGGCCTAATTCACCGGCAAATCCGTCGTGTCCATATACTAAGTTACCGCCAATGACAATACCGCTACCTACACCTGTACCTAAAGTAATAACGATAAAGTCTTTCATACCACGGGCAGCACCGTAAGTCATTTCGCCGATTGCTGCAGCATTGGCATCATTTGTCAGCGCAACGGGAAGACCTCCTAAATAATCGCTGATCATTTCTGCCAAAGGAATTTTACCTTTCCAGGGAAGATTTGGGGCAAATTCAATACAGCCGTTAAAGAAGTTTCCGTTTGGCGCTCCAATACCGATACCTTTAATCTTTTCAGGACCGCCGGCCTGGTCAATAACATTTTTCAGACCGTCTCCCAAAGCTGCTACATAATCATTGATATCAGTATATTTACCAGTCTTGATTGAGCTGGTGTATAAGATTGTTCCGCGTGCATCAACCACGCCAAAAACCGTGTTGGTACCACCTATATCGATACCTACTACATAAGGCTTCTCCATGATTTTATGTTTAGATTAAAAATGAATTACTAATTAATTGTAGGCAAATATAAGTTCTTTATAAAAAGTAACCATGAATTTCGCGGAAAAAATTACATTTTCGTGTCTATTTTGTTTTATCTCAATAAATCCCTGCCTTAAAAATATGTTTTAGGAAATGTTTTATACTGTTGATGCGGATTATACCTTTATATGAAGGGTTTCACCGGGCTGACTGAGCAGATGAAATGCCGTTCCGTTTTGTCGGGCATACGTACCGAATGGCAATGTCAGTTCCGGCTTTTCCCAGAAGTGCATCGGAATGAATTGTTTTACTTGAATTTGCTGGATGAACTGTTCGGCTCCGCGGGCAAAATCACTTCCCATTCGCGGATCAACCGGAAACATGGCAACGTCGATGTGGTTGCAGGCCGCTTTCAAAACATTCAGTTCATGCAGGAAATTCTCTTCCGCTTCTTTTACTTCTTGTTCGGTCGATTCGTCTTTCCAGTGCCAGTTGTTGAGGTCTCCTGCATGAAAGATAAGCTTATGTTCGCATGTCAGCAGGAAAGATACGCCTACATCGGTCGAGCCGAAAGCCTGAACCCGGATCAGATCATCCTGGTAAACGTCTCCTTTGTCGAGGAATGTCGCTTCATCAGCCGCCGCCTTCTGGTGCCTTAGGATATCTTTGCTTAATAAGTAATGGATATCCTTCTTTTGTTCTTTCCAGGAAAAGATTTCCCGGCTGAAGTGATCCGGATGAAAATGGGATGATAATATATAAAGTGGCTCCGGCTTTTGGAGCAAGACGTCGTGCACATAGCCTTGTTTCCCTTTTGTATCTTTATAATAATCGAAGAGAATGGAATAAGCCGGAGTCTCCAGCGCAAAACAACTGTGATAAATATATGTCAGTTTCATAAGATACTTTTTATAAAGAACACTACATGCGGCTCTTTTGTTCTTGGTAGGATTAAATCTGATGGATATAATTTTTATACCGTTTCACCCGGGTGGAATGATCGTTCCACAAGGGTGAAGAGATCGTTCCACCTTAGTGAAACGATCGTACCACAAGGGTGGAACGATAAATTTTTAGGCAGAAACGTCTCTCTTTTTAAAGTAAGCGGGAAGAAAATGTTTCCGGACTGGCGTTGCCGTTTAACAGATTCCAGACGATGGATACTGGTTTTTGACCGTTATCTACGGATAGAATCGAATTGGATAATTTGTTTTTATAGAAGCTTTCGTGCTGATTTTTATAAACTAAAATCGGTTATTTTTTGTTGTATGACTGATATTAATACTGATTTATTTCTACCTTTGCGACAAATAGAACATTTATAAAGTTTATGGAAAAGATTAGAGCAGCCATCGTTGGGTATGGCAACATTGGAAAGTATGTTCTGGAGGCTTTGCAGGCCGCCCCTGATTTTGAAGTTGCTGGCGTTGTACGTCGTAATCCGAATGATATTCCGGCCGAGTTACAAGCTTATCCGGTTGTTGATCATATCTCAAAATTGGAAAAAGTGGATGTCGCTATCTTGGCAACTCCGACTCGTCAGGTGGAACATTATGCAAAAGAAATCTTGGCTTTAGGCATTAATACAGTAGATAGCTTTGATATTCATGGTGGAATCGCAGATCTTCGCCGTTCGTTGGACGAAGTAGCGAAGGCTCACAACCGGGTTTCTGTTATTTCAGCCGGTTGGGATCCGGGAAGCGATTCAGTTGTCCGTGCTTTGCTGGAAGCAATGGTGCCGAAAGGTATTACATATACCAACTTTGGTCCGGGTATGAGTATGGGACATACCGTAGCTGTTAAGGCAATTGAAGGCGTAAAGGCTGCGTTGAGTATGACAATTCCGTTGGGAACCGGCGTTCATCGTCGTATGGTTTATATCGAAGTGAAAGACGGATACGATTTCAAGCAGGTTGCTGCCGCTATCAAAGCCGACGATTACTTTGCTCACGATGAAACTCACGTGATGCAGGTTGAAAGCGTAGATAACCTGTTGGATATGGGACACGGTGTAAACCTGGTACGAAAAGGTGTATCGGGTAAAACACAGAACCAGTTGATCGAATTCGACATGAAGATCAACAATCCGGCGCTGACTGCTCAGATTCTGGTAGCCGTTGCCCGCGCCAGTATGAAGCAGAAACCGGGAGCTTATACAATGATCGAATTGCCAATCATCGATATGCTGTATGGCGATCGTGAAGCCTTGATCAGAAGACTTGTTTAATCAGATAGAAGATTGAAAGTTGAAAATCGGAGAGTGAAGGAAGTGCTCTTCTTTTTCAACTTTCAGTTTTTTTGTTTTCAATCGAATACTTATGTTGGATTTTATCACATGGACAGCCGATCCGGCCATCTTCTCAATCGGTCCGAGAGAGATTCGATGGTATGGTTTGGCTTTTGCTGTTGGTTTCTGGATTGGATATATGATCGTTCAGAAGATGTGGAAGCAAGAGAATCTTAAGCCGGAGTGGATCGATTCCTTGTTGATGTACACCATCTTTGGTACAGTCATTGGCTCTCGCTTAGGGCATTGTCTGTTCTATGCCCCGGATTATTATTTAGCCAATCCAATAGAAATCTTGAAATTTTGGGAAGGCGGGCTTGCCAGCCATGGTGGAACATTGGGTATTATTATCGCTATTTACTTTTATTCCAAGCGGGTTACCCATAAAAGTATGCTGTGGACATTCGACAAGCTGGTGGTTCCGACGGGACTGGTCGCAGCCATGATCCGTTTGGGTAACCTGATGAACCACGAGATCTATGGTCATCCGACGGATGTTCCCTGGGCTTTCCGCTTTATTGAAAACTTGCATGCCTGGAAAGCCGGTGCCGAACCGATATTCTCCGCGCCGAGTCATCCGACACAGCTGTATGAAGCCCTTTGTTATCTCCTGACATTCTTCCTGTGTATGTGGCTGTATTTCCGGAAAGAAGCCTGGAAGCGCGAGGGACTTATCTTTGGTGTATTCATGATCTGTATATTCACATCCCGTTTCTTTATCGAATTCCTGAAGAACGACCAGGAAGCATTCGAAGCCAATATGGTATTGAATATGGGACAATTACTTAGTATTCCGTTTGTATTGGCAGGCATATGGTTTGTCATTAGAGCCTGCCGTCAATCCGGTCAACCCCAAACATTAAAATAAAACAATAATATATATGTACAAACTGAAGGAAATTGCTGATAAAGTTTATTATGTAGGTGTAAATGATCGCCAGAAGGCTTTGTTTGAAAACATGTGGCCTTTACCTTATGGAGTTTCTTACAATTCGTATCTGATCATTGATGAAAAGACAGTATTGGTCGATACGGTTGATGTCTGCTATTCAGATATCTTCTTGAAGAAGATAGAAGATGCGTTGGCAGGTCGTACGTTGGATTACCTGATTGTAAATCATATGGAACCGGATCATTCGGGAAGCATCCGTCTGCTCCGCCAGCTTTATCCGGACGTACAGATTATTGGAAACAAGCGCACCTTCGACATGCTGGAAGGATTCCACGGCATTCATACCGGATTGTTGGAAGTAAAAGATGGTGAAACCTTGAACATCGGTCATCATCAATTGTCATTTTATCTGGCACCGATGGTACATTGGCCGGAAGTAATGGTGACATACGATGCAACTGATAAGATTCTTTTCTCGGCCGATGCCTTTGGAACATTCGGTTCGCTGGATGGAGCCGTAATGGATGTAGACATGAACCTGGATCATTACTGGGATGAAATGCGCCGTTATTATGCCAACATCGTAGGTAAATACGGTAATCCGGTACAAAAGGCCTTGCAGAAGCTGTCGGGGCTGGAAATCAAAACCCTGTGTTCAACTCACGGACCGGTGTGGACAAAATATATTCCGGATGTGATCAAGATATACGATGAACTGAGCCGTTACGAAGGACAAGACGGTGTCGTAATCGTTTATGGCAGTATGTATGGCAATACCGAACAAATGGCCGAAACGATTGCCGCATCTTTAGCTGAGCATGGAGTGAAAAACATTGTGATGCACAATGTCAGCAAGAGTCATGCTTCTTATATCTTGAAAGATATCTTCAAATACAAGGCGGTTATTATCGGATGTCCTACTTATTGCAATCAGCTTTATCCGGAAATCGATTCTTTGCTGCAGAAGATAGAAATACGCGAAGTGAAGAACCGCCTGTTCGGTTATTTCGGATCCTTCTCTTGGGCTGGAGCTGCAGTAAAGCGTCTGGCTGCTTTCGGGGAGAAAATGAACTGGGAAGTTGTCGGTACTCCGGTAGAACAAAAGCAAGGCTTGAAGCAGGATAAGTATGAAGCTTGCTGGGAACTGGGTAAGGCAATGGCAGAAAGAATCTGATTTTTATACAGGTTAAACGAATTAAATGACTATATTTGTGAATGTTTACGGGCGATAATGATGAAAGACGTTGAACATTCGCACATTTAAATTATAATATTATGAGACTAATTATTGAACAGAATTACGAACTGCTGTCAAAATGGGCAGCTAATTACGTTGCAGCCAAGATTAAACAGGCAAATCCGACGCCAGAAAAACCATTCGTATTAGGTTTGCCAACCGGATCATCTCCATTAGGCATGTATAAGAACCTGATCGAATTGAATAAGAAAGGTGTTGTCTCTTTCCAGAATGTCATTACTTTCAATATGGATGAATATGTAGGTCTGCCGAAAGAACATCCCGAAAGCTATCATTCTTTTATGTGGAATAATTTCTTCAGTCATATTGATATCAAACCGGAAAATGTAAACATCCTGAATGGAAATGCCGCAGACATTGAAGCTGAATGTGCTGCTTACGAAGCTAAAATGAAAGCAGTTGGCGGCGTAGATCTGTTCTTGGGCGGTATCGGTCCTGACGGACATATTGCTTTTAATGAACCGGGTTCATCTTTGGCTTCTCGTACTCGTATAAAGACATTGACTACAGATACGATCATTGCCAATTCTCGTTTCTTTGACAACGATGTGAATAAGGTTCCAAAGACAGCTGTAACCGTAGGCGTTGGTACAGTTCTGGATGCTAAGGAAGTTTTGATTATGGTGAACGGTCATAATAAAGCGCGTGCTTTGCAGCAGGCTGTTGAAGGTGCCGTTAACCAGATGTGGACAATTACTGCTTTGCAGTTACATCCGAAAGGAATCATCGTTTGTGATGATGCTGCTTGTGCTGAACTGAAGGTGGGTACTTACAATTACTTCAAGGATATTGAAAAAGACCATCTGTGTCCGGATTCTCTGTTGAAATAAATAGTTTAATTAGATATAGAAAAGGTAGACGTCGTCGCGGAATTATCTGGGGCGACGTCTTTTTTTGTTGCCGTTAGCTCTAGATAGCGGCGAATAAAGACTTGCAGAACTTAAATATAATATCTATCTTCGGGGAATATAAGACCTGGATATGTATGAAAGCTACTCTTTATCTGATATGGACCGCTTGCCTGCTGTTGAGCACTTCATTAAAGGCTCAAGACTGGGCTCTGGTCGATTCGCTCGAACATCAGAAGTCTCTTTATGAACAGTTGAAGAAAGAAGATGCCCGTTCTTTTACATCGCATCTGAATTTCCAGTTTTGTACATCATTTACTACCGGCTTTCAGAATTTTAGTTTAGATCAGGCCAGCTTTAAGTTGAATCGTTTGCGCATGGAAGTCTTGGGGCGTTTCTTCGATAAGTTTTCCTATCATTTCCGTTATACCTACAATAAATACACAAACCCGAATACGGTAGATGAATTGTCAACGCATGTTGAGCTGGCGAATATGGGTTGGGATATAACAGATCGCTTTACTTTAACAGCCGGTAAACAATTCTTCATGCTCGGTGGCTATGAATATTATGTCAATTCAATTAGGGTTCGAGAGTTCTCTGACTTCAATAATTATACGCCAGCTTATCTGACTGGAATTTCTGGTACGTATCAGATAAAGCCTCATCAGTCGCTTACACTTGAAGTAGCTAATAATCGGGTTGAGACGGAAGCTGAAATCAATGTAGGCACGGGTTCTTACATGCCTAAAGTACCTTTGATGGGCGCATTAAACTGGGTGGGTAAGTTTTGTAACGACCAGGCTTTGCAGTTTTATTATTCGGCTGCTGCCGGACAGATTCTACGAGACCGGGGTATTTATTACCTGACTTTTGGCAATGTGTGGGAAAGAGGTCCGGTTCTGGCTTATCTGGATTGTCTGTATTCGAGGGAAGAAGTGGATTCTAAAGGGCTTGTATCATCGATTCAGTCGGTCGAGAAAGAATCTCCTATGACGGCTCAATATGTTCAGTACTTAACTTGGATTGCCAATTTCGACTATCGTCTGCATCCGAAATTGAATATGTACGTGAAAGGCGTATATGAATCAGGCAGCGTTTACAAGGATAACTGGATCTATCAGAAAGGAACGTATCGCCAGACATGGAATACACAACTTTGCTTTGAGTATTATCCTTTGAAGAAAAGAGACCTGCAAGTTTTCTTACACCTCTCATACAAGAAGATTCATTTCCCTGAACTGGCCAAACAAATCGGGGGGAAAGATTACTCTACCCAGCAGATCATGTTGGGAATGCTTTATACCATTCCGGTGATTTGATGGGCAGAGCCGTATGTCTTTCAACTTCTTTTCAGAAGATCCAATAGCTTTCTGTCCAGCTTGTGACCTTTGTAGTTTTCATATTTAACGTCTTTTCTCTCACTGTCTAATACACCGAACGAACCTTGCAGATTCCATAATGACCAGCCCCAGCCTTGTTCGTTGAACAAACTGAAAACATCTTCCAGCCAGGCTAGAGCTACCTCATGTGGTGTTTGATTATAACATCCCATTTCACCTATATGTACTTTGCCTCCTTTGGCTATCCATTCTTTCCAAGGTAAAACCGATTGTTTTCGGATATATTCTTTGTCATATCGGATTTGTCCGGTTTGTAGTGGCCAATGTAATTGATCTTCGGGAAATTCCAGTAATTGTTTTATTCCAGGCCATCCTGCACGAAAGTGCGAGATTAACATCGGATCGTATCCTCGTCCGCTTTGAATGATGTTTGGAATATCCGCTAATGACATCAAAGGAGTTCGTCCTACATCTTTTCCATCGACAATAATGAGGCGATTTTTATCTATGTTACGGATGCCCTCAATAAGAGTACGGGCCACTTTGTCATACTTTTCGGCTTCAATTGAAGGCGCTTCATTGATCAGATTAAAGCTTAAATTCTTATTCGGAATACCTTTGTATCTGGAAGCGAAGGTAGTCCAGTGATATAAACATGCTTTTAAAGGAGCTTCTTCTTCGAATAAATTACTGTCAGGCTTAGGCGCATTAATGCAGTAACCCGGTACACGGTGGAAATTTAGGTTTACGTGTAATCCGTATTGTTTGCCAAACTCTACGGCCTGATCAATTTCTTTCAAGACCTTTTCATCTATCTTATACCAGTCGTTTTCCTGGCTCCAGCACCAATAGGATAAAGGAATCCGGACGAAATTAAATCCCCATTCAGCAATTATCTCGAAATCTTTTTCATTAAATGGACTTTGCATGTCTGGGTTGAATTTGTTCAGTAAATTAAATCCTTTCCAAACAGGAGCCGTTTCTGCCGTAATATCTTGTATTCTCATTGATTCATTTTCCTTTGCCTGAGTAAATATGGGTATAAAACTGCTGCTTGTTGCCAAAATAGCTGAGGAAGCTGCTATTTGCTTGATGAATTTACGTCTTGTAATCATGGTATAACTGATTTAAAGTGAGAAAACCGGTTGATTGAAAACACGTATGAAAGTTATGGAAAAAACTTGGAATGACAAGGAATTACCTCCATTATTTGATCCTGGCTTTTTTATTTCTGATACAATCGATGGAGAAAGACCTGCAACCCTTCGTTTTCCAACAATTTACGGCTCTATATTAACAAATATTAATCCGTTGAAATTTGTTGTAAATCGTTTAATTATTCGTACATTTGTGCCAAGAAACTTTTTGTATCATATGAGTGAATTAATTGCATTACCTAGGTGAATTGATTAAGTCACAAATGTGATTTGATCAATTCATAAAGGTGATTTAATTAGTTTCTCGGATATAAAAGATGAATTGACAGTAAAAACGGAATAAAAAAATGTCAGCGAATTACGACTTCTATCAGAATCCCAAGCTGCCAGGAAGCAAGAAAAAAGCACGATACCATGCCCGGATCGTTCCGAGTGGCACGATAAACACGGAAAAACTTGCAGAAGAAATCCAGAATCGGTGTAGTTTATCGACGGCAGATGTAAAGGCTGCATTAGTGGCTTTAGCCGATATTATGGCCGAAAAGTTACGGGATGGTTATAGCGTTCACTTGGATGGAATCGGATATTTGCAGATGACATTGAAATGCCCTTCGGTTAAATCTCCAAAAGAAGTCCGTTCAGAATCGATTCAATTTAAGTCGGTTGCCTTCCGCCCGGCTGCACAGATGAAACAGCAACTGCGGAAAACCAATTTTGTCCGTCAGAAAGAAAAATCGCATTCAAAGGCTTATACGGATGCACAGATCGATGAGATGGTGGCAACTTACTTTGAAGAAAAAGAGACTTTGACCCGTAGTCAGTTCCAGGAATATTGCGGACTGACGTATTCAACGGCTGTCCGTCATTTGAAACGTTTACGGGAAGAAAAGAAGATTGTCAATATAGCTTCCTTAAAGCATCCGTTGTATCGGAAGGGAACTATTCAGGAAAAATAAATTAGTAGCCTTTTCTATCTATAAAACATGCTCCTTCTATAGAATAAAACACCGGCAATATCTGCTAAGATCCAACCGATGGGAACAGACCACCAGATGCCGTTGTAACTTAAACTTGGGATAGCGGCCAGCGAGTAGGCGAGTATGACTCTTGTTCCCAGTGAAATAATGGTCAGAATAAGGGACACAGAAGGACGGGATACGGCTCGGAAATATCCGTAGAACAGGAATAAATAACCGATACCAATATAGAAACTTCCTTCGATTTGCAGATAGGTGACACCGATTGATATGATTTCCTGTTCGGTTGCCGGGATAAAAATACGCATCAGTTCGGTAGCAAAGAAGAAAACCAGTACAGAAACGATGCCGGCAAACAGCGTGGTTGTCAGCCAGGCGCAACGGATTCCCCGGCAAATCCGGTCTTCTCGTTGGGCACCGAAGTTTTGGGCGATGAAGGTTGAAAAAGCATTTCCGAAATCTTGTACCGGCATATAGGCAAACGAATCAATTTTAACGGCAGCGGCAAATGCGGCCATGACGGTCGTTCCAAAGCTGTTTACAAGTCCTTGCACCATTAGAATACCCAGATTCATGACGGACTGTTGCATGCAAGTCAGGTAGGAAAAGGAGGCAATCTTCCGAATAGCAGAAAAGTTGATCTGCCGGTCATCGCGCGATAAACGTAACTCCGGAAATTGTTTCCACGTATATAGGTAGATGCCTGCGGCAGAAACGATTTGAGAGATAACGGTTGCCAAGGCCGCTCCTTCCACACCCATTTTCAATCCTACCATAAACAGTACATCCAATACGATATTAAGGGCAACAGATATAAGCAGAAAATACAACGGACTGGAGGAATTACCCACCGAACGGAGCAGAAAAGCATAGAAATTATAGACGGCCATCGGTATCATACCTAAGAAGATCAGGAAGAGATACCGGTAAGTCATCGCTTCAAGTTCGGGTGGCGTTTGCAGTATCTTGATGATGGGTGAAAGGAAAGCCAGCGACAAGATATTGAGCAGGAGCGTCGTTCCTCCGACAATCAGCAGAGAAGAGAAAATACTTTGCTTCATCTGTCGGATGTCTTTTGCCCCATATTGCATGGAAAGGACGGCACTGCATCCCATACATAAGCCGATAAAGATCGAAGTAATAAAGACAATCAGGGCGTAAGAAGAGCCGACTGCGGCCAAAGCCTCTGCACCTAATACCTGACCGACGATTAGTGTGTCGGCAATATTATAGCATTGCTGCAACAGGTTTCCCAACATAAGCGGCAAGGCAAAGCGAAGCATACTGCCGGCAATGGAACCTTTTGTCAGATCTCTTTTATACAGCTGATTCATGCCTGAAAAGTTTTAAGGAGCCAAAGGTATAGATAGTTTTCTATTCCTTGGCTCCTTTTCCTTATTTCTTTTCCGGGAATGTCTATAACTTCAGCGGTGTACCGTTGTAGAAGTCCAGAATCTTGGCCCGGAAAATGAATTCATATTTGGATTGTGCCTGTTCAGCTAAGCTTTTTGCATACTTGGTTTTCGCTTCGTTGAATTCGAATACCGTACTCTTTCCGGCATTATACCGGTCTTCTGCATACTTGAAAGCTTCCTTACTTGCCAGCACGGATTTGTCGGATGCCAAATACTTCTCTTGTGCCGCTGTTGCATTGTAATAAGCCTGTTGTATCTCTTTATAGAGCGTTTTCTTGGTATTCTCCATCATCAGCTCCTGATTATGGATACTAATACGCGCTTGTCGTACACTGTTCCGCACCTGGAAACGGTTGAAAAGCGGAATACTTAAAGAGAAACCGATGGTCTTTCGTCCGTTCTGTGCCAACTGATCTGCGAAAGCGGGCATTTCAACATCTCCGGTATAGTAATGATAATAGCCATTGGAATAGCTGGCTCCGAAGTTAATCTTCGGATAATAATACGACTGAGCTACTTTCAATTGCTTTTTCATACTTTCCAACAGATACTCTTGCTCCTTGATTTGAGGCTTGAATGTTACTGCCTGTTGATAAATATCATCCGGCGGAATAATGCTGCTCATATAAGTATTGACTGCATTATCCGTTGCCGGTGTGACGATATCAAATTCAGTTCCGCTCCGTTCCAGCTCCAGACTCTGTGCCAAATCCAGCAAAGCCAGCTTGACATTATTGCGGGCTTCGGTCAGCGATACTTCATCGTTGGCTGCCTGTGCCTTGATATCATAGAGTTGTGACAACGGAACTTTCCCTGCTTTTACCATGGCTTCCGTCTTGGTGATTTGCTCTTGACTCAAAGCCAGTTGGAGTTCGGCAATTTTCTCCATCTCTTTGTTGTACAAGACCTGCAAATAATACGAAGCAATGTTGATAGAGAGATCTTCTTTGGCTTTATTCAGGTTTTCGACAGCTGCCTGCAGGTTTAATCGTTTGGCGGCGATGTCGTTTGGAATCTTGAAACCGTCGAAGATTGGCATCGACAAGGAAATAGAAGCCGAACTGTTGGCTGAGTTCTGGTCTACAATTACACCTGTCTTCGAAGGAGAGCGGCCAAAGTCGAAGTTCTGTCCGATATTCGCATTCAAGTCAGGCAGCCAGCTGTACTTACTGGTATGCAATTCCACCTTCTTATTGTCATGATCGAGCTGACGTTGCTTCAGATCGATATTATGTTCTATCGCATAGCGGATACATTCTTCGAGCGACCACGTCTTGACTGGTTCGTTACTCCAGGCTGGAGCCGAAAGCAAGCAGGCGGAAATTCCTGTTAATAGAATCAATCGTTTCATAACATCTGCTGCTTAAGGGTTATTTTTCCGGTTGGATAGCGGCACCACGAATCTTCGTATCCTTATCCAGTCCGCTTTTAACCTCAATATTGATACCGTCGGAAAGACCGATTTCGATTTGTTTCTTCTCGAACACCTGTTCCGGTTTCTCCTGCTTCAGCAGATAGACGAAGGTAGAATCACCGTCGAATTCAACCGTACTTTCAGGGATAGTTAATACACTGTCAGCCCGCTTCAGGACGATCTCGGCATTGGCACTGTAACCGGCGCGGACAAAAGCATCTTCGGGTACTTGCAAAGCTGCCTTAATTTCGAACTGAATGGCACCGTTCTCTTCGACGCCTTTCGGAGAAACGTATTCCAATTTTGCATCCAGCTTGCGGCTTTCCATCGCTCCGATAGTCAGTTTGATAGGCATTCCTTCGTGAATACGACCGATTTCGGTTTCGTCGACTTTGCCTTTAAAGATCATATCGTTCATATCTGCCACTGTTGCAATCGTTGTTCCGTCGTTGAAGTTATTTGCCTGGATCACCGAGTTACCAACCTTAACAGGAATATCCAGAATCATTCCGGTAATCGTGCTGCGGATTTGGGTTGTACTGCTTACGTTGGAGTTTTTGGAAATACCGTCACGTACAATCTCTAATTCGCTTTGTGCCGTGTTACGTTCCTCTACCGCCTTTTGGTAATTCGCCTTACTGGTTTCGAACTCTTCCTGCGCTATGACACCTTGCTGGTAGAGTTGCTGATCCCGTTTATAGACTTCTTCTATTTGTTTAAGGGAAATTTCCGCTACATTAACCCGAGATTCAGCGCTGTTCAATTGCACCATTTCCGGAATTACCTTAATGGTGGCGATGATTTCTCCCTGCTTTACCATCTGACCGGCTTCTTTCTTCAGTTCAGCAATAATACCGGAGATTTGAGGTTTGATTTCGACTTCGTAACGAGGCTCTACATTTCCTGTCGCTACGGCTTTTGTTTCTACATTACCGATAGTAGGTGTTACGATCTCATACACCGTAATTACCGGCTGTGCCTTCTGCCAAAGGAAATAGAAAGTTCCACCTACGGCAGCGAAGATAATGACAAGCAACAGCGTTCTCATAATCTTCTTCACGATTCTGTTCTTCATATTCATTGAGCTTTTTTATATTATTCATCTCTTAATGCATCGATTGCCTTGATCTGCATAGCACGCCATGCAGGAATCAGTCCTGCCAACAGTCCGCTGATTAATAGGATAATGGTAGCAGCAACCGCTGTTTGTATATTGACACTCGGATCTTTAATCACAATATCATCGCTGGGTGTGGCCGTCAGGATACGATTGACGAAGTCCAATAAGAATACGCCTGTACTTAATCCCAGTAAGCCTGCCATGGCTGTCAGCATAAGACTTTCACTCATTACCTGCGAAATGATATCAAAAGGCTTGGCGCCTAATGCACGGCGAACCCCGATTTCCTTGGTCCGTTCCTTGACAGTTACCATCATGATATTACTAACTCCGATAATACCTGCCAATAAAGTTCCTAAGCCTACAATCCAAATCAGAATATCGATTCCCATAAACAGCAGATAAAAGGTGCGAAACATCTCAGCAATATTGATGGTTCCCAAAGCCTGCGGGTCTTCCGGTGCAATTTCATTCTGCTGAAAGATGATTTGCTTGGCTTGCTGGATAATCGCTTCCACATCATAGTTTGGCAGAATACTGATGGCTACAAGGAAAATCTTATCGCCAAGATTCATGCTCTGCTGCAAGGTACTGAACGGAATAAATACGCTTTCGTCGGAACGCCCGTTGATATTCATGCTGGTTGATTTGGCTTTCGTCACACCGACAATCTGATAATACAATCCATTTACCCGAATGTATTTCCCACACGGATTCCCATTCTGGAAAAGTGCTTTATTAACATCCATTCCGATGGTGCATACTTTTCGTTTCTCTTTCTCATCGATTGTGTTGAGCGGTCGACCGAACAACATATCTTGCGTCTCGATAAAGAAGTAGGCAGGAGTAACGCCTTTCACATAGTAAGTACCGCTGTTTTGTCCATATACTACATTCTTATCATTACTGCTTCCAAAGATCATCGGTGCGATCTGGTCAATACCTTCTACTTCCCTTTGAATGGTTGCGACATCACGATTGCGCAAATTCCAGCTTCTTCCTTTATTGAATCCTTTATAAGGCAGGCTGGTCTTGTCTGCATAAAAGAAGACTGAGTTGGTAGCAACGCCTTCCGTCTCGCCTAAAACCGCATTCTTAAGTCCCGTTCCTGCTCCTAAAAGCAAGACCAACATCAAGATTCCCCAAAAGACACCAAAGCAAGTCAGCAGGCTTCTTGTTTTATTGCGGGTGATAGTTACCCATATTTCAATCCATCTGTCTCTGTCGATTAAAAACATATTCGCCTCCTTTCTTTACTCGGCTCTCATGGCTTCAATGGCACTGATGCGAACAGCTTTCCGGGCAGGAAAGTAACCTGCCAGCACACCTGCTATGACAATCAGTAGCGTTGAAGCTAAAGCGATACTTAAATTAACTGTTGGGTTGAGGAAGATCGTTCCTCCTTGTCCCGGGTTTTCACCTACTCCGGCGGCTTCCATACCACTGTTGATCAGCTCGGTCAGGCCGATTCCTCCCAACATACCGACATATCCGAAGACGGCTGTTACCAGAATTGATTCCGTAATGATCAAACGCAGGATGGAGGATGGCTTAGCTCCAATAGCCTTTCGGATACCAAACTCCTTCGTTCGTTCACGGACAGTAATCAACATGATATTACTTACGCCAACAATTCCGGCAATTAAGGTGCCGATACCGACAACCCATATAAACAAAGCAATACCATTCATGATATTATTCATCATACGGAAGCTCTCAGCTGTGTTCCACATACCGATAGCATTGGTATCAGTCGGGTCGAATTGATGTAGCTGGGCCATCAATGTACGGAAGTCTTTCTCGAATTTCTCGTTGGCTTCCTTGCTGACGACCCCATTTAAGGTGAAGGAAAAGCTGCTGAACCCATATCCTTTATTATACAGGCTGCGGGCTGTGGTGAAAGGAATATAAGCCGGCGCATTGTTGCTTTTCTCGTCATCGTTGTAAACTCCTACAACTTGCCACATCAGTTTCCCGGCTTTGAGGTATTGGCCTACCACATTTTGTCCGGGGAAAAGGACTTCAGCCATACGCGGACTTAAAACGATGACTTTTCGCTCTTCCCGCATATCCAGATCATTGATGAAACGTCCGTTCTCTGATTTCACATTTACATAATTGATCTTTGCATGGTCGGGAAAGACGCCTTGCATTTCACCGCTGATAAACTCTTTGTTGACATAGAGCGTATCGTTATGCCAGACATTGGCCGATAGTAAATCAATTTCCTTAAATCGGTTCTTCACAATCGTCAGGTCTGTTTCCTTAAAGCTGATACTCCGACCGGATTGCATGCCTTTCCACGGTTTGTTGGTATACCCATTCCAAACCTGAACCTTGTTCATTGACATGTTCCGGAAGTTATGCATCACGCCGTTCCTTAGTCCGTTTCCGGCTGCCAACATAATGATCAGCATGAAGATTCCCCATGAAACGGAGAAGCCGGTCAGGAATGTGCGGAGCTTGTTCTGCCTGATGGTACTCCAGATTTCCCTAAAATCATCAAATTCAAACATGGCCTTTCCCTTTTTCTATATTTGAAATCAAACCGTCTTTCAGGCGGATGATACGATCAGTCGCGTCGGCAACTGATTGTTCATGCGTGACAATGATCATCGTCATACCTTCTTTGTTGACGTTACGCAGCAATTCCATGACTTCAACCGTCGTCTTACTGTCTAACGCTCCGGTTGGTTCGTCTGCGAGAATAATCTGGGGTTTGGCAATCAGGGCACGGGCAATGGCCACACGCTGCTTTTGTCCTCCAGACATTTCGTTGGGCATGTGTTCGGCCCAGTCCTTTAATCCGACCATATCCAGGTAATCCAGCGCCATGGCATTCCGTTTCTTTCGGGAAATACCCTGGTAATAAAGAGGAAGCGCGACGTTTTCTACGGCATTCTTAAACGAGATCAGGTTAAACGACTGAAAGATGAATCCGATCATCCGGTTTCTTAATTCGGCTGCTCGGCTTTCACTTAAGTCTTTAATCAATTGCCCGTTTAAAGTATAGGTTCCCGTGTCGTATGTGTCAAGAATACCGAGGATATTCAATAAGGTCGATTTCCCGGAACCCGACGCTCCCATGATAGAAACCATTTCTCCTTTATCTATATCCAGGTTGATTCCTTTCAGGACATGGAGAGGTGCTCCATTAAAATACGTCTTGTTGATGTCTCGTAGTTCAATCATTGCTTTACTGTTTATATATTAGACGCAACATACATGTGATTTGTTACAGTTTTGAATCAAGAAATATCGGTAGTGTTTTTACTTTTAGCTTACTTCACTCTCTTTATTTCGTTTATCAGCGCTTCCGTTCGGCTGATGTCTGATTCAATGTGTTTTCTTATGCTTTCATGTTTTCACTATATGTTAGCGAAACAAATGTAGGAATATAATAAGTACCTTGTATCGCATGATACTTATTATTAGACATATTTAACAGTAAAAGATATATTTGTCAGATGAAAGTAAGTGAAAGTGGCGGGAATCAGGTAGTTATACGTATGGGGAAATAATAAATTAAACTAACAGGAAAGAAGAACTGTTATGTAAAAAGTAACGGATTATAGGAATAGATGTTGTGTTGTAAGCGACAACTGCTGTCTAAACCTATAATCTGTTTACTGAAAGCTATTAAAATGTTTCTTGGACTTCGTTTTCTTTTAGGAAATTATCCAACCGGAAATTACATCCGTTCCGGAACTTCAATTCCCAATAAGCCCATGCCTTCCTTCACAATCTTGGCAACATTAGCAGAAAGAACCAGACGGAATACCTTCAACTGCTCATTATCTTCATGCAAGATCGAGAAGTCATGGTAGAACTGATTGTATTCTTTTACCAGATCGTATGTATAGTTGGCTATCAGTGCCGGACTATATGTCTCACCAGCTTCCTTCACGATAGCCTTGAAGTTGGCCAGCAGCTGGATAAGTCCTTCTTCTTTTTCTGATATCTCGAAGTTGGTTGGCAAAGCAGCCGGTAAAACGATTCCCTGTTCTGCTGCTTTACGTAATACGGAGCAGATACGGGCATATGTATACTGGATGAAAGGACCGGTATTACCATTGAAGTCGATAGATTCTTTCGGGTTGAATGTCATATTCTTGCGCGGATCTACTTTCAAGATGAAGTATTTCAGCGAGCCCAAACCAACCATCCGGGCAATATCTTCAGCTTCTTCGTGAGTCAGACCATCCAGTTTTCCTAATTCCTGGGAGATTTCGCGGGCGGTATTGATCATTTCTTCCATCAGGTCGTCTGCATCAACTACGGTTCCTTCGCGGCTCTTCATCTTTCCTTCCGGCAATTCGACCATACCGTAAGAGAAATGTACCAGGCCTTTGCCGAATTCAAATCCGAGTTTGTCTAACAGGATAGACAATACCTGAAAGTGATAGTTCTGTTCGTTACCTACCACATAGATCATCTTGTTGATCGGATAATCGTCGAAGCGGAGTTTTGCTGTACCGATATCCTGTGTCATGTAAACCGAAGTACCGTCGGCGCGTAGCAAAAGCTTTTCATCCAGACCTTCATTGCGTAAGTCGGCCCATACCGAACCATCTTCGCGGCGATAGAAAATACCTTTTTTCAGTCCTTCCAGCACTTTGCTTTTTCCTACCAGATAGGTTTCTGATTCGTAGTAAATCTTATCGAAGCTGACACCCATCATTTTGTAGGTTTCGTCGAAACCGGCGTACACCCAGTCGTTCATCATCTTCCACAACGAGCGGACTTCCGGATCTCCGGCTTCCCATTTGCGGAGCATTTCACGGGCTTCCTGCATCAGCGGAGAAGCGGCTTCGGCTTCTTCCTTGGTCATTCCTTTTGCTTCGAGGGCGGCAGTCTCTTCTTTCAGTTTGTTGCTGAACAAGACATAGAAGTCGCCAATTAAATGATCGCCTTTCTTGCCAGCCTTTTCGGGTGTAATGCCATTGCCCCATTTCTGCCATGCCAACATGGATTTGCAGATATGGATACCACGGTCGTTTACGATATTTGTTTTCACTACCTTATTACCGTTGGCTTCCATGATCTTCGACAAACTGTATCCTAACAGGTTGTTACGAACGTGACCTAAGTGTAAAGGCTTGTTTGTGTTAGGAGAAGAATATTCGATCATGACCAGTGGTGAGTTTTCGGTCGCTTTCGTAAAGCCATATTCCGGCTGGGCATTGATTTCGTTCAACAGATCAATCCAGCAACCACAGGCAACGGTCAGGTTCAAGAATCCTTTAATCACATTGAACTCAGCCACTGCCGGTTCGTTTTTTACCAGGTATTCGCCCAATTCTTGAGCTGTCTGCTCCGGAGATTTCTTGGACATACGCAGGAAAGGAAAGACAACCAAGGTAAGATGCCCTTTGAATTCTTTCTTTGTTTTCTGCAACTGTACTTGTGCCTCGGTTACATCTGCACCATACAATTCTTTGATACCGGCAATGACAGAACCGGTAATTTGCTGTTCAATAACCATATCTATTGTCTTCTATTAGCTAATTTTCGGCAAAGGTACGTCTTTTCGCTGATATTTACTGCTTCTATCCGTACGGAAATGAATCTGTTGACTTACTTTTTTACTAAATGAACAATTTGTCATTTTGTCAAAATACCCCTCTGATCCTTGCGCTATACAGACGTGAGTACAGCGCTGATGGGTTTTATGCGCCGCATTGAGACTTTGGGTTTGACAAAATGGTTGGAAATAACTCTGAACAATTGACATGCAAAAGAGAAAGAAGGCATGAGAGAGATGTTTTTAGTTGTCCTGTTTTTCAGACAGTAAAAATAGAAGCAGATTGATAGTCTGATTTGAGCCTGATTTAAGCCTGAAAAAAGAGCTTTTTGTGGATGAAAAAGGCACTGAATACGAAATTCGGGACATTTGTTTCCGTTTCTGCCTGGCTTTTCCCGAAAATCCAGGCAGGAAATTCTAAAAAAGTAAGGTCTTTTGGGAATTTCTTAGGCATGAATTTCTTCGTTATTAGGCATGAAAAAGCTTGATTTTCGTCCGTTTTATTGAAAAACGAGCCAGAAAACGATGAAAAAATGCCCGAAGTAAGAAAAATGAGTGTTTGAGAAAAGGCGAAAAAAACAGCAAAAAGATGAGGATGTCCTAATTATAGAAGTAAAATGATATTTGAGAAAATAAAAAAGGCGCAACCGCAAAGCTTGCACCTTTGTTTATTATTCCGTGTAAAAATAGAATCAATTCAGTGAATCGTTCAATTCATTACTTGGCTTGAATTTGGCTACATTGTGAGCCGGGATAACGATTGATTCTTTAGTTCTTGGGTTTAAACCTGTGCGCGCAGCTTTTTCATTGACACTAAAAGTACCGAAACCGAGGATAGCTACTTTGTTACCTGCTTTTAATTCAGAAGCAACTGTATCCACAAAAGCATCTAATGCCTTTTTGGCATCAGTTTTGCTCAATCCAGATTTCTCTGCGATTGAATTGATAAATTCTGTTTTGTTCATAATAAAAATAATTATGTAATTAATAGTATGTTTTCGTTTTGAAAATTAGAACGATAAATCGTTCCAAAAGTACTTTTATTTTATTCGATAACAAAGGAATTTACGGTTTTTTTGATATTCTATTATGTTTTAAGGGCGATTTGAAGGAAAAAAATAAAATATACTTACCTTTGTAGAGAATAAATTGTTTAAGTAGAGGCCCGATGAAGCTCTTGGCCGGCAGGTGTCTGTCTGGAAATAAACGGAAGGCTGTCGTCGGGGAGTTTGTAAAAACGATGTTTTATCGCAAGATTAAAAAAGTATGATGAATCAAAATGGCGGAGGATTCTTAGACAGGATCCCGGTAGTGACAAAGAATCTTATTATCATTAATCTTTTATTCTGGGTGGCGAGTCTGAGTTTGCCCAAGATCGGAATCAATCTGATCGACTTATTGGGACTGCATTTCCCGGGAGCTAAAGATTTCTATCCCTTTCAGCTGATATCTTATATGTTCATGCATGATACGCATTCGTTTGCGCATGTATTCTTCAATATGTTTGCGGTGTATATGTTCGGTCGGGTGCTCGAAAATGTTTGGGGACCGAAGCGTTTCCTGATCTTCTACATGGTGACGGGAATAGGTGCCGGACTGGTGCAGGAATTGACTTGGTATTTCGACTTGAGAGACGTGATCAATGCTCCGCAGGAGCTGGTGAATATCGGTGGTGGACAGATATTAAATAAGGAAGAGTTCTATAATCTGTTCGTAACAGTCGGTGCTTCGGGAGCCGTTTTCGGTATTCTGCTGGCTTTCGGTATGCTTTTCCCGAATGTTCCCCTGTATCTGATGTTTGTCCCGATTCCTATAAAGGCAAAATATTTCGTCATCTTTTACGGATTGGCCGAACTGACGATGGGCGTTGCCAATTTCAGTGGCGACAGTGTGGCTCACTTTGCTCATTTAGGTGGTATGCTGTTTGGATATATACTGATTAAATATTGGAAAAAGAAAGATTTGAGCAATGGACAGTTTTTTATCTAATATACGAAATCGGTTCCGGGAAGGAGATATCTTGCTCCGCATCATCTATGTGAATATTGCCCTCTTTTTATTGATACGTCTGGCAGATATCTTCTTGTTGCTGTTCAACCTCGACGGAACTTATTACCTGCGTTACCTGGAATTTCCTTCTTCCTTTCAGGAATTCTTATACCAGCCCTGGACGATACTGACATATATGTTTACCCATTATGAGGTGCTGCATATTCTGTTTAACCTGTTGTGGCTGTACTGGTTCGGGCGTATGTTCCTGAATCATTTTGACCAGCGCAAACTGTTGGGTGTGTATTTGTCGGGAGGAATCTTTGGAGCCATCCTCTTTATGATAGCTTATAACATCTTCCCTTATTATGCCGATGCGGCTTCTAGTAGCTATCTTTTAGGCGCTTCAGCCTCGGTGATGGCCATTGTTTTCGGGGTTTCATTTTATGCCCGCGAAGAAGAAGTCATGCTTTTCCTGATCGGTCGGATTAAAATCTATTATCTGGCGATCCTGACCTTGCTGCTTGATTTGCTGTCGATAACGTCGGGAAACGCCGGAGGTCATTTAGCCCATATCGGAGGTGCCTTGTTCGGGATTCTGTTTGCTTCGCGGATGCGTGTCGGAAAAGACATAACCCGTCCGCTAAACCGGCTGATTGATAAATTGGCCAATCTCTTTTCCCGCAAACCGCGTATGAAGGTCACCTATAAAAGGACCGAAACGGATTATGAATACAATGCGCGTAAACAACGGGAAGCGGCCGACCTGGATGCCATTTTAGATAAGCTGAAGCGATCGGGCTATCAAAGTCTTACTTCCGACGAGAAGAAACAATTGTTTGATGCCAGTAAAAAGTAAAGCGGTATGAAATTCTTTCGGATCATATTCCAGTCATTTTTCCTGACAGTTCACGTGGTGGTTGTCATCCTCTTTCTTTTGGCTGCTTATTCCGATCGGATTTCTCCTGAAACTTTTACGTTGGGTGCATATTTAGGATTGGGCTTCCCTGTATTCTGTATTTTGAATCTGTGTCTGACGGCTTACTGGCTTTTTACGCAGGAGTGGCGTTTTATTGGGATCGGCCTCCTTTCGTTTCTGTTATGCTGGGGGCAGGTGAAACTCTATTTCCCGATACATTCGCGGACAGATGATATTCCGCAGGAAAATACCATCAAGCTGCTTACTTATAATATAATGGCTTTCGGCTATAAACCTCATACCGAAGAAACGCCGAATCCGACGATCGAATACATTGCCCAGTCGGGAGCTGATATCGTCTGCCTGCAGGAATACGCAGAAGATACACAGAGCAAATACCTGACGAAAAAGAAAATCTACCGAGAATTGGATATGTATCCGTATCGTTCAGTCATTTATTTAAACCGGACGGGGCGATTACGTTTTGGCATTGCTTTGTTTTCCAAGTATCCGATTGAAAAGAGCCGGCGTATTAAATATGACAGCAAATACAATGGTTCGGCAGTCTATACCATCCGAATCGGGGACAAGAAGCTTACACTGGTAAATAACCATTTGGAATCCTTTAAGCTGACGTCGGAAGACCGGTCGAAGTATGCGTCTTTTATCAAGGAAATGGATTCGGAGAGTTTTGGTAATTTGAAAGGAACGATACAGCAGAAGTTGGGTGCAGCCTTCAAGATTCGGGCGGCACAGGCTCGAACGGTGGCAAAAGCCGTAGCAGATTCATCCAATGAATATACGATTGTTTGCGGGGATTTTAATGATACGCCGATCTCGTATGCCCATCATACTATTGGAAACGGTCTGACAGATGCTTTTTCGGCTTCAGGAAGTGGCATGGGCGTTTCGTATAATGAGAATTTCTTCTGGTTCCGGATTGATCATATTCTCTGTTCACCCAATATCAAGCCCTATAATTGTACGGTTGATGATGTTCATTATTCAGACCATTATCCCATGTGGTGTTATCTGCAGCTGGAATAATGGCCTGAAGGAAGTTATTCCATGTCTTCGTCCAACGAATTGAATACATCGCCGAAGAGATTCTCGGCAAAGAAATAGGTGGCATCACAAAACAGTTTCGGATTCTTGATATAAGAAACCTTGTTGCCTTTGCCACCGTTGGCGATGACGTCTTCTGCCGGTATGTCTTTGTGCTTCTTTTCGTTCTTCGGATCATATTCATATTTGATATCCGTCATACTGGCTGTATACTTTCCGTCAAAGCATTCGATAAACATCCGGTAGGTAACCAATGTCTTGTCTGTATCATTCAGCAAGAGTTCCACTGTCGAACTGACCAGGATCGTATGTTTTTTCTTGTTCGTTACCACGTTCGAAAGGAATACGTCTTTCCCGTAATTATTTTTGGCCCATTTGCTGATGCCTTTGAAGATGGTATTCTGGCTCATGCCGTCCATATCTACCTGATCTTCATAATATATTTTCCCGTTTTTCATCGGAGAACAGGCTTCGACAGAGCCTTTATGTCCCTGTGCTGAAACAAGCACAGGGAAGAGAAGCAGTAGCGCTATGAAAATTTTCTTCATACAGATTATCTGTTATTTATTTCACCCAAACATTTATGATCTCTCCAATAACCGTCTGATTATTTCCGTCAGGCGTCAAACCCTGCATCTTACATTCCAAAATCATCCATACAGCATCCTGTGCAAATGGTTTCTTGGAGAACTGGATCGTATAGATTTCACCCTCTTTCACTCCTTTGCAGAAAGCTGAATTGGCATCAGCAGAGAATGACGCAATTTCCTTACCGAAGAGCGTGCTGATTCCTTTCCATTCTGCCTGACTTTCGTTGAGGTTATTGTCGGCCATCTTGATACGCATATCACTTTCCGGCAGGAGCTGTTTCAATGTGTTCGGTATATTGCTGGCAGCCATTTGGGTAAATCCAGCTGGTGTACCTAAAGGAGCTACCGGTTGAACAGCCGGTTTGTCTTCTTTAGCAGGGGCTGTTTCTGCCTTGGCGGCAGGCGTTGGATTTACAGCCTGAGCCTGTAAGGCCTGTTGCCCGAAAGCATTTTGTGCATTGGCAAATAATTCATCGGCAAAATCGATGGTCTTTCGGCGGAATTTTCCACTGATGCGGTTCAGCTTGCCTTTGTATATCGCATTTTCGTCGGTAATCCATTCTTCTGCAACGTATTTCTCAGGTTCACGCTGGTAGGCAACATTGTATTCATACCGGATGTTGGTTAGCTTGATGGTACAAAGCTGATCTTTACAATACACCAGTACCTGATAACTCATCTTTGACCGGTCTAACGAAAGAACCGTACTAGAAAAGACAATATATTCTTTTCCGGCTGCCGCAAGTTCGCCTTTATCCCGGTTCTGATATACAACCCGACATTCGTCGTTGTTAAATCGCTGTTGAGCCCAGTTCAAAGCTGTTTCAAACACTTCATTTTGGGAAAGAGAAGGAACTTTTATATCCTGCGAGAAGACAACTCTTCCATTTTCTACCGGAACAGCACCTTCCAAGTATTTTGAATCCTCTTGAGCCGTCAGGAGAAAGGGTAAAAATGCAAATAATAAAAATAAATGTTTCATAAGAATAAAGCTATTTTCCCCCAAAGATAGATATTTGCCTCATTTATTAGCTATCAAAAAAGTAAATAATTATTATAATTCCTCTTAATCAGGAAAAAAAACTCTATATTTGCACCCTGTGAAAAATTGGATATAATAATGTAATAACAAAAATAATAAGTACAAAATGCAAAACAAAGGATTTGTAAAGGTCTTTGCTGTGCTGCTGACGCTTGTTTGTTTGTTCTATTTGTCCTTCTCGTTTGTGACAAATAGATATAATAAAAAGGCGGCTGAGTATGCAGGAGGTGACCCTGTAAAAGAAAGTCTTTATTTAGACTCATTATCTACTGAGAAGGTATGGTTAGGCTATACGCTTAAGGAATGCCGAGAGATGGAAATTAGCTTAGGTCTTGACTTGAAGGGCGGTATGAACGTCATTCTGGAGTTAAGTGTGCCTGATGTGATTCGTTCTTTGTCAAACAACAATCCGGATGAAAACTTCAACAAAGCATTGGATCTGGCTTATGCCAAGCAAGCTTCCAGCCAGAAAGATTTCATCAGTCTGTTTGCTGATGAATACAAGGCATTAGACAGCAATGCTCGTTTGGCTACCATCTTCAGTACGTTCGAGTTGAAAGATAAAATTACGCCGCAGAGTTCGGATGATCAGGTAATTGCCGTTTTACGTGATGAGTTGCAGAGTGCCATCGATAACTCATTTAATGTATTGCGTACTCGTATAGACCGTTTCGGTGTTGTATCTCCGAACATCCAGCGTCTGGAAACAGCTGGCCGTATCTTGGTTGAGCTTCCGGGTGTAAAGGAACCTGAACGTGTACGTAAATTGTTACAGGGTAGTGCAAATCTGGAGTTTTGGGAAACTTATAAATTGCCTGAAATCTATCAGCAGTTGGTTGCCGCTGATAATGTATTGGCTTCTGTTCTGGCTGCCAGCGATGCAGCTGATTCAACTGCCGTTGCTTCTGCCGAAGAAGCTCCTGCTGTAAAGGCTGATTCTGTTACAAGCGAAACCGATTCTCTGTTGGCCAAGATTCAGGATTCTCCTGAAGTAGAAAAAGATCAGTCTGCTGAAGAATTTGCGAAACAGCATCCGTTGTTTGCCTTACTTCAGCTGAATCAGTATAATGGTCAGCTGGCTCCGAGTGCAGTAGTTGGTTATGCACAGGCAAAAGATATGGCGAAGATCAATGAGTATCTGAGCATGAAGCAGGTGAAAGATGCGCTGCCCCGCAACTTAGCACTGAAATGGGGTGTTAAGGCTATGGATGAAAAAGGCATGTTCTTTGAATTATATGCCTTGAAGGTAACGAACCGTGACGGAACTCCTGCATTAGGAGGTGATGTAATTACTGATGCAAGTTCCGACTTCGTACAGCAGCCGGGTGTCTCAGGTCAGCAGGTAAGCATGACGATGAACGCTGAAGGTGCAAAAGCCTGGGCTCGTCTGACAAAAGATAATGTAGGCCGTTCTATTGCTATTGTACTGGATGATATGGTTTATTCAGCTCCGAATGTACAAGGCGAAATTACCGGTGGTCATTCTCAGATTACAGGTAACTTTACTCCGGAAGAAGCCAAAGACTTGGCAAACGTGTTGAAGTCTGGTAAGATGGCGGCTTCTGTACATATTGTTCAGGAAGACGTGGTTGGTCCGTCACTGGGTCAGGAAGCTATCAATGCCGGTGTGATTTCATTCGTATTGGCTTTGGTATTGTTGATGCTTTACATGTGTGCTTTCTACGGTGTCATCCCAGGTTTAATTGCCGATGGCGCATTGGTAGTTAACATCTTCTTTACGATGGGTATTTTGGCATCCTTCCAGGCTGTATTGACATTGCCGGGTATTGCTGGTATGGTGTTGACTTTAGGTATGGCTGTCGATGCGAACGTGTTGATTTATGAACGTACGAAAGAAGAGCTTCGTGCAGGAAAAACATTGGCCAAGGCAATCTCTGATGGTTACAGCAATGCCTTCTCTGCTATCTTCGACTCTAACTTGACTTCTATCATTACGGGTATCGTTTTGTTCTACTTCGGTACAGGTCCTATCCGTGGATTCGCTACGACAATGATTATAGGTTTGTGTGCTTCTTTCTTGACAGCCGTGTTCTTGACACGTATTGTTTATGAAGCATTGTTGGCAAAAGATAAACTGAACAACGTAACTTTCGTTACCAACATGACGAAAGATTTGTTGAAGAATCCGAAAGTAAACTTCTTGGGAGCTCGCAAGGTTGGATATTTGATCCCGTTGGCTATTGTTATATTGGGTGTCATTTCAATGATGACAGTAGGTTTGAACAAGGGTATCGACTTTACGGGTGGTCGTAACTATATTGTTCGTTTTGATCAGAATGTGAAGACCGATGACATCCGCTCTATGTTGGATGCTCAGTTGGATGGTGCAGTAAGTGTAATTACTATTGGTACACCAGATCAGGTACGTATCTCAACTAACTACAAGATCGATGTCCAGGATCCGAATATTGACCGTGAGATTGAATCGAAATTATATGAAGGCCTGAAGCCGTTATTGAAAGACGGTACAACAGTAGATCAGTTCGTTTCTGATTATATCCAGAGTTCACAGAAGGTAGGTCCGTCCATGGCTGATGATATTAAGAACAGTGCGATCTTGGCAGTTATCTTCTCTATGATCTGTATGGCTGCCTATATCCTGTTGCGTTTCCGTGATGTATCATTCTCTGTTGGAGCCTTCGCTTCTGTTGCTACAACAACCTTGTGTATTATTTCATTCTACACCTTGTTGTGGAAGCTGTTGCCGTTCTCAATGGAAGTTGACCAGACGTTTATTGCGGCTATCCTGACGATCATCGGTTATTCTATCAATGATACCGTGGTTGTATTCGACCGTATCCGTGAGACGATCAGTATCTATCCGAAGCGTGACCGTTACCAGGTAATCAACGATGCCTTGAACTCAACATTGTGTCGTACGTTCAATACATCATTGACGACATTGGTTGTTGTAATCTGTATCTTCATTCTGGGTGGTAGTACAATCCGAAGCTTTACCTTCGCTATCTTGTTAGGTATCGTGATCGGTACATATTCTACCTTGTTCGTAGCGACTCCGATTGCTTATGAATTACAGAAACGTAAGATTAAGAAACACGGTTTGGCTGAGAATACAGAAGCTTAATTCGACATACAGTTGAATTTATAATATAAGCCATCCTGGTTTTTCCGGGATGGCTTTTTTATTTTCGCAAACAGTTCTTATCTTTGTCGATAAACCAAAAAATAACCTATGATACTGGATCTGGATAAACGTGCGATAACTTATTTACCTGGTGTCGGCCCTAAGAAAGCAGAGATACTTCAGAAAGAAGCCAACATTGTCTCATACGATGATTTGCTGCATTATTTCCCTTATAAATATGTTGACCGAAGTCGGTTTTACCGGGTAGATGAGATTACTCCCAATATGCCTTATATCCAGCTGAAAGGGAAGATTACGCGTTATGAACAGTTAGGAGAAGGGAAAACAAGACGTCTCGTTGGGAAATTTACGGACGGATCGGGTGTATTAGATCTGGTTTGGTTTAAAGGGATCAATTACGTACTTGAAAAGGTCAAAGTCGATACGGAATACATAATCTTTGGAAAACCGTCTGAGTTTGGTCATTCATTTAATCTGGTGCATCCGGATGTGGACCCGGTAGAACAAGCCGGACAGGTTGCTTCGGGACTTACTCCGTTTTATAATACGACGGAAAAGATGAAGAAATCGTTCCTTAACTCGCGTGCGATTCAAAATTTGCAGTACACTTTGTTGTCGGGATTGAACTGGCAATTGGCAGAAACTTTACCTCAGAAATTATTAAAGAAGACCGGGCTGGTTTCTTTATCGGATGCGATGAGGAATATTCATTTCCCGGCTACCGTTTCTTTATTGAGAGCGGCTCAGCTACGCTTGAAGTTTGAAGAGCTGTTTTATATCCAGCTTCACATGCTTAAAACATCTCAAATGCGAAAGAAAGCACTTCAGGGTATTCTCTTTTCGTCTGTAGGTGATTATTTCAATACATTTTATAAGGAATATCTTCCTTTTGAATTGACGAACGCCCAAAAGCGGGTAGTGCGGGAAATTCGGGCCGATATGGGAAGTGGCCGGCAGATGAATCGTTTGCTGCAGGGAGATGTGGGTAGTGGAAAAACGCTGGTGGGCTTGTTGTCGATGCTGCTGGCTCTCGACAATCACTGTCAGGCATGTATGATGGCTCCTACAGAAATATTGGCAACCCAGCATTATGCGACGATCAAAGCCTTCTTGAAAGATATGGATGTAAAAGTTGCTCTATTGACTGGTTCGACAAAGAAGAAAGAGCGTGAACGGATTTTACCCGCCATTGCCAGTGGTGAAATCCAGATTGTCATCGGAACGCATGCCTTGATAGAAGACACAGTTGTATTCTCATCGCTGGGACTGGCAATTATTGACGAACAACATCGCTTTGGTGTAGAGCAGCGTTCACGGCTTTGGATGAAGAATACGAAAGCTGTTCCTCATGTGTTGGTTATGACGGCAACGCCAATTCCCCGAACTTTAGCCATGACTTTGTATGGTGATTTGGATGTCTCTGTTATCGACGAACTGCCTCCGGGGCGAAAACCCATACGGACCTTACACCGTTATGATAACAAGAAGGCGGAGCTCTTTGAGTTTTTGCGTAGGGAAATTCAGAAAGGTCGCCAGGTTTATGTGGTTTATCCCTTGATTGAGGGGAATGAAAAGCTGGATTATAAAAGCCTGGAAGAAGGTTTTGAAGTCTTTAAGGAGATTTTTCAAGAATATACGGTGTGTATGGTGCACGGCAAGATGAAGGCAGCCGATAAAGAAGAAGAGATGCAGAAGTTCATTTCGGGTGAAGCTCAGATTTTGTTGGCTACTACTGTGATTGAAGTGGGTGTGAATGTGCCGAATGCTTCTGTAATGGTAATCGAAAGTGCTGAACGCTTTGGGCTGTCGCAGTTACATCAGTTGCGTGGACGTGTAGGCCGAGGCGCTGAACAGTCATATTGTATATTGGTTTCTTCTTATAAATTAAGCAATGAAACCCGTAAGCGGCTTGAAATTATGGTCAACAGCAATAATGGTTTTGAAATTGCTGAGGCAGATTTGCGTTTACGTGGGCAGGGTGATCTGGAAGGAACGAGGCAAAGTGGCGAAGGATTGGAATTGAGAATCGCCAATCTGGCTTCGGATGGACAAATCCTTCAATATGCTCGTGATTGTGCTATGGAGATTTTGAACGAAGATCCGGATTTATTGAGCGAACCCTATCAGATATTGAACGAAAGACTAAGAATTCTCTTCTCCCGCAGTATTAGTTGGCGTCTGATTAGCTGATGTGTTGTAGAACATATTAGGCGTAAGTGTTTGTTTTCCTTTTAATTATAAGGTTGATTTATGAATCTAATGGAAGTTTGAAGAAATTTTTCCTTAATTTCTTTTGAGGTATAATTCAAAATCGCGAACTTTGACTTGTTGAATGCTGATTGACAGTGTTTAACACTTCAAAAATGGTCTATAAGTTTTGAATTCTTCTAAGAAAATGACAGTAAAATCAATATTATCCGTTTGTTTGGGCTTTATGATGCTTCCAGTGATGAAAGCCGAAGAGCCGGAGAAAAAGGCAGCAAAAGACATTGTCGTTGGTCAGGCGAATATGGTGATGGAACAACACGTTTCTGAATTGATGGCAGAGCGTGTAGGCTTTAAGAAAGACATCGCGATGGAAAAGTTGGCCGAAGCATCTTTCAATGCTGAAGTAGCCCGAGAATCTTTAATGTTCCCTGCAGAAGACCTTTATGGATCAAACTGGAATACTAAATGGGTTGATCCGTTCCGGGGCGAAGCTGAAAAGCCGAATTTCCCGGATTCTTGCGCTATTAATTGTAGCTCGTTTGTTTATCCGATTGATACAATTGCTCGTGTTACCTCGAAATATGGTCCTCGCCGTCGTCGGATGCACCGTGGAATTGATTTGAAAGTACAAAAAGGAGATACAATTCGAGCTGCTTTCGACGGAAAAGTCAGAATTCGTAATTATGAACGCCGTGGTTATGGCTACTATCTTGTTATTAGACACCCAAACGGACTTGAGACTATTTATGGCCATTTATCTAAACAATTAGTACATGTCAACGATATTGTACATGCTGGAGATCCAATTGGATTAGGCGGAAACACCGGGCGTTCTACCGGTTCTCACCTACATTTTGAAACACGCTTCCTGGGTCAGGCTATTAATCCTGCTGAAATTGTAGATTTTGAAAACGGAGTTCCCGTTCATGATACATTTGTTTTCCGGAATGTAAAAATCAACGGGCGGAAGAGCAATATTTATACTTCTTCAGGTGATCAGTTGGTTTATCACCGGGTAAAATCGGGTGATACGTTAGGTAAGATTGCCCGCATTTATGGAACGTCAGTCAGCGAATTATGCCGTTTGAATGGAATTAAACCGACGACAGTTCTTCGTGTCGGACAATCAATTCGTTGCAATGCCGGAGCCAGTTATGTAGTTAAGAAAAAGAAAACTGCGAAGCCGTCAGTTACGGTGGAAGCTCAGAATGAACCTTTGGCTGCGGTAGCTGCCGAGCAGAATGATGCTGCAGGAAATCAGCCAATATATCATAAGATACAATCAGGTGATACGTTAGGAGCAATTGCTCAAAAATACGGAACAACTGTATCCAAACTGTGTGAGCTGAATGGTATTACTCGTACTACTATCCTTCGTTTAGGACGTACGTTACGGTGTTCTTAAATAGATTCTAATTATTAGATCACATAAATTTTTTTTCTGTGTTTGAGCTGCTTGTGATGTGAATTACGGGCAGCTTTTTATTTTCAATATTCCATTTAAAAAGCTATCTTTGCATTGCTAATTCCAGAGAATATGCCAGATACGAAAGAACAATTTGAGAAAGTTATCTCTATTTGCAGGGAGCTATATGCTAAGAAGCTAAAAGATTATGGCCCTTCGTGGCGGATCATGCGCCCGATGTCAGTTACAGATCAGATATTTATCAAGGCCAATCGCATTCGCAGTTTGGAAACTAAAGGGACGCGGATGATTGATGAAGGTATCCGTCCGGAGTTTATTGCCATTGTCAATTATGGTATTATCGGGCTTATCCAGTTGGCGTTGGGTTATGCTGATACTACTGATATTACCAATGAAGAAGCCTTGTCCTTGTATGATAAATATATGACTCAGACGAAAGAACTGATGTATGCCAAGAACCATGATTATGATGAGGCGTGGCGCAGTATGCGAATTAGTTCTTACACAGATCTGATTCTGATGAAGATTTATCGGACTAAGCAGATTGAAAGCCATCACGGAGAAACATTGGTTTCCGAAGGAATAGATGCGAACTATATGGATATGGTTAATTATGCCTTGTTTGGCTTAATTAAACTCGAATATGGGGAATAATAAGTAGACAAAAGTCGTCGCATATGAGGCAGAAAGATATATGGATAAAGATGCTGGCAGAAACTTGCCGGTTATTGTTGGGCCTCGTGTTTATCTTTTCAGGATTGACGAAGGCTGTAGATCCTATGGGTTTTGCCATTAAGGTGGGAGAATATTTGTCCTCGTTCGGTTGGGATTCTCTGCAATCGTTTGCTGTGCCTTTTGCCATAAATCTGGCTGCTGTAGAATTTACATTGGGCATCTGTATGTTTTTAGGGGTTTATCGTCGGTATGCGTCTTTCTTAACGTTACTGATGATGCTTTTCATGACGCCACTAACACTATATCTGGCGTTGTATAATCCTGTTGCAGATTGCGGTTGTTTTGGTGAAGCTCTGATTCTAACGAATTGGGAGACTTTCTATAAAAATATTGTTTTGTTGGCAGCTGCGGTAATAGCCTTTGTCTACAATCAACGGACACTGGCCGGTTATACTTTTAAGGTTTATTGGTTTGTTGCTACTTTTGCCTATGTTTATTGCGTCGGATTTTCTCTTCGGAATTATTGGCATTTACCGATTATAGATTTTCGCCCGTATAAAGTAGGTGTCAATATTCCGGTAGCGATGTCAATTCCTGAAGGCGCTCCGCAAGATGAGTATGAATATAGTTTTATTTATGAAAAAGACGGCGTTCAAAAAAGATTTACGTTAGACAATGTGCCTGCTGATGATTCAACGTGGACTTTCGTGGATACGGAGTCAAAATTGATCAAGGCTGGTTATGTTCCGCCGATCAGTGATTTTATCGTGACAACATTTGATGGAGAAGACCGTACAGAACAGCTGTTGGCTGATACAACGGGCGTATTCCTTTTGGTATCTCCCAGGTTGGAACAAGCCAATGAAGAGCGCATCGATGAAATCAATAATCTGTATGATTATGCTACTGAAAAAGGAATGCAGTTTTATTGTCTGACAGGTTCTGATGAGGCCGCCGTAACAAAATGGATTGATTATACAGGTGCTGAGTATCCATTTCTGTTTGTAGATGATGTTACGTTGAAGACGATGATTCGCTCTAATCCGGGTCTGATCGTTTTAAAAGAAGGCACTATCATGGGGAAATGGCATTATAATGACTTCCCTAAGGAAGAAGACTTGGATAAGTTTGTTGAATCAGTCTTGTTAAAACCGATGAAAGACGAGAAAGAGGCTCGGTTAGTAACCAACCTATTGACTTTTGCCGTACCTTTGTTGCTGGTTTGGCTGTATGACTACCGGCGTAACCGGAAGAAACAGAAACAACCAGTTAGTGAAAACTTATAAGAAGAATTTTTGTATCACAATTTAAAATAGAGAAAATATGAGAAAGAACATTGTTGCAGGAAACTGGAAAATGAACACCACTCTTGCTGAAGGCCTGGAATTGGCTAAAGGTTTGAACGAAGCATTGAAGAATAAAACAACAAATTGCGATGTAATTATCGGTACTCCGTTTACTCATTTGGCAAGTGTTGTTGCTGCTATTGATACGAATAAGATCGGTGTTGCAGCAGAAAACTGTGCAGATAAGGAAAAAGGTGCTTTCACAGGAGAAGTTTCTGCTGCTATGGTAGCTTCAACTGGCGCTAAGTATGTCATCTTGGGGCACTCTGAACGTCGTGCTTACTATCATGAAACTCCGGAAATCTTGAAGACAAAAGTAGAATTGGCTTTAGCTAATGGTCTGACTCCGATCTTCTGTATTGGTGAAGTTTTGGCTGAAAGAGAAGCTGGTAAGCATTTCGAAGTAGTAGATGCTCAGATTGAAGGTTCTTTGTTTAATCTGTCAGCTGAAGATTTCAGCAAGATTATCTTAGCTTACGAACCGGTTTGGGCTATCGGTACAGGTAAAACAGCTACAGCTGATCAGGCTGAAGAAATTCATGCACATATTCGTGCTACTTTGGCTGCTAAATATGGTAATGAAATTGCAGATAATTGCACAATTCTGTATGGTGGTAGCTGTAATGGCGGTAATGCAAAAGAACTGTTTGCTAAACCGGATGTTGATGGTGGTCTGATTGGTGGTGCATCTCTGTCTGTAGAGAAATTCATGCCGATCATTGAAGCTTTTGATAAATAATTGAATCATCGTTTACCAGAAGTAAATAAGTCAAGGTAGCTATGATGAATAATCAAGATAGCTACTTTGACTATTATAATTAAGTTCGCTATACGTGAATAATTTCATTTATTACCTTATGAGACAAATCCTGATTCTATTTTGTTTATGTAGCTTGCTTTCTGTGTCTTGTTGGGGACAGACGGCCGATACTGGAGTTCATGTTGTAACTATCTTCGATGAGATGGCGAAGCAAGAGCCGGGCAAAGGAGTAGTAACCGTACATCAGTCGGATGCTATCCGGGCATTGGTCGGAGCTCATATGTATGGAACAAACGTAGAGCAGGAAGGCGAAACAGCCTACTTGAAAATTCAAGGTTATAGAGCTCAGGTATTTTCAGGTAATAACCAGCGTAAGTCGAAAGATGAGGCTTTCCGGAAGGAAAAGGAGATTAAGGAACTTTTCCCGGATGTGCCAACCTATGTGACCTACAATGCTCCATTCTGGAAATTGCGTGTAGGCGATTTTAGGTCTCATGAAGAAGCCTATCAGATGATGCGTAGGCTGATGGCCGCTTTTCCGGATTATGCGAAAGAAATGTATATTGTAAAAGAAGAAGTTAAAATTCCTTTGAATTGAAGATGGAGAAATTAAGCGAAGAGCAGATGTTGCAGAATCGGGATGCTTTGGCAACCCATTATCAGGAAATACTCGGTTTGTTAGGTGAAGATGTGAACCGGGAAGGTCTTATCAAAACACCGATGCGCGTAGCAAAGGCTATGCAATACTTGACAAAAGGGTATCATGAAGATCCGGCGGCAGTACTTCGTTCGGCCATGTTTGAGGAAGAAGATTACAAGCAGATGGTAATTGTAAAGGATATTGATTTCTTTTCGTTGTGCGAACATCATATGCTTCCGTTTTTTGGTAAAGCACATGTTGCTTATATCCCTAAGAAATATATCACGGGATTGAGTAAAATTCCACGGGTAGTTGATATTTTTGCCCGCCGTTTGCAAATACAGGAACGTTTGACAATGCAGATTAAAGATTGCATTCAGCAAACATTAGATCCATTGGGTGTAATGGTTGTCATTGAAGCGCAACACATGTGTATGCAAATGCGTGGTGTGGAAAAACAGAACTCGCTGACTACTACTTCTGATTTCACAGGATTCTTCCAGCAGGCAAAAACGCGTGAAGAATTCATGAATCTGATAAAGAATAATCGGTAATACGTTTTCTGGAAAGAATTATTGGTATCCGTGTCATCACTGTAGATGATACGGTTTTTTTGTATATAGGGAAATACCAGAATTACTCCAGATGAACTTTTGAGGGTAAGCGTATCAAGCGATCTCTTTCTTGAAGAAGAGATTTATTACCAGCGAACATCCGATAAGCAGCACACCAGCCCCGACAACTCCATTCCAACCATATAACGACCAAAAGCTTCCGGCAAGGAATGTTCCTAACGAACCACCGGCGAAATAGGTAGTCATAAAGATTGTATTGATGCGGTTCGATGCTTTCGGATTCAACGAGAAAATTGTTGTCTGGTTACTGAGCTGGATACATTGCATCCCGATATCAAACAACAGAATTCCGCTGATGATGCCGGCATACGTGTTCCCTAAGAAACACAGGCTCGTCCAGGCAAGAAGAATAAGACCACAGCCGAGGTAGTTAAACCGCTTGACGCCGACTTTCCTGACATAACGTCCGACGAACGAAGCTGTCATGGCTCCGGCTACTCCGCATAATCCTAACAATCCGGTAACGTGACTGCCTGCATAAAAAGGTGCCTGCTCCATTCGGAAGGCTAAGCAGCTCCAAAGAGCCAGGAAAGAACCGAACGCCAGTCCGGCACGCAGGGCTGATACACGAAGAACGGGATAATCTTTAATCAGTTGGAGAAGAGATTTCATCAAGTCTTTGTACTTTCCCTGGAAATTACTCTGTATATCCGGCATGATACGGAGCAGAAACAGACAGGAAATGATCATCAGCACGGCGGCTGCAAAGAACATGAAACGCCATCCCATGATTTCTCCCACAATACCGCTTACCACACGTGATCCTAAAATACCCGTCAATAAGCCAGATACAATGATACCTACATTCTTCCCTTTCGTATCGGGTGTCGAGAATTGGGCAGCAATCGGGATGAATATCTGCGGCATAATGGAACAAAGCCCGGTAAAGAACGAAGCCAGCAAGATCAATTCCAGATTGGGAGAAAGAGCAATGCTCAGCAGGGAAATAATCAGGATGCTAAAATTGACGATAATGATTTTCCTGCGTGGATAAAGGTCTCCTAAAGGAATAATAAACAACAGGCCCATCGCGTATCCAATTTGCGTCACCATGGCTATCAAGTTGGTCCTGAACTCTGATACCTGTAAATCTTGACTGATGTTATATAGCAACGGCTGGTTATAGTAAAGGTTGGCCACAGTAATACCAGCGATGATTGCCAATGCCCAGAGTAGGGAAGTGGGCAATCCCTTATTTTCAATTAATGTCTGTTTCATGCTGCAAAGATACAAAGCCGGCTTGAATACAACCGGTTATTTTAGGATAAAAAAGGAATATGAATCGGAAATGAAACTCGTGAGAATTGTTTTCGATTCTCGTTTATTTTGATTGTAGATGTAGAAGGTTCACTTGGAAGTTAAAGAGAATTTTGGAAAGTTTAATCAGATGCATACTTGTGGGCGACTAAATAAACCGTAATTTTACGGTGTCTTATCAAAACACAAATCACAGCATGGAACCCTTTATTCATTTACATGTTCATACCCAATATTCGTTGCTCGACGGACAAGCCTCGATTGATGCGCTGATTAATAAGGCGTATGATGATGGCATGCGCGCAATAGCCGTTACCGATCATGGTAATATGTTCGGCATAAAAGAATTCTTCAACAAGGTAAATAAGAAGAATGGTAAGGTACAAGGTACAATCAAAGACTTACAAAAGGAACTGAAGACGCTGAGCGCCAAAGAGGAACGGACCGATGAGGAAAACGCCCGGTTGGCAGAAATCCCGGGCTTGTTGGAAAAGGCAAAGGGTGATCTGTTCAAGCCGATTATCGGATGTGAATGTTATTGCGCCCGGAATCATCGCCTCCAGAAGACGGAAAAGGAAGACCGAAGCGGATGGCACTTGATTGTTCTTGCCAAGAATATGACGGGATATAAGAATCTGATCAAGATTGTTTCCCAATCATGGACGGAGGGTTTCTACGGACGTCCGCGTATTGACAAGGAATTGTTGGAACAGCATCGAGAAGGGTTGATTGTCTGTTCTGCTTGTCTGGGTGGAGAGATTCCGCAGAAGATCATGCACGGAAATATCCATGCTGCCGAAGAAGCCGTGCTGTGGTTCAAGCAGATGTTTGGAGACGATTATTATCTGGAGATGCAACGTCATGAGACGCATCGGGCAGATGCCGACCAGACGGTATATAAACATCAGGTGGAAGTCAATAAAGTCTTGGTTGAACTTGCCCATAAACATGGAATAAAGGTCATAGCTACGAATGATGTGCATTTTGTGAACGAAGAAGATGCTGATGCGCACGATCGTCTGATCTGCTTGAGTACGGGAAAGGACCTGGATGATCCGAACCGTATGCGTTATACAAAGCAGGAATGGATGAAGACAACTGCCGAGATGAATCAGATCTTCAGCGATATTCCGGATGCTTTACGTAATACGCTGGAAATAGCGGATAAGGTTGAATTCTATAGTATTGACAGCGGACCGATTATGCCGACCTTCAACATTCCTGAAGAATTCGGTACGGAGGAAGAGTATCGTAAGAAACTGACAGAGAAAGATCTGTTCGACGAGTTCACAAGGGATGAAAACGGAAATGTTGTCTTGAGCCAGGAAGATGCGGAAGCAAAGATCAAGAAATTGGGCGGATACGACAAGTTATACCGTATCAAACTGGAAGCAGATTATCTGGCCAAGCTGACGTATGAAGGAGCAAAGCCTCGCTATGGTGATCCATTGTCGGATGAAGTCAAGGAACGTTTGAACTTCGAGTTGCATATCATGAAGACGATGGGTTTCCCGGGTTACTTCTTGATTGTACAGGATTTTATCCGGGCTGCCCGGGAAGAATTGGGCGTTTCGGTAGGACCGGGCCGTGGTTCTGCTGCGGGTTCTGCTGTAGCTTATTGTTTGGGAATTACCAAGATCGACCCGATTAAATACGATTTGCTGTTCGAGCGTTTCCTGAATCCGGACCGTATTTCTTTGCCTGATATTGATACCGACTTCGATGATGACGGACGTGGTGAAGTACTTCGCTGGGTAACGGAGAAATATGGTGCGGAACGTGTGGCTCATATTATTACGTATGGTACGATGGCTACGAAGTCGGCTATCAAGGATGTGGCGAGAGTTGAGAAAGTTCCGTTGGCCGAATCCAACCGGTTGGCTAAACTGGTGCCCGATAAAATCCCGGATATGAAGAAATTCAAGCTCAAGGATGCCATTGAATATGTACCGGAGTTGAAAGAAGCTGCCAATGGTCCGGATCCGCTGGTTCGGGATACCTTGAAATATGCCCAGATGCTGGAGGGAAATGTTCGTAATACCGGCGTTCATGCTTGTGGTGTGATCATCGGCCGGTATGATATATCGGATGTTGTACCGGTCAGTACGGCGAAAGACAAAGATACGGGCGAAGAAATGCTGGTCACACAGTATGAAGGCTCGGTGATTGAGGAAACGGGTCTGATCAAGATGGACTTCTTGGGATTAAAGACACTTTCCATCATCAAAGATGCTATCGAGAATGTCCGGTTAACGACGGGGCATGACTTGGATATCGACCACATCAGTCTGGAAGATCCGGCTACTTATAAACTGTATTGCGAAGGACGAACGACCGGAACATTCCAGTTTGAATCGGCTGGTATGCAGAAATACCTGAAGGAACTGCAACCCTCTAAGTTTGAAGACTTGATTGCCATGAATGCCTTGTATCGTCCGGGACCTATGGATTATATCCCTTCTTTTATTGCCCGTAAGCAGGGAAAGGAAGAAATCAAGTACGATATTCCGGTCATGGAGCGTTATTTGAAGGATACTTATGGTATTACGGTCTATCAGGAGCAGGTCATGTTGCTCTCCCGCCTGCTTGCTAACTTTACCCGTGGTGAAAGTGATGCCCTCCGAAAGGCAATGGGAAAGAAACTAATCGAGAAGATGAATGCCTTGAAGACCAAATTCTTGTCGGGTGGAAAAGCTAATGGATATGAAGAGGCGACATTGAACAAGATTTGGGCCGATTGGGAAAAGTTTGCTTCCTATGCTTTCAATAAGAGTCACGCTACGTGTTATTCGTGGGTGGCTTATCAGACAGCTTATCTGAAAGCCAACTATCCGTCGGAATATATGGCTGCCGTATTGAGCCGAAGCTTATCGAACATTGCCGATATTACCAAGTTCATGGACGAATGTAAGGCGATGGGAATACAGGTATTAGGCCCGGATGTCAATGAATCTATTCTGAAGTTTAGCGTAGATAAGCAAAAGAACATCCGTTTTGGTATGGGCGCAATCAAGGGCGTTGGTGAATCGGCTGTTCAGAATATTATAGAAGAACGGAAGAAAAATGGTCCGTATAAAGACTTGTTCGATTTCGTAGAACGTGTTAATCTCTCGTCCTGCAACAAGAAGAATATCGAATCGTTAGCTTTGGCCGGCGCTTTCGATAATTTCCATGTACAGCGGGAATCGTTCTTTGTAGATAATGGGAAAGGAGAGACGTTCCTCGATATCCTGGTCCGCTATGGTAATAAATACCAGACGGACAAGGCAACAGCGGCTAATTCACTGTTTGGAGATGATAACTTTGTCGCCATCGCCAAACCCGAAATCCCGAAGGCCGAGCGATGGAGTGATCTGGAACGCCTGAACAAGGAAAAAGAGCTTGTCGGCATTTATCTGTCGGCTCATCCGCTGGATGAATATCGCATCATCTTGCAATATGTCTGCAATACCGGCATGGCCGAACTGAACGACAAGGAAAGTCTGATAGGTCGAGAAATATTGGCCGGCGGTATTGTTACGGGTTTCCGTGAAGGAACTACCAAGACCGGTAATCCATTCGGCATCCTAAAGGTGGAAGATTTTACCGGAAGTGGGGAAATTGCCTTGTTTGGTCAGGATTATATCGAATACAGTAAGTATGGAAAGCCGGGCATGTATTTGTTGATCAGTGGAAAGATGGAAGCCCGCAAGTATAACGACAAGATCTTTGATTTCCGGATCTCGTCGATTAAGTTATTGCCGAACGAGAAAGATAAACTGATTGAGAATATTCGTATTACGGTTCCTATCCATGATTTGGATGAACCGATGATTAATGAATTGTCAACCCTGATCAAGAACAATCCGGGAAATAGTTTGTTATATTTTCGGGTGGTAGACGGAAGCAATAATATTGCGCTGAATCTGTTCTCTCAGAAGGTGAAGTTGAAGATTACCAAAGAGCTGATTGATTACCTGACCGAGAGTGAAACCATCGACTTTAAAATTAACGGCTAAAGTTGGTGCGGGCAAATAAAAATTCGTATTTTTGCCCTCGCTTTGACAAAAGAAACTGAATTTAAATCATTTTATAATATGGCTTTACAGATTACAGACAGCAATTTTGAGGAATACCTGAATGCAGGTAAGCCTATGGTACTTGATTTCTGGGCAGAATGGTGTGGACCTTGCCGCATGGTGTCTCCTATTATCGATGAGCTGGCACAGGAATACGAAGGACGTGTAACTATCGGTAAGATGGATGTTGATAATAATGACGATGTAGTTGGCCAGTTCGGCATTCGGAACATCCCGACTATTTTGTTCTTCAAGAATGGTCAGATGGTCGATAAGATTGTTGGTGCAACCAGCAAAGACAAATTCGTTCAGAAGATCGAGGCTTTATTATAAGTTTCGGTAGGTACAAGTACTAAAGCGGGGCTGATACGCCGTCGGACATAATGCCGTCGGATAGGTATCAGCCCCGTTTTAGTTGATAGAGTTTACGGGCAGACGTGCATCTCCGTGAAACGGGCTCCGGCATTCAGGAAATGGGCTGTGATCCAGAATACGGTCCAGCTTTCCGAATAGCCTCCACGCAGTTTACGGACATCCGACATATCTCCATGCTGGGCAAAGTTGGTCTGTTGTAACTGTTCTCCCTGACTTCCGTAAGGATTTGTCAGCTGGAAGCAACTACGATACATGACTTTTGCCAGTTTCTTCAAGGATTCGTTCTGCAACCAGACGCCCATCTTGTAAATATCGGGCGTGAACATTACCCCGAAAACGTCGATGTGTTGGTTTTGAGGAGACACAACTGTCCAACCGGTGGTACGGAAATGATGATCGGCCATTCGTCCCGGTGGTAACGGAATATCCCAAACGACGGTATAACTCAGGCAGACATCCATGGCATGTTTCGCCCAAGCTAAATACTTTTCCTCCTTTAATATTTCATAAAGGGAAGCAAATCCTTGGAAAGCCGCCCAGGCCCCTTCTTTGTCTTCACAAGTAGCGTCGAGTGTTCCTCCCCAGTAGGGTTCGCGCATGGTGAGATGTCGTTCCGCAAAAACAGAAGCGGCTTTAACGGCTGCCTCTTTATATGTTTCATTTCCGAATAATTGATAAGACAGGATTAGTGGAGCAATCAGGAATCCTTCTGCCGTTGAATAAGGACGCCAGTCGGTTTTCAAGATACGGCTCGCTTGTCCGTCGCAAGCCTTTTTCAGGAATGTCTCCCATTTGCTGGTATTATATTTCCCGCTTTTGCGGGCTGTCCCGATGGCTTTGGCTATATTATACATGGCTTGTCCGCACGATACCGGATCGCCGCCGTGGTATTCTTTCTTGTCAAGGAAATAACCTACCGGAAACATGCCATCTTCCTTTACCGGGAAGGTAGAAAGAAAGTCGAGCGATTGTTGTACATAGTCGGTAATCTTCGGATCATTTAATTCTTTTTCCAGGCATTGAAGCGCATATCCCAATGAGCCGGCTTGTCCGCACCAACCCATGACAATGTCTTTCCGATAACTCTTTTCGTACATACCGAATCCTTTTACATCACCTTCATCCAACCAACGGGTCTGGGCGAAATGATACTTGGCCCGGATAATTTCGTCGAAAGGAGTAAAGGCGTCGGCATCGAAAGGCTGATACATTTCCAGCGCTGTGTAAAGCGGTTGTTCAAATCCGCTTCCTTCTTGCCCGATAGGATATACCTGGATATAAAATTCTTTCTCTACGATACGCCCGGGTTCCATGTCCAGATACGTATCCGTGTATTTCATAGGCTGGCGCTGTAGGGCTTTGGCCACGCTGTGTTGCCTGTTATATCCGATAGGACCGGAATAAAGCACAAACTCGGTCCGGTCGGCATACGTCTCAACTCCCATCGACCACCATTGGTCGGCCAGACGGGCGCCTCGTACCGGACTGGGCACGGTGTGCAGAGCGGCTGCTTTAAGTTTCCCGGCTTGTTCGAGCATACAAAACGGCATCGGATAGCGATGGTCCTCAAAAATGGCAAATTCTTCCGGCTGACTGGTATAAACTGGTATAATCTTGTCGTTTACTTTGGCTCCGGCCGGATTACCATAGTATAAGATGCCCGGCATGAAAGGTTTTAATCCTCCATCCCGCCATTGGAAACGAACGGATAAGGAAGCCTTGTGAAGGGTGTCTTTTCCCGCCCACTGATACCGGCGAATCCCGTGAATCAGTCCGTTTTCTTCCAGTCGGTAAGCATCCCGGACAAGCATTTCTCCCTGTCCGATCGGCAGTTTCCCGGTTAGGATTGTCCAACCGTTTACGTTTTCTTTTTGCGTAGGCGAGCCGTGAACCCAGACACTCATCCAGTCGTTTTGCCAATCCGTGGCAACCGACCATAAACCTTCGGCGGGAGATTGCAGCACGGTTTCTCCGCTCAGTGTAAAGGCAACGGCATACGTCTGATTGGCTGTTTGAGAGACTTCCAACCCGGCTTGCCCGGATTTTTGCCCGTTTGCATTCCAACTGATGCACAGAGCAAAGGTCCACATCATTACTTTTTTCCACATAATAGCTATCTGTTATTTAGGTTGTTTATAAGCTTGATTTGAAACTTATTGTCAGGAAAAACGGATTTCCCGTAACGAGGCTTTTTAAGAACAGGGACAGTTTTTCCCGTTAGAGAAGCCATTTCCTGCCTAAAAATACGAAGAAAAGGCGATAATTAGCGGAAAAATGGGCTTGAAAGTCGTTGTTTTTGAAGAAAAAGGTAGGCAGAAACGGAAACGATTCCTACTATCTTTTCCGAAAAAGCCGGCGTGTTTTTGTTTTTTCCCGGCATAAATTTCGGAAAATGCCTTTAGCATGCCTTTTTCATCCTCTATTCTTCAAAAAAATAAGCTCAAATCCGTACTGTTTTTCGTTGACAAATCTCTATTAGAATAGACGAAAAAATAAACACGTCCCCCAAAGGCAGGCATAAATCTCTTTCTTGAAATTCATCCTGAAAGTGAATAAGGTTTTTAATATGCCAAAACGTCAATCTTTAACTCGCCGAGAATCGTTTGTACGAAATCATTTCCGTACTTGTATCCATAGAACGCAGAAATAGACGACCACTTTTGACATTTTGACAAAACTGACAAAATGATATCTGTTTTATTTCCGCCCGCGTAAGATATGGCGTTTCCCCGGAGGACCCGGCAAACGCTCCATCTGGAATCCGGCGGCCTGCATGCCGCGGCGGACGTCGCCTTTGGCGCAGTAGGTAACCAATACGGCTCCGTCGGCAGCATGGGCATAAAGCTTTTCGTAAAAAGGCTGGCTCCACATTTCCGGTTGCTTTTCCGGCGCAAAAGCATCCATATAAATCAGGTCGATGTCGGTAGGAAAGGCACATTGGTTGCTGTCGCCTTCTATTTTATGTAAGATGAACCGGTCTGACAATGCTACTTCCTGGTTCCAAGGCGCCTGATGAAGTTCTTGAAAGCGGTCTTTCTGTTCGGGCCAGACAAGTTCTCCATAATTAAGGGAAGAAACCAGGGTTTCCGTCAGTGGATACAATTCAATACTGTGATAAACCACCTGCTTGTCGGTCAGGACTTCTTCCAGTTCCTTCCATGTCAGCAAGGCATTCAATCCGGTTCCGAAGCCAATCTCCAGCAAATGAATAACCGGCTTATCCACCGCATGAAGTCCCGCTCCGATAAAGATATATTGTGATTCCTGCCAGGCTCCGTTGACGGAGTGATAATGTTCGTTCATCTCCGGAATAAACAAAGTATGACTGCCGTCGGCCGTTACCTGCAAGACCCTTTCCATATTTTTCTGTTCCATCTTTCAGCTATCTATGATAAGGCAAAGGTAAGGGAATATTCATAGACAAGGAAATAGTAATTCTTTAAAAGTCGAGTTGCAACATATCGAAAAACATGGCACGGGTATTCCCCGTCATTTCTTCCGGATCTAATCGTTTGAAACCATTACGTTCATAAAAAGGTATCGCTTCGAGATAGGCATCGACTGTCAAGAATCGGAAAGTAGAATATCCACATTCTTGCCTTAATCGGTATTTCAATTCCGACATGAGATCATTTCCTATGCCTTGACTTTGATAATGAATGGATATTGCGAACCGGCCAATTTTCACGGCTGGATAACTGCCAAAATGTTTAGAGTGGGGAAAAAGCTTTTTGATTTTACGCCAAACAGCTTTTGAAACATCTTGTTTGGCAATTTTGTCGTTAAACAAACTAAAATAGCCAACCAATACATCGTTGTCGTCCAACAAAAAAGTTTTAGCCAATCGCTTTTCATCAAATGCTTTCGCATCATGTAACAAAAAGCCATCCAATTCGGCATCTCCGCAATTGAATGACTTCATTTCATAGTCGGAGGTTAATGGGATTATTTTCATATGCAATATTATAAATGACAGTCATACTTTCTGACGAACTCTTCATGCTTTTTGCATACTTCTTCCCAATTTTTCCGACGTTCTTCTTTGCTCATGTTATCAACTTCCTCCATTAGACGGTCAAAGCGTTCAGCAGATTTGCCGTATAAGATAGGAGTCTCTTTAAATGGATACTTCGCTTTCATAGTTATTGTTGTTTACAAGGTTTATGAATGGATACAAAGATAAGGTTTTAGTATTTTACTTCCAATAGATTCTTTCAAAGATTGTTTATCCTCTTTGGGGTAAATTCAATTCTTATTGTCTCTTTTGTGGCGATCTGTTTTGTTAATTTCACAATCCGGTAAAACTATTTAATAGAAAAAGACTGAGGCGGAAAGGTTATATCTCTACATTTGCGCATAGTTGATAGTAGATTATGAGGAGGTGTTGGTTGATTGGGGTCGTGGCATGTATGCAATATGTGTATACCGTTAATGCGCAGACTTGGAGTAAGGAAGATTCTATTCGCCTGGCAAATATATTGTCGGGTAAGGATACGTTGAAGCTGAATCCGGAATTTCAGCGTTCTATTCAGAATGGGACGTTCATTAATCTGAATCCGGTAGGAAAGATGAAGAGCTCTCCGTCGAAAGTCCCTTTTACCAAAGATTTCTCTGAATATATCAAACTGGATAAAAGTGTGCTGGTGGAAGAGAAGAAGAACTGGAAAGACATGCCGCCACAGGCTGCCATGCGTGAGCCGATAGAAGTAAAAGAACCTGATTTGAAAGTCAATCCGTTGGTATATACGATACTTGGACAAGTCAAACAGACGGCAGTCAAACCCAGCGGACATGATTTCAATGATTTCCTTTCTTATCTGTTAAGTCCGAAGTACCGGCAGTTTAAGAAGAATGCGAGCCGGAATACGTATAAGATTTATAACGATATCCCGGCCTTGCAGATTTATCAGAAACAAAAGAAGTTCAGGGAAGAACATCCTGAACTGATCTTGAAGCCCGACAGCCAGGCTGTGAAACCCAAGAAAAAGGCCTTAATCGGTCCGGTATCCGGGTTGCATTAGAATGCCGGCTTTTCTGCCGGTTCGCCGGCAAGCCACCAGTCAATCATGCGGCGGGCGATACTTAATTTGGCCGGAAGTTCGGGCAAGTGTTCTTTACGGAAGAAAGAGCCGGCACTTAATTCATCATCTTGCAACTTAATGGTTCCGCTTTCATAATCGGCAAAGAAACCAATCATAATACCGCTCGGATAAGGCCATGGCTGGCTACCAAAATAAGTGATGTTCTTGATGGTGAGTCCGGTTTCTTCCATTACTTCCCGTCGGACACACTGCTCCAGCGTTTCACCTACTTCCAGAAAACCGGCTACCAGTCCGTGAAAGCTTCCCCGGAAATTACGGGCATGTACCAGCAGTACTTCTTCTCCTCGTCTGATCAGTACAATGATAGCCGGTGAGATAACCGGATAAAACTCCTGGTGGCAGGAATCGCAGTATTTAGAGATGACCGTATGCCAGGCCAAAGGTTTTCCACAAGCCGGACAAAAGTGGCTGTTGCGGTCCCAGTGAACTAACTGATGCGCTTTTCCGGCCCGTTTATACCAGTCGCGTGACAAATAATTCCAACTGGCGCGTAAGCCAATCATGATCCATTGTTCATCTTCTGTTATTTCTTGAGGCAGTGATGCTGCCCTTGCCGGTAAAGATGAATCCAGAACAACTTCAAAGGAATTGTCTATACCAAAAGGAGGTTCTTCCTGACAAGGAATTTCATACGTCGAACCTTCCTTTTTTAGTAATAATTTGTCCTGGAAGAATAAGAACCAGTAATAAGCTTTATTTTGTATTTCCATATTCTTTTTCTTTTTCTGATTGCGGTTGCAAAATAAAGAAAACTTATTCGTCCCTCGACTTGTTTATTTATATATTTGCATAAAGTAAATGAGTTTATAAGAACTTTAGTTTTTAAGTTAACGCACGACAAAAACTCAACGGCTTATAGACATACTGACGCGATAACTAAAAAGTAATCCATAATCAATGAATGTTTGGATAAAAAGAATCTGTATCTTCTGTTTGATACCAATTATATTGGCCGTCATACTTTCGATATTATTATACATTCCGGCTTTTCAGAACTTTGCTGTGAAACAGGCTACTTATTACGCCAGCAAAAGCACCGGAATGCATATTGGCATAGAACGCATCCGACTTTCGTTTCCGATCAAGCTGAATATTCACGGGATAGAAGTAATTCAAGACTCTGTTCCAGCCGATACGCTTTTCATGTTGGAAGATTTGAATATAAGTATTCGTCCGATTCCTTTGTTAAGTAAGGAGTTATTAGTTGAGTCAGTCGGATTAAAGAATCTCCGCGTCAATACGGGGAAGTTGATAGACGGTATCGAAGTGAAAGGATTCATCGGAGACTTTCTGGCGAGAGCCGACCGTATAAGTCTTGCTACTGAAAAGGCGACACTGAACAATTTGGCATTGTCGGATGCAACTGTGACCGTCTTTATCACAGAACCAAGTACGCCTCCTGATACGACGACGTCCGAACCGGTTAACTGGTTATTACGGTTGCAGAAAATTGATCTGACACGTGTAGCCTTGGCATTACAGATGCCGGGTGACTCTTTGCGAATGTCGGGCTTTATTACCCAAGCCAGTTTAAGAGACGGAGAGGTCGACTTGAAGAATGCCAGTTACCTGGCCGATAAGTTTACCTTTGTCAGTTCAGCAATCAATTATGATACAGGCGATGCTGCTCCCTTAAAAGGATTGGATCCGTCTCATATTGGATTGTCGGATATTGAGATTGATTTAAGCTCACTCTTATATGCCGGGCAGGCCGTACGGGCAGATATCAATAAACTGGTAGCTAAAGAACGATCTGGATTAGAAATTAAGCGTTTCGAAGGAGAGATCAAAGGAAATAATGCTTCCTTGGAAATTCCCGGATTGACATTGGAAACCTTGCATTCGGCGGCTGAATTAAAAGGAACGATCCCGTATGCCGCATTTGATAAGACCCCAAAAGATCAGATGGATGTTTCATTCTGGGCTCATCTGGGAAAGAAGGATATTATTACATTGGCTGGAGAATTACCTGAAGAAGTGGTGAAGGCTTATCCGGATACCAGCTTGCGTATTCAGGCAGAAGCATCAGGAAACTTGGCGGCATTGGAACTGAAGAAACTGGATGCCCAGCTTCCCGGAGCCTTTTCTATGCGGCTTCAGGGAAAAGGAAAGGCCTTGCAGAGTGAAAAGAAGCGTTCGGGCGAAGTGGGGTTGAAAGTCTTTACACATAATCTTGATTTCTTGTTGGATTTTCTGCCTCCGGAAAGTCGTGCCAACTTCCGGATCCCGAAGCGGATGATGTTGACGGGAGACGTAATGTGGAAAGACCAGCAATATACAGGTGACTTGGTTTTCCGCGAAGGACAGGGGAAAATCCAGCTGAAATCTCTGTTGGATACCCGAACCAATCACTATAAGGCTGCATTTGAAATCGACAGTCTGGAACCTATTCACTTCATGCCTAAAGATTCACTTTATTGGATGACGGCATCTATTCAGGCGGAGGGAGAAGGAACAGAAGTATTTGATTCATTGACATGGGTAAATCTGAATGGTAAGATAGGCGATCTCCGTTACGGAAGTTCTTCTATTTCGGATATTACCCTGAAAGGCTCATTGAAGGACAATTTTGCTATTGTGGAATTAAACAGTGGGTATCCGCTGGCCAAAATGGATGTAACGCTGAATGCTACGTTGAAGAAGAACTTGGTAAATGCCATGTTGATCGCCGATATGCAGCATCTGGATTTGTATGGTTTCCATCTGATGGATAAACCTTTCTCTACCTCTTTTCAGCTTTTCGCTGAGGCCGAGTCTGATTTGAAAGATCATCACCAGGCCGATCTGACATTGGGAAACTGGGAAATCGAAACGGAAAAGACGAAGGCAAAGCCGAAAACTCTTATCCTGAAAGCTCGTACAGAAACGGATTCAACGTTTGTTTCTTTCCATGCCGGCGATTTGGCCATCCGCTTGCAGGGAAATAAAGGATTGAACGGCCTGAGTGAAAATTTCAATTTAATCTCGAAAGAAATTGACAGGCAGATGGCTCAGGATTCCATTGTCCGCTTGGCTCTGTTACGACCTATGTTGCCTGAATTACAGTTGAAGGTAACGGCGCAGAAAGATAATCCGATCTATAACTTCATGAATATGTATTCCCTGAACTTCCAGCAACTGGAGTTGAATGTGAATACCTCGCCGGAAAAGGGAATACAAGTGGATGGCGGCGTATATAAGTTATTAAGGGATACCTTCCTTCTTGATACGATCAGGATGCGTTTATGGCAGGATACGGTAGGTATCTTTTATGAAGCTGGTGTGGTTAAGAATAAGTTTAAGAAGCAACTTCCTTTTTCTGCAACTTTGAGTGGAAAACTCTTGACCGGATATGCTGATGCTTTATTGAAGTTCGACAATGAAAAGGGCAAAACAGGCATTCTGTGGGGAGGCAGTGTCCAAAAGGAAGAGGAAGGCGGCATCCGGTTGCATTTCTTCCCCAATGAACCTATTTTGGCCTTCAATCCATTTACTTTAAACGAAGACAATTATATTTTAATCCGTAATGAAAAAGATATTTCGGCTAACTTCTTGCTGAAAGGAAAGCAGAATGCCTTCTTGCAAATTGACACACATCCGGTAGACAGTGGGTTGAATGAGATTCATGCGGCCTTGGGACAAGTCGATTTGCATGAGATATCGAAGGGCTTTTCGGCTTATATGCCAGAATTGGAAGGAATACTGAATGCTGATTTTCAGTACATGCCTTCTGATAGTTCTTATACGATGACGGGGGGAATAAGCATTGATTCGCTCCATTATGAGAGGAAGCGGGTTGGAGATCTGATGTTGAGTGCTGTATATTTGCCTGTATCTGAAAATGAACATCAGGTAGATATTCACGCTTTCCGGGATGCTGAAGAGTTTATGAATTCATTCGTTTATTATCAGAGTGGTGTTAACGACAGTATAGATGGTTCTATGCAGATAATGGATTTGCCATTGGTGATGCTGAATCCTTTTATTCCGGATGACATGGCTTCTATGAATGGGAAACTGCAGGGGGAAATGAATATTTCCGGAACGAGTCAAGCCCCTGATATGCAAGGTTTCCTGCAACTGGATTCGGCAACTATGTTTGTGACGGCTGCTAATACGACGCTTAAATTTGATCCACGGCAGATCGTTGTGTCTGATAATCGGATTCGTTTTAATAAGTATCAGATTTTGGCAACGGGACAGAATCCATTTATAATAGACGGGACTGTTAACTTCTCGGATCCGTCGAATATGATTGCTGATATGACAATGACTGCTCAGAACATGCAGTTGCTCAATACAAAGCGGAATAAAGAAAGCCTGGTGTATGGAAAGATGTTTGTTAACTTGAATTCTACGATAAAAGGTCCGTTGAATGCTTTAATCATGCGAGGCGATCTGCAACTCTTGGGTGGTACTAATGTGACGTATGTATTGAAAGATTCTCCGTTGACGGTACAAGACAGGTTGTCGGGTTTGGTAACTTTCACATCGTTTGAAGAGGATACTATTTTAGGTAAGAAGCCAAGAGTAGCCGCTCTGCCATTGGGTGGAATGGATATGTTGATGACAATCCATATTGATCAGGCCGTACAGATTAATGCTGATTTGACTCCCGATCAATCGAGTCACGTGAATCTGGAAGGTGGCGGCGACCTTTCTTTCCAGTACACACCGATGGGAGATATGATTCTGAACGGACGTTACACATTGAGTAGCGGAACAATCAAGTATTCATTGCCCGTTATTCCGTTGAAGGAATTTAATGTCCAGAATGGAAGTTATATCCAGTGGAGTGGTGATCCGATGGATCCTACTATGAATATCACTGCTACGGAAAGAATTCGTACGTCGGCTACGCTGGATGACGGTAGTTCTCGAATGGTTAATTTCGATGTCGGTATCCAATTGACACAACGTCTGGAAAACCTGGGGCTGAAGTTTATTCTGGATGCTCCTGAAGATGCTTCCGTACAAGAACAGTTAGCTCGGATGGGAGATGAAGAAAAGGCTAAGCAGGCTGTCAGCATGCTGGTAACAGGAATGTATCTGGGAGGAGGAACAACTACCGGTAAAGCCAATTTGAATATGGGTGCTGCATTGAACAGTTTCTTACAGAGTGAAATCAATAATATTGTTGGGAGCGCGGCGAAGTCACTGGATATAAACTTTGGTATGGAGAGTTATGATACCAATGGTGATGGAAGTAAGCGGACGGATTATTCTTTCCGATTTGCAAAACGCTTCTATAATGACAGGATTCGTATTGTCTTGGGTGGCCGAATTTCTACCGGTGAAGATATTAATCAGGGACAGGCACAGCCGTTTATCGATAATGTATCCATTGAATATCGGCTTGATCCGAGTGGAACTCGTTATATCAAGCTTTTCCATAATAAAGATTACGAAAGTCTGCTTGAGGGAGAATTGACGGAAACCGGTGCCGGTATTGTACTGCATAAGAAGATGCAGTATATGCGTGAGTTGTTTATATTCAAAAGGAATAAGACGAAACCTCAGGATGAGGATAACGATAAAAAGGAAATCAATGAGAATGAAAAGTAAGATATGGATTCTATATGTCTTTCTGATGTTTCTGTCGCTGGCATCCTGCTCGGTAACGAAGCATCTGCCGGAGGATGAGGTTCTTTATACCGGTATCCAAAAGATTGAAATATTGGATCGGGATTCAACGCCAGAAGGAGATGTCACACTCGAGGAAATAGAGGCTGCCTTGAGTTATCCGCCAAATAATGCGCTGTTGGGAAGTTCTTCCGTGCGGATTCCTTTCCCATTTGGCTTGTGGATGTATAATGCCCTGGTCAATAAGAAGGGGAAAATTGGGCAATGGCTTTTTCGTAAGTTAGCCGCAAAACCGGTATATATTACCAACGTCAATCCGGATGTCAGGATTAGGGTGGCAGATAATCTGCTTAAAGAATATGGCTATTTCAATGGGAAAACATCTTATACGCTGGTACCAAATCCGAAAGATCCGAAACAGGCAAAGATAGAATATCAGGTTAGTATGAAAGCTCCTTATACGTATGATAGTATTCAGTATGCACAACGCCGGCATCGGACAGATACAATAGTCTTGGCGAATGCTACCCGGACATTACTGAAGAAAGGGGATAATTTCAATGTGACGGTATTGGAAGCCGAGCGCCAGCGTATTAGTACTTTGCTGCGTGATAATGGTTATTATTATTTCCGGCCTGAATACATTACTTATCAGGCAGACACGGTGAGAACGCCCGGTAAGGTTTCCTTGAAGGTCGTTTCTTCGGCTACTATGCCAAGGGAAGCTTTGCGTCCATGGACTATAGGAAATATAACGGTTGCTTTGAATGGATATAATAATGAGCCACCAACAGATACGTTGCAATATAATGACCTGACTATTTTGTATGAAGGAAAGCTCAGAGTCCGTCCGGCTGTCCTTTATCGGAAATTGATGTTCAAACCTGGAGAGCGTTATTCGAACAGTAAGCAGATGGAAACGCAGACGGCACTTTCCAGGTTAGGCATCTTTAAGTATGCTGAAATGCAATATGCACCACAAGATACCAGCCGTCGTTGTAAAACGCTCGACCTTCGTATCAATACCGCCTATGATCTTCCTTTGGATGGAGAACTGGAGTTTAATGTAACGACCAAGAGTAATGATCAGACGGGTCCGGGTGCTATCTTCAGTATGACAAAGCGGAATGTATTTGGAGGAGGCGAATCCTGGGGCGTTCAGTTGAAAGGATCGTATGAATGGCAAACTGGTAACCGTGTGGATGGGGCTTCATCATTGATGAACAGTTATGAAATGGGCTTAAGCAGTACATTAACTTTGCCGCAATTGGTCTTTCCCGGTTATTTGAAACGTAACTTAAAGTATCCGTCGAGTACAACATTTCGTATTTATGCTGATCAGATGAACCGGGCTAAGTTCTTCAAAATGCTTTCATTTGGAGGAAGTGCAACGCTTGACTTTCAGAGCTCAGCAACGAGTCATCATTCGGTAACCCCTTTTAAGCTTACATATAACAAGCTACAACATACAACGGCTACGTTTGATTCGATTACAGATGCAAATAAAGCTCTTTATCTGAGTTTGAAAGATCAGTTTATTCCAGCAATGAGTTATACGTATACATACGATGATTCTCCATTGGAAGAGAAGAAACATCATCTTTGGTGGCAGTCGTCTGTTACTCAGTCTGGTAATATCTTAAGCGGTTTTTATGCCTTGGCTGGAAAAAGTTTTAAGGAGCAGAACAAGAATTTCTTAGGGAATGTCTTTTCCCAGTTTGTGAAAGCAACTACGGAAGTCCGTTATGATTATCTGTTGAAGAAAAATCATCATTTAGTCGGACGTCTGTTGGTCGGAGCTATTTATGGTTATGGAAATGCTGAGAATCATTCTACACCATATAGTGAGCAGTTTTATATTGGTGGAGCCAATAGTATACGTGCTTTTACGATTCGTAGCATTGGCCCGGGGCGTTTTATTCCGGATCCTAATAATAAATATGGATATATTGATCAGACTGGAGATCTTAAATTTGAAGCAAACTTAGAATACCGTTTCCCCATCTTTGGAGATTTACATGGAGCTACATTTTTAGATGCCGGCAATATCTGGTTAATTCATGAAGATCCGAACCGTCCGGGCGCACAATTAAAATGGGGCAGTTTCTTGAAAGACTTGGCCTTGGGAACAGGATTTGGTTTTCGTTATGACCTTGATTTTATTGTTGTCCGTGTTGATTGTGGCATTGGACTGCATGTCCCTTATGCTACAGGAAAGAAAGGATATTATAATATACCCAAGTTTAAAGATGGTCTTGGTTTACATTTGGCAATCGGTTATCCCTTCTAAGGAGATTACGCGTTGAATGATTTCAAGAATAAAAGTCATAAAAAAAGAGAAGATTTTATCCATACAGACGAAATCTTCTCTTTTCTATTGTTTTACTATGAGTGATCAGGCATTTAAGCCCAGGAAATTCTTCAATGGATTAGCATACATTTCAAGGATTTTCTTTCGGAGAAAATTCTCGTCTTTGTTAGGAATGACAATCTTGTCGAGCTGCTTCTGCAGATATTCTTCAAAAGCTTTCTTGTCTTTTAATCCATAATGATCAGAGAAACGGCGCGTACCATTAAGTAAATCGTAAGCAATGTAATTGTTAGGATAGAAACGGTAATGACGGTATATTTCTTTGTCGATAATAGATGCGACAGCAGCAAATAGTTCATTTCGGTCCATAGCCGGATCTAATTGATCAAGCTGATCGTTGATCAGTTTGCTGATCGTGAAATGTACACGGCCTTTCTGTCCTAAAATTCCGGTTTCCATGCTTAATAAGTCATCACGCTGCGTCTTGTGATATTCCGGATTATCCCGTTTCAGTTGGAATTCTTGTGCTTTCAGGTAATCACAGGGATCAAATTCATAAGAAATAGCTACAGGAACAATGTTTAATGATTTGAGGTTTCCAATAACATCTTTTTCACCAGCCATACAAAGCATCTTAAGGACACTCGGCTGAGTGCGGTCATTTGAATCTTTTGCACGCCCTTCGCGTTGTGCAATCCAAATGGATTCTTTTGTGTCTTTGATAGTATGATTAATGTATGCCGAAAGTGTACCGCTTACTTCCAACATCTGACGGACAGAAACTCCCCGTTTGACGATAAAGCTGTTGTTAAGGCGGACAAATGTTTTGATCCAAGGACGAATCAGCAGGTTGTCACCAATAGCAACTTGTGTCATACCATATCCCACATCATAAAGCATAACGTTTAAGAAAGACGCATCCAATACGATATCGCGGTGATTGGAGATGAATGTGCAAGCAGGTTTCCCTTCGGGTAAACGGCTGCGACCTGAAATGGTCAATGAAAAGGTCGTCTTTTTTGCTACCGTCATGACGGCATCATAAGCCAATGTCGATTTGAACTCTTCCTTTGTCTTACATGCCCGCATAGCAGCACACAACTGATCCCAATCCAGGTTCGGTTTGACATACTGAAGCGCGTGCCTGAATTCTTCTGAAGCCAACAGATCTTCTATTGCCGCTTGTACTTCATCCTGGTTTAGAGGACGAATATCCTCAAAATTCGGAGAAACTGTTCCTGTATCCATATCCCTTTAGTTTATCTCGTTTTCAATTATGTCATTCATCACGTCGGTAATATTCAGTCCGGCTGCTTTTACTTGCTGTGGAATGAAGCTCGTAGCTGTCATACCGGGCGTTGTGTTGATTTCAAGCAGATAAGGTTCTCCATCTGCAGGTATAATATAATCCACACGTATTAATCCTTTCGCACCCAGCAAATCATATATACGGGAAGTTTCCTGCTGTACTTTCTGTGTCCATTCAGCCGAAATACGTGCTGGCGTTATTTCTTGTACCTGCCCGTTGTATTTGGCGTCGAAGTCAAAGAATTCATTGGATGTTACCACTTCCGTTATAGGGAAAATAACCTCTTTCCCTTTTACCTTATAGCATCCGCAGGTCACTTCAGTCCCCGCAATGAAACTTTCAATAACAACTTCTTTCCCTTCAGCAAAAGCTTTATCAATAGCGGCTGGTAATGCAGCTGCCTCTTTTACTTTGGTTACTCCAAAGCTACTGCCACCATCGTTAGGCTTAACAAAAACCGGAAGGCCTAAGCGAGCAACTACTTCCTCTGGAGTGATGCTTTCGCCATGCATCAGGCGAATCGATTTTGCTATCCTTACTCCGAAATCATTCAGATAATGGTTACATACATACTTGTTAAATGTCAATGCGCTTACCAGCATTCCACAAGAGGAATAAGGTAAACCAATCAAATCAAAATAACCTTGCAAACGTCCATCTTCACCTGGAGTCCCATGAATGGTAATATAAGCAAAATCAAAGCGTATCTTTTTGCCGTTTTCAGAAAAACTGAAATCGTTCTTATCGATAGGTGTATGTTCGCCATTCGATAAACGGACTGACCATTCGTCTTTCTTTACGATGGCAATATATAAATTATATTTGTCTTTATCAATAAAAGAATAGATTCCTTCAGCACTTTTCAAAGAAACCACAAACTCAGAAGAGTCTCCTCCTGCTACAATCGCAATATTCTTTTTCATAATTCCAATTCTTTAGTTGTTGCATATATACGCCATTTATCTATCAGCTCCTGCATGTCGGCCGGAATTTCTGAATCAAAAAAGAGTTCTTTGCCCGTTGTTGGATGTACAAAACCTAACGTCTTGGCATGTAAGGCCTGACGGGGACAAATGGTGAAACAATTCTGCACAAATTGTTTATATTTAGAAAATGTTGTTCCTTTTAATATCTCGTGCCCTCCATAGCGTTCGTCATTGAAGAGTGTATGACCTATGTATTTCATGTGGACACGAATCTGATGTGTACGCCCGGTTTCTAACCGACATTCTACCAGTGTTACATATCCTAATCGTTCTAACACCCGATAATGGGTAACGGCATGCTTCCCCTGGTCTCCGTCTGGAAAAACCGTCATTTGCAGTCTGTCTTTTGGACTTCGCCCGATATTCCCTACTATTGTGCCTTCATCTTCCTGAAATTGTCCCCACACAACAGCCCGGTAACAACGTTTTGTTGTATGGTGATAAAATTGTAACCCTAAGTTACTTTTGGCTTCTGGAGTCTTGGCAATGACAAGTAGTCCGGATGTATCTTTGTCGATTCGATGAACTAAACCTAAGCGGGGATCGGAAGGATCAAAATGTTGTTCGTCTCGTAGATAGTAGGCAATAGCATTCAAGAGAGTTCCTGAATAATTGCCGTGACCCGGATGTACAACCATACCTGCCGGTTTGTTTACAACCAGCAAGTCACTATCTTCATATACAATATTAAGCGGTATATCTTGAGGGATAATTTCCGTTTCGCGACGAGGACGATCCATAACGATCTGTACAACGTCAAACGGTTTTACCCGGTAATTACTTTTTACAGGTTGGCCGTTTACCCAAATGCAACCAGCGTCGGCTGCCAGTTGGATACGGTTACGAGTTGTTCCTTCCAGACGGGCTACTAAAAACTTATCAACACGGAGAAGTGACTGGCCTTTATCGGCCGTAACTTTAAAGTGTTCATACAAACCGGGCGAAACCTCCGGAGATGTTATGATGGCTGCCGATTCATCATCGTCAAGCAACATGTCATCAACCTGCTCTTCATCTATTTCGTCAATAAAGTCTGCCATGATTAAAACCAATTTTCTTCTTCGCTATCCAACGATTCGACAGGAGCCATATTCAGGCTGTCTAATGCCAGAGAGTCTGTTTCTTCAAATCCACCACTTACGACTAACGTCAGATGTGCATTTAAGGGAACATGCTGACCTTCTTCCAATATTTTCTCATTCCATTCTACGCCAATAGCCAGGTCCTTATAGTCTCCTGCTACATATTTTACTTCTATTGATTTAAAACCAATGGATGTCAGTAGGGCATAAGCCTGGCGGAAAGAAAGATCTTGTACTTCTGGTATACGTGCCATTTGGGAGGTCTTGGCATTAATGGTGACAAATACGATTCTGCCTTCCTTTACTTTCGAGCCCGGCGTCGGTACGATTTCAACAATTGCTCCCGGATCAACATCTTTAGAGAAAACAGAATCTATAATGTTATAACGTATTCCTTTTTCAGCCAGAAAAGGAGCAGCTTCTTCCATGGTCATCCCTTTTACATCAGGAATAACAACCGCCTCATTATGGCGCGTGTAGATGTCCAGCCACACTAAGGTTCCGTAAATCAATCCCCAAAGGATCAATATGGCCAGTAACAGGCTGATCACAATGGGATTTTTTAATATCTTTATTAAACGACTATTCATATTTAGCTTTTCCTTCTGATACAAAGTTCAAAGGTAGGTATAAAAACAAAGAAAGTAAAGGCTTTTGATTAAAAAAACCTTTACTTTCCTTATAGCTTACAAACAGAATAGATTATCCGTTGTATTCGTCTGATACAGTCAATTTAGCTCTACCTTTTGCACGACGAGCTGCTAATACACGACGACCATTGGCGGTAGTCATTCTTTGACGGAAACCGTGTTTGTTCTTTCTTTTTCTGTTGGACGGTTGGAATGTTCTTTTCATTTCTCTATATTATTTTATTTATTATTATTCGCATACTTATTCGGGCTGCAAAGATAGGCTCTTTTTTTGAATAAACAAACAGATAGCTGTATTTTATTGTTTATTCACCATCCGGAGAATCAAAATACAGTCTTTGATGCCAGCTTACCGTTGGTAGCTACCGTTAATACAATCCCCCTTTATATAAGTTGTCAAAATTGGAATGTGAGCCTTCTACCAGTTTCGCTTCTTCTCCTTCAGGATTAAGCTCGATTGATTTCTTCAGGTCTTCAAAGGCTCCTGCTTTATCTCCTTTCATATTTTTTGCCCGTCCCCGTTCTGAATAGAATTTTCCTTGGTCAGGTGCATTTTCGATGGCTTCATCAAAAAAGGCGATAGCTTCATCCAGCTTGTTTTGAGCTATTAACAACTGACCGATCAGTAAAGTTGCATCTTCATTAAACGGATTTAGATTTAGTACCTGGTGAAAATCCGCATCAGCTTGTTCGATATTCCCGATCATGGCATAAATGCGGCCTCGCAGCAAGTAGGCAGTATCTTCTTCCGTATTAAGTTCAATTACTTTTTGAATATCTTCCAGGGCTTCTGTTCCTTGTTGCATCTTTAGTAGGATCTCTGCTCGAAGCTGATAGGCACTGGCAAAGTCATCACGCAAAGTAACAGCACGTGTCAGGTCGGCAATAGCACCTAATAAATCGTTGGTTACATGTTTCGCTTTAGCCATTAAGTAGAATGCTGTCGCATTTTCTGGTTGAAGAGAAATGATTGTCTGGCAATCGGTAATCACTTCCGGATCTTTATCCAGCATAAAAAGAACTTGAATACGCGTTAATAGTGTATCAACATCATCGGGCTTTAGTTCACGCATCTTGTCTAAAACGCCTAATGCTTCTTCCAGTTTACCTGATGCTATATAGGCTGCTGTCAGAAATGACCGTGTTTCAAAATCTTCTTGGATGTTTAATGCTTCTTCAAAACAGCGGATGGCATAGGGTAGTTTATGGATTTTCTGTGCACGAACTCCATCATATTTCAAAATATCAAAATTCTTCTCTTCATTTTTTCGTCCCTCTTCGGCTGACGCGTCTTTTGGCTGTGAAGAAAATAATGATTTAAAAAAGCCCATATTCTTTGTTCTTATTATATTCGTTGCAAAAATAAAGAAAACAACCTAACAAACAAATATTATATTTCAATTGAACTATATTTTCACCGATTTTGTCTTGTGTTTTAAATATCAGCTTGGGCGGTTCTTTGGGAAACCATGTGCTTGGCATAAAACCTGCCTTATCTGGAAACAAAATAAGTAGGAATCGATTTTGATTCTCGTTAGTTCTGAAAATGATTCTCACGAGTTCTGTTTGTGGTTTGTTGCATGAGCTTTTTGTATATGTATGGGTGTTCCAGCCTTTTGGAGAATAATTTGCCTGAGCTTCAATTTTTTATTTGTTAGAATCTGATAAAACTTAATTTATAGGAGAGTATTTATTATAAATTGAAACTAAATAATGCAATAAAGTATATATTCTTTTCTTTTTTCAAATTTTTAAAATTTGAAAACTTACATTTTACAGCCTATTTATTAATTTTGGCAGAGTTTTTCTGAACGGACAATGTAAGGGTATTCTCATTAAATCTACTATTATCTTCAAAATATGGAAAACATAGAAATTGGACTTTTATTGATGGTTGTCGGTATGGCAACGGTTTTTGTTATTCTTCTGATCGTAATTTATCTGGGCAAAGGATTAATTATGGTCGTAAATAAATATGCTCCGGAAGAAGAAACGGTGAAGAAGGTAACTAAAACGTCTGCTGCTGTCGCAGCACCGATGGGTACTTTATCAGCACAGGAAACCGCTGTGATTGTTTCGGCAGTTAGTGCCGCAACACGAGGTTTGGGTAAAGTAGTTAAAATTGAAAAATTATAAAGTATTGCATATCATGAAAAAAGAAATCAAATTTAGTCTGGTCTTCCGCGATATGTGGCAGTCTGCCGGAAAATATGTTCCGCGTGTTGACCAGCTGACTAAAGTCGCTCCTGCGATCATTGAAATGGGATGTTTTGCGCGTGTTGAAACTAATGGTGGTGGTTTTGAACAGGTTAATCTTCTTTTCGGAGAGAATCCAAACCGGGCCGTGCGGGAATGGACAAAGCCTTTCCATGAAGCAGGAATACAGACACACATGCTTGACCGTGCATTAAACGGTTTGCGGATGAGTCCGGTACCAGCCGATGTTCGTCGGTTATTTTATAAGGTTAAGAAAGCTCAGGGAACCGATATCGCTCGTACGTTCTGTGGTTTGAATGATATTCGGAATATAGAACCTTCTATTCAATATGCAAAAGCGGCTGGCATGATTTCCCAGTGCTGTCTTTGCATTACACATTCTCCGATTCATACCGTAGAGTATTACACAAATCTGGCTTATGAACTGATTGAAAAGGGGGCTGATGAAATTTGTGTTAAGGATATGGCGGGAATCGGTCGTCCTCATTCGTTAGGACAGATTGTTGCGAATATCAAGGCTAAATATCCGGATATACCTGTTCAATATCATAGCCATGCTGGACCAGGCTTAAATATGGCTTCTATTCTATCAGTTTGCGAGGCGGGTTGTGACTATATTGATGTAGGTATGGAACCGCTGTCGTGGGGTACTGGGCATGCCGATCTGCTGGCTGTACAGGCTATGTTGAAAGACGCCGGATTTATTGTGCCGGAAATTAATATGAAGGCGTATATGAAAGTACGCTCGTTGATTCAAGAGTTTATGGATGATTTCTTAGGTTTATATATTAGTCCGAGAAACCGTTTGATGAATTCGTTGTTGATTGGTCCGGGACTGCCGGGAGGTATGATGGGCAGTTTGATGTCTGACTTGGAAAAGAATCTGGAATCTATCAATAAAGGCCGTGCGAAAAGAGGCAAGAAACCGATGACTCAGGAGAAACTTTTGCTTAAGCTCTTTGATGAAGTAGCGTATGTATGGCCACGCGTTGGATATCCTCCATTAGTAACTCCATTCAGCCAGTATGTGAAGAATCTGGCGTTGATGAATGTGATGCAGATGGAAAAAGGAAAAGAACGTTGGAGCATGATAGCAGATGATATCTGGGATATGCTTTTGGGTAAAGCCGGACGTTTGCCGGGTGAACTGGCCCCTGAATTAGTGGAAAAGGCACAGACCGAAGGACGTAAGTTCTTTGAGGGTAATCCGCAAGACAATTATCCGGATGCTTTGGACAAATATCGCAAGCTGATGAATGAGAAGCATTGGGAAGTAGGCGAGGATGAAGAAGAATTGTTTGAATATGCTATGCATCCGTCGCAGTATGAGGCCTACCGTTCAGGAAAGGCAAAAGTAGAGTTTAAAGTTGATGTAGCCAGACGGAAAGCTGAAAAAGAAAAGGCTGCTGCGCCGAAGACTGAAATTGCTCTGCCAAAAGATCCTCAGGTGATGACGGTAGATGTTAACGGTCAGGCTTATCGCGTAACGGTTGCTTTTGGTGAATCAGCTGCTGCGGCACCGGTTTCTGCTCCTGCAGCTCCGGCTCCACAACCTGCTGCGGCACCTGCTCCTGCACCGACTTCTGCTGGAAGTGGAAAAGAAGTCTTATCTCCATTGGAAGGTAAATTCTTCCTGGTAAAGGGTGCTTCTGATGCTCCGGTAAAAGTAGGTGACACGGTGAAGAAGGGCGATATCTTATGTTATGTTGAAGCGATGAAGACCTACAATGCTGTTCGTTCGGAATTCGATGGTACGGTAACAGCGATTTGCGTGAATGTGGGTGATGCCGTTTCAGAAGATGATGTATTAATGACCATTCAATAATGAACGAGATATTTCACAACCTATATGAAATGACTGCGTTCAGCAATATCATTGCTGAACCGCAGTTTCTGATCATGTATGCCATTGCGTTTGTCTTGCTTTACTTGGGAATCAAGAAACAGTATGAACCATTGCTGCTTGTCCCGATTGCATTCGGAGTATTGCTGGCTAATTTTCCCGGTGGTGAGATGGGCGTTATACAGGCCGATGAGAACGGAATGGTAGAAGTACATGGTGTGATGAAGAATATCTGGGAGATGCCGTTGCACGATATTGCACATGAGCTGGGTTTGATGAACTTTATTTATTATATGTTGATCAAAACGGGCTTTTTGCCTCCGATTATCTTCATGGGTGTAGGCGCATTGACCGATTTTGGTCCGATGTTGCGTAATTTGCGCTTGTCTATTTTTGGTGCGGCTGCTCAGTTAGGTATATTTACGGTTCTGCTGGTGGCTATTCTGATGGGCTTTACACCGAAAGAGGCTGCTTCACTGGGTATTATCGGTGGTGCCGATGGTCCGACTGCTATCTTTACAACAATCAAGTTGGCTCCGCATTTGTTAGGTCCGATTGCCATTGCCGCTTATTCATATATGGCTTTGGTGCCGGTTATCATACCGTTGGTAGTCCGATTGCTTTGTACGAAGAAGGAATTGAGTATTAATATGAAGGAGCAGGAAAAGAAATATCCTTCTACTACCGAAATCAAGAATCTGCGTGTGTTGAAGATTGTCTTCCCAATCGTTGTGACGACTGTTGTTGCCCTGTTTGTACCAAGTGCAGTTCCTTTGATTGGTATGCTGATGTTTGGAAATCTGGTAAAAGAAATTGGAACCAATACATCACGTTTGTTTGATGCTGCTTCCAACAGTATTATGAATGCCGCTACGATTTTCTTGGGATTATCGGTAGGGGCTACGATGACTTCCGAAGCATTCTTGAATCTGACTACGATTGGTATTGTAATTGGTGGATTCTTGGCTTTTGCTCTTTCAATTGCTGGTGGCATCTGTTTTGTGAAGGTTGTAAACCTGTTTACGAAGAAAAAGATCAATCCGCTGATTGGAGCAACAGGCTTGAGTGCCGTGCCAATGGCTTCGCGTGTGGCGAATGAGATCGCCTTGAAATATGATCCGAAGAATCATGTGCTTCAATATTGCATGGCAAGTAATATTTCGGGTGTTATCGGTTCGGCTGTGGCTGCCGGTGTCTTGATTTCGTTCTTGGGATAATCTGTTTATTTTATAGAAAGAAGTAAAGCTGTCGCAAGTTATTGTGGCAGCTTTTTTTGTATTTCCTGCCGGCGCGAGGTTTTTCCGGATATTCGGAAAGTTTCTTTCTTGCAGATAAAAAATCCCCGTTCTTGCCGCGGAGGAAGAACGGGGAGATGAAAAATAAAACAATGTATTTATTTCAACTTACAGTCGGAACAACGAGACTGGATTTGTTTGAAGAAGTCATTGCCCTTGTTATCAACCAGAATAAATGCCGGGAAGTTTTCTACTTCAATCTTCCAGATAGCTTCCATACCCAATTCTGGATATTCTACACATTCAATGCTCTTGATGTTGTTCTGAGCCAGGATAGCAGCCGGTCCACCGATAGATCCCAAATAGAAACCGCCGTGTTTCTGGCAAGCGTCGGTTACTTGCTGACTACGGTTACCTTTTGCCAACATGATCATTGAACCACCGTGGCTTTGGAACAAGTCAACATACGGGTCCATACGTCCTGCTGTTGTCGGGCCCATTGAACCACAAGCCATACCAGCCGGAGTCTTAGCCGGACCAGCATAATAAATAGGATGATCTTTGATGTATTGAGGAAGATCTTCACCACGATCCAAACGTTCTTTCAGTTTGGCATGAGCGATATCACGACCTACAATGATTGTACCGTTCAGAGAAAGACGGGTAGCAACCGGATATTTATCCAGCTCAGCCAGGATCTCTTTCATCGGACGGTTCAGATCAATCTTCACTGCATTACCTTCGCCTGCCTGACGCAAAGCTTCCGGGATCAATTCACCTGGATTAGAATCCAATTTTTCAATCCAGATACCGTCTTTGTTGATTTTACATTTGATGTTACGGTCTGCAGAACATGAAACACCCAAACCTACCGGGCAAGAAGCTCCGTGGCGAGGCAAACGGATGATACGAACATCATGTGCATAATATTTACCACCGAACTGGGCACCTAAGCCGATCTTGTGTGCTTCTTCCAGAACTTTCTTTTCCAATTCGATATCACGGAAAGCACGTCCGTATTCATTACCTGTAGTTGGCAGTGCATCGTAATAACGAGTAGATGCCAATTTAACTGTCAACAGGTTCTTTTCAGCAGAAGTACCACCAATAACAAAAGCAATGTGATAAGGAGGACAAGCAGCAGTACCTAAAGTCTTCATCTTGTTCACCAGGAATGGAACCAAGGTTTCCGGATTCAGGATGGCCTTAGTTTCCTGATATAGATAAGTCTTGTTGGCTGAACCACCACCTTTTGTTACACATAAGAATTTGTATTCCATACCTTCAGTAGCTTCCAGGTCGATTTGAGCCGGTAAGTTACATTTGGTATTCACTTCTTCATACATACTTAACGGAGCGTTCTGTGAATAGCGCAGATTCTCTTCTGTGTAAGTCTTATATACACCTTCAGAAAGAGCTTCTTCATCACAATAACCAGTCCAGACCTGTTGTCCTTTTTCACCATGGATAATAGCTGTACCCGTATCTTGGCAGAAAGGTAAAACTCCTTTGGCAGCTACTTCAGCATTCCGCAGGAATGTCAGTGCAACATATTTATCGTTTTCGCTTGCTTCCGGGTCATTCAGAATCTTTGCCACCTGTTCATTGTGTGAACGGCGAAGCATGAATGAAACATCACGGAAAGCAGCATTGGCCATAGCGGTCAAACCTTCTTTAGCAATTTTCAGAATAGGTTTACCTTCAAATTCTGAAACTGATACATAATCTTTTGTAAGCAAATAATACTCTGTAGTATCCGGTCCCAGCGGGAACATCGGTTGATACTTGAATGGAGGTGTTGCCATAATATCTTACGTTTAATTTAATATTGGTTGTCTTTATCAATAGACGGACAAACTTACTCAAAATTCATGAGAATCTATCATCTGAATCCACAAAATTCCCGAAATTTATCGAACCTTTTATTGAAGCCGCATGAAATGCCTGAGAAGACGATTAGTAATTTTTAAGTAAATAATTAGTGAAATCTATGGATATAAAAAATTATTTAGTTTAATTTGTATTTGATATGGAATTGTAGTTACCCCTACTTAAATACAGGAAAGTATGAAGGACGAGCTTGAAACTAATTTGGCAGGTGAAGAAGCTGCTAAATTAAATGAAACGAACACACCGGCAGAAGTACCGGAAGTAACAGCCGAAGCTGCCGCTGTTGAATCTGATAATGCAGAAGAAAATGCTGCAGGTAAATTAACAAAAGATGAAATCCTGAATCGACTACAAACCTTGGTTGATGCTCCAGTTGAGACTGTCAGAGGTGAAGTAGAATCGCTTAAACAGGCTTATTATAAGATCCGTCGAAGTGAAGTAGACGAATTGAAGAAGGCGTTTATCGAACAAGGCGGTGATGAAAAGGATTTTTCAGCACCCGAAGATACTAAGGAAAATTACCTGAAAGAACTTCTTAGCTCATATAAAGAGAAGAAGGCTGCATATCTGGCAGAAGAAGAAAAAATAAAAGCTGAGAATTATGCGGTCAAGTTACAACTGATCGAACAGTTGAAGATGCTTTGTGAAAGCCAGGATGATTTCAACAAGTTATATAATGAATTTAAGGATATCCAGCAGAAATGGAAAGAGATTAAGCTGGTTCCTGAAGAACACGCAAATGAACTTTGGAAAGAATATCAGACTTACTCTGAAGCTTTTTATGATCTGATCAAGATTAACAATCAGTTCCGCGATTATGACTTCAAGAAGAATCTGGAGTTAAAAACAGCTCTTTGTGAGGCTGTCGAGAAACTTCAGGACGAAAAAGATATTATTTCGGCTTTTCATCAATTACAGAAACTGCATCAGCAGTGGCGGGAAATCGGTCCGGTTGCCAAAGATTTGCGTGAAGAGCTTTGGAGTCGCTTTAAGGCTGCTTCTACGGTGATTAATAAACGTCACCAGCAGCATTTTGAAAACCTGAAAGCAAAGGAACAGGAAAATTTAGAAGCGAAGACTGCTATCTGCGAACAGATCGAAGGTATTGATTATGCAGCTCTGAAAACATTCAAAGACTGGGATGAGAAGAATAATGAAGTCTTGGCTTTACAGCAGAAGTGGCGTACAATCGGTTTTACTCCGAAGAAACACAATACAAAGATATTTGAGCGTTTCCGCGCAGCTTGCGATGTGTTCTTCACGAAGAAGACGGAATTCTACAAGGCTATAAAGGCTGAAATGGAAAAGAATCTGGAGAAGAAACGTGCTTTATGTGAAAAGGCCGAAGCTTTGAAAGATAGTACGGATTGGAAAGGTACGACTGAAAAACTGATTGCTTTGCAGAAAGAATGGAAGACAATCGGTCAGGTAACACGTCGTCATTCAGATTCAATCTGGAAACGCTTTATTACTGCCTGCGATTATTTCTTCGACAACAAGAATAAGAATGTTTCTTCACAGAAGAGCGAAGAACAGGCTAATCTGGAAGCGAAGAAAGCGTTGATCGAAAAGGTTAAGACGATGGACGAATCTCTTGAAACGGAAGAAGCGATCAGTACATTGAAAGAATGGATTGCTGAATGGAATGAGATTGGTCATGTTCCGTTTAAGGAAAAAGATAAGGTGTACAAAGCTTTCCATGAAGCTGTCGACGCACAGTTTGATCGTCTGAAAGTAGATCAACGTGATCGTCGGATGAAATCTTATCGAAATAATGTCAGTGAAATGGCAGGTAAAGGGAAAGGTAAACTCTATTCTGAAAGAGATCGTCTGATGCGTACTTATGAACGGATGAAGAATGATTTACAGACGTATGAAAACAACATCGGTTTCTTAAGTATTTCTTCCAAGGGCGGTAGTGGTCTGGTAAAAGAAATGGAACGCAAGATCGAGAAGTTGAAAGCTGAAATGGAATTGACCGTGAAGAAAATTGAAGCTATCGACGAAAATCTGGAATAAAATCAGTTGATCATAAAATCCGATAAAGGCACAAAGTTAGGAAAGCGTCAGATACGCTTTGAGCTTTGTGCCTTTTTGAGTTTATTATAAATATGTGTATTCCTCGTATCCATTATTTCAACCCAGGACATGAAACGGCTGTTCTTTCGGGAAAAGTTAATTATACACCGACCCGTCAAGTACAGACTATGTTTCGGGATTTAGCCTGTCTTCCTCTTTGGTATGCGGATTCCAAAGACTTAGTCTGGGTGGAAGAATATGCTATGGCTGAAGCTTATCTGTCTGTTCTGAGGCGTATTTTCCCGCAGTTGCCTTCTGTTATATCAACAGAGCGGTTTTTGCATGAATCGTCTTTGGGTAATTATGAAGCGGCGCCATGGGGACTTTCGCCACAAAGCCTGCATTATTATAAAAGGTTGCAGAAAAGGGGAAAAGATAATATTCGGATTCCAGTCTGGAATGATGCATATAAACAACTAACCGGACGGCAGACTGCCCGAAAGGTTTTGGAGCGGCTTAAAGAACTGTTGCCGGAAATGGTTTTACCGGTTACCCCGGTTTTCTGTCGGACTGTGGATGAAATTAAAACCTATATGCAGACGCATCAGCCTCCATTTGTCTTGAAGACTCCTTTCTCTTCATCAGGACGTGGATTGCTCTGGTTGTGCAGTGCTGAATTACTTCAGAAAGACTTGCTGTGGATTGATGGAGCTATTCGTAAACAGGAAGAAATCAGTATCGAACCGGCCCTTGATAGACAACAAGATTGGGCTATGGAGTTTGTTTCTGATGGGAAAGGACGAGTGAGTTATCGTGGCTTATCTGTATTTGGTACGGCAGAGCGGGGAGCTTATTCCGGCAATATCTTAGGTTCGGAGTCTTTTCGGGAGTCTTTTATTTTAAGTCATATTTCTACGACTGATTTTGTTCAGGTAAAAAATGCGTTGGAAATTGCATTATCCGAGATATACGGTTATCTTTACACTGGCTGTATCGGAGTCGATATGTTGCTATACAGGCAGTCAGGATATTCTTCGTGGAATATTCATCCGTGTGTAGAAATTAACATGCGGCAAACCATGGGAATGGTAGCTGTACAGTTGTCTGAACGTTTTTTGGACGCTAATGCAACCGGGCAGTTTGTTGTTGACTATGCCCGTTTGCCTGGAGAGATACAGATGGGAGACCGGGAAATGCAGGCCAGGTATCCTTTGGTAACCGAGAATGGGAAAATCCGAAGTGGATATGTATCTTTATGTCCTGTTACGGGTGATACACATTATTGGGCTTATGTAATTATATCATAACTTAAACATATACACAATGAAAAAGACAAGTTTATCAATTCTTTTGGCCCTGATTTCATGGGTTGCTTTCGCTCAGCAATCGTTATGGGGCGGACAAAACATTGTTTCTCCGGAAATTCATCCGGACAATCGCGTAACTTTCCGTTTTTTTGCACCTAAAGCTGTTAAAGTTCAGGTGACGGGTGATTTCCTTCCTCCGCAGAAAGTAGAATCACAATATGGGAAGATGGATGTTCCGGGCATTGCGGATTTGAAAGAAGGAGAAAAGGGCGTTTGGGAATATACGACTCCTGAGCCATTATCTTCAGAACTTTACAATTATACGTTTATTGTTGATGGTTTGAAGAATGTAATTGATCCGAATAATGTTTATGTCAGCCGAGACGTAGCTTCATTGTTCAATATCTTTATCATTAAAGGTGGATGTGGTGATTTGTACAGTGTTAATAAAGTACCTCACGGCAGTGTTACACAGCGTTGGTACAACAGTCCGTCGTTAGGTTACGATCGCCGCATTACCATCTATACGCCGGCTGGATATGAGACGAGCGGAAAGCGTTATCCGGTACTTTATCTGTTACATGGAATGGGCGGTGATGAAGAAGCCTGGATTACTTTGGGAAGAACGGTACAGATCATGGATAACCTGATTGCTGAAGGAAAAGCAAAACCAATGATTGTTGTTATGCCGAATGGTAATGTTGATCAGGAAGCAGCTCCGGGCGAATCCAGCTTAGGTTTAGTCAAGCCAAACATGCAATTACCTCGTACTATGGAAGGAACGATGGAAGCTACTTTCCCGGATATTATCAAGTTTGTTGAGAGTAATTATCGGGTAGAAAAGAAGAAATCTTCTCGTGCTATTGCCGGCTTGTCAATGGGAGGTTATCATTCTTTACATATTTCCAAAGAATATCCGGATATGTTTGATTATGTAGGTTTGTTCTCGGCAGCCATTATTCCGAACGACAAAGTGGATTCTCCTATTTATAAGAATATGGAAGAAAAGTTAGCTAAGCAGTTTGCCAAGGCTCCGAAGTTATATTGGATAGCTATCGGTAAGACAGACTTCTTGTATAAAGCCAATCAGGACTTCCGGGCAATGCTTGATCAGCATAAGTATCCGTACATTTATCGGGAAAGTGAAGGTGGACATATTTGGCGTAACTGGCGTATCTATTTGTCGGAATTTGCTCCAATGTTATTCCAGAAATAAATAAAGTAGTGGAATATAAAATAAATAAGTCCTTTCGGTTTGTATCGGAAGGACTTATTTGTATAGGACGTATATTGGGAATATATGAAATTCTGAATGGATCAGTCTTTTCTGAAGAAATATCCTAGAGAGAAAGTTACGTTGTTCTGGAATATATTGGATTCGCCTTCCCTCTTGACGGCACGACGGTCTAATGTGCCGGTCACACAGTTGATAGCAAAGAAGAAGCGACTGTATTCAACGCTCATTCCCACATTGACTCCTAAGTCAAATGATTTCAGATTAGGCTCTTTCTTGCTACCAAAGTCAATACTCGTAGAAGGAGAAGCTCCGTGTGTACGCATTTTTCCGAAGAGGGAAAAATCTAAAGTTGGTCCGGCAAAGACGGAAAGCCGTATATCTGTAAGACGAAACGTATAGGCTAAATTCAAGGGAACCTGAATGGAATAATATGAATATTTGTTGTGCGTCTCTGTTACCAGCGGATTATTATAATGTGAATAATAGGAGCCGCCTTGATTGACAAAGCCTATTTCCGGCCGGAATGACAATCCTTTATATAAATGTACATCCATTAGTCCGGCTACACTCCAGCCAAAACGTCCACCAGCCATGTATTCGTCTTGTACTCGTTGTATGAGGGAAGAATAGGCTCCACCGGCACGAACGCCAAAATCAACTTGGGCGTACGTCGGCACTATCAACAAAATCATCAAGGCTATTATGTAATAGTATCGTTTCATAGATATTTTATCTTTTGTTCTTGAGGCAAAGATAAAAATTCTATGTATATGAAGGGGCATGTTTCACCACCTTTTTCAAGTAAATGCCTTTGTGCTGTTGTGGAATACCTGAAAAAGAAAATGGACGGAAAATAAATTCCGCATTTGCCAGCACCATTTCGGATCGACAAATGCGGAGTATATGGAAGCTGTTAGAAGTAAATTTCACCGAAGAATTGTGGACAATGGAAGTCCGGCTGAGGCAAGTCTATCGGATTCCAACTGGCGAAATGAGGATATTCAGTATCATCAGCACATTTGTAGAAGTTACCGAGAATCTTTTCGGGCATGGCATTTGAATCGAGTCCCATCAATGTCAGAGGAATGGCAACCAGTAGTTCCCATTCGTAGATACCTGTCTTTTCCTTAAACGGACGTCTTTCCAGGGTTGTATATCGTTTGATAGATTCATATTCTTGAGGTGTTAAAGAGGATTTTTCCGTACGGGAAAGTCTTCGTGCTGCATCACAGGTTCCGATACAGTTAAACTCGAAGTTCATATACGTACTATCGTTTACACGTTTCATGAAGAACTCCACACAACTGTCACGATGTACATTTGAATTATCAATATCGAAGCTGGCTTTTAAAGAGTGACCTTTAACAAAATATCGGATATACATATATTTGTCTGAACGGGCAATGTCAAACACGGCGATTGGTTTGTATCCGTATTCTTTCCAATTGATTTCATTGATATAGTCTCGGTACGCTTTGCTTTCCATAAAGAATCCGATGGAAGATAGGTCAAGCGAGTCAAGTCCAGCTAAATAAGGTACTTTAAGTCTTTTCATCTTAAGTTCATTTTTATATAAGCGGAATTTTGATATAATAAGTGAGCAATACAGAAACAACACCGATAATAGAAAGTGCAATGATAATGCTTCCTACAATCCGGTTCATTAGCCATATGCCACGGACATTGAACCATTTCCGCAGTTTTGATACAATGTATGTTATAAATAGCCACCAACAAACGGCTCCTATCCCGATACATCCTACTCCTCCAACAATCATCCCGACCGAATGATCCGGCAGAATAAAACCAAACCGGGCAAAGAGACCAATATAGAGCAATACGATCAGTACATTACTGAATGTTAACAGAAACGCTGTAATAAAGTCTTGTGTAAACGAGAGCCTGCGTTCTTTCTGTTTCCGTAAGTTCTTGACCGGATTACTTTGATATATATAATAACCAAATACTGCAAGTACAAGACTTCCGCCTAATTGTAACGGAGCTTGGTTCGCTTCTACGAAGTTGACTACCACTCCCATTCCTAAACTTGTTAGTATGGCATATACTATATCTGATACCATGGCTCCTAACCCGGTAATAAAACCATGCCACCGACCTTTACTTAAGGTGCGTTGGATGCAGAGCATTCCAATTGGGCCCATCGGGGCAGAAACCAAAATACCAATTACAAATCCTTTCGCCGCTAATGCTAACATCTGTTATTTTATCGGTTTATAATATGGACTTGCAAAGATAGGTGGTTTTTTTAGAGTAGACAAGGCTTTTTTTAATTGACAAATTAACAAGGCATCTGCTGTCTATCTTTTAGGTGTAAGCAATATGAGCCTTGTTAATCTGTTTCTTTTTATCAATCTACTCCTTTCCTGGGAAGTTCGGGCTATAGAGCATATTGGACCTGGTTTGTAAAACACCGTCTTTCACAAAGCTGTCGCCTCTCTCTTTCAGATGTTCTGCCAGAGCTGTTTTCATTTCCTGCCGGATGTTGATATAGCCTTTGTCTGCCACACAATTATGTAGCTCTTGCGGATCTTTTTGCAAATCAAACAGCTGTTCACTCCCATTATGAAGATTCCAGACGTATTTCATTTTCCCGTCAGTCAAGCCACACCAGTAATTTTCTTCTGAATAGCAAGTCGCATGTTCCAGATCAATGTATTTTCTCCACGCTGGATGATCGGTCTGTACCAAGGTTTTTAGTGAGCGTCCGTCCATATCTTCGGGAATCTTTCCTCCTGCTATATCCAAGAAAGTAGGCAGGAAGTCCCGTAGTTCTACCGGATAATCCAACCGGCTGCCATCTGGTATTTGCCTTTTCATGGATGTGGGCCACTTGACGATATAAGGAATGTGTGTAGAACCTTCATAAGGATAAGTTTTTCTCCAATGATAATGGTCACCCATCATATCGCCATGATCGGCAGTAAAGCAGATGAGGGTGTTGTCATACATGTCTTTATCTTTTAGGCATTGGATGATTTGCCCGATCTGATCATCTATGAATGTAATGTTGGCATAGTAATGTTGGAGTGAGTTTTGTGCATATTCGTCGCCAAAATTGGCAAACGGAGCATCGGATGGCATATCTTCGGGATTCTTCCGTTCGGCATATTGCTGGCACCAGTCTCCATGAGCTGGTTTCGGCATTTCCTTTCCTTTATATAAATCCAAATATCGCTGCGGCGGATCATACGGGCTATGCGGACGGGCAAACGATACTTTCAGAAATAATGGTTGAGGCGCATCGTAATGACGGATCAGTTCACAGGCCGTTTGTCCGGTCCAGGTGGTTGGATGAAGCCGTTCATCCAATTGGTAAACTCCGGCTCCGTGATCATTCCAGCCAATACCCGTCTTGTCCGGATTTTCGCCCGGAGCTTGCAGTTGGAACCATTTCCGATAATCACTAATAAAGTCTTTTGATTCGACACGTCCGCTTTCGTCGATGAGTGTCTGGTGGAAGCCATGCAGTGAGTTCTGCGGATTCCAGTGCATTTTTCCAATACCAAAGGTATAATATCCTAAGTCGCGGAGCATCTGTGGCATTTCATATCGGTACTGAGGAGCCACAGCTCCGTAGCCAAGCATACCATGATGCCAGGGCGATAGACCGGTCAGCAAACCAGAGCGGGCCGGCGTACTGCTGGGAGTACTGGTGTATCCGCAGACAAAGAGCGTTCCTTCAGCGGCTAGCTGGTCCAAATGTGGCGTGATGATATACGGATTTCCCATACATCCCAAAGCATCGCCCCGTTGCTGGTCGGTCATGATCAGTAAAATATGAGGTTTATCACTTGGAGCCGGATTTGGTTTTAGTGGATGTCTTTCAAGAACAGTAGAGCGGTTTTCCGGTTGTTCTGCTCTTTCGTCGGCTTGTACGCCGCTCCAGCTTAAACCTAATCCGATGGATGATTTGATGAACGATCGTCGTTTCATGTACAAGAGTTTTTGGATTCTTAACGGCTAATGTACAGTAAATCCTTGGTTACAACAAACTTTTACACAAAAAAACTCATTGATCAACAGTACTGTAGAGATTCTTTCAGATAGGGACATTGCTTAATTCTTTACTATAGGAGCTCTTTCTTTCTTCATTGGATAGGCGGTTTTAAGCACAATTTCTTGTTTGCCCGAATAGATAAAGATACATTTTTAGGTTGAAAAAGCAAGGATATAAGGATATAAATTACTTTTCACTGCTTTTGACCTGAAAGATAACTGAGAATGTGTAAATACAGAAATCGGGAAAAATATTTCTTGTATTTGTTGAGATATTTGAATGCGTTTCCTTATAATATCTCTGCTCATTAACCGGAAAAAACGTATCTTTGCAGTTGATAAGTTGATGAGGAAACGAATTGACTAGATGGTAAGTTAACAAGGGACAAGTTGACAAGGTTTTATCAAGTTATCGCTGATGCCTTGCCAGCTCGTCAGTTGTTGAATTTGCCGTCTTTCAGATTAGGACAACTACTTAATAAATTGATCATATATGATTCTATTCTTTCAATCTCCAACTAAAACGGTGCTGGCCGTAGAAGCTAAGCAAGCGTTTTCACCAGAAGACACAAAGAAGCTGGTGTGGCTATTCAGTGGAGCAACACCTGTTGAGGCAGAAACCATGAACGGTTGGTTCGTTGGTCCGCGTCGTGAAATGATAACGCCATGGAGTACGAATGCAGTTGAAATAACCCAGAACATGGGTTTGGCCGGAATTAGTCGTATAGAAGAGTATTTCCCGGTAGAGTCGGGCGATGCTGATCATGATCCGATGCTGCAACGTATTTACAATGGACTGAACCAGGAAATCTTTACGATTAGCAAAAAGCCGGATCCGATTATCTATATTGACGATCTGGAAGCTTATAATGCTCAGGAAGGTCTGGCTTTGAGCGAAGAAGAAATTTCTTACCTGAAGGAAGTCAGTGAAAAACTACAGCGCAAGCTGACCGACAGTGAAGTTTTCGGTTTCTCTCAAGTAAACTCAGAACACTGCCGTCATAAAATCTTTGGCGGAACCTTTATTATTGATGGCGAAGAAAAGGAAAGTTCGTTATTCAATTTGATTAAGAAGACATCAGCCGAGAACCCGAATAAACTGGTATCGGCTTATAAAGATAATGTGGCCTTCAACGATGGTCCGGTCGTAGAACAGTTTGCTCCGAAGAGCGGTGATAAACCCGATTACTTCGCGATTAAAGACATCAAGACTGTGATCTCGTTGAAAGCGGAAACACATAACTTCCCGACAACCGTAGAACCGTTCAACGGTGCGGCAACGGGTACGGGTGGTGAAATCCGCGACCGTCTGGGCGGTGGTAAGGCTTCTTTGCCGATTGCCGGAACTGCTGTTTATATGACGGCTTATCCTCGTACGGAAGGCGCCCGCGAATGGGAGAAAGTACTTGATCCTCGTCCGTGGTTGTATCAGACTCCGGAACAGATCTTAATCAAAGCTTCTAACGGCGCATCCGATTTCGGTAATAAATTCGGTCAGCCGCTGATCTGCGGTTCTGTCCTGACTTTCGAGCATGCCGAGAATAATAAGAAGTATGCTTACGATAAAGTCATCATGTTGGCCGGAGGTGTTGGCTTTGCCAATAAGCGGGATGCCTTGAAAGGTGATCCGAAACCCGGGGAAAAGGTGATTGTAATCGGTGGTGATAACTACCGGATCGGTATGGGCGGTGGCGCTGTTTCGTCGGTAAATACCGGGCAGTATACGAGCGGCATCGAACTGAATGCCGTACAGCGTGCCAATCCTGAGATGCAGAAGCGTGCGGCTAACGTGATCCGTTCGATTGCTGAATCAGATGATAATCCGATTGTTTCTATCCACGACCACGGAGCCGGCGGTCATTTGAACTGTCTGTCTGAATTGGTGGAAGCAACTGGCGGACATATCGATATGAGTAAATTGCCAATTGGTGATCCGACCTTGTCGGCAAAGGAAATCATCGGTAATGAAAGCCAGGAACGAATGGGCTTGCTGATGGAAGAAAAAGACGTAGAACGGGTGAAACGGATTGCTGACCGTGAACGTGCTCCGATGTATGTTGTAGGTGAAACTACCAACGATATGAAGTTTGTCTTCGAACAGGCTGACGGCGTGAAACCGATTGATATCAAGTTGGAATATATGTTCGGTAAGCCACCTCGCACTATCATGCGCGATCATACCGTAGTAGAAACTTACGAACCGGTTGTTTACAAGGAATCAGAATTGCATCATTATCTGGAAAACGTACTTCAGCTGGAAGCCGTTGCTTGTAAAGACTGGTTAACCAATAAGGTAGACCGTTCCGTAACTGGTAAGATTGCCCGTCAGCAGTGCCAGGGTGAATTGCAGTTGCCGTTGAGTGACCTGGGAGCTGTCGCTTTGGATTTCCGTGGAAAAGCAGGTATCGCTACTTCAATTGGTCATGCGCCGCAGGTAGCTATGGTTGATCCGGCTGCCGGATCCGTGATGGCGATTGCCGAAGCTCTGACGAATATTGTCTTTGCTCCGCTGACCGATAAGCTGACAGGTGTTTCTTTGAGTGCAAACTGGATGTGGCCGTGCCGCAATGAAGGTGAGGATGCCCGTTTGTATAAAGCTGTACAGGCAGCATCCGACTTTGCCTGCGCCTTGGGTATTAACATCCCGACCGGTAAAGATTCATTGTCAATGACCCAGAAGTACGGAGATGAGAAAGTTCTTGCTCCGGGAACTGTCATCATTTCTGCCGGTGCCGAAGTAAGCGATGTGAAGAAGATCGTTTCTCCGGTATTGGTTCATGAACGGAATTCACATATTTATTATATCGATTTCTCATTCGATACCTTGAAACTGGGCGGTTCTGCTTTGGCACAGGTATTGAACAAGCTGGGTAATGAAGTACCGACCGTGAAGGATCCGGAATATTTCAGCGATGCCTTCAATGCTGTTCAGGAGGCAATCGAGAAAGGTTTGATTCTGGCTGGTCACGATATTTCTGCCGGTGGTATGATTACTACTTTGTTGGAAATGTGCTTTGCCAATGTAGAAGGTGGTTTGGAAGTCAATCTGGATAAGATTAACGAATCAGACATTGTGAAGATTCTGTTTGCCGAAAATCCGGGTATTATCGTTCAGGTAAAGGACAAGAAAGCCTTCGAAAAACTGATGATGGATGCCGGTGTTGGCTTTGCTGAAATTGCGAAACCGACCAACGAACGTCATATCCTTGTATCGAAGGATGGAATCCAGTATCATTTCGGTATTGATTATATGCGGGATGTCTGGTATGAGTCTTCTTATAAGCTGGATATCAAGCAGAGCGGCAATGTATGTGCCGGCAATCGTTTTGAAAACTATAAGATGCAGCCGCTGGAATTCAAGTTCAACAAGAACTTCACCGGTACGTTGGCTTCTTATGGCCTTTCTGCTGATCGTCGGGAACCGACAGGAATCAAAGCTGCTATCTTGCGTGATAAGGGAACAAACGGTGAGCGTGAAATGGCTTACTCAATGTATCTGGCCGGCTTCGATGTGAAGGATGTTCACTTGACCGACTTGGCTACAGGTCGTGAGACGCTGGATGATGTCAACCTGATCGTATTCTGTGGTGGCTTCTCCAACTCAGACGTATTGGGTTCTGCCAAAGGTTGGGCTGCCGGTATCTTGTTTAACGAAAAGGCAAAGAGCGCTATCGATCGTTTCTATGCCCGGAAAGATACCTTGAGTTTGGGTATTTGTAACGGATGCCAGCTGATGGCCGAACTGGAACTCTTGTATCCGGAGCACGAAAAGAAGCATAAGATGGTACATAATGATTCGCACAAGTTCGAATCCAACTTCATTACCCTGGATATTCCGAAGAACCATTCTGTCATGTTCGGTTCTTTGAGCGGTAGCAAGTTAGGCATCTGGGTAGCTCATGGTGAAGGTAAGTTCGATTTCCCGTACGAAGAAAAAGACTATCATATTGTAGCTAAGTATAATTACGATGGTTATCCAGCTAATCCAAACGGTTCGCCTTGGGCTGTTGCCGGCGTTTGCTCACAAGATGGCCGTCATTTGGCAATGATGCCTCACTTGGAACGTGCGATGTTCCCGTGGCAGTGCGCTTATTATCCGTTGGAACACCGGAACGATGAAGTGACTCCGTGGATTGAAGCTTTTGTCAATGCCCGTAAATGGATTGAAGAAAACAAGAAGTAAAAAGTCTTATATATAATAAGGTAAGACTTCTCATATAGAAACCCACGAGAATCGTTTTCAAAACTCACGAGAATTGAAAACGGTTTTCATGGGTTTTGTTTTTGATGCTGGATTGGTCTGTTAAATGGGAGGTTAGATTGGGAAAAAATAAACGCATCGTGTATCTTTGGAAAGATGAACCTTGTGGAGTTGGATAAACAAATAAAAAGAGAAGGAGAGTAGATAATGAAAAGATTTGTATTTCTATGGATCATGCTTTTATGCTTGAATGCCTGCGAGCAGGAAGGCCCATTAGACAAGTATGACGTGAGTTTGCGACAAGATTTCGAGCAGCGTTATAGAGGCGCTTCGATTATTTCTGTGAGTGATTGGGATGGATCCGGTCTTCACGTCAAGTTTTCAGATGAACAACGTAAGGAGGCAGAAGTGTTTTATATGCACAATGGGTGGAATTTGTGTATCTCTTATCTGAAGGATTTTACGTGTCTGCCGGAGAAAGTACAGGAAAGTTTCCTTCATTCTCCGTATGCAGATGTTAAGATAGAAGCCATAACCAGTTGGGAGCGTGCCGAGTTATCACATACGCTGTACCGGCTATTTTTTAAGTATCAGTGGAAAGATGTTGAAGATATGACGTATGAAGTCCTGATGGATGAGGAAGGCGTCTGGCTTCATACGTATAATCGTGATTTACCTAATAATTATTGGTATCAGGCTGTACAGCCAGGAGAGTTGGATTTTATACAGAAGCGGTATCCTGGTTCGGATGTTCGTGGCTATATCAACGACGGAGGTTACAATGTTTACTTTTTCATACAGGATGGGGTTATTAAACAAATTTCATTTAGTCCGGTGAATTGCTGGTATGAAACCCGTTACGAATTACCTTCCGATACGTCTTTACCCGATTTGTTGGTGGAATGGCTGGAACGGGAAGAGCCGGACTTTTCTTACACAAGGATCTTTTATGTAGAATCACCTGAAGAAAACGCTTATGAGCTGATTAATGAGAACACACCCAATAACGAAGGAATTATTGTTCGGGAAAGCCTCTGGAATCATGAATAAGAAACCTAAGATGAGTAAAAGCCACTATATTTTTTCAGAAAAAGAAGAATGGAAAGTTTTGTAATTCAAATAATATACGTACCTTTGCAAGCCGATTATTATCAAATTGTACTAAAAGTTTAGTTCTTAGAACTTTGCATCATCATGTGTCCGGTGAGGCAAAGGGAAAAGATTAGTTTTTTGATTTTATTAATTTATTAAACAATTTAAGCAGTGGATACTTTAAGTTTTAAGACCATTTCTGCAAACAAAGCAACTGTAAACAAAGAATGGGTCATCGTTGACGCTGAAGGCCAGTCATTAGGTCGTCTTTGTGCAAAAGTAGCAAAGCTTTTGCGTGGCAAGTACAAACCCAATTTTACTCCTCACGTTGATTGTGGTGATAATGTAATTATTATCAATGCAGAAAAAGTCGTTCTGACAGGAAAGAAATGGAACGATCGTGTTTATTTGAGATACACCGGTTATCCTGGTGGTCAGATTGAATACACTCCGGCTGATTTATTAGCAAAAGGCCCGAGTTATCTGTATAGAAAAGTAGTAAAGGGTATGTTACCTAAGAACCGTCTGGGTGCAAAGTTACTGGGTAATCTGTATGTTTATGCAGGTACAGAACATAAGCATGAAGCTCAGCAGCCTAAGTCAATTGATATTAACTCATATAAATAATAGCGATGGAAGTAGTAAATGCAATAGGAAGACGTAAAGCCGCAGTTGCTCGCGTATACGTTAGCGAAGGAACAGGTAAGATTACAATCAACAACCGCGATCTTGCAAATTACTTTCCTTCTTCAATTCTTCAGTTTGTTGTAAAGCAGCCTTTAGCAAAATTGAATGTTGCTGAACAATACGATATCAAGATCAACTTGGTAGGCGGTGGCTTTAAAGGCCAGTCTGAAGCAGCTCGTTTGGGTATTGCTCGTGCGTTGGTTAAGATTAATCCGGAAGATAAAGTTACTCTTCGTTCAGAAGGCTTCATCACTCGTGATCCTCGTTCTGTTGAACGTAAGAAACCGGGTCGTCCAAAAGCTCGTAGAAGATTCCAGTTCAGTAAACGTTAATTTTGAGTTTGTAAGTTTATTAGTTGATAAGTTTATTAGGGTTATAACTCAAAAACTTAAAAGCTCAAAAACTATAGAACTGAAAGCGAACGTTTAGTATCTAAACCAGCAGGATTCTTTTTGTATGCAGAAATATGGGAAGACTACCTGTGGGTTGTGTAAACAAAAGAATGTAAACGATTTAAGAAAAGAAACAATGTCAAGAGTAAGTTTTGATCAATTATTAGAGGCTGGTGTTCACTTCGGACACTTAAAAAGAAAGTGGAACCCCGCTATGGCTCCTTATATCTTCATGGAGCGCAATGGTATTCATATCATTGATTTATATAAAACAGTTGCTAAAGTAGATGAAGCAGCAGAAGTAATGAAGAACCTGGCTAAACAGGGAAAGAAAGTTCTTTTTGTTGCTACTAAGAAACAAGCTAAACAAGTCGTTGCTGATAAGGCTGCTTCTGTAGGTATGCCTTACGTGATCGAACGTTGGCCGGGTGGTATGTTGACTAACTTCCCGACAATTCGTAAAGCTATCAAGAAGATGGCTACGATCGACAAGATGACAAAAGATGGTACATTCGATAATTTGTCAAAGAGAGAAAAATTACAGATTACTCGTCAGCGTGCAAAATTGGAAAAGACTTTAGGTTCTATCGTAGACCTGACTCGTCTGCCGTCTGCTTTGTTCGTTGTTGACGTAATGAAAGAACATATTGCCGTTCGCGAAGCTAACCGTCTGGGTATTCCTGTATTCGGTATGGTAGATACGAACTCTGATCCTTCAAACATCGACTATGTAATTCCGGCTAATGATGATGCTACTAAATCAGTAGAAGTAATCTTGGGCGCTATCTGCGAAGCTATGAACGAAGGTTTGCAGGAACGCAAAGCTGAAAAGGTAGATGCTGAAGCTGCCGGTGAAGGCGAAGCTCCGAAGAGAGAACGTAAGGCAAAAGCTGCAAAGAAAGAACGTACCAAGAAAGAAGATGATGAAGCTTTGAACGCTAATATCGCTGGTAAGTTCGCTAAAGACGAAGAGTAATTCAATTGAAAGTTGCATTTGACAATTGACAATTAGAATACACATACAATGGGCAATTGGCTTTTGACAAGAATTGTCAATTGTCAATTGTCCATTGTCAATTTATAAAGAGTACAAACATTTTAAATAGAAGAAAATAAGATTATGGCTGTAACAATGGCTGATATTACCAAGCTGCGCAAAATGAGTGGAGCTGGTATGATGGACTGTAAGAAGGCATTGACTGAAACTGACGGTGACATCGAAAAAGCAATGGAAATTATCCGTAAAAAAGGACAGGCTATCGCTGCTAAGCGTTCTGATCGTGATGCTTCAGAAGGTTGTGTTCTGGCAAAGAAAGATGGTAGTTTTGCTGCAGTTATCGCTTTGAAGTGCGAAACTGACTTCGTTGCTAAGAACGCTGACTTTGTTGCTTTGACTCAGGCTATCCTGGATGCTGCCGTAGCTAACAAATGTCATACTTTGGAAGAAGTATTGGCTTTGCCGATGGGTAACGGAACTGTAAAGGATGCTGTAGTAGATCGTAGTGGTATCACAGGTGAAAAGATGGAACTGGATGGCTACAGTGTAGTAGAAGGTGCTTATACAACTGTTTACAACCATATGGGTAAAAACCAGTTGTGTACAATTGCTGCTTTCAATAAGCCTTCAGAAGAAGTTGCTCACAATATTGCTATGCAGATCGCTGCTATGAACCCGATCGCTATTGATGAAGCAGGTGTTCCTGAATCTGTAAAGGAATCAGAAATCCAGGTGGCTATTGAAAAGACAAAAGCTGAGCAGGTACAGAAAGCTGTTGAGGCTGCTTTGAAGAAGGCTGGTATCAATCCGGCTCACGTTGATAGCGAAGAGCACATGGAAAGTAACATGGCTAAAGGCTGGATTACTGCTGAAGATGTAGCTAAAGCTAAAGAAATCATCGCAACTGTTTCTGCTGAAAAGGCTGCTAATCTGCCGGAACAGATGATCCAGAATATTGCTAAGGGTCGTTTGAGCAAGTTCTTGAAAGAAGTTTGTTTGCTGAACCAGGAAGATATCATGGATGCTAAGAAGACAGTAAAAGAAGTAATGAAGGAAGCTGATCCTGAATTGCAGATCTTGGCATTCAAGCGTCTGACTTTGCGTGCTGAATAATTCGTCGGGACGAAATATCCTATTCAATAAGAGAAGGCATGTCGGTTGCGGCATGCCTTCTTTGTCTTTGTATGTACAGTAACTAGTTTTACCGGCTGGCTTTCAGTCCTCGGATGACGGCTGATGTGAAACCTGAAAGTTCCATCTCATTCAATCCTTTGATTGTGATACCACCCGGAGTTGTTACTTTATCGATTTCAGCTTCCGGATTGCTCTGGTTTTCCAACAGCAGATCGATTGCCCCTTTTACGGTGTGTACCACAATTTCCTGGGCTTGTTTCGGATAAAATCCTAATTCTACACCGCCTTCGATAGCTGCGCGAATATATCTCAAGGCGAAGGCAATACCACTTGATGCCAAAGCTGTACCGGCTTCCATCAGTCGTTCTTCAATCAGAATCGCTTTTCCTAGTTCATTGAAAATAGAAAGAACCAGATTGATCTGATCTTCCGAAGCATTGCAGGCCGAGATAAAGGTCAGACTGCTTTTCACTTCAATGGCTGTATTTGGCATGACACGGAAGATTACCGGGTTAACCTGTACTTTCGATGCGATACTCTTTTTGAGATGGCTGTTCAATTGTTCGAAGGTGACGCCTGCCGCAATCGATATGATAATTTGTTTGTCGAACTGCAGAACCGGGCGGATTTCCTCAATGACAGATTGTACTCGCCAAGGTTTTACGGCAATGATTACCAAGTCCGATTCGCGTACAGCTGTAATATTGTCGTGAGTCAGGTTAAAGTCTTCGTTGATGTTCCTCATCTTTTCGAGAGTCTCGTCTGTCTGGGCTGTACAAGTGATGTCACTGGCCTGGAAGATACTTCCTTGTGATAAACCTTTTGCGATGGCTCCACCCATGTTTCCGGAGCCGATGATTGTAATTTTCATGTTGTTTGATTTATAATGTTATTAACTTCTTGTTTGTCCGTTTCCGGTTATGATGTATTTATAGGTTGTAAGTTCGGGTAAAGCCATCGGACCGCGTGCATGCATTTTTTGAGTACTGATTCCGATTTCTGCACCAAAGCCGAATTGCGCTCCATCCGTAAACGCCGTAGATACATTGGCGTACACGCATGCTGCATCAACTTGCTTTTGAAAAGTAGCAATAGCTTGCTGGTCTTCACTGATAATACATTCGCTGTGCTTGGAACTATATTGGGCAATATGTTGCAAAGCCTCTTCGATGGATGCAACGGTACGTATGCTCATTTTGTAGTCCAGGAACTCGGTTCCGTAACTATCTGCCGTTGCCGGCCGTAACAAATGGGCGGGATACTTCCCTTGTAGCGCCTTAAAAGCTGGTTCATCCGCGTAGATAATGACCTGATGCTGGGCAAGCAAGGTACACAGATCGGGTAAATCAGCCAGGCGTTCTTTGTGGATAATCAGGCAGTCGAGGGCATTACATACACTGACTCGTCGGGTCTTTGCATTAGTTATGATGGCTTGACCTTTCTGTTTGTCTCCTGCTAAATCAAAATAGGTATGGCAGATTCCTGCACCCGTTTCTATGACAGGAATGCGGGCATTCTCTCGGACATATTGAATCAGTGCACTGCTTCCACGTGGAATCAGCAGATCAACCAGTCCGACAGCGTGCAGAAGTTCGGTGGTTGCCTGTCTGTCGGGTGGCAGTAATGTGCAGACAGCCGGCGGAACGCCATACTTTTCTACTATCTGATGGATAATTTTCACCAGAGCCTGATTCGAACAATCGGCATCTGATCCGCCTTTCAGTATGCAGACATTACCACTTTTCAGGCAAAGTGAGAAGACATCGCAGGTGACATTCGGGCGCGCTTCATAAATAACCCCTATCACACCAAACGGTACGCTTACCTTTTTTATCGTCATTCCGTTTGGACGAGTAACCTCACTATAGATTTTTCCTAACGGCGACGGAAGTGTGGATACGTTCCGCATATCTTGAGCGATGCTTTCTATACGGCTTTCGGTCAGTTTTAACCGGTCATATTTCGGGTTTGAAATATCCATGCGCGACAAGTCTTCTCGGTTGGCTTCCAGAATATCTGCCATGTGTTCCAGCAAGGCCGAAGCGGTGTCGTTTAATATATCTTGTACCAAACTTTCGGAACAGCGTTGCAGGGCAATAACTGTTTGGGCAGCTTGTTGCAAAAGTTGTTGTGTTGTCGTCATAATCCTGATAAATATTCCGTTGGGGTTTGAAAACTCTTTATTATGAATTTAAATACAGATAGTCATAATGAATGATCGGTTTCTGCTCTTTCTGTCCCATCTTTTCACGGGCTTCCTGGCTGCTGTAGGCTGTACAGCCAATGCCAATGAGCTTTCCTTCCTCATTAATGACCCGGACTATATCGTCTTTCTCGAAGTCCCCTTTTACGTTGGTCACGCCAACCAGTAAAAGACTGCTGGCTTTTGAAGAGGAAATAGCCTCTTCTGCGCCGGCATTGATGCAGAGCTCGCCTTTGGAAAAATCACCGGAATGTGCAATCCATTTCTTGATATTGCTGACATTCTTCTCGCCGGGTATAAAGCGCGTGCATTGGGTTGTCTCGGGATGACGGGCTATTTGTTCGAGGATATGCTCTTCTTTCCCGTTCGCAATAAATACTTCGATGCCCTCGTTCGCTACCTGGTAGGCTATTTTGCATTTGGTCAGCATTCCGCCTCTTCCGAAAGATGATTTGCCGCTTTGAATATAAGAATCCAGATGTTGCTCTCCGGGTTTGATGGATGTGAGCAATTTACTTTGCGGATCGGCCGGATTACCGGTATAGATGCCTTGAACATTACTCAGAATAATTAAAGTATCTGCATTCATCATGGTGGCAATCAAACCGGAAAGCTCATCATTGTCGGTAAACATTAATTCGGTCACCGAAATGGTATCATTTTCATTGATAATCGGAATGACATGCTGGTTGAGCATAACCTCCATGCAATGTTTTTGTGTCAGATATTGGGTTCTTGTTGAAAAGCTTTCTTTGGTTGTTAAAACCTGGCCACAGCAGATTCCTTGCTCCCTGAATAAGCCATAATAACAATTCATGAGCTTGGCCTGTCCGATGGCAGAGTAGAGTTGCCTCGACGAGACAGCATCTAATGTTTTTCCTATCCTGATTTCGCTTTTCCCTGAAGCTACGGCTCCTGAAGAAATCAGCAAGATGTCTGTACCCGAGCGGTGCAGTTCGGCTATCTGGTCAACAAGAGCAGACATCCGTGTTATATCGAGCTTTCCGTCGGTTCGGGTCAGTACATTACTCCCTATTTTGATAACTATACGTCTTTTCATAATCGTTTACGAATAGGTTAGAGCGCAAAGCTATGAAATGAAAACAGGATTATCAATAATATGGGCCATAAAATGTAACAATGAAATAAGTTCATTCAAAAAAATAAGTCAGGAGACAGTAGCTTTTAGGTTTTTGCTGACTCCTGACTGTTCTTAAAAGCATGTTTCTATGGGATGGTTGGGAATTCAATCGTTTCACTGTTTTCGATCCAGTTCCTGACTGTAAAGTATCCCTTTTCACTGCTGTCTTCGCCGGCGATGTCACCGATAATAATTGTCAAGGTGAGTCGGTTGTTGGCTGTTAAAGTTGTATTTAACTCTTTAGAGACAGAATGAACGCTTCCATCGCTCAATGTAATGTTTAGTTCCAGTAATGGGTTTTCGTCGGAAGGGAAGAGCATGACTGTGCCGTTGGTCATTTGTTTGCCGTCTGTTGATTTATTTAAAGCGAATTTAACGGTCTTGGTCTTGTTCTCGGGTTGGGCCGTGTAAAAATTCAGCTTTTCTGCAATATTATTGATACGGACTTCCATCGTCGATATGTTCGAACTGAGTGGAGAATCATCGGCTGTTTTTACAATGACTTTAAGTCCAGCTACAGCTCTGTCGAGCGAGGTACTTAAATCGTCGCTGGCCAGGTTCTTTTCTTTTACAGCATAAACAAGGTCGAATGTCGGATTATAAGTATCATCTTTCTGGTTTTTCCGCAGTTCAAGATACAGCGTGGATAAATCGGCTCCAAGTGTAATCTCCGGATTTTTTATGGAAGGAGAATCATAGGTGTCATCATCGCTGACAGGCGTTCCCCAGTAAACGAGGTTGTATGTATCTTCGGGTAATAGAAGTTCCCGGTAATAGCCCGGATAGATTTCCCCATTTTCGATGGGATAAAAGGCATTGAATACAGTAAGCTTTTCGTCCATGTAATTTCCAAAGTAAACGGAAGTGCCTTTTGTACATGGATAGATGTCAAGGAATCCGGTTAAAGGACTGGTTGATTGATCTGTGTTATTCACATAGGCGGTTAATTCCGGTGAGACAAGTTTCAGAGATGAAATGGGATCGCCATACTCATCGTCTTTTGAACATGATGCGACAGTCATCAGTAAAAGTGTGCCTGCTAAAATGATTCTTTTCATGAAAGTCTATTTTTAAAATGATACTTAATTGTTGTTTGTATTTATAAAACAAAGTATCCCGGTTATTGTTTCACTTTTTAATCAGATATTTCTATTTTATAGTTGTATTTTAGATAAATACTTTTGTTTTAACATGAGTTGGGCTCAGCTGCAATGGATCAATTTTTATATAATATTATATGTTTGGATTGTTATTATCTATTTTCCTCTCACTGCAGACGAAGAATATTGAATGATGTGAGAAATTATCTGTTTTTCCCTTGCTTTTTATTTAATTCATATTAGTGATGTAATCAATTTACCTATGTGAATTAATTAATTTACCATTGTGATGTAATTAATTCATATAAGTGAATTAATTAATATCTAGTTTATTTTTTACTAGAATTCAGTATGAACAGCATGAGTTTGAAATAGTTAATGATGAGATTGTGCTGGAAGAAAAGAATTAAAAACAGGAAAGCCTCCTGCTTGTTCCGTCTGACGGAGAGCAGGAGGCTTTTATCATGTCGGAGAAGACCAGAAGTCTCTCTTCAGAAAACCGGCGATTATTTTAATTTAGCCAAAGCTTCTTTGATTCGGCGCATGGCTTCTGTGATGTTTTCGTCGGAAGTAGCGTAACTCATACGGATACATTCAGGAGCTCCGAAAGCACCACCACCTACACATGCTACATGGCCGACTTCCAGCAAATACATAGCCAAATCGGCTGCGTTGTTAATTGTGCGGCCTTCAGCAGATTTGCCGAAATAAGAACTACACTTCGGGAACAGGTAGAACGCTCCTTGCGGAACATTTACTTCGAATCCCGGAATTTCTTTTGCCAATTTAACGATCAGGTCACGACGGCGCTCGAAAGCCTGGCGCATTTCTTCTACCGGAGCTTGTGTTCCCGTATAGGCTGCTTCAGCAGCTTTCTGAGAGACAGAACAAGGTCCTGAAGTATATTGGCCTTGCAGTTTGTTTACTGCTTTTACAATCCATTCCGGTCCGGCAATGAAACCGATACGCCAGCCTGTCATGGCATACGCCTTAGAAACACCGTTTACGATGACAACACGGTCGTGTATTTCTTTGAATTGGGCAATACTTTCATGCTTTCCGATGTAATTGATGTGTTCATAAATTTCATCGGCGATGATGTATACTTGCGGATGTTTAGCCAGTACAGCAGCCAGACCTGCCAGTTCTTCTTTATTGTAAACAGAACCTGTCGGGTTTGACGGTGAACACAAAATCAGTAATTTGGTCTTCGGCGTAATAGCTGCTTCCAATTGAGCCGGAGTGATCTTGAAGTCTTGTTCAATACCGGCAGGAACAGTAACAGGAGTACCATCGGCTAATTTCACCATTTCCGGATAACTTACCCAGTATGGAGCCGGAATGATTACTTCGTCACCAGCATTTACCAAAGTCATGATTGTGTTGCAAACTGATTGTTTAGCACCGTTGGCACAAGAGATTTGTGCAGCTGTGTAATCCAAGCCATTTTCGTTTTTCAATTTGGCAACAATCGCATTGCGCAAAGCCGGATAACCTGCGACAGGAGAGTATTTGGAATAATTGTCGTCAATAGCCTTTTTAGCAGCTTCTTTAATGTGCTCTGGTGTATTAAAATCAGGTTCACCAACGCTCATGTTAATAATGTCAATACCTTGAGCTTTTAACTCACTACTTTTTTGAGACATTGCCAGCGTTTCAGACGGAGACAATCTGTTCAATCTTTCTGATAATTGTGCCATCGTTTATGAATATTAAATGTTTGAATTATTTTACATTGTGTAATGTATGTCCCATTCTTTCCTTCTTTGTTTTCAGATAAAACATATTGTAAGGATTCGGGGTTACTTCGATAGGTACATTTTCCACTACCGAAAGTCCGTATGCTTCCAGACCAACGCGCTTTACCGGATTGTTCGTCATCAGTCGCATCTTGGTGATACCAATGTGACGCAAGATCTGAGCTCCTACACCATAGTCGCGTTCGTCAGCCTGATGCCCTAAGCAAATGTTGGCTTCAATGGTATCCATTCCGTTTTCCTGCAGCTTATAAGCCTTCATCTTTTCCATCAAACCGATGCCGCGGCCTTCCTGATTCAGGTAGATAACTGCACCTTTCCCTTCTTTTTCAATCATGCGGAGTGCCTGATGAAGCTGTTCACCGCAGTCGCATCGTAACGAACCGAAGATATCACCGGTTGCGCAAGAGGAATGAACACGAACCAGAACCGGTTCGTCTCCTTTCACCTCACCCTTGATAATGGCAATGTGTTCCAGACCATTGCTCTTCTGGCGGAACGGGATGAGGCGGAAATGCCCGTATTCGGTAGGCATGTCAACTTCTTCTCCCTGTTCTACAATCGATTCCTGTTTCAGCCGATACGCGATCAAATCGGCAATGGAAATCAGCTTTATATTTTGTTCATCAGCAAACTTGCGCAGTTCGGGCAGACGTGCCATGGTTCCATCTTCGCTCATGATTTCCATCAGAGCAGCTGCCGGATATAAACCAGCCAGACGGCACATATCAATACAAGCTTCGGTATGTCCGGCCCGGCGTAATACACCTTTTTCTTGAGCATACAGCGGATTAATATGTCCCGGGCGACCGAAAGTCTCCGGAGTCGAAGCCGGATCGGCCAAAGCTAAAATGGTTGCGGCCCGATCGGCAGCTGAAACACCTGTCGTACAACCTTCCAGCTTGTCGATTGTAACCGTAAACGGTGTCCCCAATACAGACGTATTGTTTGTTACCTGATGAGGCAGATCCAGTTCTTCGCAGCGAGATATCGTGATAGGAGCACATAATACGCCACGTGCATTCTTCAACATAAAGTTGATTTTCTCGGGTGTCACTTTCTCGGCGGCAATAATCAGATCACCTTCGTTTTCACGATCTTCATCGTCTACAACGATGACAAATTTGCCTTCACGGAAATCTTCAATAGCCTCTTCGATTGTGTTTAATTTGAATTCGCTCATATGTTGTTTTTATTATCAATAGTTTCTTTTGACAAATGTAGTGAAAATATCATTTCTTTAATCTCATCGCTTACTTTTTGTACTGTATTTATATCCTGCCGCAATAACTTTCGCTGGTAAACGGCAAACAGATATATAATCAGTCCCAATGGAATGAAACAGCCTATGCCTATCGCGACTTTTTTATTCAGGTTCGCGTTCAGCTGGTGGTAGTTGCTGATAATCGGATAATCCATCAGTTTATTCAGCAACAAATTCTGGTCTGAATTCGACAGTTCTTCAACGATCGACTCCATTTCCTGAGCGATGGCTTCGGCTGTATGATCTTTGCCTCCGGATTTCCAGTATTGAATGTAATTGATCCAGCGGCGGTGATTTTGCAAGTATTGCTTACAGTCGGCCGACAGTTGCGTCAAACGGGGCAAGATGGCATCATAATCAGGTGTATAGATGATGACTTCCTTGCGTTCGACCTTTCGGCCGGCTCTTTTTCCTACCAAATTCTTCAGCGCATTAATATAAGTGTCCGCATTCATAATGACAGAGTCGTTGACGGCCTTGTAGGTTAAGAATATACCTAAAGGCGTTAGAACGGCGGCACTCAGCCACATGCCTTCCCAGGCTTGCCAAATACCATCGCGGGCCATTTTAAAGCCGATGTTGTCGATGATATAGTAGAAAATGAAAAGAAAGACCGAGATAACGACCGGCATTCCGAGTCCGCCTTTTCGGATAATGGCTCCTAAAGGCGCTCCGATGAAGAAGAATATCAGACAGGCAAACGAAATGGTAAATTTCTTATGCCATTCCGTCAGGTGGCGGCGTACTTTATAGGCTTCATCTCCAATTGTAGAAGCCTTAAAAATCATTTCAGCCCGTGTATTTTCTATCTTCGATTTTGCTTTGTTTAAGATAGCCGACTGTTTACCCGGTGACATGGATTGATACAGACTGTCGAAGTTAATCGTTATATTCTTGGCGAGAGGCGCTAATGAATCGATCGTAGAAATAGGTTGACTTTTCCCGTCTACAATTTCATGTTTCGTAAATTCCTGGCGATAAGACTGCCGCAGAATGATGGAAGCATTCTCCCGTTTAATGCTATCGAGGCGAAGGCCCATCGAGTCAATCGAAGCCTGCAGTTCTGATAATCCTTTTCCTATGTATTGATTCTGCATGAAAGACTCATCGGTCCGGTTGAAGTTGGCATCAAATTCAATCAGGATATCTTTGGTGGCAAACGATTCCCTGCGATAGGGAACAGCCGATTTGCTTTTTCCCTTCTGTGTCTGGTTTTTCAGGTTTTCAAAAGATTCGCCGTTGAATAAAGAAAGAACCAGATACAGTTTGTCTGCCGAAGTCTTTAATCTTCCTGAATCGGCAACAATCACGCGGGCATTATTAAATCCTTCCGAATAATCATAGATCATCACATCTTTTAGGAGTCCTGTTTTAGGTACCTTTTCTTTGACATACACATTAAAGCCCGTGATTTCTTTGTAAAATACGCCTTCCGGAATTTCCAGCTCGGGTGATTTTTGTTTGATGGAATAAAGTAGCGTATAAAGTTTAACCTGTACAACAGGCATGATTCTGTCTTGGAAGAAAAAAGCTCCGATACTGACCATCGCAATGAAGATAATCAGTGGGCGCATGATGTGGATTAAAGAAACACCGGCCGATTTCATCGCCAGCAATTCCAGGCGCTCTCCCAAATTACCGAAAGTCATCAGTGAAGCTAACAGAATAGACAAGGGCAGTGCCATGGGAACTAATCCCAAAGCTGCATAGAAGAACATCTCTGCCAAGACCTTCATTTCTAATCCTTTCCCAACCATGTCGTCGATGTATTTCCATAGAAACTGCATCAAGACAATAAAAAGGCAGATTCCAAAGGTCATTAAGAACAGCGGCAGGAAAGTCTGCAGCATAAAGGTATATAATCGTTTTATTCTCAACATGCCTAATAGATTGGAGAGGCAAAAGTAGTGTAAAAAACGATAATATCCTCTTTTTTATATGTGAAACTACACTAAATGCCAAGTGTGCGTTTCAGGGTATCCACCTGAGAATCCCACAAGTCGATGGCATCTTCCTTTTCGTCGGGTTCAGCAAAATCTGTAATCTGTAACGCAGTAGTTCCTGTCAATTCCAATGTATGAATGGAAAATTCGAAATAAGACAAAGGCCCGGCATTTTCTGTTTCCAAGCAATAACGGATTTGTTCTTTCTGCTTGATCAGTTCTGCACGGGCCTTGATTTCGTCTTTGTTCCACATAAAGGTGTAGACATTGTTTTTTACGGTGACTTTTTCGGCGAACCAGGAGGAAAGTCCTCTTGACGTTGTGATGTGATTCCACAAACTGGATCGAGAGACGTTATCAAAAACGTATTCAATGTTAAACTTTTCTTTATTCATGGTCGAGAGCGTTTTTTATGATTCGCAAATTACAGAAAAGTTTTCTGATTATCAAAAAAAATGTATTAAAATTCTGTCTCATTATTAGTAAATTACCATTACGGTTGAAAAAAGCTAGTGAAAAAAGTTTGCCGAAAATTTGGATGGTAAAAAAATAACCTCTACTTTTGCATCGTCAATCAGAAATGATAACGACAAAAACAAGAAAATGGCGAGATAGCTCAGCTGGTTAGAGCGCATGATTCATAATCATGAGGTCCCCGGTTCAATCCCGGGTCTCGCTACAAAAGGTAACCGTCACGAAGCGTTCGTGGCGGTTTTGTTTTTTTCGCCCGTATGTATGACTTGTTTCTTGTTAAATGAATGTAGAAGCAATGAAATACAGGAATAGTTGTATGAAATATCAGTCGGATATTTGAAAAGTGACTGATTTTTTGTATTTTTGCGACGATTGAGTGTTGATGATGAGGGGGCGGGCGGTCCCCTCTTTTTGTCTGAACCATTCAGTAAGTAATCAATATATAAGCTGATGGATAATAAGAGGAGAAGAAAAGGCGGGACAGCCTTTTGATTCCCGTATCTTTTGAAAACGATTCTCGTTAGTTTTAAAAATGGTTTTCGAGAGAGTTGTTTTTCCTTATCGTATAATAAGAAAACAGATAATATAGCAAGCGAAGTATGATAGATAAACATTTGATAGAGAAACTGGTTGAGGAAAAATTGGCATCTTCGTCCAATTATCTGGTAGATGTTACAGTTCAGCCGGATAATGTCATTGTTGTGGAAATTGACAATGACGATTCTGTATGTATTGATGATTGTGTAGAGTTGAGCCGGTATCTGGAAGATCATCTGGATCGCGACGTGGAGGATTTTGAACTGGAAGTCGGTTCTGCCGGAATAACATCTCCGTTTAAAGTACTTCGTCAGTATCAAAAGAATATAGGAAATGAAGTAGAAGTCTTGCTGACAGCCGGAACGAAGCTGACAGGCGTATTGAAATCGGCCGATGAGAACGGTATCGTTCTGACCGTTGCAAAGCAAGTAAAGCCGGAAGGCGCCAAGCGTAAGGTGACGGTCGAAGAAGACCAGCCTTATACCTATCAGGAAATAAAGTATACAAAATATTTAATTAGATTCAAATAGTATGGCCAAAAAAGAGGAAACAGTCAGTATGATTGATACCCTTGCGGAGTTCAAGGAGTTGAAGAATATAGATAAGGATACAATGATCAGCGTGTTGGAAGATTCGTTCCGCAACGTGATTGCAAAAATGTTTGGAACAGACGAAAACTACGATGTGATCATTAACCCTGAAAAAGGTGATTTTGAAATCTGGAGAAATCGTAAGGTCGTAGCCGATGATGAATTGGAAGATTCAAATCTGGAGATTTCATTGACGGATGCGCGTCAGATTGATGCCGATTGCGAGGTAGGAGAAGAAATTACTGATGAGGTTCATTTTGCCGATTTTGGTCGTCGTGCTATCTTGAATTTACGTCAGACGTTAGCCTCCAAGATTTTGGAACTGCAGAAAGACAACCTTTATGCCAAATATAAAGATAAGATCGGAACGATTATTTCGGCCGATGTCTATCAGGTTTGGAAGAAGGAAATGTTGCTGCTTGATGATGATGGTAATGAATTACTGTTACCGAAGACAGAACAGATTCCGGGTGATTTTTATCGGAAAGGAGAAACAGCTCGTGCTATCGTACAGCGTGTAGACAATTATAATAATAATCCGAAAATTATCCTTTCCCGTACAGATAAATTGTTCTTGCAGCGTCTGTTTGAATTGGAAGTTCCGGAAATCAACGATGGCTTGATTACCATTAAAGCGATTGCACGAATCCCGGGTGAACGAGCTAAAGTGGCTGTTGAATCGTATGATGACCGTATTGATCCGGTAGGAGCCTGTGTAGGTATGAAGGGATCTCGTATTCATGGAATCGTGCGCGAGTTGAGAAATGAGAATATCGATGTGATCAATTACACGTCAAATATATCTTTGTTTATTCAGCGAGCCTTGAGTCCGGCTAAGATTTCTTCCATTCGGGTGAATGAAGAAGAAAAACGGGCCGAAGTCTATTTGCGTCCGGAAGAAGTATCTCTGGCTATTGGTAAAGGCGGGTTAAATATCAAGTTGGCTTGTATGTTGACCGAGTATACAATCGATGTATTCCGTGATATTGAAGGTGCTGACGAGGAAGATATTTATCTGGATGAATTTGCAGATGAAATAGATGGTTGGGTAATTGACGCTCTGAAAAATATCGGTTGCTATACAGCGAAGAGTGTATTGGCAATACCAAGAGATGAACTAGTAGAGCGGGCTGACTTGGAAGAATCGACAGTAGATGATGTTTTATCCATCTTGGCTGCCGAATTTGAGGATGATGAAAATAATGATTAAGTGTTACGACAAAGTTTAGTATGCCTATAAGATTACAACAAGTATTAAAAAGAATGAACGTTGGGCTCAATACAGTGGTTGAGTTCCTGCATAAGAATGGATATCCGGAGGTAGAATCAAATCCGAATACCCGGTTGAGTGATGAACAGTATGCTTTGCTCGTAAAGGAGTTTGGGAAAAATATGCCTGCAGCGGAGACGGATAAGCGTGAGTCTTCGCATATATACAATAAGAAAAGTGCGGCAACTGTAGCAAGAGAGGGACAGTCCGTGGAGATAAAAACAGAAGTTCCGGAAGAGTTCCGTCCGAAAATAGTGATGAAAGGTCATATCGAACTGGAACATGAGAAAAAAGATGAAGTTCCTTCTGAAACGGCTTCCGCTTCGGTTTCGGTCGACAAAAAAGCTGAACCTGTAGTTCAACAGGAAGAAAAAGTCGTTCCTGCCGTAGAAAAAGAGAAACAACAAACTGAGAAAGAAGAAGTAAAAATAAATATTGTGAATAAAGAGAAAGCCGAAGAGAAGCAGCCGGAAATGGCCGCTCCAAAAGAAGAAGAAAAAAATCAACCCGTGGAATCTGGTTCATCAACGGCGTCGGCTGAGAAAACTGACAATGAGCTGTTCCGGTTAAGTACCCCTAAATTTGAATCGAATATCAAAGTTACGGGTAAAATAGATTTGGAAGCCCTGAATCAGTCAACTCGTCCGAAGAAAAAGTCGAAGGAAGAAAAACGGAAAGAACGTGACGAAAAACAAGGAAATAATCGTCCGGGACAACCGAACTTTAAGAAAGATCAGAACAAACAGCAAGGAGGAACTCCAAAAGCAACCTTAGCCTCCAATGAAGAAGGTGATGGCAAGAAAAAACGTAAACGTATCAAGAAAGATCGTGTCGATGTAGCCAATGTTGCGAATGGTGGTGGTAATAATTATCGTCAGAATGGAAACAATCGGGATGAACGTAAGCCTCGACTGAAAAAGCCTGTTAAGGCCGAAGTCAGCGAAGAAGATGTTCAGAAGCAGATAAAGGAAACATTAGCCCGACTGACAAATAAGAACAATAAGAGCAATAAAGGTGCTAAATATCGTCGGGATAAGCGTGATGCTATCCAGAAGCGTGAGCATGAATTGATGGAACAGGAGGAAAAGGAAAGCAAAATCCTGAAGTTGACGGAATTCGTTACAGCAAACGATTTGGCCAACATGATGGATGTTCCTGTTACGAAAGTCATTGCTACTTGTATGAGTATTGGCATCATGGTTTCTATCAATCAGCGTTTGGATGCGGAAACGATTAATATTGTTGCTGAAGAATTTGGCTTCAAGACGGAATACGTTAGTGCGGATGTAGTTGAGGCAATCAAGGCGGATGAAGATGAAGATAATGAAGAAGACTGGGTACCACGTCCACCGATTGTAACGGTGATGGGACATGTTGACCATGGTAAGACTTCTTTATTGGATAATATCCGTAACGCAAATGTGATTGCTGGCGAAGCCGGTGGTATTACCCAGCACATCGGAGCTTACAATGTGAAATTGCCTAATGGTCGTCGTATTACATTCTTGGATACACCGGGGCATGAAGCTTTTACAGCTATGCGTGCTCGTGGTGCGAAAGTAACAGATATCGCCATTATTATTGTAGCTGCCGATGATAGTGTGATGCCTCAAACAGTAGAAGCTATCAATCATGCTTCGGCGGCAGGTGTGCCTATTGTATTTGCTATTAACAAGATTGATAAACCGCATGCCAATCCGGATAAGATAAAAGAGGAACTGGCTAATATGAACTACCTGGTAGAAGACTGGGGCGGTAAGTATCAGTGCCAGGAAATTTCAGCCAAGAAAGGCATCGGAGTTGATGAACTATTGGAAAAAGTATTGCTGGAAGCCGACTTGTTGGATCTGAAGGCTAATCCGAAGCGTCGTGCAGTGGGTTCAATCATTGAATCATCATTGGATAAAGGTCGTGGATACGTATCAACAGTTCTGGTAGAAAACGGTACGCTGAAGATGGGTGATATTGTTTTGGCAGGAACGCATTATGGACGTATCAAGGCTATGTTTAATGAACGTAACCAACGTGTAAAGGAAGCAGGACCATCAGAACCGGTATTGATTTTGGGTCTGAATGGAGCTCCGCAGGCTGGTGATACATTTAATGTACTGGAAACAGAACAGGAGGCTCGTGAAATAGCCAACCGACGCGAACAGTTACAGCGTGAATTAGGTCTGCGTACACAGAAGATGCTTACTTTGGATGATATCGGACGTCGTATTGCAGTTGGCAACTTCCAGGAACTGAATGTCATCGTTAAGGGTGATGTGGATGGTTCCGTAGAGGCCTTGTCTGATTCTCTGATTCGTTTGTCAACAGAAGAAATCCAGGTGAATGTAATCCATAAAGCAGTCGGACAGATCTCAGAATCAGATGTGGTTTTGGCGGCAGCTTCAAATGCTATTATTATCGGTTTCCAAGTACGTCCGTCTTTGTTGGCTCGTCGAAATGCTGAGAAAGAAGGTGTTGAAATCCGTTTGTATTCTATCATCTATGATGCAATCAATGAGGTGAAGAGTGCTATGGAAGGAATGCTTTCTCCGGAAATTCGTGAAGAGATTACAGCCAATGTAGAAGTTCAGCAGGTATTCAAGATTTCTAAAGTGGGTACAGTCGCTGGATGTCTGGTTAAAGAAGGAAAGATCAAACGCAGTAATAAGATTCGTTTGATTCGTGATGGTATTGTAATCTATTCCGGTGAATTAGGTTCTTTGAAGCGTTTCAAAGATGATGTGAAGGAAGTCGTAGCTGGTCAGGACTGCGGTTTGAATATCACGAACTTTAATGATATTCAGGTTGGAGATGTGATTGAGGCATACGAAGAAACTGAAATTAAAAAGACTTTATAATCAGATGAACTGGTTAGACGTAGTTTTATTGTGTCTGGCTGGATTCGGTTTTGTGAAAGGCCTGTTTGATGGAATCATCAAACAGGTTGTTTCGCTTATAGCCCTTGTGGCTGCTATCTTCTGTTGTGCCAAGGTAGCCGACTGGTTACGTGGTTATATCCTTGAACTTGGTTGGTTTCCGGAGTATGGAGTTACGGTGTTAAGTTATCTGCTCGGTTTTATGTTGATCATAGGCGTATTGAAGCTGACGGGCGACTTGATGAGCAAACTGATAGGAGTGACACCCTTGGGTGTATTGAACCATTTGTTGGGCGGCTTGTTCGGCTTTATGTTTATGATGTTTTTCCTGAGTCTTACACTTAATGTTTTGGAATACATCGACCGAGGTTCAGTCTTAATTCCCCGGGAACAGAAAGTAGAGTCTCGATTTTATGGTTACATTAAACAGATTGTCCCAACCATTTTCCCTTCTAACTTGTTTAGTATAGAAGAGTGAATGGTTTTCTTATATAATATAATGTATATATGCAAGATTCAAATAGTGTGTTGAATGAAGTAACGAATGGAGAGTACAAGTATGGATTCGTTACGGATATAGATACAGAAGTAATTCATCGGGGTCTTGATGAAGAGACCGTGCGGATTATTTCTGCCAAAAAGCATGAACCAGACTGGTTATTGGAATTCCGCTTGCGCGCTTTCCGCTACTGGCAGACATTGGAAATGCCGAACTGGGCCTTGCTGAAGATTCCCCCCATTGATTATCAGGATATCATTTATTATGCGGCTCCGGTTAAGAAAGACGGACCGAAAAATCTGGAAGAAGTAGATCCTGAATTGTTGAAGACATTCGATAAGTTAGGTATTCCTTTGGAGGAACAGAAAGTATTGAGTGGCATGGCTGTGGATGCAGTTATGGATAGCGTTTCTGTCAAAACAACTTTCAAGGAAAATTTGGCGGAGAAAGGAATCATATTCTGTTCAATCAGTGAAGCCGTGCAGAATCATCCGGATTTGGTAAAGAAATATTTGGGAAGCGTGGTTAGTTATCGGGATAACTTCTTTGCAGCTTTGAATTCGGCTGTGTTTTCGGATGGCTCATTCATTTATATTCCGAAAGGAGTACGTTGTCCGATGGAGTTAAGTACTTATTTCCGTATCAATGCGGCCAATACAGGTCAGTTTGAACGAACCTTGATTGTGGCTGATGATGAATCATATGTCAGTTATCTGGAAGGATGTACTGCTCCTATGCGTGATGAGAATCAGTTGCATGCCGCTATTGTTGAGATTGTGGCTCACGATCATGCCGAAGTTAAATATTCGACTGTTCAGAACTGGTATCCGGGAGATAAAGACGGAAAGGGCGGTATTTACAACTTCGTAACAAAGAGAGGCTTGTGTAAAGGCGATTACAGTAAGATATCCTGGACACAGGTTGAAACAGGTTCGGCTATTACCTGGAAGTATCCGAGTTGCGTCTTGGCTGGTGATCATTCGGTAGGTGAATTTTATTCAGTTGCTGTAACGAATAATTATCAGCAGGCAGATACGGGAACGAAGATGATACATTTGGGAAAGGATACGCGTAGTACAATTGTTTCCAAAGGTATCTCTGCCGGTCATAGTCAGAACAGTTATCGTGGATTGGTGAAAATATCCCCGCGTGCTGAAGGTGCCCGTAACCACAGTCAGTGCGATAGTCTGTTGTTGAGTCCGACGTGTGGCGCTCATACATTCCCTTATGCCGATATTCAGAATGAAACAGCTGTCGTGGAGCATGAGGCAACAACGAGCAAGATCAGTGAGGAGCAGTTGTTCTATTGTCAGCAACGTGGTATTTCCGTTGAGGAAGCTGTCGGCTTGATTGTTAATGGATACGCTCGTGAAGTCATGAATAAGCTTCCGATGGAATTTGCTGTCGAGGCGCAGAAACTGCTGAGCATTTCATTGGAAGGAAGCGTCGGCTAAACATGGAGCTGGTCAGGAAATCCTGACAGACAAATGTCCGCTGCAAGAGAGCGGCCGGAATGCGAAAACAAGGATAAAAGAGATAAATATGGAGAGTGGATGTAAATGGATAGGATGCTGTCTCCTGTCGATGTTGTCAGTGCAAGGAATACAGGCGCAGTTTTATACTGGGAATGATGTAGACGGAGCACGTTGGAGTCTTGGATTCACCGGCGGTGTATTTGTTCGTCCGATTTTGTCGGATAATCCTCAGCGGGTTTCCACAGGAGACGGAAGTGAGTCATTCGGAATTAAGGGTGAATATTTTTTACCCAAGAAATGGGCGGTCTATGCCGGTTATGAACGAACGGAATTGAATTATGGATATTCGAGTCGAAGCCTGGAAGGAATAGGTGTTGGTGTTAAGCGTTATTTCGTTCCCGACAGGTGGTTTGTTCAACCTTATTTAGGAGCCGGATGGCTGTTTAACTGGGGCGACCGGCATGAAGATAGTACAACGGGCGCCTCTTCCGGGAATTGGTCGATCGAAGTCCGGCAGAAGGCGGTTAATCCGCGGGCAGTATTTGTTCCTTCGGTCGGTGTCGATTTTTACTTGTTTTCGTCGGTAGCGTTTGTCATACGTTATGACTTGGGACTTGGTCTGGGCTCTCATACTCAGATTGAAGCAGTGGATAACAAAGGTGTGACATATCAATTGCGGGACAAAGGAATGTATCAACGATTGAATTTAGGTATTAAGGTTACATTCCCGATGCGGTTCTCTCAGCAGGATGGTTTCTCGTTGGGCGGAATTATTGGAAGTTTGATAGAAAACTGGTTTTATCGGCTTGACCAGAACAGTCGGGAGTATTATTATAGATGATAAAAGGAGGAAAACAAAATATGTTAGAGATAAAAAACTTGCATGCCAGTATCAATGGCAAAGAGATATTGAAAGGTATTAACCTTTCGGTGAAGGCGGGCGAAGTTCATGCGATCATGGGCCCGAACGGTTCAGGAAAAAGTACCTTGAGCAGTGTGCTGGTAGGAAATCCGGCGTTTGAGGTTACTGAAGGAGAAGTTACTTTCAACGGAAAGAATCTGTTGGAATTGTCTCCAGAAGACCGTAGTTGTGAAGGCTTGTTCCTGAGTTTCCAATATCCGGTGGAGATTCCGGGTGTAAGTATGGTGAACTTTATGCGTGCAGCAGTAAATGCTCACCGGAAATATAACGGGCAGGCTCCGGTTTCAGCTACTGAATTTCTAAAGCTGATGCGTGAGAAACGGGCAATTGTCGAGTTGGATAACAAGTTGGCAAGCCGTAGTGTGAACGAAGGATTCTCTGGAGGTGAGAAGAAACGTAATGAGATTTTCCAGATGGCGATGCTTGAACCGAAACTCTCTATTCTGGATGAAACAGACTCAGGATTGGATATTGATGCTTTACGTATTGTAGCAAGCGGCGTCAACAAGTTGAAGACTGCTAATAATGCTACAATCGTGATTACTCACTATCAGCGTCTGCTGGATTATATTAAGCCGGATGTAGTGCACGTACTTTATAAAGGTCGTATTGTAAAGACTGCCGGTCCGGAACTGGCTCTCGAACTGGAAGAAAAAGGTTACGACTGGATCAAGAAGGAGATGGGTGATTTATGAAAGCAGAACAACAATATATTGATCTCTTTACCCAGTATGAAGATTTGATCTGCCGCAAGAGTGTGCCGGTATTGAATGCGTTGCGTGCGCAGGCATTCGCCGACTTTGAGCGGTTAGGCTTTCCTTCGTTGAAGGGTGAAGACTATAAATATACGGATGTGGAAAAGGCTTTCGCGCCTGATTATGGAATCAATATCAATCGTCTTGATATACCTGTCAATCCGTATGATGTGTTTCACTGTGATGTTCCCAACCTGAGCACCTCACTTTATTTTGTGGTCAACGATTCTTTCTATGAGAAGGAATTACCGAAGGCTCATTTACCCGAAGGTGTCTATGTGGGAAGTTTGTGTCGCTTTGCGGCTGAGTATCCGGAAGTGGCGGCACGCTATTATGGCAAGCTGGCGCAGACTTCAGCCAATGGAGTAGTGGCTTTGAATACGATGCTGGTACAGGATGGTTTTGTTGTGTATGTTCCGAAGAATATGGTCTTAGAACGTCCTATCCAGCTGGTGAATATATTCCGAAGCGATGTCGATACGATGGCTAATCGCCGTATTTTATTCATTGTTGAAGAGAATGCTGAAGCGCGTCTGCTGGTGTGTGATCATAGCATCGACGATGTGAAGTTCTTCTCCAACCAGGTTATCGAGATCTTTGCAGGAGTAAATGCACGGGCTGATTATTATGACCTGGAAGAAAGTTCCGTCTCAACGACTCGTTTCTCTAATCTGTATGTCCGTCAGGAAGCAGGCTCGAATGTGGTTGTCAATGGGGTTACATTGACGAACGGACTGACACGTAATAATTACTTTGTGTCTCTTGAAGGTGAAGGCGCTGATCTTTCTCTTTGCGGCATGTCGGTATTGGACAAGGAACAACAGTTGGATACCTATTCGTTGGTGGAACATAAAGTTCCTCGCTGTACATGCAATGAATTGTTCAAGAATGTCTTGAATGATCGGGCTGTGGGCGCGTTCAGCGGACGTATCTTAGTACAGCAGGGAGCTGATAAAACTGAGGCTTATCAGACGAACCGTAATTTATGTGCTACACGCGAATGCCGGATGTACAGTAAGCCACAGTTGGAAATTTATGCCGACGATGTGAAATGTTCGCACGGTATGAGTACCGGACAGTTGGATGAAAACGCCCTCTTCTACATGCAGAGCCGTGGTATTCCGCGTGACGAAGCTCGCATGTTGCTCAGCGTTGCGTTTACTTCAGACGTCATCGAACACGTCCGTCTGGAAGCATTGAAAGACCGTTTGCATAAACTGGTAGAGAAACGTTTCCGTGGAGAACTGGCAAAGTGCGCCGGATGTCGGATCTGTAAATAAAAAGAGCAATAAGGATAAAATGACATAGGTTTGTCATCTGTTTGTCATATCAGTGGTTTACATTTGCCGGTGTAAATCAAGAGATAATTTATCCTTTAAATATTTCTATTTTAGTATGGGCTGCTTTTACCTACGGCGGTGGGTAAGGCAGCCTTTTTTATTTGATGCCGTCCGGCTTTTCATCGAGTTATACACATCTCAATTAAACATTGTATCTTTGTGGGTTGTTATCAATAATGAATTTAATCTATACAGCAATGACTTTCGATATAAAAGCTATACGGGAAGATTTCCCAATCCTTTCTCATCAGGTTTACAACAAGCCTTTGGTTTATTTTGATAATGCGGCAACGACTCAAAAACCGCGTTGTGTGGTCGAAAAGATTGAAAACGGATATTATAATGTGAACGCGAATATTCATCGTGGCGTACACTTCCTGAGCCAGGAAGCGACCGAAGCGCACGAAGAAGCCCGCCGTACGGTACAACATTTCCTGAATGCCCGTTCATCTAACGAAATTGTCTTTACACGGGGAACGACAGAATCCATCAATTTAGTAGCCAGCAGTTTTACCGACGAATGTATGTCGGCCGGAGATGAAGTGATTGTTTCGGTCATGGAGCACCATTCCAATATTGTTCCCTGGCAAATCCAGGCAGCGAAGAAAGGTATTTCCCTGCGGGTTATCCCGATGAACGAGAAAGGAGAACTGCTGCTGGATGAATACCGGAAACTTTTCACGGAGAAGACCCGTTTGGTCGCTGTAACGCAAGTATCAAATGTTTTGGGAACAGTCAATCCGATAAAGGAAATAGTTGCGATAGCCCACGAACACGGAGTTCCTGTGCTGGTTGACGGTGCGCAATCTACTCCGCATATGAAAGTAGATGTGCAAGACCTGGATGCTGAATTCTTCGTCTTCTCAGGGCATAAGATTTACGGTCCGACCGGCATTGGTGTACTGTATGGAAAAGAAGAATGGCTGGATAAACTTCCTCCTTATCAGGGCGGTGGTGAAATGATTGCCACAGTTTCCTTCGAAAAGACCGTATTCAATGAATTACCATTTAAGTTTGAAGCCGGCACGCCGGATTATATTGGCAGTGTTGCTTTGGCCGAGGCTTTGCGTTATGTTGATAATATCGGTATGGACCGCATAGCAGCGCAGGAACAGGATTTACTCCAGTATGCTACTGAACAGCTGAAACAGATCGAAGGCATGCGTATCTTCGGTGAGGCGGCTGATAAAGGCGCCGTGATTTCTTTCCTTGTCGGAAATATCCATCACTATGACATGGGCATGCTGCTTGACCATCTGGGCATTGCCGTGCGTACGGGTCATCATTGTGCACAGCCTTTGATGCAGGCTTTAGGAATAGAAGGGACGGTTCGTGCTTCGTTCTCATTCTATAATACGCGTGAAGAAGTAGATGTGCTGGTTCGAGGTATCGAACGAGTACGAAAAATGTTCTGATGCTGACTGCCTGAAGTAGCTGAATGCAGTTTCATTGAGTATCTTTAACTATTTATAAGTAGCTGGCGCTATACGAAGTCTTTTCAGATAAAGAATTATGCGTATATTTGCGCCATAGAATTATAAATAGTCATTTCCTTAGTAAAAATTCAGACTTGAAATTTTACTTTAAATGCTACTCAGGCATTTATGTTAGTAAGAGAGTGGAGGGGTTCTTTGTGAAAAGGGCTCCTTTATGTTTTTTTCTAGATATGATTTCCTCTTTCTCTTGTTTATTTCTGCGTTGGAAATGAAAATTCTTCTTCGTACAAAGTCTGTCCTTGTGAATCATTCAGGGAAATCTGATAAACAGCTTTGCCTTCTTTCAGTTGCGAACTGCCCAGCAGATTGATCCGATAGCGGATTTCTTCACCCGGCTTAAAGTTAGTAATGGGAATGACTTCCGAATTACGGATTCGTTTGGCTTCCTTTTTCCCTTTCAATACAGGACGTAACTGCCGTATATTTTTAGATCCGTTATTATGGATAATGAAAGTCAGGTGCGCATGTTCGCCCGCTTCCAGCGTTCCGTCCCGGTTTTCATCCGTCAGCAGAATATCTTTGATAACTAATTGGGGAGCTTCTCTTTCTTCCGGTCTGCTTGTTTGTGCAGGTTGTTCCTTGTACGGATTGGCAGCAGCGGCACCCAAAGCACTTCCGGCAACTCCTCCTACCACCGAACCTATTAACGATCCGCCCCAGCCTCCGATACGATCACCCAATAAAGTACCAGAAACGCTGCCAATCATGCCTCCGGTCTGCATGGCAAACATTTGTTTGTTTTGCGGAGTCATTGTTTTACAGCCCGTACCTGTTAGCATGAAGCTGGCGAGTAATCCGATTAAATAAGTTGTTTTCATATAGTCTTTCCTTCCTTCGGGATAAAGTTACAAATATTTATCATATAACTGATTCAGAGGCTGATTTGTTTTGTTCATTTTCGAGGTAAGATAAATTTGTTTTTCCCCGTAGGATTATTTTGGAATGGCCTATTATTAATTCTTTCGATTCCCGGCAGAAATTCTTTAGTTCACGTCGTGGATTACTTAGTTCTCAGCGTGGATTACTTAGTTCACGCCGTGAACTACTTAATTCACGGCGTGAACTAAAGAATAAGTCGTATAGTTTATCTTTTATGATGGTTGGTTTTATAGAAAAGACAGATAAAGAGTTGAACAATCCGGTGGTAGAAGATTTCGCCGGATAACGCACAAAAGCCTCACTTCCCAGCGAGGCTTTCATGTTATCGGAAATAACCAATAAAAACTTTCCAATATTAACATCATCTTATATGCTTACATAAATTAGCGATATGGTTTTGGTTTTAGCGATTATACTAATAGTGTTACGTTCATTTTGACAATGCAAAGATACTTCCCTCTTTCAGGCTGATCAATACCTACTTATGAGTAAAACGACTGTCTTCTTATACCCGATTATGAGTATTTGTCGCTTTTCGGTCTTTTTAGTATAAATATGTTTCGTGAAAAATACCTTTGTCAATACCTATTCCGTGGTATTTGCCAAAACGCTGTACTCATCTGTTGGTATTTAAATAGCTTATTATGAATAAATACCTATAAATCAGTAAACCGTTGGGCTTTATACCTAATTGCTGTGATTGATTCCCCTTCGATAGTCCTATAGTTTTGCACAAAATTTAAAAACAGAATGAAAAGATTAGCAAATTTTCTGGTATTGTCGTTGTTTGTGGCTACTCCTCTGATGGCTCAAGAAACAACATCTGAGCAGTCAGCAGCTGAACAGTCGGCAGAAATTTATGCCAAAGGATATGATAAATTCCGCTTTGGCGGCTACGGAGAAGCCTTGGTCAACTTTATGGATTATGGAATTAACCGGTATACACGTCCGGAAGGAAATGAAAAGGCACATCGTAATTCCATTTCTATTCCCAGGTTTGTCCTGGCTTTCGATTATAAATTCAATTCCAAATGGATATTAGGTGCCGAGATCGAATTTGAAGCTGGTGGAACAGGTTCGGCTTATGAACTGGAAAATACAGAGAATGGCGAATACGAAACGGAAGTAGAAAAAGGAGGTGAGGTAGCGTTGGAGCAATTTCATATCACCCGTCTGATTCATCCTGCTTTTAATGTACGGGCAGGTCATCTGATTGTCCCGGTTGGTCTGACCAACGAACATCATGAACCGATTAATTTCTTCGGGACTTCGCGGCCGGAAGGTGAAACAACCATTCTGCCTTCTACCTGGCATGAAAACGGAATCGAGGTATTTGGTACGTTGGGTAAGAAGTATTCTCGTTTTAATTATCAGCTTCAGGTCGTTGCCGGTTTAAATGCCAATGGCTTTGACCGGAATACATGGGTCGCCAGTGGAAAACAGGGAATTTTTGAGACCGATAATTTTACTTCGCCAGCTTATGTGGCCCGCCTGAATTATATAGGTGTTCCCGGATTGAAGTTGGGAGGTTCGTTCTACTATTGCCACAATACGGGAGCTAATTCCGACAAGACGGCGACCTATAAATCTATCGGCGACATTCCGTTGCGGATTTACACGGCCGATGTACAGTATAAGAATAAATATCTGACGGCCCGTGCCAATATGGTCTATGGGAACTTGGGAAACACGGTGGAACTGAGCAATGCCAATGGCAAACTGTCCGGGCTTTCTCCTTACAGCCGGGTAACGCCAATTGCCAAGAAAGCGGTGAGTTATGGTGGTGAAGTCGGCTTTAACTTACGTTCGCTTTGCCGGGATAATATGCGTGTCCCGGTGATTTATCCGTTTGTCCGGTATGAATACTATAATCCGCAGGAAGAAGTCTTGAGTCCGCATACGGCAGAACTGCGGAATAAAGTCAGTATGTGGACGGCCGGTGCCAACTGGTATGTTTTACCCAATTTAGTAGTGAAAGCCGATTATACAACGCGTCGTATAGGTGGCGGCAAGTACAACAGTGAAAATGAATTTAGTTTGGGCGTGGCTTATATCGCCTGGTTCTTGAGTAAATAAGTATAAATCCTTTAATATTTAAAACAAAATGAAAAGAAAGAATTTCTTTTACGGAGGAGTCATGGCTTTGATGATGGCTTTTTCAATGAGTGCTTGTTCGGAATCGGATAATCCAAAACCGGATGCTGGCGGAAAGGAAGATCCGACTAATTTGGATTACAAGGCTGAAAATGCAGTTGCCTGGGGCAACTATATGTATAATGTAGGTCTGTTGTTGAATCAGGATGCCTTGGTTCTATATAAGTATTGGACGGAAGACTATGATGGTAAAGGTCCATATGCCACCATCTTTAAAGATCAGACCGGTGGAGCTTACAGCAGTGCTTTGGCCTGTGTCCAGGAAATGGTAGAAGGCGGTATGTGGAACATCGCCAACGAAGTAGGAGATGCCAAAATCAAAGATCCCTGGGAAAAATATACCAGTGGCGATAAAGATGGTGGGCTTTATGCTGTTGAATCGTGGTATAGCTGGCATTCACGTGACGACTATACGAATAATATCTTCTCTATCCGTAATACGTACTACGGACGCATTGATGATAATGATGTAAATAAGGTAGACGGAAATCTGAATGCTTTTGCTTCTTATGCGGATTTCGATGATGCCGGTGATATTGCAGAGAAATCCTTGTCTACCTTGGTTGCCTCCGTAAATCCGGAACTCGATAAGAAAATCAAAACTTTGATCTTCGAATCAGCCAAGGCTATTCAGGCGATTCCGCAACCTTTCCGTAATAACATCGACAGTAAAGAATCGGTTGCAGCTATGGATAAATGTGTGGAATTGGCGGGTGCCTTGAAGAATGAGTTGTTGCCATTCGTAACAAATGAGTTGAGTAATTCAAAATATGATGCTCAGTTGGATGCAGTGGCAGAACAGTTTGTAGATGCGGTTGTCCTTCCTACCTATCAAGATCTGAAAGAAAAGAATACAGCTCTGTTGGAATCCGTGAATAAGTTCCGGACTCATCCGAGTGATGAGGCGTTTGAAGCGGCATGTAGTGCTTGGATTAAGGCCCGTGAACCTTGGGAAAAGAGCGAAGCCTTCCTGATTGGTCCTGTTGCCAATAAAGGATTAGATCCTAACATGGACAGTTGGCCTTTGGACCAGGCTGGTATCGTGCAGGTATTGGAATCACAAAACTGGAATGATATGCAGTGGAGCGGTAATTTCAGTGAGGAAGATAAAGCTATTGGTGCGGCCCAAAGTGTTCGTGGATATCATACCTTGGAATACTTATTGTTTAAAGACGGTCAGCCCAGAAAGACCGTTAGCACGAAATAACTATGGATATAAATAATAAGGAAAGATCGGCCTTGAAGCATTAAAAACTTCCCTCTGGAGTACTTCAAGGTTCTCTGCACGAGAGAAGAATCTGGTGATTTATAGTAAATAAAGAATTTATCCAATAAAATATGGAGATGAAACGATTGTATCAGTTTACAGTTTCGTTGTCGCTTTTGCTTTCGTGTATGGCTTGCGAAAAAGATGAAAAGATGGATATGGATAAAGTAAATGTCCCAAACGGTTATGCTCTTTCGGCAGGGACTTCAACCATCTTTCTCAATTCGTCTGTTGCTTATGATACGGAAGCCGATTGGGTGACTGGGGCAAATGCCAGTCGTTTTAACAATGGTGACGGATTATATGATGATGTTCGCACCAGTAGTAATACAGACGGAGGTGGTCTTGGCCCTGTTTATGCCGGATATTCCTGTGGAAGTTGCCATCGGAATGCCGGACGGACCAAACCGACACTGTGGGAAAACGGCGGGTCGGGGAATTATGGCTTCTCATCGATGTTAGTATATATCACACGTCGCAATGGCTCTTTTTTCCGGGATTACGGGCGGGTACTTCATGACCAGGCAATTTATGGTGTAAAACCGGAAGGCAAGCTTTCAGTGAAGTATGAATATGAGACATTCTCATTCCCGGATGGAGAAACGTATGAGCTATGCAAACCCGTCTATCATATCAGTGAATGGTATAAAGACAGCATTGCTCCGGAAGACTTGTTCTGTTCGGTTCGTATTCCGCTACGTCATGTCGGGCTGGGTCCGATGATGGCAATTGACAGAAATGAGATCATCGCTTTGGCTGCCAAGAGCAATTATCCGGAATATGGGATTAGCGGACGGGTAAACTATATTACGGAGAAAGGCGTTACGGGCGTTGGCCTTTCGGGTAATAAGGCGCAGCACCTCGACTTGACGGTCGAACTGGGCTTCTCGAGTGATATGGGTGTTACAAATAGCCGTTATCCGGAAGAAATCTGTGAAGGACAGGCGCAAATCAGCCAGGGAAGCATGATGGGGCTTTCGTATGACCAGCTCGACATCTCAACGAAGGATATGGAAGATGTAGACCTGTATATGCAAAGTTTAGGTGTCCCGGCTCGTCGGAATGTGAACGATCCGCAAGTGATCTTGGGCGAAGAGAAGTTCTATGAGGCGAAATGTCATCTTTGCCATGTGCCGACCTTGCATACACGGCCGGAAGGTTCAGTCTTATTGAACGGAACGCGCTTACCTTGGTTAGGCGGACAGACTATTCATCCGTATTCGGATTATTTACTGCACGATATGGGATCAGAAATCATGGGTGTCGGACTGAATGATAATTATACCAGCGGAATGGCGCAGGGAAATGAATGGCGTACAACTCCTTTGTGGGGAATCGGGTTACAGGAAAAAGTGAATGGTCATACGTATTTCCTGCATGATGGCCGTGCCCGTAATTTAGTTGAGGCAATCATGTGGCACGGAGGAGAAGGAGAAGCCTCAAAAAACCTGTTCAAGCAAATGACGAAGGAAGAACGTGATGCCGTCATTGCTTTCTTGAATTCTTTATAAACATACACATCTGATAAATACAACAATGAGACATCTATTGTTACTGATTGCGGCTTGTTTATTATTGCCGCTGGGCGCTTTTGCCCAATATGAAGAAGATACAGAGAATGGCGTGGTTTCCCTGGCTGGGAAAGAAGGCTTTTCTATTGCTACTAAAAAAGGAGATTTTGTGTTTAAGCCTTATTTGCTGGTACAGACAAGTGCCAGTGTCAATTATTATGATGACGAAGGATTGGATCCTGCCTATAATCAGGATAACATCCATAATACAGGTTTTGCTATTCCTTATGCGGTATTGGGCTTTACGGGTAAGGCTTTCAACCGGGTAACATTTAACTTGTCTATCAATGCGGCCGGTAGTGGAGGAAATATTCTTCAGCAAGCTTGGTTTGACTATGAGGTAAAGGAAAGTTTTGCTATTCGTGTAGGAAAGTTCAAGACTCCTTTCACGCATGCGTATTTGACTACCTTGGGTGAAACTTTAATGCCAACATTGCCTGTTTCGCTGACTTCATCGGTGATTCTACCTTATTCGTTGAATGCCGTGACTCCTAATATAGGAACAGGGTTCGACCTTGGAGTTGAGGTACACGGACTGGTGAACAAGAAGTTCGGTTACGAAGTAGGTATTTTCAACGGGACAGGCAGTTTGGTAAATACTGCTTCCAAGACTTTTAGTGACGACTGGCATATTCCGTCTTTACTCTATGCGGGCCGGCTGACGTATATGCCTAAAGGAATAATGCCCGCCACGCAAGGTAATCCCAATCGTTTACGGGAAGATAAACTTTTGTTCGGCCTCTCGTCATCCTTGAATGTGGAGAGCGAGAGCGAAAGTACCAATGATTTTCGGGCAGGTGCCGAATTTGCGATGTTGAAGAACCGTCTTTATTTGGGAGCCGAGATTTACTATATGCAGGTCGGTTTTACCAAACGGCAGAAGATTGATGAGACATATCACTATTTAGGCGGATATGTACAGGGCGGGTATTTTATTCTTGACCGTTTACAGGCAACGGCCCGTTATGACTTCTTCAATCGCAACGGATTAGATACAAATGGATTTCTGAATATGCCGGCAGTAGGATTTAATTATTTCTTCCGGGGATGTAATCTGAAATTACAGGCCATGTATCAGTTTATCGGTCGTGCCGGACATGACAGGCAACTTGACCGCGATAATGATGATTTGGGATTAGCCATGCATTCCGGAATGGTTATGCTTCAATATACATTCTAAAGGTAATAGATTATGAATATGAAAACTGTCTTATCGGTGTGTGTCGGACTGAGTCTGCTGTTTGCTCCGGCTTGTGATGATGGAAAAATTTATGATGAACATACTTCTGTTGTACGGGAAGGTGGAGCAGTAAACCTGACCGGCCATTTGCATGGCGTTGATTCTTGGCCCGGAGGTTATAGCATTGTACTGGCCGGATTTGCCGGTACGAATGAGTATGCGCAGACAGCACAGGGAATTACTCCTGAAACTGATGGAAGCGTCAGTATGACTCTTCAGGGAATACCTGCGGAAGTGACTCGTGTGGAGGTTTGTGCTATTAACAAGCTGCGTAAACGTATTGCGACTTTCTATGCGGTTGATTATGAAGAGACAGCAGATACACTGCGTCTTGATATGGGAACAGTCGATGCTCGTATGTATGCTGCTATTCAGTCGGGAGTATTTGATCGCTCTTGTACGGCCTGTCACGGGGGAAGCACAAAACCGGCTGCCGGTTTATATCTGACGGAAGGGAAAAGTCACGCTGCTTTAGTTGGAATAGTGGCTGACCGGAGTGCGGATAGTCTCTTGCTGGTGAATCCGGGAAATGCGTCGGAAAGTTTTCTGCATGTTATGCTTCGGGAAAATGTATTGAGGTATGATCATACGCAAATTATAACTTCGGCTAATACGTTACAGTTGATTGACGACTGGATTGACAACGGTGCCAATGAATAATATATGAATAGGATGGAATGGAAAAGAGTAACCTATCTGGAGGGTGCCGTTGAGGTACAAATCTCTACTTTTACAGGGAAAGGCGGAACGACAGAGCATCATGTTTTGTTGTCAGTTATCAATAACAATCTCTCTTTTGCCGAGCAGTTTCAATCTCTTCAGCAAGCTTATGCTTGTTGCCTTGAAAATGAACTGCAAGATGGTGCTGTAGCTGTCTTCCGCCGGTATTTCTTAAGCGATGCCGCTAATCAGGCAGATTGGGTAATGGCTTGGGAATGCGAACAGACGCAATGTGCGTTATCAATACTGCAACAAGCGCCTCTGAATGGAACGAAAGTGGCATTCTGGACTTGGCTGGTGACTAATACATCTGTTGAGACGGATATGAATGGAATGGTATTGGCTCGACGAGGAATTTATACCCATATGTGGACTGCAGGAGCGTACAATAAAGCTTCAACCCCTGAATATCAGACCAGGCTTTTGCTTAATGACTATGTGATGCAACTGATGGCTCGGGATTGTATCTTGGCTAAAGACTGTATTCGTACTTGGTTCTTTGTGCAGAATGTGGATGTAAATTATGCAGGAGTGGTAAAGGCGCGGAAAGAAGTGTTTCTAACACAGAACCTGACGGAAGAAACACACTATATTGCAAGTACGGGAATAGAAGGACGTTCTGCTGATCCTTCTGTTTTGGTGACGATGGATACCTATGCAATCCAAGGTCTTTTACCCGATCAAATTCAATTTCTTTATGCTTCGTCGCATCTGAATCCGACATATGAATATGGTGTGACTTTTGAACGAGGGACAGCAGTGACTTTCGGAGACCGGAAGCAGATATTTCTTTCGGGTACTGCGAGTATTGATAATCGGGGAGAAATTGTTGCTCCCGGAGATATCATAAGTCAGGCAAAACGTATGATGGAGAATATACAGGTCTTATTGGCAGAAGCTGGTGCAACATGGAAGGATGTGATGCAGGCAATCGTTTATTTGCGTGATCCGGCAGACTACCGGATGATATCTGATTTCTTTTCTTCTGAATATCCAGATTGGCCTTATCTGCTTGTTCATGCTCCAGTCTGCCGGCCTGGTTGGCTATGTGAGACCGAGTGTATTGCTGTTGTGCCGGCTTCGAACGAAAAATATTCTCCGTTTTAGATCTATCCATAGATTTTCTATTTGTATACAGGCTTTAGAATCATTGTTTCAGTACGAAGCATACATTTAAGTATCCTGTAAATTTAATTTTAGCGACCTAAAAAGAAAGTTTATGAAGCAAAATGACGTAACTTTGGAAACACAATTACCCATACGATTAGATATAGCTATGTACAAAAAAGGTCTTTATAAGGAAACAGATAAGATGAGCGACTTGATTTGCGAAAACTATCCGATGGTTTTGGTGATGAGCCGTTTTGGAATCGCATTGGGCTTTGGAGAAAAAAGCATAGGAGAAGTGTGTCGTCAGAATGGTGTCGATGCTTATACATTTTTAGCCGTAGTAAATTTCCTGACGGGAGAGATACAAGGAGTAAATGATATTCTCAGTAGCCGTTTGTCGTTGGAAACTCTTATCCGTTATTTGCATAATGCTCATGATTACTTTCTGGCCTTCCGTTTACCTAATATGCGGCGTAAGCTGAATGATGCCATCAGTAGTTGTCCGGAAGATGTGGTATTCGTTATCCGACGTTTTTTCGATGAGTACGCAGAAGAAGTCAACAAACATATGTCATATGAGGAAAAGGTCGTTTTCCCATATGTGCGGGATTTGTTGGCTGGTAAGGCAAGTGAAAAATATAATATTTCCATTTTCCGTAAGCGTCATGAACAGATTGATCAAAAGCTTTCCGATTTGAAGAATATTCTGATCAAGTATTATCCGGGTGAAGGCGGATATTTACTGAATAGTGTCCTGTTTGATTTGTTTACTACGGAAGAAGATTTGGTTTCACACTCATTAGTGGAAGATAATCTTTTTGTTCCTTCTATTTTGTGGCATGAAAATAACCTGTTAAATCGATAATTCGAACAAAATATGAAAGCGAATTTGAAGATTGCGATAGTTGAACCATCGGTTATGGTGCGAATGGGATTAAGTGCACTTCTGCGGAAATTACCCGGAATGCAACTGTCGGTAGTCGAAATCCTGGATATTGAATCGTTGCTGGATTCGCTTCGTATTCATAAACCTGATGTTTTAATTGCTTGTCCACAATTATTACTGCATCATTCTTTTCATCATTTGCGGGAAGAATCCTCTCATGCCGAGATGAAAATACTGGCTTTATTGACGGCTCTCTGTCCGATACATCTTTTACGCATGTTCGATGATCAAATTAGCCTTTATGATACAGCAGACCAAATTCGGGAAAAGCTGGAGCGTTTGGTAAAGACACAAGAAGATGATAGTGAAGAATCGGGCGATGAACAACAGAGCTTGAGCGCTCGGGAAAAGGAAATTGTTATCTGCGTTGTGAAAGGAATGACCAATCGGGAGATTGCCGACAAATTATTCTTGTCTACACATACGGTAATTACTCACCGGAGAAACATCGCTCGTAAACTGCAAATACATAGTCCAAGTGGTTTGACAATTTACGCAATTGTCAATAAATTAGTGGAATTGAAAGATATAAAACAATAGAAAGATGGGTGTAACAGGAATGTAATATCAATGTTTCTGAAATGTAATAGAGGTTAAGCTATCTTTGCACAAAATTCAACTTCATGAAATTCAGAAATATTCTATTTGCATTCAGTTTGGTGGCTACAACCTTGAGCTTGCAAGCTCAGGAAAAGCCAGCCAAGTCATTTTCTTCATTTATTGATTCACTGGCAAAAGTTGATGAGCCATCCGAAGATATCTTGAATAAGATCAGGAATATGCCGAATATTGAAGTCGGTAAAGGTATTTCTTTTGAGCCGGCAGATAAACTGTATAAGATGACGATGCGTTTCCGCATGCAGAACATGGCATCCGTATCGTTGAATGATGATTTTTCATACTCAGAGGCTGAAGCTCGGGTAAAACGTTTGCGTTTGCGTTTTGACGGATACATATTTTCTCCCAAATTGTTATATTCTATACAACTTGGATTTACTCCGTATGATTCGAAAGATCTGCCCAATGGAAATGTGAATATAGTTCGAGATGCCATGGTCTATTATATGCCAACTCCCGATTTTAGTATTGGTTTCGGACAGACTAAGATAAAAGCAAATCGAGCCCGTGTTAATTCGTCAAGTGCACTTCAATTTGTAGATCGCAGTATCGTCAATTCTGAATTTAATCTGGACCGCGACTTTGGTTTCTTTGCTGAATATTATAAACCTGTAGTAGGCAATTTTAATATTGCATTGAAAGGTTCAATCACCTTGGGAGAAGGTCGTAACTGGAGTACAAGCAACCAAGGAGGATTAGCATATACGGGCCGTGTCGAACTATATCCTTTCGGCCGTTTTAAGTCTTTGGGTGATATAGCGGAAGGAGATTTTGAGCGTGAAGAACGAGTAAAGGTTTTATTGGCTGGAGCTTATTCGTTTAATAATAAGACAAATCGTCTGCAAGGACAGAATGGCGAGTATATTCCTAATAATGAATTGCGTGATCTGAACAGTTACTTTGTGGATTTTATCTTGAAATATAATGGCTTTGCTTTTTATACGGATTTTATGGGACGGCAGTGTAATGAACCACTTTTTACGTCGGATCCGGAAACCTGTATTTATACAGGAAATGGATTGAATGTACAAGCCAGTTACTTATTCCCAAAGAACTGGGAAATAGCTGTCCGTAATTCTACCCTTTTCCCGGAAGAGAAGGTTCAGAAGATTGTTGGCTATGAGAACTATAATCAGACAACACTGGCGGTTACCCGATATTTAATAGGTCATAGCTTAAAAATTCAGGCTGATGCTTCCTATAATCATCAACTGAATCCGGTAGATCCGACTTATAGTCGTTGGCAATTCCGATTCCAAGTAGAATTGGGTCTGTAATAAAGAAATCAGAATACTAAACAGAGCGGATTTAGAGTCTTATACAAAAGATTCTGAATCCGTTTTTTATATATTGAAAAGTTAATTTTTGGAAATTCTAAAATCGTGATTTAAACAAATGCCTGTTGTCTGAGTCTATTCATTCAAACTTACTAACAAAGTAATGTGATTCGCAATTCTAATAATTATCAGAGCAGATGAAAACAGGCATAAAACTACTAGTTCTACTGATGTTACTGGTTAGTCCGGTAATGGCGCAGCAAAAAGGTGTTGAAATAACGGGTAAGGTGCAGGAGAAAGACACTCAATTGGCCATTGAACAAGCCTCAGTACGGCTTTTGAGTGTGAAAGACAGTAGTATGGTTCGAGGTGTTGCTAGTAGTACGGATGGTTCCTTTTCATTGAAGAATGTTCGGAAAGGTAATTATATTCTGAATATTACTTATATTGGCTTTGATCCATTATATAAAAATATATCAGTGGCAGGAACAGCCCCGGTTCGTTTGGGAACCTTGGAATTGACTGATGGCAGTGTTCGTTTGCAAGTTGCCGTAATTACAGGAAAAGCTCCTGAAGTTGTGGTTCGCAATGATACTACCGAATATAATGCTGATTCTTATAAAGTAACAGAGGGCTCTATGTTAGAAGATTTGCTCAAGAAAATGCCAGGTGTAGAGGTTGACAGTGAAGGTAAAGTGACCGTTAACGGTAAGGAAATAAAGAAGATTATGGTTGATGGCAAGGAATTCTTCTCTGACGACCCGAAAATTGCTTCTAAGAATTTACCTGCTAAGATGATTGATAAGGTTCAGGTATTAGATAAGAAGAGCGATATGGCTCAGATGACCGGTTTTGATGATGGGGAAGAAGAAACCGTATTGAACCTGACCGTTAAGCCCGGAATGAAGCAAGGTTGGTTCGGAAATGCTTATGGTGGTTATGGAAGTAAAGACCGCTATGAAGGGAATGCCATGGTGAATCGTTTTTATAATAACGATCAGCTGACTTTTATGGGTGGTTTGAATAATACAAATAATATGGGCTTTTCTGATCTGGCATCTACGATGTTCTCTGGAATGCGTGGAGGAATGCGTGGAAATGCCGGGACAGGTATTACTTCTTCAGGTAATGCCGGATTAAATTTCAGTAAAGAATTTAATAAGAAGATTACATTAGGAGGTAATACGCGCTATTCTCATTCAGATAATGATGCTGAGAAGAAAAGTAATGAACAGACTTTCCTTCCGGGTGATAGTATTTCGTATGCCAGTAATCATACCGTGAGTAATAGTGTAAGTGATAATGCCGGATTTAATTTTCGCTTGGACTGGCGTCCGGATACGTTGACACAAATTTTCTTTACGCCTGATTTCGGTTACAGTAAAAGCCATTCTTCTGAAATCAAGAATACAAGTACACGTTTGAACAGCGATACCTTGAATACAAGTAATTCGGATGTATTTTCAGACGGCTCAGGTTATAATTTAAGTGGGCGGTTGGAATTTAGTCGTAAGCTGAACAGTAAGGGCCGTGTATTAAGTTTCTCTTTGTCGGGTGGGGTAAATGACTCATATACCAATGAAGTCAACTATTCAAATACGGAATATTTACAGGAACAACGGAACGAGTTAGTCGACCAGCATATTCGTTATGATAACAAGAGTTACAATTATAGGGCCTATATTTCATGGGTTGAACCATTAGGGCATAATAACTTTTTACAGGCAACTTATAGCTTTTCTCAGCAACAGCAAGAGTCGTTGAAGAATGCTTATACTCCTGATCTCGAAACAGGAGAATATAATGTGCTCGATACGGCATATAGTAAGAACTATCGTAACAGCTATATTAACCAGCGAGCGAGCTTGAGTTTTAAGGCACAAAGAGAGAAGTACAATTATACGATTGGCTTCAATGTGGATCCTTCTTATTCCCGGAGTGAGAACTTTATAGGTGATACAGTTTTGTCTGACTTAAGTCGGAAAGTAGTAAATTTTTCTCCAATGATCCGGTTTAATTATCGCTTTAATAAGCAGACAAATCTGCGAATCCGTTATGACGGACGGACAACGCAGCCTTCCATGACTCAATTACAACCGGTAGTAGATATTTCTGACCCATTGAATATTGTAACGGGTAATCCGGATTTGAAACCGAAATATACGAATAGCATGCGGGTTGATTTTGGTCAGTTTGCTCCAGAGAAGCAACGGGCTATTATCGCCATGTTGAACGGTAGTTATACATTGAATGATATTGTCAGTAAAACTGTTTTTGATGGAACTACGGGAGGTCGTGTTACTACCTATGAAAATGTAGATGGGAATTATAGTTTTAACGGCCGTGTCATTGTTAATACACCGTTGAAGAACAAAAAGTTTACAATCAATACGATGAGTATGGCTTCGTATGGAAATACGAATAGTTTTATCAATGGTGAAAAGAATAAGAGTAAAACATTGTCGGTTATGGAACGGGCGGGTATTGATTTCCGTTCAACGTATTTGGATTTAGGGTTGAACGGGAACTTCCGGTATAATTCTACCCGTAACTCTTTGCAGGGACAGAATGATATGAATACCTTCAACTACGGAGTAGGAGGTAATACAACAATTTATTTACCTTGGAATTTTAAAGTAGAAAGTGATATTACCTGGTCGGCTAATGCTGGTTATGCAGAAGGCTTTGAGCAGAACGAGATATTATGGAATGCTTCTATTTCCAAATCATTCTTGAAGAACAATCAGGGAACCTTACGATTCAAGATTTATGATATTCTGCAACAGCGGAGTAATATCAGTCGAACGGTAACAGCCAGCAGTATTAGCGACTCAGAATACAATACGCTGAACAGTTATTTCATGTTCCATTTCATCTATCGTTTCAGTATATTCAAGGGTGGAGCCAGTGCTAAAGATATGCGAGGTCCTGGTGGTCCGCGTCCGGGAAGAATGGGACCTCCGCCACCACCTCGATTCTAAATAAGTAGAATGTAAAATCGGAAATCTGAATATTAATTGGGGTTTCCGATTTTTTTTGTCTACCTTTAGGTGTTTTTATCATGACTAATTTATGGGCGACGCTTCTTTTTGGGAAATATTAGTTAGTACGATCTTTATTCTGTTGTATACGATTACGATTATTGGTTTGATTGTAGTCATTATAGCAGAGAATAGAAATCCGTTGAAGACAATTCCGTGGGTAATTGTCTTGTTGTTGGCTCCTGGCGTCGGTTTGTTGTTTTATTTCTTTTTCGGGCAGGATAATCGAAAGCAGCGGATTATCTCACGGAAGACTTATAAGCGGATTATCAAGCAACCGCGGACCGGCAAGATTCCGCATGATGTTTGTTCGGTTCCTGATCATTATAAAGGATTAACCAAGCTTTTAAACCGTTCCCGTACTTCTCCTTTGTTATATGGCAGTGATATCCGGGTGTTTACCAATGGGAAAGATAAGTTCCAAGCATTGTTTGATGATATCCGCCGGGCAAAACAGCATGTCCATATTCAATACTATATCTTTAATGATGATGAAATCGGTACTCAGTTGAAAGAACTGTTGATTCAAAAGGTACATGAAGGCGTTGAAGTCCGTGTGCTTTATGATGATGTGGGAAGCTGGAAAGCCAAGAACCGCTTCTTTCGTGAGATGAAGAAGGAAGGTATTGAGGTATATGCTTTCTTGAAGGTGGTCTTCCCGGTATTGACAAGTAAGGTAAATTACCGAAACCACCGTAAAGTTGTGGTGATCGACGGTAAGATTGGATATATGGGTGGTATGAACGTGGCCGATCGTTATGTAAAAGGTGTCTCGTGGGGTGTCTGGCGTGATTTGCATTTCCGGATAGAAGGAAAAGGTGTACAAAGTTTGCAGACGGCTTTTCTTTTGGACTGGTATGTAGCCAGCAAACAGCTTATTATGGATAAGCGTTATTTTCCGAAAGCGGAAGTATTTAGTAACAATATCATGCAGGTTATAACGAGCGGTCCTGTCGGTCCATGGCGGGTATTGACTCAGGCCGAAATCTATTTGATAACGAATGCCCGTAAGTACGTATATATTCAAACTCCGTATTTTCTGCCTACTGAAGGATTAAGTCAGGCTTTACAGGTAGCTGCGCGGAGTGGCGTTGATGTACGGATTATGATTCCGCAACGCTCTGATACCCGTATGGCGCATTTGGCTACTCGTTCTTTCCTGGCTGAAATGATCCGTGCCGGTATCAAGATATTCTTTTATCAGGCCGGATTTCTCCATTCCAAATTAATTGTCAGTGATGATGATGTGGCTTGTATTGGCTCGGCCAATATGGATTTTCGAAGTCTGGAGCACAACTTCGAAATAAATGCCTTTGTTTATCAGCGGGACTTTGCGATCGGAATGCGGAAAATATTCATGCACGATATTGAGCAATGCCTGCATATTACTCCTTCTATCTGGTTGAAGCGGCCGTTGAGCAAACGCTTTTCCGAATCTTTTATGCGGCTTTTCTCTCCTTTGTTGTAATTATATGTTCTCTTAAAGCGAAAGATGATGTTCCCTTTGGGTTGAGGGAAAGCATCATCCTTCTTCTTTTCGGAAAATACTGAAGTTAACTGAGCCGTAAGCACGATGCTGGTCGAAGTACGGAAGCTGGGAGAATTCGTAGTTGGCTGGATGTTCCATGACAAAGATTCCTTTTGGCCGTAATAAATCACGTTCGAAGATCATGGCCGGAACTTCTGGTAATTCCTTTAATGCGTAAGGCGGATCCGCGAAAATGAAATCAAAGCTTTGAGACGGGGCCGTACGGAGAAAGCGGAATACATCTCCACGGATTAAATTCAGTCCGTTTGTCTTCAGTTCCTTTCCTACTTTGGCTATAAAAGACGCATGGGCATTGTTCTTCTCGACCGAAGTGACTTGCCGGCAGCCTCTAGAAAGTAATTCAAATGAGATACTGCCTGTGCCGGCAAAAAGATCGAGCGCGTCTAAATCTTCAAAGTCTATCAGATTTGACAATACATTGAACAAATTCTCTTTTGCAAAATCGGTTGTCGGACGAGCACTGAACGATGACGGCACGTCAAACCGGCGTTTGCCGTAAATACCACTTATAATTCGCATAAATATAAAGCTATTAAATCAATGGGTGTACGAAGTATTTCGGTTCCCATCAAATATACTTCTGATGGATAATCAAATATGTCTACATTCATGATGTAGGCGCTTAATGCCATTTTCAGTTCCTTTGTTTGCTGGGCTTCTCCTGACAGATACAGCCTGTCTGCCTGTACATCAAATTGCTGTTGTTTCCATATATATAAGGTATAGTAGAGAATCTCTTTGTATTCGGCTACCTGAAAGTAATTGGTAAACAGCAGTTGCCCTTGTTCATAACAGGCTATTATCAGCCGTCCGCCGGCGAGTGAGGCAAACATCACCCGGCATGCCTTCGTAAGGCTTCGTTGTTTCCAGAGAGGAAATACGGCACTCTGTGTATGAACAAAGACCGGGTTGGCTAACGAACGTGAACAAAACGTGTATACATCGGGTGCCATACTGTAGATGATTATCTGATTGTCATCCTTTAGCGGCTGGTGTAAAATTTGTCTGTCTGCTGAATGTCCGAAAACAAATGAGTACAGTTCATCCGCTTTTTTCTCTAAAAAAAGAGAAAGAGGCACCAGTGTATAATCTGCATTTGCCTGTACGACATAAAAGCGTTTGAAGGTACACGCTAAGCATTCGTGCGCAAAAAAGAAATCTTCCAAATGTTTTAAGTAAGAATCCGCCGGATTCCATTTCTCTTCATGGATAAAGAAACTCCCTTTAATATGTGGGTTATATCCAGAAAAAGAAAGTCCATCCGGCAAAAGCCGAATGGACACTATATAATTCTCAGATTCTTTCGATAATAACTCCGGAATTAAAACCGCCATAAAAACATAACTGATTATTCCCAGTTACCTGCATTGTTGTTGATTTCTTCCAATGAACCAACACGCAAGCCCGGATATTTGTTCTGTTTGATAGCTTTGTCTTTCAAGTTGTATTCCAACTGAGGATCCATTCCGCGCAGATATGAATCATACGGTACTTCGCAAACGAATACCTTGATTTCGTAACCTGAACCAGATTTCAATGTAGCTGTATCCATGTGGAATTCGATCTTGTCACCCGGAACACCCGGAACGTAACGCATGTTGTCTACATCATAATCTTTGCCCAGCAAAGTATCTTTCGCCAGAACCCAAGCTGTATCACGTTTGAAACCTTTCAAACCTTCTTTTTCAACTTCGCTCCAGTTGCCAGTTTTCTTTGCTTTTTCAATCAATGCAACAGCTTTCTTTTCAGTCATACCTTTTTCCAGCTGTTCATCACTCAAGACACCTTCCTTTATGACCAAAGGCAATTTTGCTGTTTTCAAGAATTTGCCTAAGTCATCGAAGTTTGCAGCATGTGTTTTATACACATTCTTATACTCGATCTGAGCTTTACGGATGTCAATCAATCTGGCGATAATAGCTTTGTCGCGCAATTCTTTTTCGTTGTTAAACTCGATCGGACCTGTGATACTCTTGTAACACATGTAAGCCAGCACTACTACTGCGGCTACCAATAAAATCTTCAATGCAACTTTCATGGTTTATATAATTTTTGTATTTATTTCGTTCGGCAAATTTAAAAAAGAATATTTAATACACTACCTTTATCGCGAAAATTATTACGATAAAATGATAAATAGTTTCTTAAAAGGCAAAATCAGCCAGAATTTTCCACATGATCCGACTCCCGATCAGCGTTTCGCTCTTGAATCAATAGCCGACTTTCTCCTTGCTACAACTCCTGATTCGCTGTTGTTGCTGAAGGGATATGCGGGAACTGGAAAGACCTCGTTGATTGGTGCTTTGGTGAAAACATTGCATGAACTGGGTCAGAAAACAATGTTACTGGCACCTACCGGCCGTGCTGCCAAAGTATTCTCCAACTATGCCGGGCAGAAAGCTTATACCATTCATAAACGAATCTACCGGCAAAAAGCATTCTCTAATGAGCCGGTCGGATTCCTTCCTGCACCAAATTTCTACAAAGATACAATTTTTATTGTAGATGAAGCATCTATGATAACAAATGATGGGGTAGATTCATATATTTTTGGATCTGGCCGCCTTTTAGATGATCTGATTCACTTCGTTTATTCGGGAGAGAACTGCCGGATGATCTTGATGGGGGATGAAGCTCAGCTCCCGCCGGTGATGCAGACTGAAAGTCCGGCGTTAAATCCGGAGATACTCAGAGGCTATAATTTAGAGGTGACAACCGTCATGTTGACCCAAGTAGTCCGTCAGCAGGAGGATTCGGGCATTTTGTTTAATGCAACGCGGTTGCGGGAGGCTTTGCGTAACCATCAGGTAGAGATTTTTCCGAAGTTGAGGCTGGCCGGTTTTCAGGATTTCAGGAAAATAGGTGGTGAAGATCTGATTGAAGAGATCGGTTCTGCTTATAATCATCAGGGCGTGGAGGAAACCATGGTGATTACCCGTTCCAACAAGCGGGCCGTCATATATAATAATGGTATACGTAACCGGATTCTGTATCGCGAAGAAGAATTGTCGTCGGGCGACCGGCTGATGGTTTCCAAAAACAATTACTTCTGGACGGCCGGGATGAAGGAGATGGACTTCATCGCCAATGGTGAGATTGTGGAAGTGGTTCGGGTAAGACGTACCTACGAATTGTATGGTTTCCGTTTCGCGGATGTGCTGGTCCGTTTTCAGGATTACGACTTAGAGTTAGAAACGAAAATACTTTTGGATACGCTGCAAAGCGAAACGCCTTCTCTGTCCCGTGAATTGAACGATAAGCTTTTCTATTCCGTATTGGAAGATTATGCGGATGTTCCGACGAAAGCCGGGAAGATCAAGAAGATGAAAGTGGATCCGCATTATAATGTCCTTCAGGTAAAATATGCGTATGCCGTTACTTGTCACAAAGCTCAGGGCGGGCAGTGGAAATATGTGTTCTTAGATATCGGGTACATGACGGAAGAGATGTTGGGAGAAGATTTTTACCGCTGGCTGTATACAGCTATAACGCGTGCGACCGAGCGCTTGTATTTAGTCAATCTGCCGGATGATTTTGTGGAATAGTCGTCTGATAAAATTTCGAACTTAATGGATAATTCTTTAGTTCACGGCGTGAACTAAGTAATCCACGGTGTGAACTAAGTAATTCACGACGTGAACTAAGTAATCCGCGGCGTGGATTAAAGAATGTCTCGGCAGCTCTGGAAGAATTTCAAATGAGGAATGAAGAAATATCTTTATGAAAGGAATTTCTTCTGTTTTATGTTGTCTGAAAGAAATGTAGAAGAAAAAAGATTTATTTGGAACTTGTTGTCTGATTATTCCGTGGAAATACATATTTTTGCGATATTAATAGGTTTTGTTGAATAAAATGGTATATAGGGAGAAATTAAATCAACTGCTTGCCGATGTACATGAACTGGAAAGTTTGATCGGAGAGCTGTTGGCAGAGGAAGAGCCGGGTGTCCAGTTGCTTTTTAAGTCAGGCAGTCGGGCGTATTCGATCTTGGAAGGTATAAAGGAAATCGAAAACGAACAGATCCGGCAGATGAATACCCGTCTGGTAGAGCGGCAGGATGAACTGAGCCATTTATCAGTGCTTCTCGACCAATACCAGCGTATGGCAGAAGCCTGTAAGAAGGATATTCTTGCTACAAAACAGGAAATAGAAAATTCTGAACCTTTGTTGTCACAGAAAGAAGAGGTGAAAGAGGCTGTTATGCAGAAAGAGCCGGAGCCTATAATAGAAGAACCGGTTCAGAAGGAAGAAGTCAAATCACCGACTGAGCCCGTGCGTGAAGAGCCGGTAAAGGAGCCGGTTCAGAAAACAGCTGAGGCTCCACAGCCTGCCCCAGTTATGGCGAAAAGCAATGTATCGTTGAATGATCTGTTGGAAAAGAAGAATCTTTCTGATTTCCGGAAGGCATTCAGCTTGAACGACCGCTTCCGTTTCCGCCGTGATCTTTTCCATGGCAATGAAGAACAGATGAATCAGGTGATTTCAGATTTGAACCAGATAGATTCCCTGGATGAAGCACTTCGTTTCATTGATAAAAACTTGTCGTGGGACATGAATAATGAAACTGTAGCCGACTTCATTAAACTTTTGGAGAAAAGATATATCTAACTAAAATAAGTTTCTGAGTTATTCAGTTTTTACGTGGAAAAGTTTATACAACAGCTGGACCACAGCTTGAAAACGAATAGACTTGTTAACTCAAAAAACAGTATATGGCAAAATTAACAGTAGTTCCGACCCCGGTTGGTAATCTGGAAGATATGACATTCCGGGCAATTCGAGTATTGAAGGAAGCCGATTTGGTGCTGGCCGAAGATACGCGAACAACTGGAATTTTGTTTAAGCACTTTGAAATACAGAATAAGATGCAGTCGCATCATAAGTTCAACGAACATAAAACGGTAGAGCAGTTGGCTGCGCGGATCAAGGCCGGCGAGAATATCGCTTTGGTATCCGACGCGGGGACGCCGGCTATCTCGGACCCGGGTTTTATGCTGGTGCGCGAATGTGTGCGGCAAGGTGTGGACGTAGAATGTCTGCCGGGTGCGACCGCGTTTGTCCCGGCACTGGTCGCTTCCGGTTTGCCGAACGAGAAATTCTGTTTTGAAGGTTTTCTTCCGCAGAAGAAAGGTCGTCAGACTCGTTTGATGGAGCTGGCGGAAGAAGAACGTACAATTATTTTCTATGAATCACCTTACAGACTGGTGAAGACGCTCATGCAGTTTATGGAGTTTTTTGGTGCAGACAGGCAAGTGTCGGTCTCACGGGAGATTTCAAAAGTTCATGAGGAAACGGTTCGGGGAACATTGGAAGAAGTTGTTCAACATTTTTCCGAACATGAACCAAAAGGTGAAATTGTCATCGTATTAGCAGGCTTAAAACAAAATAAAAAAGACAAGAGAGCTGAAGAAGAAGTTTAACGAACTAAAAGAAAAAGCAATGAAAAAAGTATTAGTAGCATGTGTTTGTACAGCGATGTTGGCCTCTTGTGGCCAGCAATCCGCAGAGTATAAGAAACTCAAGGCGGAGAATGATTCTCTTCGAATTGAAAATACAAAAGCCACCAGCGACTTGAATGAAATGCTGGCGACTTTAGATGATATTGAAACCGGCTTCCAGTCTATCAAGGATGCCGAGAACTATTTGTCTGTTCAGAAACAGGCTGGCGGTGAAATGACTCCGAGCCGTCGTGAACAGATTAAACAAAACATGCAGTTGGTGTCTGAAACCTTGAAGAAGAACAAGGCTCAGATTGAAGAGCTGCAGAAGAAGCTGAACCAGAGTGGCAATAAAAATGCGACATTGCAGAAGATGGTGGATCGTTTGTCAAAAGAATTGAATGAAAAGACAGCGCAGATCGTCGCTTTGCAGGAAGATCTGGCCAACAAGAATGTACGTATTCAGGAGTTGGACAATATGGTGGCTTCTTTGAACGAAGATGTGGAAAATCTGTCAACAACAACTGCTGCCCAGTCTGAAAAGATCGATGCGCAAGACAAGGAATTGAACAAGGCTTATTATTGTTTTGGTACATCGAAAGAACTGAAAGCCCAGAATATTTTGAGCAAGAAGGGTATTTTCTCAAAGACAAAAGTTTTGCAGGACGGTTTCAACAAAGATTATTTTATTACTATTGATATCCGCGAAGTAACAGAGATTCCGTTGTTTGCTGCAAAAGCCAAACTGCAGTCGAACCATCCGGACGGCTCGTATGAATTTGTCAAGGATGAAGACGGTAATATGACATTGAAGATTACTGATCCGAAAACATTCTGGAGCCTGAGCCGGTATTTGGTCATTGAAGTTGGATGATGAAATATAAAAACCTGTTCATTGATTTAGACGATACGCTTTGGGATACGTATCATAATAATAAGGAATGCCTCAAAGAGCTATATGCCGATTATAAGATGGATCGTCATTATGCCTCTTTCGAGGCATTTTTTGCTATCTATATGCCACACAACGAAGAGCTGTGGGCAAAATACCGGAATGGTGAAATTGATCGGCAGACTTTGATAATCGACCGTTTCCGTTATGTGTTTCGTCCGTTAGGAATTGAAGATCCGAAAGAAATTCTTAGGATAAATAACGACTTCCTGCATCGGACGACCTTGCAGAAACGATTAGTGCCGGGAGCCATCGAGCTGCTGGAATATCTGCGTCCGAATTATCGGATGTTTATTCTTTCTAACGGATTTCGGGAGGTTCAGTCTCTGAAATTACAGAATTCGGGGCTGGCTCCTTATTTTGACCGTTTGATCTTGTCGGAAGATGCAAACATACAGAAACCGCATAAAGGAATATTCGATTATGCTTTGGTGAATACCAATTCACGACGGAATGAATCGTTGATGATTGGCGACAGTTGGGATGCTGATATCGTAGGTGCTTACCAGTCCCGCATAGATCAGATCTGGTTTAATCCGAAAGACTGTCCTCCCAAAGGCTTTATTCCAACTTTTACCGTAAAGAAGTTAGACGAAATCAAAAATATATTGTAGCCTATGAAAAAACTGATTACTACTTGCGTCTCCTGGATGGCCGGAGTGGGACTTTTAGTAAGTTGCCAGTCGGAAAAATCAGATTGGAAATTAGTCTGGGAAGAGAATTTTGAACAGACGGATGCTTTTGATCCGGCTGTGTGGAGTAAGATACCGAGAGGTACATCGGATTGGAACCGACATATGTCTGATTTTGATTCTTGTTATGCCATGCGCGACGGGAAATTGATTCTTCGCGGGTTAGTGAACTATACGCAGAAAAATGACACCTCACCCGTATTAACGGGTGGTGTGTACAGTAAGGGAAAGAAACTGTTTGAACACGGACGTCTGGAAATCAATGCTCGTTTGCATGGTGCACGAGGAGCCTGGCCTGCTTTCTGGTTGCTACCGGAAGATGAAAAGTGGCCGAATGGCGGAGAGATTGACATTATGGAGCGGTTGAATAATGATTCGATTGCTTACCAGACGGTGCATTCACATTATACGTATGTACAAGGAATCAAGGATAATCCGAAACAGGGAAGTACAGGCCTGATCAACCGGGATGACTTTAATGTGTATGCCGTAGAACTATATCCGGATAGTCTTTGCTTCTTTATTAATGATACCCATACATTTACTTATCCGAGAATTGAAACAGACAAGAAAGGACAATTCCCGTTCGACCGTCCTTACTATTTACTGTTGGACATGCAACTTGGAGGTTCGTGGGTTGGAGCCGTGTATAAGGAAGATTTACCAGTTGAAATGGAAATCGACTGGGTTCGTTTTTATCAGAAATAACCTGTAAGACATTAAATGTAGCATAATCATGAAAAAGTTATTACTCACTTGTTCCTTTGTATTGTTGGCTGGACTTTCGTCGTTGTCGGCCCAAACACAGCTGGTAGCGCACCGCGGTTTCTGGGATCGGGAAGGATCAGCCCAGAATTCCATTGCTTCACTTGAAGCTTCGCATGAAGTACATGCGTATGGTTCAGAATTGGATGTAATTATTACGGCTGACGGTATTCCGGTAGTACACCACGATGATGAAGTGCAGGGAATGCGAATTGAAGATGCGTCTTATGAACAGATAAAGGACATCCAGTTGCAGAACGGAGAAGTTATTCCTACTTTTGAAAGTTATTTGCAGAAGTTTGCAACGCTTCCGGACATGAAGCTGGTTGTGGAAATCAAACCTCATAAGCGGGTTGTCAATGAAGACCGGGCTGTCAATGCGGTTGTTGCCTTGATAGAGAAATATCAGTTGGAAAACCGGGTCGATTATATCTCTTTCAGTATGAATATCTGTAAAGAACTGGTAGACCGTGTTCCGTATGCGTCGGTTGCTTATTTGAATGGAGAGGTTTCTCCAGCCGATTTGAAGCGCTTGGGCATGGATATGGATTACCATTATAAAGCCTTTGAAAAGAATCCTACCTGGATACAGGAAGCAAAAGAGCTAGGAGTAAAAGTAAACGTCTGGACAGTCAACGATCCGGTTTTAATGCAATCGCTGATGGATCAGGGCGTTGATTTCATCACGACAGACAAGCCTCTGGAGTTTAATAAACTCAAAGCTGAATAATAAGATTTACTATAAACGGCAATTGGCTGACTTCCGTGATTGGAGGTCAGCCAATTGTGTTGTTATCGGTAGGATAATGATCTTGTTAGGCCACAGTTTATTCCCTATAACTCCAGAATGTAGACGCCGCGGGCATCAACTGGCAGGGATGAATCAATGCTGATTGATTTACCACTGATAATATCTTGTCCGATGCGTTCCTCTTGAATGACTTCTTGGAATCGGCTCATATCCAAAGTCTGTTTTTCATCAGTACCATTCATGATAACGAGTACGGTTTTATCATTCTTGATACGGGCATAGACATAACACCCGCTTCCATCTGGCGTGTAATGAACTAACTTACCCGTAGTGACAGCTTCAGATTGTTGTCTCCATTTCAACAGTTTCTGCAGATAGTTCCAAGCCTCGTTCTGCAATTCAGTTCTGCCGGCAGCGGTAAAGGCATCAACGGGATCGCCAGCCCAGCCACCAGGAAAATCTTTCCGGATGTTACCGTCACCTTCTGATTTATTTCCATACATCAGAATCTCTGTTCCGTAATAAATTTGAGGAATGCCACGAGTCGTTAATAAGAATGCAATAGCCTGTTTGTATCTGCGCAGGTCACTTTCTCCCTGCTGAGAGAAGCGGCTCAGATCGTGATTGTCGAGGAAGATCAAGATATTGTTGGGATCAGGGAACAGAAAGTCCTGAGCAATGACTTCGTAAATCTTAAACAATCCGGCTTCAGATCCTTCCTGACTGGAGCAGACTTCATTGAACGCTTTTTGGCAAGTGAAGGTTAAATCAAAGTCCATAACCGTTTTCAGGTGACTGTCTTTGTCGTTAATGGATGAGCCAGCTTGCCACCAGGCAGAAGCACTGCCTCTTGGGTACCAAGCTTCGCCAACAATATTGAAATCGGGATATTCTCTTTCGACTTCCTGGCACCACTCCGCCATAAAATTGTAATCGGCATATGGATGTGTATCTTGTCGGATACCATCGATCCGGGCATATTCAATCCACCAAATACTATTCTGAATCAGATAACGGGCAAGATGTCTGTTCTGTTGGTTTAAGTCAGGCATGCCTCGGGTGAACCAGCCCTTAACCAGAAGGTCTTTTTCTGATTGGGGTGCATGCACATCCATGATTGTCCATTTAAAATGAGTCGTCTGCACAAACTCCGACTGATTATTCAGCCAGTCGGAACACGGCAGATCTTTCATCCACCAATGAGAACTTCCGCAATGATTGAAGATCATGTCCATAACCACCTTCATGCCTTTTGCATGTGCTTTGTCTACCAACTCTACATATTCTTCGTTACTTCCAAAACGAGGATCTACCTGATAGAAGTCTGTAATCGCATACCCATGATATGAACCTCCTGGCATCTTATTTTCCAAGACGGGGTTCAGCCAGATCGTTGTGAATCCTAAATCCTGAATATAGTCTAACTTGTTAATGATTCCACGTAAGTCACCGCCATGACGGGCATTGGGTTTAGAACGATCGACCTTGACATCTTCCAGATTGTCATTTGATGAATCCGCATTAGCGAAACGGTCCGGCGTAATTAAATACATGACATCGGCTGGTGTAAATCCGGCTGCACCGGCTTTACGGTTTCGCTCTTTCAATTCAATATGCTTTACTTGTGTATCCTTCCCTTTTTGGAAAGTGATGTTGAGCGTTCCAGGAGCCGTTTCCTTCGATATGTTGAGGTAAAGAAACAGATAATTGGGGTTTTCCACATTTACCACTTCTTTGATTGTAACTCCCGGATAGTCTATAGCAACCTCAGATCCTGCTAAGTTGTCTCCATAGACCATTAGCTGCAATTCTGGATTTTGCATTCCAATCCACCAGCAGGCGGGTTCTAACCGTTTAATTTCAATGGACATAGCTGAGCTTGATATCCATCCGATGATCATGATCAATAAGATTAGCCTTTTCATATATCTGTTTGTTTAATGATTATATAATATAAGGTATAAGAAATCTTGTTATTCACAGCCATTAAAGCGTAATTGTAGTCTTGAGTGGTAATGATTCGGATGACCCACCAGCCATGAAGATAAATTCTCCCGGTTCAAGTTCCCATTTGCCGTTACCCTGGTATAATTCCAGTTCCTTTTTGTCTACGAGCAATTCTACCACTTTGCTTTCTCCTGCTTTGAAGTGTTCGCGTTTGAATGCTTTCAGATTCTTTTCAGGAGTACTGTGTGATGAAATCACATCTTTTACATATACCTGGACGACTTCATCGCCATCATAGTTACCTTTATTGGTAATGGTAACAGCAATTTTAACATGTGAATCTGTTGGAGTTACTTCCATATGGTCATAACTGAAACTCGTATAACTCAGTCCGTATCCAAATGGATATAGCGGATTGGCATCACCTTCAATATAACCTCTGCGGTTTGCGCCCCGTTTGGGATTATAAAAGACAGGCAATTGTCCGACATTTTTAGGAACAGAAATCGCTAATCGTCCGGCCGGATTATAATCTCCGAAAAGGACATCTGCTATTGCGTTACCACCTTCAGCACCCGGATACCAGGCGTCCAATAACGCATCTGCTTTCTCCTGGCAGTTTTCTACCGCTAATGGTCGTCCTTTGATCAATACGACTACCAGTGGTTTGCCGGTTTCTTTCATCATATCTAGCAATTCATTCTGCCGGCCAAGCAAGTCTAATGTACAGCGGTCGTTACCTTCACCGCTATCCATATCGCTTAACTCATTCCTGCTGGCCTTTGCTGCTCCGGTCGCTTCAAATTCAGCTGAGAAATCCCGGGCGCTGGATCCACCTAAAACCAATATGATGATATCGCTCTTTTCGGCGGCAGCTCGGGCTTCGGCCATTCCTTCGTCAGACATGTCTCGGATGGCACAACCTTTAGCATAGTTTATTTCTGCGTCAGGCACAGCTTTCTTAACTCCGTCCAGAACCGTGATGACGCTGCCTTCTGGCTGGGGTGCTGTATAGTCGCCCAACATATTATAAGGAGTATCTGCATTCGGACCAATTACGGCAATGGAACGGATCTTATCTTTTTGTAAAGGTAAGACCTGATTCTCATTCTTTAGCAAAACAATAGACTGGCGGGCCACTTCACGGGCCAACGCACGATGTTCGCTTAATTCAGTTTCTGTCAATTCATTTTTAGGGTTTGTAAATGGTTCATCAAACAGTTTCCATTGAAATTTCAAGTAAAGGATTTTCTTGACGGCCTCGTCAATCTGTTTCTCTGATATTTTCCCTTCTTTAACCAGTTCCGGTAAATTCCGGTAGGCTTGTCCACCTAAGTCTGATTCAACTCCAGCCTGAAATGCAATATCGGCAGCTTCTTTTAAGTTTCCGGCTACACCGTGTCCTGTCATCCCGTCGATCGAAAAGAGATCTGAAACTACAAAACCTTTGAAATTCCATGTGTCTTTCAGTAGATCAGTAATTAACTTCTTATTTCCGGTACACGGAACTCCATCAATTTCATTGTAGGATGTCATAAGAGACAGCAGGCCGGCCTCGACAACTTTACGGAACGGAGGAAGGATAACTTCTTGCATTTCATTTTCCCCCATGTGAGCGGCACCTCCGTTGTGTCCGCCTTCCGTCCATCCATAAGCGGTAAAATGTTTAACCGTTGAAATGATGGGATATTCTGGGTTGTTCTGCATTCCTTCTACAATGGCTTTCCCAAGTTCTCCGGATAAATATGTGTCTTCACCAAATCCCTCTTCAACTCGTGACCAGCGTGGATCTCGGGCCAGGTCGATTACAGGACCATAGCCGATATGTCCGCCTTGTTTACGTACTTCTTTGGCTTGAGCAGCTCCCAGTCGGCGCAATAAATCCGGATTCCACGTTGATGCTTGTCCGATGCCTGTAGGAAAAGAGGTCGTTCCGATAGCCATATGTCCGTGCGGACATTCTTCTGCTAAGAACATTGGAATGCCTAACCTGGTTTCTTCTATGCAATAATGCTGGAGCAGGTTTGTCGCTTCAATGGCATAATGCGTATTTAATCCATTCTTCAATGTCTTTTGAGTCCAAGGATCGGCACGCATAAAACCCCATAAACTACCTGTTCCATGTTCAACAACGACTTTACGGGCTTCGTCCGTCAGTGTTACTTTATTCCCTTCCCGACTGAAAAGTGGCCATCCAAATTCGGCTAATAGCTGGCCGGTTTTTTCTTCCAGTGTCATTTGATTAAGCAAATCATTGACTCGATCTTCTATTGGTTTTGTCGGATCTTCATAGATGTCCTTCTTTTGATTCTTGTTGAAGTCTATCCAACCTTTCTGGTAGATGTTAGATTTCTGGTTAGCCGCATAGCTTAATGTAGATACTCCTAATAGTGAGCAAAGTAAAATGGATGTAATTCTCATATTTGTTTTTCTGATTTAGATTATATATAATGAAGTAAAAGTAGCTAATTAATTATTTATTCTTGAACTCTGTTTGCTTATATTAATAATTAATAATGATTCATGTAGATTTCGCATGATTCTGATGATTGATTAATTTGCATGTAACTGGTGCAATGAGTTGGAATTACAGCGATGATTACTGGAATATTTTATAAATTCGCACACTCTTCCATGCTTGTCTTTGGGTTGAAGAGAGAAATACGTATTCAAATAATAAAAGCTTATGAAAGATTTTCTGCGCATATTGAAGCGCTTCGTTCCTCCTTATAAGAAGTATTTAGTCGGTAATATTCTGTTTAATATACTTTCTGCTATCTTGAATCTGTTTTCTTTTGCCTTGATAATACCTATTTTGCAGATTCTGTTTAAAATAGACAAAGGCATTTATACATATATGCCTATGGTTATCGATTGGGGAAGTTGGGATTCGATAAAAACTTTACCGGAAATTTGGAAAAACAATTTCTTCTGGTTTGTAAGTGATTTGATAGAACGGGATGGTGGTTCGTTTACATTAATTGTATTAGGCGTTTTCCTGGTAGTCATGACCTTCCTGAAGGTAGCGTCCATGTATCTGGCATTTTATATGATGATTCCCATTCGTACGGGTGTAGTGCGTGATATTCGGAATCAGATCAACCGGAAAATTACGCAACTTTCTTTAGGCTTTTTCTCGGAAGAACGAAAAGGAGATATTCTGGCACGCGTCTCAGGCGATGTGAATGAAATAGAAGCATCTATCATGAGTTCACTGGATATGTTATTTAAGAATCCTATATTGATAACGATTTATCTGGTGGGCATGATTTTAATTAGCTGGCAATTGACGCTGTTCGTATTTATTTTGCTCCCTTTTGCGGGATATGTAATGGGACAGGTCGGAAAGAAACTGAAACGTCGTTCGCTGGAAGGTCAACAACAGTGGGGAGCGTTGATGAGCCAAATAGAAGAAACCTTGGGTGGATTACGCATTATCAAGGCCTTTAATGCGGAGAAAAAGATACAAGATCGTTTTGAACGTGCCAATGAACAGTTTCGTCAGACGACAACGCGGGTATATCGCCGTCAGCAGATGGCTCATCCGATGAGTGAATTTTTAGGGACAGCAACCATTGCCATTGTCTTGTGGTATGGCGGTTCACTGATTTTAAGCAATAACAGTTCGATTGATGCGGCAACTTTTATTTATTACTTGGTGATTTTCTATAGCATCATCAATCCGGCTAAAGATTTGAGTAAAGCGGCCTATGCAATACAAAAAGGATTGGCTTCAATGACGAGAATTGATAAGATATTGATGGCCCAGTCGGATATTAATGATCCGGAGCAGCCAAAGCCAGTATCATTTACACGTTCTATTGAATATCGGAATGTCTGGTTCCGTTATCGGAATGACTGGGTGCTTAAAGGAATCAACTTGACAATTCCTAAAGGCAAGACGATTGCGCTGGTGGGGCAGTCCGGTTCAGGAAAAAGTACATTAGTTGATCTGCTGCCTCGTTTCTATGATGTTTCAGAAGGTTCAATAACGATCGATGATACTGATATTCGTCAGGTGAAATTGGTCGATTTGCGAGGCCTGATGGGAAATGTAAACCAGGAGGCTATATTATTTAATGATACCTTTTACAATAATATCGCTTTTGGCGTTGAAGGAGCAACGAGAGAGGAAGTAGAAGAAGCCGCGAAAATAGCCAATGCACATGATTTTATCATGGCTTCCGAGAATGGCTATGATACGAATATAGGTGATCGAGGAGGAAAACTGTCGGGAGGACAGCGTCAGCGAATCAGTATTGCTCGTGCCATTTTAAAGAATCCTCCTATTTTGATTTTGGATGAAGCTACTTCTGCTTTGGATACGGAGTCAGAGCATCTGGTTCAGGAAGCTTTGGGAAATTTGATGCGTAATCGAACAACTATTGTTATTGCGCATCGTTTGTCGACGATAAAGAATGCAGATGAAATATGTGTCATGCACGAAGGTGAAATTGTTGAACGTGGTTGCCATGAAGATTTATTGAAACTGAATGGCTATTATAAGCGTTTGTGTGATATGCAAAGTTTCTAACTTAAATAATACAGGTAGATAATGAAAAAACTGGTAAGTAAAATATTCCGTGGCAGTTGTTGTATGCTCCTTCTGCTGGGATTATTTTCATGTGAAGACTGGCAAGTAAAGAGAGTCCATTCGTCCGTATATTATTTTGATAGGCCGGCACGAATGTGGGAAGAATGCCTTCCATTGGGAAATGGCCGGTTGGGGATGATGCCTGATGGCGGACTCGATAAGGAGCAGGTTGTATTGAATGAGATTTCTCTTTGGTCTGGTAGTAAGCAGGATACGGATAACCCTCAAGCGAGCTATGCTTTGCCGACCATACGTCGGTTGCTGTTTGAAGGACGGAATGATGAGGCACAGCAATTGATGTATCAGACATTTGTCTGTAAAGGTGCCGGCAGTGGACTGGGAGATGGAGCAGAAGTTCCCTATGGAAGTTATCAGCTGTTAGGTAATTTGGAAATTCAGTACCAATACAATTCAATAGATTCTGTCTCAAATTATCGCAGACAACTGAATTTGGAAGATGCCGTGTCAACTACTTCCTTCAAACGAGGTAGTGTCACTTTTATGAGGGAATCGTTTACTTCGTTTACGCAAGATGTTGGAGTGATTCATCTGACGGCTGATGTAGAGAAAGCTTTGAATTTCTCTTATACAATGAATCGCCCTGAACATGCAATCTTGCGTTTGGAGGGAAATGATTTATGGCTGGAAGGTCAATTGCTGGATGGTGTTGATACAACGGCTTGCCGAGGGATGAAGTTTGCGGCTTGTACACGGGTGGTTTTGCCTAAAGGAGGTTTAATCGTAACCGACAGCAGTCGGATTACCGTACAGAATGCATCTGAAGCTATCCTGTTGGTTAGTATGGCAACAGACTATTTTGCATCGGATTATCTTGAACGGATTTCACAGCTGCTTGATGAGGCTGCTGGAAAAAGTTATATGGCACTCGAACGGGAACATTCGTCTGCCTATCAGCAGTATTTTAATCGTGTTTCTTTAGATTTAGGAAGTTCAGAACGTGATTTTTGGCCAATAGATAAACGATTAGCCGCCTTTGCGCAGGATAAAAATGATCCAGGTTTGCAGGCTTTATATTTTCAGTTTGGGCGATATTTGTTAATTTCATCTACGCGGGTAGGTTTGTTGCCTCCTAATTTGCAGGGTCTGTGGTGTCATACGATTCATACGCCGTGGAATGGCGATTATCATTTGAATATTAATTTGCAGATGAATCATTGGCCGGCTGAAGTTACCAACTTATCAGAATTACATATGCCTTTGATTGAATGGACTAAGAAACAGGTGGCAAGTGGTGAACGCACAGCGAAGGCTTATTATAATGCCCGGGGTTGGGTAACACACATTTTGGGAAATGTGTGGGAATTTACGGCTCCAGGAGAACATCCGTCGTGGGGAGCGACCAATACTTCTGCAGCTTGGTTATGCGAACATTTATATCAGCATTATTTGTATACGAAAGATACGGCTTATTTGGCTGATGTTTATCCAACCATGCGTGGTGCTGCACAGTTCTTTGTTGATATGCTAGTGGGAGACCCTAAATCGAGATACTTGGTAACAGCACCGACAACTTCACCAGAGAATGCCTATCGGTTGCCGAATGGAAATACTGTAAGCATTTGTGCGGGTTCGACTATGGATAATCAGATTATTCGTGAGCTTTTTACTAATACGATTGCGTCTGCAGAAGTCTTGGGCACAGATTCGGATTTTGTTAAGATCTTGGCCGAAAAGAAGGCTCGCCTGATGCCGACATCTATTGGAAAAGACGGACGTATTATGGAGTGGTTGCAGGAATATGAAGAGGTAGAACCGCATCATCGTCATGTTTCTCATTTGTATGGATTATATCCGGGGAATGAGATTTCATTGGATAAGACACCAGAATTAGCTGAGGCTGCCCGTAAGACTTTGGTAATGCGAGGTGATGAAAGTACGGGTTGGTCGATGGCCTGGAAGATTAATTTCTGGGCTCGCCTGCATGATGGAGATCATGCCTGGAAGTTACTGACGGATTTACTACGTCCTTGTGTAGATACAGGTACAAATATGGTGAATGGCGGAGGAACGTATCCTAATCTTTTCTGTGCACATCCTCCTTTTCAGATAGATGGTAATTTTGGTGGTTGTGCTGGTATGGCTGAAATGTTGCTTCAAAGTCAGAATGGCTGTATAGAAGTGCTACCGGCATTACCTGCGGCCTGGCCGAATGGAAGTTTTTCAGGATTAAAGGCTCGGGGCGGTGCAGAAGTATCGGCGGAATGGAAGAATGGAAAAGTAGAAGTAATGAGAGTAAAAGCTCTTTGTAAAGGGAATTTCCGTGTAAAGCTTCCTCGGGAAAAATCAGCTCCTGTCAGTTTGTTGTTAAATCAGAAAGCGGTTTCTTTGCCTGTGGTTGATGGGATGATCATGATTGATATGCAAATTGGTGATGAACTTGCTGTATTATATTAATAGCATAATACAATTATATTATTGTATATAAAAAAGAGGAGATCTTTTCACGAAAGGATCTCCTCTTTTGGTCAATATGTCTAGTCCTGAAATAGCGTTACAACAAAAAAGTAACATTATGGAAAAGACAGA